>Ga0302325_10015250_pt1 | contig 16331 bp, 16 predicted proteins | sample Palsa_T0_2_FD_201948 | JGI IMG/M metagenome (GOLD analysis project Ga0302325, IMG submission 201948) | Peat permafrost microbial communities from Stordalen Mire near Abisko, Sweden - Palsa_T0_2 | ecosystem: Environmental > Terrestrial > Soil > Palsa > Peat permafrost | place: Sweden: Abisko... | reverse complement strand
CGACGCAGGAACTGAACCCGTCCCCCCTTCCTCCCCCTTTCCCTCCCCCTTTCCCTCCCCCTTTTTGATTGGCCTGGCGATTCGAAGACGTGCCAGAGTAAGTACAGTACCAACGCCCCCACCACAGGAAAATCCGTCGCCTTATCGCGCTCATCTCCCCAAAACGCCGCCTCGGGGCCCTTTCTCCTGCCACAGTCTTGCTACGGTACGCACGGTACAGTCGGTACTTACACGGCAATTAACTCAACCCAACCCTACTTAGCTCTTACTCTGCCCTCGAAGTTAGATTGGCGGGTCAAGGAGCTCAAAATGTGGCAGTTCCCTATCTTTAATCTGTCCCTGCTCCCCTCGTTCCTTCGTTCTTTTGGATCCTCGAGTCTGCATTTCTCCGAATCTTGTTTACCCAGCATGCCTTTCCAACATGCCTCAGTTGGGGGACTTGCCACTTCGGTAGTTGCGGTCAACTCGGTCAACTTATACGTATCCTCCTATAGCGGATTCGTGACATCCTTGCAATTGAACCCGTCCGCTAATGGCCCTGACATTGGAGGTTATGTGCTGACGACAACGGCATCCTATAATGGTTCTGGCCCCCAACCTTCGTGGTTGACGAAGGACGAGTATAATGATGTTGTGTAGTAAGTACATGTCTGGGAAACAACTTCTAGGTTGGGTTGTCCCAGAAGATAGACCCCCAACAGTTTTGCTCGATTAGATCATTGGCTTACCATTTCTGTAGCTGTGTGGATGAGGCCTTGTAAGGCTTATTCTTTCCTGTTTTTTTTTCTGAGGGAGCTGGGAGCCAAGAGAGCTCCGAACCTTTCAGATCACTCAGAGTTTTCTTGTATTTGCAGTGTTAATTTGCTGAGCAGCTCCACTCCCAATGGAACTATGACAGCCTATACCACCTCTGATTCCGGAAAGTTGACCTTAATTGATAGCCAACCCACAGTGGTCGGACCTGTGAGCACCGTATGTATATTCTCGGATTTATGTTCCCCCCCCCCCTCTGGATGTCTCACTAGTTGTGGCACATTCAAAGGCTTTCCGCTCTAAATGTTCCGGAAGTTGCGGTACAGTAAAATTTTCCGAATAAGTAATACTGACCCTGAGACCATTTAGGTCGTATATAATGACGGAAAGGCCCTCGCAGCAGCTCATTAGTCAGTGGCCACCCACTTTTTGCTTCTCAATGATTCAATGCTGATCAGTTACAGCTCTGGATCAGCCGTCACGAGTTGGACCATTCTCCCCACCGGAGGCCTCGAGTCTATGCAAACCTTCATGTTCAAGCTCACGGCACCTGGCACCAACCCTAGCCGTCAAGAAGCACCCCATCCACACGAAGTCATCCTCGATCCCACAGGTTCCTTCATTGTCATCCCTGACTTAGGCGCTGATTTGGTGCGCGTTTTCACCATCGACCCAAAGACCAGCCTACTTACAGAAACAACCCCATTTTCCGTCCCCGCAGGATCCGGCCCCCGTCACGGAACCTTCCTCAAAACCGACTCAGGAAAGACCTTCTTCTTCCTCATCTCGGAGCTCGCCAACACAATAGCCTCTTACGAAGTAGCCTACACTGACGCCGGCCTGAATTTCACGAATGTGTTCCTTAGTGGCACTTATGGAAAACAAACAACCCCCGCGGGCGCAGCAGCGGCCGAAGCAATCTTATCCGTAAGTTCTCATCCCCGCCCCCGTTTCAAAATTTCAATATTAAGATGAAAATTTTCAAGCCGGACCACAAGTTCCTCCTTACCTCTTCCCGCAACGCAACATTCTTCCAAATAGCCAACTTCGACGCGAAAAACAGCACCAAGATCCCCTCAGACACACTCCATACCTGGGTTATTGACCACGCTACCGGCAAGCTGTCTCTCAAGCAGATTGCTCCCTCAGGCGGTTCGTACCCGAGACAGTTTTCTATTAATAAGAACGGGGATATGGTGGCTGTGGGGCTGCAGATGGATGGGAGGGTGGTGGTTATTGAGCGAGATGTGATGGATGGAACACTTGGGGACTTCGTGGCAAGTGTAGATGTTGCCGGGCAGGTGACGAGCGTTATTTTTGACGAGTGAGAAATTTTTGAGTACAGGTGAACTTGGGAGAGGAGATGAAAAGTTTGGGTAATGTAAATCCTGAAAATAGTTAATTTGGATGAATATCCAATCTTACTCGGAACATTTCTTTCAAATTGAGCTCATATGAAAACGAGATCCTTTCTAAAAAGGATGGAAAGGTTTTGTATCAACGTGATATTTTCTTCGTATCTTCTATTCAGAAGCTCACACTACCTATCCTCTAACTCTACCCCATCATCAATATCCTCTTCAGTCCCATCCATCACATATGAAGTCAGGCCCGCTCCTCTAGGAGGCGATCCCACTACCTCCTCTTGACTTCCACTGATTCTAATCCTTCCTCTACTAACTTTATGCACCTTGTCTGAGATCCATATCGCGCTCTGCTTCAAAACGCCCCAAAGCCGTTCCTGGCTCTCAATTATGTGCCTATCATCTCTCGGATTCTCGCTCGCTTCAACCTTGAATTGATATTTCAGGCAATCCTTGACGGTTACGAGACCAGTCAGCTTTCCGTGATATTCGATGAGAATTACTCGAGGTCCGATTTTCCGGAAAAGCTCCATTACTGTTTCGAGAGGGAGGCGGGGATGTACTGTTACGGGCGTGGCGTCTATGAAGCGGCTGAAATCGACGGAAGAGGAAGCCATTCCGTCGAACGTGGTTGCTGGTGTTGTAGGGGCCGAGGGATTAAAGGTCGTTGATGGAGTGAAGTAACATATTGCTGTGGGGCTGATCGATCGGTCCCTCTTTACTCGATCGATGGCATATCGAAGCTCAGTACGGCCGATGTACCCTACTAGTATCTTCGATGTTCGGTCTTCCACAATAGGGAAGCCTTGGTATCTGTCTTCGCGGAGCAGTTGCTCGAGGGTTTTCATGCTCAGACCGGTGGTTGGTAACGCAACCACGTCGCTGGTCATAACCTGAGAGACTGGCACACCGAATGTGTGGTCTTCTTTGTTGTCCAAAAAAGGGAAACCACTGAACCAGATCATTCGATCAGCTATTCCACCCTTTCCAAAAAGTTCGCTGACCGCTTTAGTAACGCCAACAACAATCATTGTCGGCAATATGTATGTTAGAGCGCCTGTGAGTTCGAACATGATGACCACCACAGAGACTGTGATGTGCATGATGCCACTCAACGCCGCTGCAGCACCGAGGAAGGCATAAGTTCCTGGTGTGATGCATGGCACCTCCGGATGGCAAGCTGCGAAGAAAACAGAGGTTGGATGAGCCTCGTACAGAGCTTGCACCAGAATTCCCACTGTTCTTCCAAATGATGCGCCAATCGCCATCGATGGGACAAAAATACCGGCAGGTACCTTGCAACCATATGAGATAATAACGAGGAATACTCGCAATATCGTTGCTAGTGTCAACGAGATGACCATCTTCCACCTGTTTTCTCCGTCGCAGAGACCATTGTAATCTTCTGCTCCTTCACATTCCAAGAACAAAATCTCCATACTCTCTGTCATATCAATCCTGAGAAACATGTTCGGATAACAAATTATCGCTGTTCCAGTTGCTAACAATGTCGCTTCGAGTATGGCGTATTTGGTCAGATATTTCTTTCGAAATGCTTGGGCTCTGAGATTCCACTTAATGACGAATGCTCCGTAGAGTCCTCCAAATATGCCGATTATTATGTAGAATACGACCTCAAAAAAATGCCATGAACGATCGTAATGGATCTGAAACATGACTAGCTGGCCAGTCCGGAAAGGATTCATAGCCGCTAGAACAGCTGTGGCGACCAAGGCGCAAAAGTAACTTCTCCACATCGTCTTTAGGGGAAAGTAGGACGACATTTCCTCGAGTGAGAACAGAACGCCGCCAATGGGACTTCCAAATGCTACTGCCACTCCCGCAGCTGCGCAAGCACTCAGAATCTCCCGAGTTTTCGATGCATTCCTCTTGTACTTTTCAAAAAGTCGGGAGATGACGTTTCCAGTACAAACAGCATAATGGACACTTGGTCCTTCTTTCCCAACCGACAGACCTGAAGCGATGGCCAGAGGCAGAGCAACCGACTTGATAGCCAAGGTCTGGAAACCGAGGAAACCTTTCATGACGAACCCGGCTATGATACATTTTATTTCAGAAATCCCAGATCCGGCAGCATAGGGAGCAAAAGATCTAACAAGAGTTGCCGAAGTTAAAGCAAAAATTGTCTATGGAAGTCAGTAGAGCTAGAAGATCGAAGAAGAGTAGTTAGCGTACAGCAAACATAATATACAAAACGTAATTAACCGGAGGTAAAGAGCTCCATCGATGCCAATCATCGCATCCTATTTTCGTTAGCTTTCATCGTGCATTTAGAACTGTCATCCATACCATTGTCCTCCCCCCAGCAGCAGAAGCTCTCGTTAAGGTAGAAAGCAGTTTTGCAGTATCCCAGCTTCACATCTGACAGCCATTCTGTAATAATGTTAAGAAACGCCGCATTGACTCCAATGGCCGCACCTATCCGCTGATCAGCGCTTTTTCTCGATTCCAGAATACCATAACTACCGATCAAGGTCACCACTATCCATCCCTGCGCCGCTTCGTAGGACTCCCAAAGCCTGAACCTCCATCCGGCGTGCCCACCTCTTTCGAAGAAGCCTGCCGTCTCTTTCCGTCGAACCTTGCGTCGCAATTGTTCTTTAGCCGCATCTTGGACCCAATCTGGAGACAGTTGTTAGTCTGGAGTGTAGGATGTGTCAATCAGGCATCAAAAATACCTATTGTTGTAAAATCCTAGGTATGAATTAGCATGGATACAACGAAAGTATACACTATAGCGCATCAGCACATACCTCGTATCTCTTGATCTCCTCGATCTCCTCATCTATCTGATGTTCTGCGACGCCTGGCGCACTTCCAGCCTCGCCATGCTCCACGGTCGAGATCGCGGAGGATAATCGGGCAGAGAAGGATGGTCGTTGCTGCAGGTGCGGAGTTTGGAATGAGATGGAAGACGATCGGGAATTCATGGTCCTAGGCGTAGTGCATTCATATTTCTGGAGCTGTCAAGTCATCACGGAGCTCTTGAGTGATAGCGTATAGATGTGACCTCGAAGCCTGTAGTGCAAGTGCAGTCGTAAAACGAGTGTTGACCGGAATAGGCGGCCGCTAGTGCCGATCCCAAGCCTTCCCCTGTCCTGAACCCGAACAATTCAGTTCCTCCTCCTCCCCTTTCGAAAATAATAACATAATAACATAGGGTGTGAAGAATAACTTGACCAAGGGAGAGTGCGCATCTTTGGTACACATCTGAAAGAAAAACATGTCGGCTTGTTCGCTTAAGGATTCCATCCTGAAAATTGCTGATATTCCTTGGAACCTGCCCAGGTGGCTGATGTTCGGCCCTTTCACGTGACGCCGGTTTCCACCCTCGTAGCGCTTCAAACGCGCTTTCCCTTCAACTCAGCAAAGTCATATTTCACTAAAGTAATCACCCACATCATTCTCTCATCCCTTAGTATGTGCAACAAGCCCGCCCAGGAGGCATATCTAATCTCCTACAATACATATCACTGACAGTCCTCAGACCAAGCCCACATCTATCAAGGGGGAGCAGACGACCAAAATTGGCAGAATCTCCTGCACAGACGAATTATCTAGTAGGTATACTTTCGAGCGTGCATCCTGCGTAAAACGCATTTGACTAGGAAAGTCACGTGGTATTCACCTATGTCCACCAGAGGTCCAAGTAGGGTCTCTTGATTCTTTGAGCCCCTTTCAGCACCGCGTGGCTCTTTCACATCACCGCCTTGCTATTTTGCCTCCTTAGAAATATCTTAAGCCAGTGCCATGACTACAACGTTTGTCAAAATCCAATACAGGTGCAACAATGGATTCAACCAATGGCTCACAGGATCTTCAGTTCCCGAACCCGCATTTGAATAGCTCGCGAGGGGACGCGGGACATCAACTGACCTTTGTCCCCTTCATTACTGCGACGATGCCTTACAATACCACCGCCATCCCTCCTCGAAGGGAGCCAACGGGCGCAACACAACTACCATGTAAGATCTATTGCTACTGTGCTCAAGATTGGACCTAATGTTCTTAGTATCACGCGTCCGGAAAATGATCGCGATTGATCAGGATATCCATGTGTGCTCGAATGCCGCTGCTTTCGTCATAACACTGGCCACGGTACAAATCGCCCTTCATCCAACCAAGGACGGTAGACTAATGGTCAAAATAGGAGATGTTCATCCAATACCTTGCAGAACAAGGCCATAACGTCGTTAAGTCTGAGCGGAAGCCTCGACGTAACATCCAATACCGAGATCTCTGTACACCATCTCCCCTCCCACTCATCTTCCATTTCTAACACATCAAAGCAAGTGCCGTCTCTCATCTCGACAATCTCGAGTTCCTTGTTGATGTGGTCCCAAAGACTGTTCCATATAAAGAAGTCAAAGAGAAGAAGACCCCCACTGGACCTGGTAAGATCAACGGCGAGAGCTCTGTTGAGCCAGGCCAAACAACTCTCGATGGTAAGAAACCGATTGTCAATGGGTCAAATGGATTTGGGCATCCTGGACCGTCTGGACCTGGGGGTGATGATGACCCTAACGCACAATTGGAGATGGAGATGGAGATTAGGGGTGCGAGAGCGAGCGTCGGATCGTCTGGATATGGTGGCAAGGAGCCCTCTCAGGATGTGGAGATGCATTAGATTACTTGCTTTCAGCTTGCTGTATTAGACTGTCTGGCGTTCTGAGGTAGCATTTGCTCATCAAAATGAATCATGAACAATTTGTAACGAGATCTTGAGGACACATGTATGTGAATTGAACATTGTTTTGACAGCAAATTTTCTATCTCCACAACAAGCCATTCCAGAGAACGCCCGTACTTTTTGTCATTCAACCGCCAACGCCGTGATATGCTGAAGTTCGTATGAATTTCCCTCGTTCTCTTACTCCTCCATCGCATCATCTGCTCCTTGTGCTCCAGCTGGGATCCTTCCCTCATTCAACTCCTTCTCCAAACGTATGATCTCCTGTAAGCTCTTGGCATTTCTAATCATTTCTTCGACCTTCTTGCGCTCCTGGTTAGTAAGCTTCACTCGGTAGTTCTTCGACGACGAGCTACTTGAAGTGCCGTTTGCTGAGGGGACGTCAAACGTCTTGGATTTAACGCCCATTATCTATCCTCAAGTTAGAATACTATTCACCATAATGACAAGAATGGGCTAGACGGACCTTCGAAGCAAGAGCAGAAGGCTCTGCAGCTGTGCCAAAAAGCTCTTTTGCCTTCTCACGCTCCACATCCTTCACTTTCTTGTAGTCCAGAAATCTCACACCAGGACATCTCCACAAGACCCAATACCGATAATTCTATCCACGGTCAACGATTGTATCCCCTATTCTCCTCCCACCCACTAAGGTCTGGGGCGACTAACCTCTTTCCTTGTGACCGGATTCTCCATAAGCACCAAGTGAGTAAGATGTCTGAAAGTAGCCAACACATCCAAATCCGCCAACTCGGCAAAGTTATTCGAAGTAAGTACCAGCGTCGTGAGGTGTGGTATCGAATTCGCGAGCGAGGGTTGTATACTCGAGATTCTGTTTCGCCCCAGCAACAGCGTCCGTAGCCGTGGCGAGAGCGGGAAATTCCCTAGCAGCTGGATATCATTGTCGGTGAAATCGATCGCATCGTGTGGCTGTCCATCCTCCATTAGTATTCGCTTTTCTTCAGTGCCATCTTTAGAATTGAGGAAAGGGCTACGCAGATAGGAGGAGACTTACACCCGCAACACCGAGATTCTCAATAGCTGGGATTTTGTGTCCTGCAGTTCCAAATATTCGATATCAACTCAGCTCGCCTCAAAGTGTAGTATCATGTTCTTTTCAGCAGGTACGCACCTCGAAGATCTAGTTCGCGCTCTTTGAGCGGGTTGAGGTAGGAGAGGGAGGATTGGATGAGGTCTGCTGTAAGCCTCATTGTGCTGGTTTACCTATCGCTTTGTGTGATATCCTGGAAGTGGGCAAAGGGCCCGGAACGGAATTGTATTGTTGTGTGTTGTGTGGGTGGACGGTTGACAAGGCTGAACTCCAAATGTTTCCAGGACATTTTAGAATTTGGCGAGAGTCACGCTAGTGCTGATTTGGGTACACTTGGGGCTGGCATGAGAGAAGGACTGCTGAGACTTACAGTAATTTTAATCAGTACGTCTACGCAGCAGAGATGTGGATCTCCAGGATAGGTATCTAAATTCACGTTTCAAGCTGTTCGAATAATAATGTCGATAATGGAGTCCAGACTCTCTATAAATTCTAATCCTGGCGCCGCAATATGACTAGCTGAAGACTCTTAACTCCATTCTATGCTTTCCGACCTCTTACTGGAAAACAAACACAACACCAGACCTATCCACAGAAACCATCATTCCATAAGGTGATTCTAGTAAAGCAATATCAAGAATTGAATCCAAATGCGACTTCAGTAACTGCTGCTGCTGAAGAGAGATCACAGTCGATCTCGGCGGTCTCCCGCTCGGCGTCTTGCTCGTAGTCGATGAGCGTGAGCCAGCTCCTGCGTTTGGAGCGGTTGGGCCCGGGCGTGGGATGCGCTCCGTATTGAGGGTCAAGGAAGCAGTTGGATGTGCTGTGGTGAACGTCGGCTTCAACTCTTCGGAATCAAGTCCACTAACGACCATTGAGTTGTCCACTCTTGTGACATCCCAAAATCGAATTTTCTTATCTGATCCTCCTGTAATTATAAATCCGTACTTCGACTCACGGCTATCGTCATGACTGTCAGTCCCTGCAATCATGGCTCGTATCTCTCGGTCAGAATTACTAGAGCCACTGGGTTCCAAAGCAGTTGCAAAGCGCCCAAGCATCCCTTCTGGTCGATCTTCATCCACAGGCCATGGATCGTAACCTTTCGGACCATCTCGGCTACCTCCTGTACGGTAGACTTCTCTGCACTGTGTCTTTTCAATGTCCCATACTGTGACCTCTCCTTGGCTGCTACCTCCTGCAACGCAAACCCACCTGCCTCTACCTTTGGTTGGGTGCAGACACATCCGATAGATAGCTGTCGCTCCAGGAACCCCCCAAGCCTTCAGACGAACCTTGAAACGCAGGTCCCAGAGGTCTAGAACACCATGAGAGGTACCGAGTAACAACCAATGCCGCTTCCGATCGACAACGAAGCAAGTTGGTGTTCCATGGTGGACCGGGTTTTCTAAAGTGTAAAGAATGTCCATCGTCCGCAAATCAATAGCGTATATCCTGGATCGATTCGTCGCAACTAGTAGCGTAGAATGGGTTTCAATTTTGAAATGATCGGACCAAACGGCCATTTCACCTTTGGGAAGCTGATACTCGCGCAACACGCGCAACTTCCCGTACCGCACAGTCCCACTGCTTTGGAAGCACTCGACTCTGACTACGTTAACGCTTCCATCGCTTGCACAGCTGATGAAAGAGTGGGTGTGCTCTACAAAACACAACGCTGTGATTCTTGCATCGTTTGCCTGCTTATGCGTTTGCCTGGAACGGTGCGTGATATTCCGCTCGAGTCTCCCGGAATCCCAAACTTTGACACAACCATCATCACCGCCTGTGAGGAAGAAAAGATGATCTGGAGCAACCGCAATGTGATGCAAGGGGCCGGTATGTTCTGCGAAAGTTGCAACCAGGATACCTTCAGGTTTCCAAGGTTTGTCCGGCGCTTGACTAGTGCTCTTGTTGATAGTCTTTCTTCGACTGGAAGGTGCAATCATAGGACCAAACTCAGCAATGTCGTTGGGGTAATTATCAACATACATCGCGTCTAGCATCTTCAAGATGCTTGGGTCGTTTCCGGCGTATGTATGAGCGCCTCTAAATCGAATTCGATCCTTGCCTGTAGCAGTTTGCTCCTTCGCCAATGATAACGCAGAGAGCTTGCCTGGATTTTGTGAGAATGGGCCCTCGACTTTACCAAACGCATTCGCTGAGGTAGTGCCAGTTTCAGGGAAAGATTTTGCTGTATCTGTGCGGCTCATCAAATTCATTGCACTGATCTTATGCCGAATACCATGGTGTACCTCTCGAGAATTAACGCTTGATCCTGTGTCGGCACCTTCATCGTCGCTGCCTTTGCTTCTGCCATTTATTGGAGCGGTACGTACAGATGATCGACGACGAGGCTCTAGATTTGTTCCCGGAGATTCGATATCTTTGGGCGAGGATGAAGTTACGGGAGATGGTGATACAGGAGAACTCGCATCGCGTTCACTAGATCCAACTGCCAAAGCTTCTCCTTGAGTGTTCAGTCGAGCTTTGTGATTGTTATACGCAGAGCGACGCCTCCTCGCGATCGAATCATCGATGGTCATGGAAGCATCGAGCAATGCATCGGCAATGGTATGTGGCACTTTATCGTTGCCATCAGAGCCGCTATTGATCCGGCGGAGTGGTTCGTCCATGATTTGCTGATCATCGAACATGACTGTCTGTGGAGTGATGCTAATACTACGTAAATTGATGACGTTGTTGAGATATGAAGGATGGTTTGTAGCTTCTCGCGCTCTTGATAGGGCCAAGCGCCAGATATACTCTCTGAGGCAGAGCAATTTGAAGTCATCCTCTGGGGCAAGTCCCATATTTCGGAGCTTCGATAGCCATTGTTCATCTTCTTCATTTTTAGGCACTTTCTGCAGTGCGTGGTGACCGAGGTCTTTGCCAGAGATTGTCGGTATAATTAGATTATTGGAATCAAATGAGAAGGTTCGCAGGTGGTGCACCGGCTTCCAAAAAATTCCTCTGTCGACCTTTGTAGCCCACGTTACCGAAAGATCGAGAATAGCACGGGACAGAGGTTTCTTCAAGTCGTCGAGCAGTCCCACTTCCGAAAAATCCTTGATCGATGTTTTAAGATATGGTCGAATCAGTGGGAGGACAATACATTGATTGTCAGCGATAGATAAGAACAGGGTCGCCGAAGAAAGAAACATTGCTGCAGCTTCGCGGATCCAGATGTTAGGATGCATGGTGAACCTTCCCGCAACATCGACCAGCTCCCAAGTCTTCGCCCGTTGGAATAGACCAAGCTGTGCCATACTGGCGAGCGAGTAGAGAACACTCTTTACCACAAACTCCTCCGGGTCTGTCAATGCTTGAACCATCAAGGGTAAAATGAATTCTTCGAGGCTGGTACCGCCCAAGAAGGTGGCAATACCCACAATGGTCTCGAAGAAAGCGCACTTGAGCATCCAATTTCGGTCATTAAGATAGGTATTCAAGTGGCTCAAGATGATATCGTTGGAGTCCGCAGTTCCAAAGAACATGCAAAGCTCTGGCACAGAGCCAAGAAAAGCCCTACGAACAGAAGAGTCGCCGTCTGTGATTAACGCTTTAGTATGACTCGCGAAAATCTCAATGAGCTCGGCACGAGAATTGTCGAACAACCCTTGAAATGCTGCATCGGCATTGGCCCCGTCTTCAGTCTCTGGGTCCGCGGTGGGGAGAGAGCCGTCCGCTCTTAAAGTGGCAACCATGTCCAAGAACCGTGAAGCTGAAGTAGCAAGACTCCCCAAACATGCTGCATAGGTTGCTCGGACGAGTGACGCAGGGTCACCTGGTGCGCCTGGGAGAAATGCTTGCATGCGTGGCAAGATATATTCTGGGAAAACGTGGGCGTTCACCGGCGATACGACGGTGACAAGAGCCATGAGCTGAGTCAAAGTACGGATCGCTGCTACTTTCACAATATCGGCTTTATCGTTCAATAAGGACACCAAGTGCGGCAGAACTCTATCAAGTTTTGCTTCATCGGTAAGTCGTTCAGAGAAGGCCAAAAGAATATCACAAGCCCGTATCTTCGCCGTAGCACGCGCGGTATTCCGAATAGATGACACAATCAAGGCAAGAAAGATAAGTGTCCCATCATCCGTCGGCCTCCTCCCAATACTGGAAGCTTGGTGTTCATTGTTCGGAATATTGAGATGAACCGGAAAGAGTTCTAGACCGGACGCTTTGAACGTAGGTTTCGCAATAACCCTCTTCTCATTTTCGTAGCCTAGGAAGTAAGATATCTTGTCGAAGTCGTAATATATGCGGTCTATTCGTTCATCCGCCTCTCCAAGGTTGGCTGAAGCTCCTGAGATAGGTGTTCGGCCAGAGGATGGATCTGTGATAAGCCCCATGTATTGATGCAGGAAGCTGTAAAAGTAGTCTGGGAAAACTTTCTTCCTCCAGAAATCGAGATATTCTTCTGCTGAGTATCTCGATTCTGGATCAACTTGGATCATATGTGCAACCATCTCGCGTACATCGTTATCCACTATTCGACTAAGGTGTGTCGCAACAGGATCGTACTCTCCTCTCCGGTATTTATAGAGTTGACTAAGGTTGAATATTGGTGCTTCTAGAAAGAGCTCAGCTATCACACATCCGGCACTGAAAACATCCATAGCCCAGGTAATCTGCGCCTTGGGATCCGGAGTTTCACCTGCGGCCAGAAACCGCTCCGGTGCGAGGTAACAGGTTCGCCGACCGGCTGTGTCGAAGAAATACGAAAAATCGGCAGGGTTGTCCTCTGGCAAAGTGGTAGGTTTGAACGAGGAAGAGAAGTCCGACAGGTATAACCAGTTCCACGAAGTAACCAAAGTATTTTCCGTCTTTATGTCCCCGTGGAAGATCTCCCGAGAATGGCAATCGCGGATGCCACACAATAGCTGAAAAGCAAGCCATTTTTTCTCAATATCTTCTAAGAAGGGTCGCGTGCTCATGCGATCATACAGTGAGCTATAGAGGTACTGTCGAACAAGGAATCCGTTCGTCTCGGTCTCAACAATTCGCTGGTACGCAAGAGCATTAGGCACGTCTGCCAAAGCCTTTCTCTCCCCTGAAAGATGAAGTTAAGACATGCTTCTCTGAGTTAGAGATCCAGACTCACGGATTATCCTGCGCTTGTATCTCTCCAACCTCATGGGGTACGGCTTCACAATGACTTTTACCAGGACCACACCATCTTGGTGCCTAGCGCGGATACTTTTCATAAAGCGCGCAGTTCCCATAGACTTCTCATACACCAGGTCCGCGAGCTCGGGGACATCGATGCCGGCCGAGCCCGCGGAGAGCGTTGTGAGAGAGAAGCCTTGTCCCATGCCTGTAAAGCACCAGAGGTCGTCTAGGCGACGTCATGGAGGGAAAAGTATCGCAGCAGCTTAGGACAGACTGAAATGCCCTCAAGCTGCAAGGCCGACGAGTGAAGCTGTGTTTGGTAAATCTGCACAGGAAAAGGGCGTTGTTCACAGTCACTGAGGAAGGTGGAAGTAACTGAGCTGGTGCTTCACGATATAGCTGCCGCATCATACGGCGGCCTACAAAGACCAAATATGTTAATGCCTAGCCTTGCACTACGAGGCTGTCTCTGGTTCGCTACTGGTTGAACACTTGCTCTGCTGCGCAAATTTGAATTCTCCTCGTTGATCCATCTTTGCTCCATCAGCCAAAACAATTATGGGAATTTTTTTCTGCACGCGATGAAATTGTTTTGAATGGCCTCAGTAGGCTTTCTTCTATATTTGAGGAAATGAAAGGCTCTTCAGTAGCTCCACGTTGACGTGCCGCTAGACGTAAATAACTATCAATCAATCAATCAATCAATCACGTTGACGTGCCTACAGTTCGTCACCCAGTCATTCCTAACGTCGATATTTATGCCTTTCCCTTTCTTCTCAGCTCCCTCTCCTCTTCGGCTTGAAGTTGAGCATCGATCTTAGCGCCATGGCTTGGTTCATTTCCATGCATCTTGGCCTGTTCGGAGAAAGTATTAGCACAAGTTCGAGGACTGGTATAACTGCTCGGGATTGAAACAGGAATTGGTGGACGGCAATATCTTTCAGAAGAATATCCCGCTCAGTACGAGTTTGGTGTTATAACTCCTGCTTATCGGTAATGCTGGGTCTTTCTTCAATTGTTTAGTCTCCTCGCTTTCATCCTCCGACTCGTTCTCACACTAAGAGGCATGTTAACAAGGTCTTTGGTCAACTGGGACGCCTGCATCCTGAGCTCATCGTCGTACCTTCTCTTCGCGCGCTAGTTTATTCGTAATAGATCTCTCGTCCTCTAGCTGATATCGTTAGTATTTTCCTTGCACAGAAAACTGGTAACAGGCTCTCAGGTTGCGCTTACTGGAATCATTTGCCTTGTGGCTGTTCTCCTTTCCTTCGTGGAATCTGTTATCTCCCTTCTCTTGGTCAATCTCGGACCGTGGAACGTTCTTCTGGTCTCCGTCCTCATAGACTTGGGAGTTCCTGACGTTAGGCGTTCCGCCCATGATGATTTGAGACGATAGTGAAAATGTGTGTAATGGAGATTATCGAACAGCAAGAGAGTCAGAAGATTGCTTGTTTGAATTGGTTGGGTACAACAACGAGATTTGCAGTTTCTGCTGTGTGTGCGAGTGGCAACTTGACACTGCCTAGGTAGTTAGTGTATTTGATGATGGCGAGATACGTCATGGTTTAAAAGCTTTTATCTCATTCTCAAGCCTACTAGAGACTTTCTCTAGTAAACTTTTATGCGATCATCAACTTTGTTCTACGATTATTCTATTAAAAGAAACAAATTGATTGAAACCGATTCGAGAACGCTCAGAATTTGGAGCTCAACGTAGGTGAACATGGAGGACGAAAGGACAATTGAGACGCACGCTGTTCAGCCACTGGAAAAGGTAGATGAAGAGACGTGGAGAGGTTTCTCATACTCCCTATGGTCCGTCCGGCAATAGTCGAACTTTCAGAATCAAATCATTCCCTAACTTTGGTAAGGAGGTTGCCGGGCACGGTTGCGGGGCGGGATATACAAACTTCACTTTCGATGTGATAGATGAGAGAAATATTTGGTAATGTCCTCTTTTCCCCAGACTCCCCTGCTCTCTCTGCTTCATCTCTTCTTTCGTCAGTCTGTCACTTTTGTTTTGTTTTGACGTTTGATATTATCAGATATCATATTGAGACCGTGCTGCAGATCATCTTAAACCTTGACTCGAGGAGTTTCACGTTTCTTTTTCGTTTCTTTTTCTCCGCACTTTGTTACCACTCTGATGGTGTGCAACTTTGGATTGTTTCGTCAGTCCACTCCCAAAGGAACGGACACAGAGAAGGATATTATCATGTCACCCTTTCCCCTATTCAAACGTTTTTGAAAACGAGCGTCTAAGGCATTTCTCGCGACGATCAAACGAAGACGTTTATCGGAATAAATACAAGGACCGGGGCCAGGTGGTCCCCGTCAACGTTCGCATCCTGCCATCCCGTTAAACCTTCATTCATTTCCGAAACATCCTTGTCTGTCAGAAACAAGGAACGACACTGACGAATCCCAACATAAAAACGACATTTCCATAAAGTGTGCGGGAATTCAAGCGCAAAGTCGGCGTCAATCCTACGTTTACAACTCTGACCTTCACGTACTTCGTACTCAATGATGAGCAATCATCCGGACTCTAGAGGCAGAGATTATTCGGGTTCTGACCCTGTCTCCGGGAGAATAGGCCTGGCTCGTTCGAAACGACACGCCAGACAAAATAGATTGCAGATTCGCAGAATTGGTCAGCCCTTTGCGATCTCCGCCCTGGGGTAAGGTCATACATCAGCAATGCATAAAGACGCATAACGTCCAAATTATGTTCTTAAATAAGGTCTGCCTAGAACAGAACATCCGGTTTCTAAACGCCGTCCAAATATGCTAGAGCCAGAGGATGAGGTGAGAAAGGCATTGAAAATAACCTCTCTGAACGCACGAAAACGCGGGGCAGTGAAGGGTGTTTCCTGGCTTTGGAGTCCAGAAGCTGCGAGCGAGAGACAGCAAGGGTCAACACTATTTCGCAAGCCATTGCAAACATTGGACGAACCGATCCTCGCCGTACGAGTAACGCCGTTCCCTTCCCGTGCCGTCTCACCGCGGCTCCGATTTGAATGATATCGAAAACATCAGGTGGCAGTAGTGGTTCTTGGATGCTGATTGCAGGGTCCACGATCTTAATTCCCTTGAAAAGTGTGGTACTCGGGACGGATAGAGTGTCATGCACAGGCCAAACGTAGATATACAGCTATTTACAGTACCGTAGATGTGCAAGAATAGCTCTGACAATCAATGCCTAAATGTCATCAGGGCCTGAGATGTAAATATCATGCTGACGCGATTGGCCGATTGACGCGAATACTGCTATCAATCTATCAATACCCCCCAATCTACTGTAGACCAGCGTGCTCGCATTTATTGGATGTGGATATCC
>Ga0302325_10015249_pt1 | contig 16331 bp, 16 predicted proteins | sample Palsa_T0_2_FD_201948 | JGI IMG/M metagenome (GOLD analysis project Ga0302325, IMG submission 201948) | Peat permafrost microbial communities from Stordalen Mire near Abisko, Sweden - Palsa_T0_2 | ecosystem: Environmental > Terrestrial > Soil > Palsa > Peat permafrost | place: Sweden: Abisko... | reverse complement strand
CAGCACGCGGCGCTGTACATCGGCAAGGCGCAGGAATGAATCAGACACGGTTTCTCCTTCGGTGCGGTCGCACCGGTGTCACTGTTGTGGATGAGGAAAACTAAGACGGAAGGCGGCGCAGAGACCGTCGATTCCCGATGGAAACCGAACGGAATCAATGCGTAGTGACAGTGGCGCCAGAACATCGCCCGAAAACGCGCGCTGTCACTGTTTTGACACTATAACCGGATCAAACCCAGTGAAGTCAAATGATGAGGAATGAAGGGGAGGGCTCGCAATTCGCATCCCTGGCAGGAGGATGTTGTTTAGATTGCGATACTTACGGAGCCCTTGATTTTACTGGCGGAGAGAGGGGGATTCGAACCCCCGGTAGAGCTTTTGACCCTACAACGGTTTAGCAAACCGCCGCCTTCAGCCACTCGGCCATCTCTCCGGCTTCCTCGGATTATACCCGAAGCTGCTCTTCGCTGGCCTAAAACCGCCTGCAATGAGAATTCGCTTGGCCGCTGGGGCCGCATCCTATTTTTCTCTTTGGGTGGGGCGCTTTCGTTGCTAATCTCACATTCATGCGCTTTGCTGCAAAGCCCGCTCGCAGAAAGCTCCGCATCATTCCATTGATCGCGGCGACATACTTCATGGTGTCGGGCGGACCGTACGGCATTGAGGACATCTTGGGCGGCGCGGGCTTTGCAAAAGCCATTCTCATCCTGGTGCTTTTGCCCTTTCTCTGGAGCCTGCCCACCACGCTGATGATTGGCGAACTGGCAAGCTCTATTCCCGCCGAGGGTGGATTTTACGTCTGGGTACGACGCGCGCTCGGGCCATTCTGGGGGTACCAGGAGGGTTGGCTTTCGCTGGCCGCTAGCGTCTTCGACATGGCTATCTACCCAACCATCTTTGTCGACTATCTCGGCCGTTTCAGCCCGGCTCTGACGGCGGGACCGCGCGCGTATCTGTGGTCGCTGCTGGTCGTAGTCGTCTGTTGCGCGTGGAATCTGAGGGGAGCACCGGCGGTCGGCGAGGGAACGGTGGGGCTCTTTGTTCTGCTGCTCGCGCCTTTCGCCGTTTTCATCGCGCTCGGCTTCTGGCATGGATTCACCGCGCATCCCGCGATCCAATGGCACACTGCTTCTACCGAAGCCTCGCTCTCCACGGCCATCCTCGTCGCCATGTGGAACTATATGGGTTGGGACAACGCCTCAACCGTCGCCCAGGAAGTTGACAATCCTCAGCGCAACTACCCCGTAGCGATGGTCTCGGCCGCCATGCTCGTAGCGGTAACCTATATTCTGCCGCTGGCTGCAGTAGCGCTTATGGGCATCTCCGTAGCCAATTTCTCCACTGGCTCCTGGGCCGATGCGGCGAGGATGATTGGCGGACCGCTATTGGCCACGGCGGTCGTGGCGGGGGGCGCGATCAACGGCTTTGGCATGTTCAACGTGCTTATGATGAGCTACACTCGCCTGCCCGTGGCCATGGCGGAAGACCGGATGCTGCCGCGCTTCGTCACTCGCCGTAATAGCCGCGGAGTTCCCTATGTCTCGGTGGTGCTCTGCGCCATCGCCTGGGCGTTGGCTCTCAGGCTCAAGTTCGAGCGCCTCATCTCGATCGATCTAAGTCTTTACGGCGCCAGCCTGGTGCTGGAGTTTGTGGCTCTGGTGGTGCTGCGTCTGCGCGAGCCAAATCTTGTGCGTCCCTTCAAGGCGGGAAATTTCGCCGTCGCCTGCGCCCTGGGAGTGGGACCGACGGCCTTGATTGGCTACGCGCTCTACGCCTCGCGAGATGAGCAGATGGGCCACTTTTCAGCGCTTCTTTTCTCGTTCCTAGTAGCGATGGTTGGACCGATTCTTTACTGGCTCACAACCTGGGGTCAAAGCCGGCGAAGACTTGCCGCCACCGCGGCAGATTGATTTTAGGGCTGGTGGAAGAAGTGATCGATCAAATAATCGCGCAGTTCAAAGTCGAAGCTGCGAGTGTTCTGCTTCTGGTCCAGAACATCCGTGTTGTAGGCCACGACATATGCGCTGCGCGTTGCCGGATCGATATAGAAATGGCTGCGAAATCCATTCTGCCATCCAGCATGGCCAATCAGCTTCAAAGCTCCATCGGTATGCACAAAGAAGCTCGTCGTCACCTCGTCATGCGCGCCCTTACGGCTCTGGAAATCCTCATCCGGCGCGACCGGCAAGAGAGGCTTCCACATCTCTTCCAGAGAAGACCGCTTCAACACTCCATCGTATTCGGATCCTTTCGCAGCATCGCCCAGTAGAAAACCAAGATACTTCAGCATGTCCGGAATAGGCGCATTAAGGCCGCCATTTGACCGTGTGATGCCCGTGTCGAAGTCGAATGGATCTTCACTCAGCTTGCCGTCTTTCAGGTCCCAGCTATGCGAGCGAAAATGCAGCAGAAAATACGGGCTACGATCGAAGTAGGAGCGATCCATACCCAGCGGCCGCAATACATTCTTCTCCATGTAGACCTGGTAGGGATCACCCGAGAGCCGCTCGATAATTTCACCCAGAAAGACAACGCCCAGGTTCGAATAGCTGAAGCGTGAACCAGGCGCGAATGCGACATCCGTATAAGGCATCATCGCCACAATCTGCGACCACTCCGTAGGCTCAAAGGGCTGCCAATCCTGATCGCGCCAGGGCCACGTGGCATCGCGGAAGCCGCCTGAATGCGCCATCACATGGCGAATCGTCACCCTTGAAATTGGCCCGAAAGGATCATGCGCCGCGGCCAGCTCAGGAATGTACTTGACCAGCGGATCATCGAGCGAAAGCAACCCGCGGTCGCGCAATTGCATGATCGCGATGCCGGTCAGCGTTTTGGTGCAGGAAGCCCAATGATAGGCGGTGTTGTCGTCCACCGGCGCATCGGGAGACTTACCCTGCAGCCCATAAACGTCGCGGAAAACAACTTTGCCGTCTCGCACAATCGCCAGACTGCTGCCCACAATGCCGTTCCTTTGCAGCCCCGATTCGTAGAATGAACGAATTGCCGCAGCGTTGGAGACGGCATTCTGAGCAGCGCCAGCAGCAGCAGCCGTAGCCAGAGCCACCAAAGACACAAGCAAACGCAGGCGCGGCATCTTCCCCGCTCCCTCAGGCCGACTGCGACTTCTTCAGCTTCGCCTCATCGAACTGCTTGATCGCATGAATGATATGGTCGCGGGCGTAGGCGGCATCATGCCAACCCTTGATCTCCACTCGCTTGCCTTCGAGATCTTTGTAAACCGAAAAGAAATGCGTGATTTCTTTCAGCATGTGCGGATAAACGTCAGTGTGGTTCCAGACGTTGGCATAGCGAGGATTATGCTTGCCCACAGCCAGAACCTTTTCGTCCAGCACACCCTGATCGAGCATTTCAAGCAGTCCGATGGGCCGAACCTCTTGAATGCAGCCAGGAAAAGTGGGGCTCGGCACCAGCACCAGAACATCAAGCGGATCGCCGTCATCGCTCAAAGTCGAGGGTATGAATCCGTAATCGCCGGGATAGTGGACAGGCGAATGCAGGTTTCGATCCAGCTTGAACACATGGAGATCCTTGTCGTACTCAAACTTATTGGTGTTGTCCTTGGGAATTTCGATGACCGCTCGAAACACTTCAGGGGCGCGATCACCGACCGGCAACTCCAGATAATTGACCATTGCTCTTGCCTTTCCTCAATTCGGGGTTAATTCCGGCTCTACCTGCAATCGAGCCGGAGGGAATTAGACAATTACCGGCTTTGGCCGGAACTACTATAATTACGGGAAATGAAGGCTCATGTCTACGTCACATTAAAGACCTCGGTCCTGGACCCCCAGGGACAGACCATCCAGAATGCACTGCGCAAGATCCGCTTCACCGGCATCGAGAGCGTTCGACAGGGCAAATACTTCGTGCTCGACCTCGCCGAAGGGCTCGCACCAGAAGCCGCCCGCGCCGAGGTCGAGCGCGTAGCCAAAGAAGTCTTGACCAACCCCGTCATTGAGGATTACACCTATCGCATCGAGGAGTAGTCATCGATGGAAAACGATGCCAGTTTCAACGAAGAACACGCGGTCAGAACGGCCGCCAGACCCTCTACTGCGCAAACCATCAAGCTCTGCGTGACCGGCTGGCTGGTAGGCTACCTTATTTCCTGCATCTCGTCGGTTCTTTTCTTCACTCTAGGCCACATTCCGCCCCACATGCCCGCCTCCTCAACTGTCATGTGGATAACGGCCATATATGGCATCGTCTTCGCTGTAATCGGCGCAATCGTGGGCGCCAACTTCTCCCGCAAGCACGCACTCGGCATCGGAGCCGCCATCGCGCTCACCATCGGCTTGGCGGGATTGGTTTCCTGGTACGAAACACCCACCGACTCGCATTGGACGCAGCTGATCGCCATCTTCCTAATGGCTCCGGCAGCCCAGTTCGGCGCGCTCTTCCGCCGTCTGGATTACTAGAGCCAGCCTACTGAAGCCCGCCTAACGAGATTAGCTCGCTGAATTCTGCTCACCCCTCTGCGATCTCTCGCTCACACCCGCGCTCTACAATCAATCCATGTGCGGAATCGTCGGTTATGTCGGCTCGAAAGAGGTAGTCCCTGTCATTCTGGAGGGCTTGCGGCGTCTGGAATACCGTGGCTACGACTCGGCAGGCATCGCCGTCGGCAGCCCCGGCGAAGACAAGCTCGCCATTCGCCGCGCCCCCGGCAAGCTTAAAAATATCGAGCAGGTCCTCCGCGACCACCCGCTCCACGGCACATACGGCATCGGTCACACCCGCTGGGCCACGCATGGCCGCCCTACGGAAGAAAACGCCCACCCCCACCGCGACTGCACCGGGCGCATTGTCGTTGTTCATAACGGAATCGTTGAGAATTACCTCGAACTCAAGCGCGAACTCACCGCTCAGGGACACGTTTTCGTCACCGAAACCGACACCGAAATCATCGCCCACCTCATCGAACAAATCCAAAAGGAGAGCGCCGCAACCACCGCTGCGGGTGCCCCATCCTTGACCCCGATTTTGGGTCAAGGGTGGGATACCACAAATGCTAGCCCCGGTGCCCAAGGTCCTCCGACAGTTCCCGCTTCCGAGACCTGGGTTCCCACAATCCCACTTGAATTGGCCGTCCGCCACGCCGTCAAGCGCCTCACCGGAGCCTTCGCGCTCGGCGTTCTGTCTTCGCGTGAGCCGGACAAGATCGTAGCCGCGCGCTTCGGCCCACCCGTGGTCATCGGCATTGGCGAGGGCGAATACTTCGTAGCCTCTGACGTTCCCGGCATTCTGCACCATACCCGTAACATCGTCTTCCTCAACGATGGCGAACTGGCCATTCTGACCTTGGCCGGAGTCGAGCTGACCGACTTCGAGGGCAACCCGCTTCCCTTGAAAATCCAACGGATACTTTGGGACCCAATCCAGGCCGAAAAAGGCGGTTATAAGCACTTCATGCTCAAGGAGATCTGGGAGCAGCCACGCGCCATCCGCGACACCACGCTGGGCCGCATCTCCCTCGACTCCGGCCAGGTCTTTCTCAACGAAATGGGCATCAAGCCTGAAGAACTCGCCCAGACCACCAGCATCAACATCGCAGCCTGCGGCACAAGCTGGCACGCAGCCCTCGCCGGCAAGTACATGATCGAGCGCCTGGCTCGCCTTCCGGTGGAAGTCGATTACGCCAGCGAATATCGCTATCGCGGCCCAATCGCTGATCCCAACGCTCTCGGCCTGCTCATCACCCAATCGGGCGAAACCGCGGACACCCTCGCCGCACAGCGCGAGATGATCGCCCTCGGCTCAAAGACTGTAGCCATCTGCAACGTAGTGGGAGCGATGATCACCCGCGACGCCAACGGCACCATCTACACCCACGCGGGTCCCGAAATCGGCGTAGCCTCAACCAAAGCTTTCACTGCGCAGATCACAGCGCTCTTTCTATTTGCCCTGCATCTGGCCCAAGTGCGCGGCCAGCTTACTGCGGCCGAATCTCTCACCCTGGTCGAAGAGCTGAGCCGCATCCCAGCCAAAATCTCAGACATGCTTAAGGGCATCTCAGCCCAATGCGAAGACCTCGCACGCAGCTTCTCCACCGCACGCGACTTCCTCTACCTGGGCCGCGGAATCCACTTCCCCATGGCTCTTGAAGGTGCACTTAAGCTGAAGGAAATCAGCTACATCCACGCCGAGGGCTACCCTGCTGGCGAAATGAAGCACGGCCCCAACGCCCTCATTGACGAAACTCTGCCCGTAGTCGTTCTGGCGACCCAGGACCACACCGACTCTGGCTCTCGCCTGCGTTATGAAAAGACGCTCTCCAACGTCCAGGAAGTCACCGCTCGTTCCGGTCGCGTCATCGCCATCGCCGTAGAGGGCCAGCAGGATCTAGCGGAACTTGTGGAGCACGTAATCTCCATCCCCAAAGCACCCGAGCTGCTCTTACCCCTGCTGGAGATCGTGCCTCTGCAGCTGCTCGCCTACCACATCGCCGTCCGACGCGGCTGCGACGTAGACCAACCCCGCAATCTCGCCAAATCCGTCACCGTGGAATAAACTTCCCACGGGAAGCTGCTGAAATTCATGCGGTATTGTTGTCCGCTTTACATACACTGAATCACGGAATCCCAATAGGAGATGAAAGTTGTCAGAGCCAGCAAAGTCGACCCTCACGCGATGGTCTGACATTGAAGTAGAGCCGTTGAATCCGCTCATTGGCCGTCAGTTTGTAGTCGGAACCGACGTCATGGTAGCGCGTGTCCTGCTAAAAAAGGGCGCTCACGTACCGCTGCACAGCCACCACAACGAGCAGGTGACCTACATCCTCGAAGGCGCGCTCAAGTTCGCCCTTGAGGGAAAGGAAGTCACAGTCCACGCCGGAGAAGTTTTGTGTATTCCTCCTCATGTGCCGCACGAAGCCTTCGCCCTGGAAGATACCGTCGATCTGGATATCTTCAATCCCCCACGCCAGGACTGGATTGATCGTGACGATGCCTATCTGAGATCGCAGTCAGACCCGGACCCATCCGCAAAGAGCTAAGCCAATGAATCTCGGACTGAAAGATCGCAGCGTGATCGTTTGCGCCTCAAGCGAGGGCATCGCACGCGCAGCCGCGGAGAAATTTGCTGAAGAAGGCGCGCACGTCGCCATGTGCTCGCGCGACTCCAAAAAGCTCAATGCCGCCGCGGACGCAATCCGCAGCCGCTTCAATGGTCACGTCGTGGCTGAGGCTTTCGACGTAACCGACGTCAAAGCCGTCCAGCAATTCGTCGCTCACGTGGCCCAGGAGTTCAATGGCGTCGACGTCTGCGTAACCAACGCCGGAGGACCACCACCAAAGACATTTCTTGAAACAACGACAGAAGAATGGCATCGAGCCGTCGAGCTGAACTTCATGAGCGTGATCTACTTTGCCCACGCCGTCCTGCCCTGGATGCAGAAAAAGCGCTGGGGAAGGCTGGTCACGCTCACTTCAGTTTCGGTGCGGCAACCTGTCAATGATCTGGTCTACTCAAATTCGGTTCGCGCGGGTGTGCTGGGTCTGGTGAAAAGCCTGTCCAATGAATTCGGCAGGGACGGCATTACCGTAAACAACGTGGCCCCCGGTTACACCGCCACCGAGCGCTTACGCCAACTCGTGAGCAAGCAGGCTTCAGATGCTGGACAGAGCGATCAGACGTATCTGGCTCTCCTGGGCGAACAGACCGCTTTGAAGCGAGTTGCTCAACCGGAAGAAGTCGCCGACGCAATCTTATGGCTGGCATCCGACCGCGCTTCGTACATCACCGGCCAGACGTTGCTGGTCGATGGCGGTTTGTACAAGGGGCTTTAGCCTAATTTGCCTTCGAAGTTCATGCGCCGTCAGGACGTCAAATGTCGCATCGATGGCGATCCGAAGGCAAAAGGAACGGAGCGCCGGTAAGCGCTCCGATCAATGTTTGGTTGGGACCAGGTTTGGTTTGAGTTAGCGGCGACCGCCACCGCCACCACCCCCGTGGAAGCCACCACCGCCGACGCCACCACCGACCCCGCCGCCATAAAATCCACGACCGCCGTAGAAGCCCCTGCCATAGAGCCCGCCGCCATAAAATCCCCAGCCGAAGGGACTAAAGAACGGGTCCAAGCCGATGAACGTGTAGTCATATCCGTACGGATCCCAGTACCATCCTGGGGCGAAGCCGGCATAGCCATATTGACCGGCCATCTCGGTGTTGGCTTCGGCCAGATACTGAGATCGCAAACTGCTGAAGTTGTAAAGGTCATCCTTGTCAGCGTTCGTGTCGAAGTCGTGCGACTTGAGGCTAACTCCTTCGGCCAGAGCAAGTTCGTGATGCCCTTTTACGTCGATCCACTTGTTGTCGTGGTCCAGAACCTCGGCCTTTCCTTCGAAGACGCGTACGTCACCGCGGTCGGCATCAAATTCGTATAGTCCCGGCTTGAGCAGTTGTGTGGGGTTGCCGTTTAGGAGAATTTGAATTTTGTTCTGAGGGAAAATCTGGTCCACCTCGACCGCTGCGCGTCCGCGCTCCAGATCGACCACCGTCCTGGTCAGATCAGGTGAAACCAGCTTCGCCGCACTAAGGTCGCCGAGCCGGAAGAAAATTCCCGGCGTCAGCAGCATTTCCGCCTTGCCATGCCCGGTCGTGAGAACTTGCCCCGGATCAAGCGCGGCGGAGCCTACCGCACGGGCCGAGACACGCTCGCCGTCGATTGAAGCTGCACCTTCGATATAGTTGAGTGTTCCTGGCCGTGCGGAGGGTTCTTGTTGCTGCGCCCGAGCCGTGGATACACAGAGAATCGGTACGGAAAAAACCGAAAGAATCAACGCAATAAATTTGGACCTGTTCATCATTCCTATAACCTCTGTCTATATAGATGCCAATAGGGAAAAAATGTTGCGGCTGGTTTCTATGGGCACACAGAAAGGTCGCCGCAGACGACCCGCGCCGCTTCCCCTTGGTATTGCGCAACCTCGCCTGAGCCACCCCGGCAAATCGTTGCGATGTACCCGTCCGGTCGAACGACGATGCTTCCGCCCTGAGACGTTCGTATCACCGTCGGATGCGGACCCTGCATGTGCTCGAACAACCGGCTGCCATCTTCGAGCCGGGCGTCCGGCATTCGATCTCCGGGATGCAATCCGCCGAGCGCGGAGCCCGTCGACAATGGGCTAGACCGATAGTGCAGCCCGAGCTGGTTGGTCAGATCGCCTCGCTTGAATGATCGGGTCTGAAGCAGGCGTTTGCTCAGCCCCAGCACCTCAGCCGCAATCGGAAGCCGCTCCGATTCATAAGTGTCGAGCAGGCTTTCTGCTCCCCCGCGCATCACACATGCCAGCTTCCACCCCAGATTGTAAGAGTCCTGCACGCCTGTATTGAGTCCTTGTCCGCCAGACGGCGGATGTACGTGCGCCGCATCGCCGGCAAGCAAGACGCGGCCGACGCGATATCGATCGACCATTCTCACCTGGGGCCGATACGTAGAACTCCACGCGATCTGAGAGACCTTATGGCCGGTAGTTTCTTCCACGGCCCGCTCGATACGCGTCTCAGCCGCAGCCGACGCAGTCAGTTGAAACAACTCAGTCCCCGGCAGCGGACACAGCCCGAGAGGTCCACCCCTGGCCAAAGGCCATATCTGCCAGTCCCCGCGATCCAGGCCTTCGACGCCGACATCGGCAACCAGGGTGGCCTTACCCGGAAGCGATTCCCCAACAAGCGTCAGCCCCAGAGTCTTCCGCACCACACTGCGCGCACCGTCGCAGCCAACCAGATACTCTGCATGTACCTTTTCTCCACTCGACAGCGTAGCCCGCACCCCATTGTCTTCCCGATTGTCTTCCTGAGTGAACGACTCCAGCGCGACCCCGAATTCCACGCTGCCGCCAAGCGTTTTCAATCGCTCACGAAGAATCTCTTCCGTCCGAGACTGCGGCACCATCCACAGGTTCGGATAGGGTACGTCCACTGTAGCCGGCTTCGACGACCCCAGCGAACCGGCGCGCCATGAAAATGGCCCGAAATGAATGCGCAGCCTGGGATAAAGCGCTCCCGCGCTCAGCACGGCGTCGATCACTCCAAGATCCTCGAAGACCTCAAGTGTTCGCGGTTGCAGGCCCTTCCCTCGGGATCCGGCAAATGGTTTCGTGGCTACCTCAATCAACCGAAATGGAACACCCCGCCGCGCCAGATCGATAGCCAGCGTCAATCCGGTCGGCCCTGCACCCGCAATCAACACCAAACCAGTAGCAAATCTGTCCATAGCTTCTCCTTAACATCGTTAAATTTAACGATGTTAAGGACGCTACCTGAACGGTGTTAAGCTGTCAATAGCCATTTTCAACAGGTGATTCTATGAGTATGAGAACGCCGCTCGACCGCGAAGCCGTCGTCAAGGCCGCTCTGCAACTCCTTAACGAGGAAGGCTTCGAAGGCCTGACCCTTCGCCGTCTGGCAAAAGAGTTACGCGTACAGGCGCCCGCTCTCTATTGGCACTTCACCAACAAGCAGGAACTGCTCGACGAAATGGCCACGCAGGTCTTCTGCGAGGGCTTCCGGGATCTCGGCATGCCGCCAAAAGACCTTCCCTGGAAGGATTGGTGCCGCCAGTTCGCCACAGCCGAGCGGCAAATGCTTCTCCGCTATCGCGAAGGCGCAAAGATGTTCAGCGGAACCTACCTCACCGACGCCTCCATGTACGCGCCCATGGAGGCGTCACTCCAGAAACTTACCACCGATGGGTTTCCGTTGGCCGGAGCGCTGCATGCGCTCTCGATCCTCCATTGCTACGTCGTCGGCTTCACCATCGAGGAGCAGGCGGTCTGGCCCAAACCCGGAAAGCGCGATGAAAGATATGCGCCGGATGAGCGCGCTGCCCGTCTCGACAAGAGCAGATTCCCCCTGTCACTGAAAGCAGGTGAAGAATTGTTCATGTTTCCATCCGAACGCTTCGAATTCGGACTCGAGGTGATTCTGCGCGCGATAGAAACGCTGCGAGAAACCGAAAAGCAAATCTTCGGCTGATTTGTCCGATCACGCAGCGCCGGCACAGCTTCCGAATCTGCGAAGATAGGCGAGAGGAAAAGTTCATGGCCATCGTTCTTACTCCAGTTGAGGCTCGCGTCCTCGGCGCACTCATAGAAAAGGAAATTACCACTCCCGAGTACTACCCGCTTTCCCTCAACGCGCTGGTCAATGCCTGTAATCAGAAGAACAATCGCGATCCGGTGACGGCGCTCGATGAAGTGGAAGTCCGCCAGGCCCTGCACGGCCTCGAAGATGAACACCTCGCCGGACCGGTCCGTGGCGACGGCCGCGTCCCAAAGTATGAACACCACATTCAGGAAGTCTTCAACTTCACCAGGGGCGAAATCGCTGTAATCTGCGTCCTGCTCCTGCGCGGTCTGCAGACCCCCGGAGAATTGCGCGGCCGTACCGAGCGCATGTACCGTTTCGATGAGCTGAGTGACGTCCAGAGCGTCCTGCAGCGCCTGATGGCTCGTGAGCCTGCGCTGGTCAAAGTGCTCCCGCGCCAGCCCGGCACCAAAGAAGCCCGCTACGCCCATCTGCTCTCGGGCGATGTTGAAGCCTTTGAACCGGCAGTATCGTCCGCTCATGCCTCCGCGTTTTCATCTGCCAGCGCCAGCTCGTCCTCAGATCCTGAATTGCAAGAGCGCATGGCCCAGCTCGAAGCCGAAGTAGCCATTCTCACCCGCGAATTAGGCGAACTTCGCCAGCAATTCGAACAGATCTCCAAGCTCCTCGAATAGAATCGGCGATACCCTGCAACAATACCTATTGAGACATTCCGAACCCGTTATGCCCTTGTAAGACAGCAAATCTGGAGCTCCAATTGAATATCTTGAACCTCGCAAGCTCTTTGCCGTCAACGCGCGCCGCAGCGTCGGCGCTTTCGCTGGCGGCTCTTGTTCTTGTCACCGCCCCCGCCTATTCACTTCAGGACCCCGGCACGGCCGCTGCCATGCAAGCCAACGCTATGGCTGCGCAAGCCGCATCCCAGGCGGCATCGCAAGCCATGGCTGATGCGCAGGCTGCCAGCTCCGCCTTCCAGTTGCAGATGCAGCTGAACTCAGCCAACAGCGATACCTTCCAGCGTTCCGCTGCCAGGACCATCAAAACCGTGGAAGCCAGCATCGATCCCAACAAGATTCGAGCCCACGTCCAGTTCCTTTCCGACGACCTCCTCGAAGGCCGTTACCCCGGCCTGCGTGGCGGCGAACTGGCTGCCAAGTACATCGCCACGCAATTTGGCCTCTACGGCCTCAAGCCCGCAGGCGACAACGGGACATATTTCCAAAATATCGACTTCGTCGGCATGAAGGTCCAGGGCGATCAGACCTCACTGAGCTTCGTTCCCGCCTCCGGTGCGGCGATCCCACTTAAATACGCGGATGACTATACCGTCGCCAACCAGACGCTCACGCCCGCCGTGGATATCGACGCGCCACTCGTCTTCGTCGGCTACGGCGTCACCGCACCCGAATTTGGCTGGAACGACTATGCCGGAATCGACGTCAAAGGCAAGGTCATCGTCTGCATCGTCGGAGATCCGCCCTCCGACGACCCAAAATTCTTCGGCGGCAAGGCTCTCACCTACTATGGCCGCTGGACCTACAAGTTCGAGCAGGCTGCCCGCATGGGAGCAGTAGGCGCGCTCATCATTCATAAGACTGACCTCGCCAGCTACGGCTGGGAAGTCGTCAAGAACTCCAACACCAGCGAAAAAACCTTTCTCCGCGACGACAAGAACCCTCGACTTCAGGCTGCAAGCTGGATCCAACTCGACGTAGCCAAAAAGCTTTTCGCTGCCGCTGGTGTGGACTTCGACCAGCAGTTCGCCGCCGCGGGCAAGCCCGGCTTCAAAGCCGTCGACCTTCCAGTCCACCTTAAGGCCCATGTCGCCAGCATCGTCCGTCCCTTCCAGTCACCCAACGTAGTCGGCATCTTCCCAGCAGTTCCGCGGCCCGATAAGCGAGGCCGAGTCCCCGCCGCGCTCCCGCCCTCGTTTCAGGATCAGGCTGTCCTCTACACGGCTCACTACGACCACCTTGGCTTCGTCCCTGGCCCCGACGGGAACCCAAAATCGCCTGGAGACAACATCTATAACGGCGCCGCAGATAACGGAACCGGCGTCGGCATGATTCTCGAGCTGGCCCGCGTCTGGAGTCACATGCGAACCGTGCTGCCGCACTCCGTGATCTTTGCCGCCGTCACCGCCGAAGAACAGGGCCTGCTCGGCTCCGAGTACCTCGGCCAACACCCACCCATCCCAGTCGGCCAGATCGCACTCGACATCAATTACGACATGGTGCTGCCCATCGGCGTTCCGCTTGAAACCAACGTCAACGGAGCCCAGCGCACCAGCTTCTATCCCGAAGTAGAGAAGACCGCCAAGTCTTTCAACCTGGCCATAGTTCCCGATCCCCGACCTGAGGCCGGCAGCTACTACCGATCCGACCATTTCTCTCTATCCCGGGTTGGAATTCCTGCCTTTTCTATTGAAGAAGGCCCACTCTACGAGGGGCACGACCGCGCCTGGGGAGTAGCCAAATTCCAAGACTTCGAAGAGCACGATTACCACAATTTTTCTGACAATTTCCGCCCCAATTGGGACTTCGCCGGTAACGCCAAGCTGATCCGCTTCGGCATGGATCTGGGCTGGCAGGTCATCACCGCAAAGAAGCCTATCACCTGGAACAAAGGCGACGAATTCGAAGCCGCCCGCCTTGCCAGCGAGAAGCCATAAGACCGCATGTAAACCTGCAAAACTCACAGAATTTTTAAAATTTTTGCCACATCAAAAGACATTGGGCTAGCATCCAAAACAGGAGCGATAAAGGAGAAGCGCGCAATGACGACCAGCAACGTGACTACCCTCGAAAAGGTTGAAAACCAAAATCTCGAAACGCCGACTGATCTCTCTGCCAAAGGCACGGCCGCAGTAGCCGGGGAACTCAGGCATCTCCTGGCGGACACTTTCGTCCTCTATGTCAAGACCAAGAACTTCCATTGGCACATGAGCGGACCTCACTTCCGCGATTACCATCTGCTGCTTGATGATCACGGCGACCAGATCTTCGCCATGACCGACGACGTAGCTGAGCGCGCCCGCAAGATTGGCCAGACCACGCTCCACTCCATCAGCGAGATTAGCCACTTCAAGCGCCTGAAAGAGAACACCGCCAGCTTTGTCACGCCCAAGGACATGCTCACTGAGCTCTATCAGGACAATTTGCAGCTAACGAAATACCTGCGCGCCACCCATGCAGTCTGCGACGAAGCCAACGATGTTGCGACAGCCAGTCTCATTGAAAACTGGATCGACCAGACTGAGCGCCGCACCTGGTTCCTCTTTGAGACTGTTCGCAGTCTGTAATCTTGCGGGCTGCATGGTGCCGCGAACATAGTAAGTGACTCGCCCCAAGCGGATCCAGCCCCATGCAGCCCCATTCAAGCCCATTCATTCCCGGTGTCTCTTCCCCATTTGCGTGTAATTAACCCTGTTTGGCGCATAATGAAGATAGAGCTGGGAGTGCAACACACAGCAGCATTCGGAGTTGATCTTCCGTCCGACCGCAGACGGCCATCAGTTCGCTGCAAAAGTGGCGCATATCACTGGCTAATCGTCCCATATCGACACCGAAAACAGACCGTAAGTCTTTGCTTATGTAAGAGATAAGCCAAGAAAACAGTACCCACCCCCGGTTTTCGAGCTCCTTTTGTGCGCTTGTTCAGCAACTGGGGCCAAATTTTTCGCTCACGCAAGTGCCCTGGCAAGTGTGCCGGAAGTCACACTTCCGAAATTTGCAACGTCTTATAATGAGGTCAGGCTCGCACTTTGCCTCACTTCTTTCACAAGCGAGAATTTCATTTGCAGCGTCAAACCTATACAGCCCGCCTGATCCAGAGGGCCTGCATCTCAGAATCCGCTCAGTGCTACCACCTCGAATTTGAAATCGATGAGATGGAGAAATTCGATTTCGCCGCCGGCCAATTCATTTCAGCCGTAGCCGTCGATGGACGTGGCAAGACCCAAACGCGAGCTTATTCCATTGCTTCCGCAGCCAGCGCCAACCGTTTTGACCTGTGCGTGAACCGGGTCGAAGGCGGATTCTTCTCTAACTATCTGGCCGATCTGCCGGAGGGAGACGCGGTTCAGGTTCACGGACCGCATGGACACTTTACCCTGCGCAATCCCGTCACCGACTCGATCTTTGTGGCCACCGGTACTGGCATAGCACCCATGCGCAGCTTTACCCAGTGGCTTTTTCCGGAGAGCGGAGAACATGCCGGCGAAGATCGCAGCGACGGTCGCCACATCTGGCTTATCTACGGAACCCGTCACGAGAGCGAAATCTACTATCGCGACTACTTCGAGCGTATTGCCGCCGAGCGGGAGAATTTCCATTACGTCACCACGCTCAGCCGCGCAGACGAGCTATGGACTGGCAAGCGCGGTTATGTACAGGAGTATCTAGGCCCGATCGTCGAATCTAGGGGAGGAGCATTGGCCCCAATCCAATCTGTCCAAACCCTGGGCTCTACCACTTCGCTAGCCGGGACCGTTGCCGACACCGTCGTGGCCGTCGAGGAAAGAGTGCTCTCAGAACCATTGGCCTTCGATATTCACACCTACATCTGCGGCCTTAACAACATGGTCTCAGCAGTGCGCGAACGGCTCACCGGCTATGGCTGGCACAAGAAGCAAATCATCTTCGAACGCTACGATTAGGCGAGGAACAACTTAGCTTATCGGCCGAATGCCATCACAATCGCCGTAAAGACCAGCGCGGCCAAGAGCACGATCAGCGCCAGCAAGCTGCATATAAACCAGGCCGCCTGCAGTTCCTGTTTAGGGGTGGGCTGGGTGATTCCAAAGAAGTTAATGAATCCGTTCGTAACGAATTTGAAAAATCCTGTCATGCCGCTGCCCCGCTCTATCTAGGATGCGCGTGGATCGCTTCGGTTCTAAAAAATCTATAGATTGAATAATTCCCGCAGCCGCCGCGTCTGCGCCCGGCTTACCGGAATCTCAGTCTGCTTACGATCATCCATTCGCAATTGGTAGCTCGACTTAAACCATGGCACCACTTCGCGAATGTGGTTGATGCTCACCACAAAGCCGCGATGGGCCCGCCAGAAAAGATTTGGATCCAAAAGCTCCAGCAGGTCCTCAAGAGTCCTGCATTTGGAATGGCCTTCGACAGTGGGCGTGACCACGCGAATGGTGCCTTCTTCAATGGCCGCATAGCAAATCTCCGCCTGGTCGATGAGCAGCAAACGGCTCTGCACCTGGACGATCAATTTACTGGGCAGTCTGCTGGGCGCCGGCG
>Ga0302325_10015246_pt1 | contig 16331 bp, 13 predicted proteins | sample Palsa_T0_2_FD_201948 | JGI IMG/M metagenome (GOLD analysis project Ga0302325, IMG submission 201948) | Peat permafrost microbial communities from Stordalen Mire near Abisko, Sweden - Palsa_T0_2 | ecosystem: Environmental > Terrestrial > Soil > Palsa > Peat permafrost | place: Sweden: Abisko... | reverse complement strand
TACGCTACTTCCTGCTGCGCGAGATCACCTTCGGCCAGGATGGCAGCTTCAGCTATGACGCTCTGATCCAGCGCTATAACGCGGATCTCGCGAACGGGCTCGGCAACCTCGCCAGCCGCACATTGACGATGATCCAGCAGTATCGCAATGGAGCGATTCCCTATTCTCCGGGATCGCCTGAAATCGCCGAAGCGGCGCGCCGGACCACCGAAATCACGATGGATGCGTTCTGCGATTTCAACTTTTCGCGCGGCCTGGAAACTTTGTGGAGCTTCATTTCCGTCATCGACAAATTTATCGTGGAACGCGCGCCATGGAAGCTTGGCAAGGACAACTCCGAGTTCGCGCAAAACATGCTGAACGAGACGTTGTATAGCGCCGCGGAAGCGCTGCGTATCCTATGCGCATGGACTTATCCTGTGATGCCGAACTCCGCCCGCAATATTTGGATTCAGCTCGGGATGAAAGCGCCCATTGAATCCGTCACATTCGCGGATCTGCATTGGGGTAAGCTGCCGGCCGGGCAGAAAATCGGTTCGGTGGCCGCCGTTTTCCCCCGCCTGGACGCGAGCGCCATTGCGAAAATGGAAGTGCTCGAAGTGCAGGAGAAGGCCCGGCAGGCGGAGCTTTTCGGCACGGCGAAGGCTGCGGCGATTCCAGCCGCGACGCCCGAGGCCGCTAAAATCGGCATCGACGATTTTGTGAAGGTGGACTTGCGAGTGGGCCGAGTAGTATCGGCCGAGCGCGTGAAAGGCGCCGACAAGCTGCTGCACATGAAAGTCGATATCGGTGAAGAGCAACCACGAACCATTGTGGCCGGCATCGCCGAATCTTACCCGCCCGAACAGATGCTCGGCCGCAAAGTGGTTATCGTCGCGAATTTGCAGCCAAGAAAGCTGCGGGGCATCGAATCTAACGGCATGATTGTGGCGGCTTCGGTCGAAGGCGGGAAGCCCGTGCTGGCGGGCTTCCTGGAAGACGTGCCCGTGGGAGCCCGTTTGAAGTGAGTCTGCGCAGATGATTGACTCGCACTGCCACCTGGATAGTGCGGAGTACGATGCAGATCGCGATGCGGTAATCGAGCGCGCGCTTGCGGCCGGCGTCGAATATATGATGGCGATCGGCACAGGCAATGGCCCGCCGGATCTGGAAGCTGGTATCCGGCTGGCCGAGAAGCACCCGGCATTTTTTGCCACGGTTGGGATTCATCCGCACGATGCGGGAAAGGCGAACGCGGGCGATTTCAAGCGCATTTCCGATCTGCTGGCGCATCCCAAGGTGCTGGCGGTAGGTGAAATCGGCCTGGATTATCACTACGATTTTTCGCCGCGCGATGTCCAGAAATCGGCATTTATCCAGCAGATGGAAAGCGCCGCGCGCGCCAAGAAGCCGATCGTCATTCATACGCGCGAGGCCTGGGACGATACGCTGACGCTGATCGAGCAGCATTGGACTCCGCATGGTATCGGCGGCATCATGCATTGTTTCTCGGGTGGTCCGGAGGAAGCGCGACGCGCGCTCGATCTCGGTTTCTACCTGAGCTTCGGCGGGATCGTCACGTTTCCCAAGGCGCTTGCGGTTCAAGAAGCCGCCAAGTCGACGCCAGGCGACCGCATTCTGCTGGAAACTGACGCGCCGTATCTGGCTCCCGTACCGAAGCGCGGCAAGCGTAACGAGCCGTCGCTGATGGTCCACACGGCGCGGAAAGTAGCCGACCTGCGCGGCGAATCGTACGAAGGCGTTTGCGCCAGCACCACTGCGAACTTCCGGCGGCTGCTATTGAGCTAACTAAACAGAGCACCGCTCGATAAAACCGCTCGCTAACGCGCGCGGCTCGGTTCAGCTCATTCAGAGCCGTGACCGTCAGGGAGCGGATGCGCAAATATTTACTACGCTATGTTAAGTAGATTCGCCGCGCCACAGAGCCACGTCGTAAACGAGCCGCCTTTGCCGCGGGGCGCTATGGTCGCGGCTCGGAGCCTGGTCCGAGCTGTGACCGAAGAGAGCGGTTGCATAAGCATAGCCGACGCCCTGTTGAAAGGACGTGGCGCGCACTCAGGTCATGCGGACGCCTTATCAATGCCTTTGAGTTCCGCCATGGCCAGGCGCTTCCACTTCGCGAGTTGTCTGCGGCGGTTCGCGGGCATGGTTTCTACAGCCTCCCGGCATCGCTCAAACTGCTGCCTTGCGTCGTTCTTACGGCCCAAGGCAAGCAGAGTTTTGCCGAACCAATAGAGACCTTCGGGATCGTAGGACCTGCGTTCCACGAACCTGGCCAAAGCGAGGCGCGCTTCTTCCAAGCGCGCTGATCGAAAATAAGCCACTCCCAAATCTCGCCACACCTCGTGGGAGCAGCACCTATCGTCCAGCGCAGCGGCCCGGCTCAATAGCGCAATCGCTTGGTCAAAACATTCCTCTTCCCGTGCAATCCGCCCAAGCTGAAACACCGGATCGGCATCTGTGGGGTCGATCTCCATAGCGCGCGAGAATCTCTGCCTGGCTTCCTCGTATTGACGGCGCTGCTGGTAAATCAGCCCAAGCTGATAGTGCGCGTCGGCGTCCCGTGGATTGGTTGCGGCAATGTCCAACTGACGCCGAAGATGCTGCCGCGCGCGCAGGCCTTCGCCCAAAGATCGAAGGTCGGAGCCAAGCAGAATATACGCGTAAAACAAAACGAACGGCGACGACAGGTAGTACATGAAGGAACCCAACTCCAGAAACGCGATCAGCCCGCCGAATGTCGCCGCGAAGCCTGCTAGTGCCGCGCCCGCGGCCACTGCCAGGCCGCTCCCCCAAAGTGTCCGCACGCAGCACGTCACCAGAATCAGGAAATAAATCTCCCCCGCGCCGAGAAACACCAGCACTAATAGATAGTTCCCAAACAGAAGGAATCTGCTCAAAATCGCGAGCGGCAAAAACGCCGCCGCCATCGACAGCAAGACGCAGTTGAGGAGCGTGAGATAGTCTCTCCGCAGGACGACTGCAAAGCTTTCATGCCGCCGGTAGACTGTCATGACCAGGATCACGGCCGGTACAAACGCCAATGCAGTAGCACCGATGGTTTTCAGGACCGCCTTGTCCGGCAGAAAAACTCCGCCCGGCATCAACAGGAGCACCAGCGCCGCGGCGCAGAGAGCAAACCAGAGGCGGCCGTGATCGATGATCCGGCCTGCCGCCCGCACCGGCCGGACGTACAACGCCACCAGCAGTTGAAGTTGCTCGCCAATCATGCGGCTCCCTCACAGATTTACCACATGACTACGGTGCTTACCGTTTTTGGGGAACTAGACTGCGAAATTTGACATTAACTCGTTTGCTACCGTTAGTTTGCGGCGAGGTGAAAAATGCGCAAGAAAGGGCGCTTGTTCCTGACGTTTTTGCCGCAGGCCAGGTTGGTCGCTCTGAAGCAGAAATCGCGCTAAGAAGCAGTGCAACATGTCGCGTACACACGAGTGTGCACGCTGCACGCAGGAGTGCGTGCGCCACGGGTTTGGACAGTACATTCCATGGGTTGGGAGATCGTGGAAGAGGTCGGGGACAGATTGGCGCGGTGGCCGCTGAACGCCTCCGATGCCAGCTACCCCAAAACGGTTAAGCACACGCCTACTACCCACGGAGACGCCTCTTTCGAGCAACCTGCTAAACTGGAAAATCCGATGGGACTCGGCAGGCTGGGCCAAACTTTAACCGCGCGGGAGATTTTCGAACTGGTTAAGAAGGATCTCGAGCGGGTGGAGCGCGAGATCAGCCTGGAATCGGTGGCCAGCGTCGATGCGGTCACCACCATTTCCCGCTATCTGCAGGATGGCGGCGGCAAACGGCTGCGGCCCATTCTGGTGCTGCTGGCCTCGCAACTGGTCGGCGGCGTGAGCGACGGCACCGTTCGCATGGCTGCGGTGGTGGAAATGATCCACGCCGCGACGCTGGTGCACGACGACGTCATCGACAGCGCCAAAACGCGCCGGGGCCGGCCTTCGTCGAACGCGATCTGGGGCAATCATACCTGCGTGCTGGCAGGAGACTGGCTCTATATGCAGGCCTTCCAGGTGGCGCTGCGGGAGCGCAACTTCCACGTGCTGGATCTGCTGATCGCGCTGACGCAGATGATGGTGGAAGGCGAACTGCTGCAGTTGGAGCGCATCGGCAAGATCGACGTTTCGGAAGGCGACTACATGGAATTGGTGGATCGCAAAACCGCCAGCCTGTTTTCGGCCTGCGCGCGTCTGGGCGCCATCATGGGAAAGACGACGGACGGCGCCGATGAAGCCACCGAAACGCGGCTGGGCGAATTTGCCTGGAATCTCGGCATTGCCTTTCAACTTGTGGACGACATGCTGGACTTCACCTCGCACGAGAAGGTGCTGGGCAAGCCGGTGGGAAGCGATCTGCGCGAGGGCAAGGTCACGCTGCCGCTCATCTACGCGCTGGAAGAAGCCACGCTGGAAGACCGGCAGCTGGTGGGCACAGTGCTCAAAGACGGCAATTACGATAACGTTCCATTCCAGCAGATCCTGCGCGTGATTGAAGAACGGCATGGATTCGACCGCGTGCGCGAGCGCGCGCAATCCTTTACCGAGCGTGCGCGCGCCATCATGAGCGAGTTTCCCGATTCGCCCAACCAGCGGGCGATGTTCGCGCTGACCGAACTGGTCACCGATCGCGATCATTAACAGAAGCAGCCTATGCCCCGACTTGTTCCCAGCGCGACCCGCATCCCCGTCCCAGGCGATAAGCAGATCGACGAGTATATCGGCCGCGTGAACACGAAGGATACAGCCGTCAGCATCGCCCACATGCACAGCCCTTCGGGTTGGAGCGAGCCGGGCCAGCAGCCCGAGTTCGACGAATATACCGTGGTGTTGAGGGGTACGCTGCATGTGGAATCGAAAAGCGCCGTGCTCGAAGTGAAGGCCGGGCAGGCCGTCATCGCTCCGCGCGGTGAGTGGGTTCGGTACAGCACTCCCGAGCCGGAGGGCGCCGAGTATATCGCGGTGTGCCTGGCCGCGTTCGACCCCGCTACGGTGCATCGCGACGACTGATTGATTTTGGGCTGGCGGGCCGCAACATGGCTTAGGCGCACGGGCAAGCCTCAAGCCGCTGCTTGAGTGCGCGCGTCGCGGGGGCTGTGCGATCATTGCTCCTTACATTGCATGTTCGCCTACGCTTGCACAATTTTCCTGAGCGCATTTCTGTTGTTCGCCGTGCAGCCGATGATCGGAAAAATCATCCTGCCGTGGTTCGGCGGATCGGCCGCGGTGTGGAGCACCTGCCTGCTGTTTTTCCAAGCGGCGCTACTCGCCGGTTATTTCTATGCCGACCGTTCCACACGCTGGCTCAAGCCGAGGCGACAGGCCACCCTGCACATCGCGCTTATGGCTATCAGCCTGGCGTTGCTGCCGGTGCTGCCGTCGCCAAGCTGGAAACCGTCCCAAGCGGGCGATCCATCTCTGCGCATCCTGCTGCTGCTCGCGGCTACCATCGGCCTTCCCTACCTGCTTCTTTCCACCACCAGCCCGCTGCTGCAAGCCTGGTACGTCGCGGCGAAGCCGGGCGCGGTTCCTTATCGACTATTCGCATTGTCGAACTTCGGTTCGCTGCTCGCCCTGCTCAGCTATCCGGTAATCGTTGAACCGACGTTCACCACTCATGGCCAAGCCTACGGATGGTCCGGAATTTACGTTGTGTTCGTCTTGATCTGCGCGGCGGTCGCATGGAGAGCGATGCCCACTACCCCGCGGCAGCCTGCAACAACCGCGGACACGGACGCCGGCACGTCTCCCAGTTGGACCATCCGCATTCTATGGACCGCTCTCGCGGCCTGCGCGTCCACGCTGCTGCTGGCCATCAGCAATCATCTCAGTTCGAACGTCGCGCCCATTCCGTTTCTCTGGGTGCTGCCGCTCTCGGTCTATTTGCTCAGCTTCATCCTGTGCTTCGAACGCGACAAGGTGTACAATCGCGGCGTATTTCTGCCGTTACTCGCAATCGCGCTGAGCGGCGCGGGGTATGGGATATACGCCAACGAAGGCAATCCGAACATCGCCTGGGCCATCCCGACGTTTGTCGCCGCGCTGTTCGTCTGCTGCATGGTGTGCCACGGTGAACTGGCGCGGCTGAAGCCGGACCCTCGCCATCTCACCAGCTTTTACATGATGTTATCGTTGGGTGGAACGTTGGGCGGCGTGTTTGTGGCGATCGTTGCGCCGCGCGTTTTTCAGACATATTTGGAATTGCCTCTCTCCATGGTGGCTTGCAGCGCGCTGGCTGCCACGGTTCTGTGGATCTCGCCCGGACATTGGAACGGGAGGGTTCCCGTGGGCGCCGTGCGCATCGCTATGATCGTGCTCACGATCGGTCTGGCGGTATATCTGGGCTATGAAAAGCATCGCAGCGATGCAGTGTTCCGCATGTCGGCGCGCAACTTCTACGGCGTGCTGCGTGTTCGGGACATTCCCGAGGACGAGGAAGAAACCGCCGTGCGCCGCTTGATCCACGGCACCATCAATCACGGCACCCAACTTCTGGACGCCGCCCATCGCGACGAACCCACCAGCTACTACGGCCCTTTTTCCGGTATGGGCCGGGCGATGGGTTACCTGCAAAAGCGCGGACCGGTCCGCGTGGGCGTCGTCGGATTGGGAGCAGGCGTCACCGCCAGTTTCTGCCGCCCCGGCGACGTGTTCCGCTTTTACGAGATCAATCCTTTGGACCTCTCCATCGCCAATACCTGGTTCACTTTCCTGCGCGACTGCAAAGCCGGCCATCAAGTCCTGTTGGGCGACGCGCGCCTCACGCTGGAAGCGCAGCCCAGCCAGCAATTCGATCTGATGGCGATTGACGCCTTCACGAGCGACGCGATTCCGGTTCATCTGCTCACGCGCGAGGCGTTCGCGCTATACTTCCGGCACTTGAAGCCAACGGGGATTCTTGCAGTCCACGTGTCGAATCGTTATCTCGACCTGGTTCCGGTGGTAGCGCGCAACGCGCAGGACCTCGGCAAAGCAGCCATCGATGTCGACGACGAGGATGAAGAGGCGAACTACTTCACGAATAGCGAGTGGGTGCTGGTGTCGAGCGACGGCGCCATCTTCCACGATGCGGCTTTCAAGTCGTCCAGTGTCCAACCGGTGCGCGTCCGGCCGAACCTGCGCCCCTGGACCGACGACTACAGCAACCTGTTCCAGATCTTGAAAATCCGGGACGAGTAGCCGGAGAAACCGCAGCGGCTGCCGGCAGGCCGCCACGGCTTCGCCACCGTCGGAATCACCGCTCCATGCAGGGTCTGGCCATCAATCCGAGCCGGTCAGCCCGACATTCGGATTGGCCCAATGCGCTGGTCCAAACAGGCAGACAGTTACCGCCAGAGCCATCCAGTTGCCTCCAAGAGCCGTAAGCTGTTCCACCCTGGCCGGCCGGCCCGGAGGCAGCGCCGGTGCATCGCCAACCCCAATGGGTACAAATTTCGTTTCCGTTCCCCGTGAAAGAAAGGAGGGCTGGCAAATGAAGAAACCTCGCAGGCAGAAAGGCGGCCTTACCGCGCTAGACTTGGTTACCCGCCCGGGGCCTGTTTTGATTGGGCTTAGTTCTTTTTGCTAGCAACTTGCGGCCACCTTCATCCTTAAGGCGCAATTGTTCGACCGGGCCTGTGTTGGACCTCGAGAGGCAGGCCGCTGGCGAATAAAATGGAACAACTGTGGGGCCAGAGGACCGTTGACCGCGACGCTTCGCCGTGCCGTCATATGCGCTTTACTGTCACGTGATACCACTGTCACCCATGCAGGTCTTTGATATTGAGCCGGTCAAGGATCGCGGGCGATGGCGCGGTGGCTCAAAGCTTGCTGTCGCTCCCCTGGCGCATGGGAGAGACGTGCTAAAGACATTTCTTCCCCTAAATGTAGTAGGGTGTGATAAAGGGCATATCGCACGTATGGCGACCCTCCGCGAGTATTTTTAGACGGACTTTCCTTCGGTGATGAGCGCAGGCAGCATTCTGAGCCTCAGCACCACCAGCACATCGTCGTCGGAGGCGGCGACACATGAAATTCCTGGGCGGGTACATGAGGATTACGACAGTGGCACCAAATACGTCTCGTACTTCATTCCATCCGGTCCCGAGTTTTACACGCTTTGCGAAGGCGTGCTGAAGAATCCGCAATGGCTCTTCGATGCCGTAAAGGGAGTTGTGGTGGAAGCGGGCTATCCCGGTGAACGCATGTTAAAGTCCACGGAGCTGAGATTTTCGGGGCGCGTTTTTCTGTACCTGGAGGATATGCCTACCGCTGAACAATTCGCGCAGGTAGAGGAACTAGGGAAGCAGACAGGAATCGACCTTGTTGTGCGCACCCCGGCAAGCGCTCAGGAGCGCTCGCGGTTTGAAAAACCGCTGGCGTTTATTTGCCACGACTGGCGCGACAAGGCAGACATAGCACGGCCCATAGCCGCGGAATTGATTAGGAGGCGATGCCCAGTTTGGTATGACGAATACTCTCTCAAGGTGGGTGCCAGTCTACGCGCCAACGTGGAAAAGGGGCTGAAGGAGTGCAAGAAGTGTGTGTTGGTGCTTTCGCCGAATTTTCTGAGTAACACCGGTTGGACTAAAACCGAGTTCGATTCGATTTTTACACGGCAGATTCTTGAAGGCTCAAACTTGGTTCTTCCGGTTTGGTGCGGTGTCAGTAAGCAGCAGATTTACGAGTATAGTCCCAGCCTCCTTGACCGGCTCGGTGTTTCGTGGGATGAAGGACTCGAAGTGGTTGTGGGAAAGCTCTATCGAGCGATTGAGCCACCACTTTCTAATTACACCCGCTTATGACTACCGAAATCATCCCCTTCAAAGAACCTCGCGCCCTCGCGAGCTTGGCCACGAAGTCCCCTGCCGTGTTTCTGCCGAACGAAAAAGCGGCGGAGCTGTTTTTTGGGCTCTTCGCCGCGAATATCCGCAACAAAGACACGCGGCGGGCGTACTACAAGGCTGCGTGTCGGCTTTCGGACTGGTGCGAAAACAGGGGGCTGCTCGACGTGGCGGACGTGAAGCCGCCGCACGTCGCCGAGTATATCGAGATGCTAGGCCCGCCCCGAAGCCCGCAAGATGGCGAACCATGCCGACACCCGCACGACGCAGCTTTACGACCGGCGCGGGGATTCGGCCTCGCTCGATGAGTACGGCAAGGTTGGGATTTGAGAAAATAGAGGCAGCATGCACAGACGAGGCGATTGGTATGACGTAATGCAGGTTTGCGTCAATGGTCATCAGATTACGGATTGCGCGGACAGCCAGCCCGAAAGTCGTCAAAAGTTCTGTAAGGATTGCGGTGCGAAAACCATCGATGCTTGCCTACATTGCAGTTCGAAAGTTCGTGGCCATCACCATCTCGAAGGTGTTTCAGATTACTCCACATATCCAGCACCACGATACTGCATCGAGTGCGGGGAGCCCTATCCATGGCAGGTGAGCGCAATCGACAATCTGAAGGAAGTTTTAAAAGAGAGCGAGTTGAGCGCTCAAGACCTTCAGGAGCTAGACAAGGCCCTCCCTGACATTTTGCGGGATACACCTAAAACCGAGAGCGCTTCACTCAAAATGAAACGCATTTTTGGAAAGATGGGAAAGCCTCTTTACGAGGTGGCGATGAAAGTCGTTACCGACATAGCTTCGGAAACCGCCAAAAAGACGCTCGGCCTTAAAGAACACGAACGTCCGTTTGGACTCTTGCATCCCTGCTTATTCGCCTGTTTTCATGAAAGCATCAAAACATGCTTTCAATAATTCATCGAGCTTCATCCCGTTAGTTGCCGCCTGCGCCTTGAACGCTTTCACAAAATCCGAGGGCATCTTGAATTGCATCGGTATGAGGTCGGCAGACGGGACAACCTCCCGGTGCCGGGTGGCGCTCTGCGTCCGGGGCTTGGCCGGTGCGAGGTCGTTTCCATCGAGGCTTGGGTTTTGCCCCCAGGATTGCCATGGCCGACGATCACGATGCGCCGTAGCCGCTCGATCCAGCGCCACTCAGCTGCGTAAAGGCCCAGCAGCAAGCGCCCGCGGTGAGCATAAGAAGCGCCTCCGGCGCAAACGGCTGAAGTGCCCATATGTGAATTAAGTTACAAAAACTGCCGCTTCAGACCGCCACGCGTTACAATAGGCAGGTTCATGCCCCACTTGATGGAGGGCAAAGTTGCCCTGGTCCTCGGAGTCGCCAATAAATGGAGCATCGCCCACGCAATCGCTGGAGCCTTCGTTCGCGAAGGCGCGCAGGTGATTCTCACTTACCAGGGCGAGCGCCAAAAGCAGACCGTAGAAGAACTGGCAGCCGATCTCAAGGCCCGGCAGGTGCTGCCCTGCGATGTAACCCAGGACGCCCAACTGGACGCCTTAGCGAATGAGCTGAAGGGCCAAGGAGTGGTGCTCAACGCCGTGGTTCACAGTATTGCATTCGCCAACCGCGAGGACTTAAGCCGCCCGTTTGTGGAGACCTCGCGGGCCGGGTTCGCCCTGGCGCAGGATGTGAGCGCTTACTCGTTGATTGGGGTGGCGCGCGTTACGGCCCCACTGATGGCCCGGCCGGGCGGCGGCTCTATCATGACGCTCACCTACCTGGGTTCCACGCGGGTGGTGGAACATTACAATGTGATGGGCGTGGCCAAAGCTTCGCTGGAGGCGTCCGTGCGATACCTGGCGGCCGATCTCGGCCCGTCGAATATTCGAGTAAACGCAATCTCGGCGGGAGCCGTCAAAACTACGTCGGCGCGCGGCATTCGGGATTTTACTAAAATGCTGGATGGCGGCGCTAAGCTGGCTCCGCTACGCCGCAATACCGATCCAGCGGAAGTGGCTGACACGGCTGTCTTTCTGGCCAGCGATCTGGGCCGCGGCGTCACCGCCAACATAATCTATGTCGATGCAGGCATACAAATTATGGGCTTTGCCCTGACGGAATGATGCCATCCACGTCTAACAGTTCGAGAGAACCAAGCGCAGCCAGTCAGCCCGAAGCCCGGATTCAAATTGACATTCGCCTCCAGCGATTTTTATCATGTGATAGCAGTATCCTGATCGGAGCAGCCTCCTGGGAGGCGCTTCCGGATGAGTCATCGCAGTTCCTCCGAGTCTAACTATGATTACAGTTCAAGGCCTCACGAAGAGATACGCGCGCACGCTCGCGGTGGATCACATTTCGTTTGAAGTGAAGAAGGGCCAGATTGTGGGCTTTCTGGGACCGAATGGCGCCGGTAAAACCACAACCATGCGCATTCTCACGTGTTTTCTTCCGCCCTCGGAAGGGACCGCCACCGTGGCCGGTTTCGACGTGCTGGAACAACCGATGGAAGTGAAAAAACGAATCGGTTATCTGCCGGAAACTCCCCCGGTGTACCAGGAAATGGAGGTTCAGGAATACCTCACCTTTGTTGGAAAGCTGAAGGGGATGTCGGGCCAGAGCCTGGCGAACCGGGTTACTGAAGTGGCCGAGCGGTGCGCTGTGGCCGACGTGCGGAGTAAGCTGATTGGAAAACTCTCCAAAGGGTACCGGCAGCGGGTGGGATTGGCTCAGGCTATTATCCATAATCCCGAGGTTCTCATCCTCGACGAGCCCACCGCGGGGCTGGACCCCAAGCAGATCATTGAAACTCGCGATCTGATTCGGGGCCTGGCCGGCGACCACACCATCATCTTGAGCACGCATATCCTGCCCGAAGTGGAGCAGACTTGCGAGCAGGTGCTGATTATCAATAAAGGGAAGCTGGTGGCGACGGATTCGGTACATAACCTGCAAGCTCGCGCGCGCGGCGCCGAATCGGTCATGCTGGAAGTGGAGGCGCGCAACGGATCGCTGGACGCGCAGACTATCCAGCACCGCCTGGAAACCGTCAACGGCGTGAGCCGGGTGCTGCTGAAGGATTCCCGCGACAATCGATCCGTGTTTGAAGTGGAGAGTTTGAAGGATCGCTTCATTCGCGGCGATCTGGCGCGAGCCATCGTAGAATCCGGCTGGAATCTGAACGAGCTTCGCCCCTCGGCCATGAGCCTGGAAGAGATCTTTCTGCAACTCACTGGCGGCGAGAAGGCGGCGGAAGAACCAACTGTCGAAGAAGCCTTGGTGCAAGGAGAGAGCCAATGAGAAATGTCTGGGTTATCGCCCAAAAAGAGATCAATAGCTATTTCGTTTCGCCTGTAGCGTATCTGCTCCTGACGATGTTTGCCGTTATTTTCGGCTTTTTCTTCTGGAACTCGGTGGGATATTTCAACGCAGCCAGCCTGCAGTCCCAGATGAGCGGCCAGGCCATGCCGATGAGCGTGAACGAATACGTGATTCGCCCGCTGCTCTCCAACATCAGCGTGGTGGGGTTGTTCTTTATTCCCATGATCACCATGCGGCTGTTCGCGGAAGAAAAGCGCATGGGCACCATCGAACTGCTGGCCACCTCGCCCATCCGCGACATTGAAGTGATTCTCGGCAAGTGGCTGGCAGCGATGGTTCTTTACGGCGTATTGCTGCTGTTCACGGCGATCAACTTCGCGTTCCTGTTCCGCTACGGAAATCCGGACTGGAAGCCGCTCGCTATCGGATACCTGGGGCTGCTGTTGCAGGCCGGCGGCCTGCTGGCGATCGGAACGTTTATTTCGACGCTGACCAAGAATCAAATTATCGCGGGCGCCGCTACGTTTGGCGTCTGCTTGTTGCTGTGGGTTCTGGAATGGGTCTCGGGATACGAAACGGCGACCTGGGCCAAAGTGCTGGCGTATTTCTCCGTCATCACGCATTTCGATTCTTTTTCCAAAGGCGTTCTGGACACGAAGGACGCGGTTTTCTATCTTTCTATGATATTCCTGGGACTGTTTCTCACATCGCGCTCCATGGAATCGCTCCGGTGGAGGTCATAAATGAGTAACAGCGCGGGGAGGTTTTAAATGAGTAACGGATGGATGCAGGCCAGGCAAACCAAGTATGCCGCGTATGCGACGGTCTACATCATCGTCATTCTGGCGGTGCTGGTGCTGGCGAATTTTTTCGCGAATCGCTACAACAAGTCGTACGATGCAACCGCGAACAAGCGCTTCACCTTGTCGGACCAGACCCGGAAAGTGGTGGGCGATCTGAAGCAGGACATCACCATCAGCTATTTCGATCGCGCTAACGGAATGCAGGGCGCTAAGGATTTGCTGGATCGCTATCAGAATCTCTCGTCCAAACTCCACATCCAGTACGTGGATCTGTTGAAGAATCCGACCCTGGCTCGCGCCCAAAATGTGACTCGCGAGGGAGAAGCGGTGGTGACCGTTGGATCGCGCCGCGAGGATGCCAAGACGTTCGATGAAGAAGGCGTTACCGGCGCGCTGATCCGCGCCTTGAAGGGCGGCGAGCGGGAGGTATGCGTGATTTCCGGACACGGCGAACATCGCCTGGACGATTCGTCGCAAACCGATGGCTTCTCCGGCTTTCAAAGCATCGTTCAGAGAGACAACTACAAGGTTCAAAGCGTCAACCTGCAGCAGAAAGCCGAAGTGCCCGCCGATTGCACCATGCTGGTAGTCGCGGGACCGACCGGCGATTACGTCCAGCCCGAAGTAGACGCGATTAAGAAATACGTGGAAGGCGGCGGGCGCGCCCTCTTCATGCTGGATCCTCCACTGAAGCTGGGACGCAAGCAGATCAGCGATAACGATGCGCTCGCCGCTCTGCTGGCAAGCTGGGGCGTCACTGCCGACAAGGACTTGCTGTTGGACGAAAGCGCCGCGTCGCAACTGCTGGGAGGCGGACCCGAAGCGCCGGTGATTCTGCAATATGATTCGCACCCCATCGTGAACGACCTCACGAATATTTCCACGGCCTTCCCGTTATCGCGCTCCCTCGAAACGAAGAACACCGACAAGACGACGATCACTAAATTGTTCTCCACATCCGCCGATAGCTTTGCCACTTCCGATCTGGCTTCGTCGGAAATTCGCATCAACCCCGCCAAGGATAAACACGGACCGTTCACGCTGGCCGTCGCGGGTACTTATACGGGCGCCAAGCCGGGTGAATCCGGGCGCTTCGTGGTGGTTGGCAACTCGGGCTGGGCTTCCAACCAGGCGCTGGGCTTCAGCGGCAATCGCAATCTTCTACTGAACATGGTCAACTGGCTGTCGTCGGACGAGGATCTCATCTCCATTCGTCCCAAAGAGCCGGAGGACCGCCGCATCACCCTTACCCGCGCGCAGTTTCGCACGGTGCAAATCACCAGCCAGTTCTTCCTGCCGCTGATCGTGATTTTTGGCGGTGTGATGGTCTGGTTGAAGAGGAGGTAAGGCGCGCATGCGGTTCCGTGGTCTATTAGTCGCCGTCGTCCTGCTGGCTGCTCTGGGCGTGGGCCTGTATTTTTCGAATAAAGAGAAGGCAGCGGAGGCGGCCAAGCCTCCTTCCGATGCGCCTCCGAAAATCCTCGCGCTCACCGAAGGCGACATTACCAAAGTGGCGCTAAAGAAAAAAGGCGCCGACGAAACGGTCCTTGAGAAAATCAATGGCAAATGGCAGATCACCGCGCCAAAGCCTTACCCGGCCGATACCGATACGGTAAATCAGTTCGTGGCTTCCACGGCCAACATCAGCGGCGATCGTGTGGTGGAAGACAAGGCTTCCAATCTGTCCGCCTACGGGCTGAATTCTCCCACTCTCGAGGTGGATATTACGGGTAAGGGCGGTAAGGTCAACAAGTTCGATATCGGCGACGACACACCCACCAACAGCGGCTCCTACGCCATGCTGGCGGGCGATCCACGCGTGTTCACGGTAGCCAGCTATGTAAAAACCGGCCTCGATAAGCCGCTCAACGATTTGCGCGATAAGCGCCTGTTGGCCTTCGATCAGGACAAGCTCAGCCGCGTCGAGTTGATGGCTAAAAAAGAGGATATTGAATTCGGCCGCGACAAGGATCAGTGGCAAATCGTGAAGCCCAAACCGCTGCGCGCCGACGGCCTGCAAGTGGACGAAATGCTGCGGAAACTGAAAGACGCGAAGATGGACCTGACGCTCTCGGACGACGATGCCAAAAAAGCTGCCGCCGCGTTTTCTACGGGCACGCCGGTTGCAACCGTTAAGCTGACCGAGCCTTCCGGCACGCAGCAGATCGATATCCGCAAAGTGAAAGACGATTACTACGCCAAGTCGAGCGCCGTGCCCGGCGTTTTCAAAGTGACTCCGGACGTAGGGATGGGCGTGGACAAATCGCTCGACGATTTCCGCAACAAGAAGCTGTTCGATTTCGGATTCAACGATCCGAGCAAGATCCAAATGCACGCCAACGGAAAATCGTACGACATACAGAAAGGCGGCGACGACTGGTTTTCCAACGGCAAAAAGATGGATAGCACCAGCGTGCAGTCGTTCCTGGACAAATTGCGCGATTTGTCCGCGAATAAGTTTATTGACAGCGGATCGCTCGGGGCGCCTACCACGGACATCACGGTGGTCTCCAACAACGGCAAACTGACCGAGAGACTGCTGATCGCGAAACAAGGCTCCGACTATGTGGCTCAGCGCGAGAACGAACCGGCGCTCTACGGCCTGGACGCAAAGACCGTCGACGATCTTACGCACGCGGCTTCCGACGTGAAACCAGCGCCGCCTGCGAAGAAATAAGCGCTCCAAGTTATCCTCCGCCGGAGCGCGTTATTGAATGACGGACGTCGCTATCGGCATCGATTTCGGAACGACAAATAGTTCCGTCGCGCGCGCCGACCCCATTTCCGGCGTCGCTCTGGCTACTTTTCCGATGGCCGGTGAACTGACAGCCGCCTACCGGTCCCTTCTGTACCTGGAGCAGATCAGGCAACAAAACAAAATCCTGATTCAGCCGTGGACTGGACCAGAAGGGATCGAGCATTACCTGCAAGCGGAACAGAAAGGCCGGCTGATCCAATCGATGAAGTCTTTCTTGAGCAGCCGCAGCCTCCAGACCACCGATGTGTTTGGTAAGCGGCGGACTCTGGAGGCTCTGATCGCTTGCATTCTCTCAGACCTGCGGGAAAAGGCGGAACGTCAATTTGCAACCAGCGTCACACGGGCTGTGGTCGGCCGGCCGGTCCATTTCGTCGGCGCGGAGACGGAGGAAGACGACCAGTACGCCCAGCAGCGCCTGGAAAAAGCGTTCCACTTAGCCGGATTCGAGTCGGTGAACTTTGAAATGGAACCCGTGGCGGCGGCGCATTATTACGAATCCACTTTGGATCGCGACGAACTGATCCTGATTGGCGATTTCGGAGGTGGCACCAGCGATTTTTCACTGCTGCGGGTTGGTCCCGGCATAAGGCGTCGCGGCAGGTCCGCGAAGGATTTGCTGCGCAACGCGGGGATTGG
>Ga0302325_10015244_pt1 | contig 16332 bp, 21 predicted proteins | sample Palsa_T0_2_FD_201948 | JGI IMG/M metagenome (GOLD analysis project Ga0302325, IMG submission 201948) | Peat permafrost microbial communities from Stordalen Mire near Abisko, Sweden - Palsa_T0_2 | ecosystem: Environmental > Terrestrial > Soil > Palsa > Peat permafrost | place: Sweden: Abisko... | reverse complement strand
GCTGAGCGGTCCATGATCGTGACGTCAATGCAGCTCACAATATCCTCGCGGCGGGACATCGCCGTCTTGCAGAAGGAATCTCCGTCGTTTAACGGCGGAGAGGATGTCAAGAACTCTCTCGTCAGCCGGAACAATGGGGCGACCCGGGATGGTCTGGGTCCGCCCAAGCGTGTGAGATTAGAGGACGGCTCGGCTGATTCCTACCTCTAGCGCGTCATCGCAAGTCGCACGCCGTCTGTCCTCCGGCACGGGCGGCCTGACACACATCGCCGCCGCACGGTGTTCGTATGCTGGCGGCCGATCTGAGGCCGCACCCGGATTTGGCACCATTGCCACCACAATTTGCCCACACATTGGAACCCGACTAAACTCAGCCGCATAGCGGGCGTCGTATAATGGTAATACCCAAGCTTCCCAAGCTTGAGCCGTGGGTTCGATTCCCATCGCCCGCTCCACTCCTAACCATCGCTGGCCAATGCCAGCCAACTCGATCCCTAGCCGCGCGTCACGTAGTACGTTCGCAGACGTTGGCTAGCATTGGCCGTGGTTTCACACGCAGTCTCGTCGGTATGACCGGGTTCGGACCCCTTGCTGCCGGTCATCAATGTCCGCTTCGACAATCATAACGGCTGGTGACGTTGGCGTTTGTCGAACAAAAACAATATTACGGCTACGACTGCAACTACAAAAAGCCACCCTATGCTTTCCGCGACCAAGAATGGGGCTACGAAACCGTTCAACAAATATTCCTTGACGTACTCCCACTTCGAGCAGTCCCAGCCACGGTCAAGAAGTCCGCAAGTGCCTTCGTAGCCCGTCAAGGCAAGAAATGATTCTCTGACCCAAAGAGCGACCAAAGGCACAATAGTAAACGTCAACCACAAGAATTTCTTCGTCGTTGTGATCATCTACACCTCGATTAACGCAGGATTCTCTTTTCTATCAGAGAGCGCGAATATAAGCACAGAATCAACGGCGCGACGATTGTTCCTAGTATGACTCCGAACTTCGGTATGGCTGCACCCCGAACAATCAGAAGCCATGCGGCGATCAAGACGTTACCGATCAACGTACAACAATAGAAATAGAACGCGAGCTTCCGCAGATAGAACAGCAGAGCCGTGCCCACAAACAAGGAAAATGTCACTATCCAATTAGCCCGATTGACGCGCGAAAACGCCTGCTCCCAGTGAAGTCGTTTGGCGTCGCCGAGGTGAAAATAGCCATAATGAATTAGAACTGTGTAGAGGATCAGCAATGCGGCTCCCCCGAAGTAGAAGATTGTGATCGCCCATACCCAGCCCGGTCGCTCCTGATTTTGCATTGACTGCATATTGAGTACTAACGTTTCACACCCGTAAGTCCGTTGATAGATCACTGCCGCTTGATGTCGCCTGTGCTTCGGAAATATGCAGTCTCCGCAGCAACTAGCCCAATCCACGCAAAGATCGACAACTCCTGCCAATAGCTGAAGTGCCAAGCAAAGCTCGATACTTCAGTACAAATGCCGCCTTTTCCGCAGACAAAAAAGTGCCCAGCGCGTACATATCCGTTTAATGCCTGGCCGCGCAAGTACGCGTCTGCCACCATGACCGCAAAGAAGTTGATCGCCCCCAACCAGTAAGTCGGGTAGATCACCCACTTTGCCCTTTTTGAATACGTGATGTTCGGTAGGCGTGTCTGCACCTGCGCTCCTTGCGGCCCGTTTTACGAATAACTCATGCTCCGCTTGACCCGTCAAACGACGTTTCAATGACTGCAAACGGGTTGGCATTTCCAACAGCCGAGTGACTGCCATTGGCCGGTCGGGTCCTTCGCGAACGTTGGCGTCCTCCATCGGCGCGTGTCGACCCATTGTCGACGGTGACGAACGTCTGGAATCGAGCAAATCAGACAGGCGTGTTCCGTATCCGCCACGCCGACTGGCTGTTCCATAGAGGTTAACTCTTGCGACAACCAAAACGCGAGAAACAAGTCGTCGACGTTACCGATATTTGAGCTTACCGTTCTCCATAACAAGCTCATTTGGCTTACCGCCACAACCGAGGTCGAATAGACATCGCTCCCAGTTCAGTGGACCTAAATCCCACGGATTGTCGGCACCATGTTGTTTCGCCCAGTCGGCTACCCACTGCCCCGGTGGCTTCAACAGTTTCTTCCCTGCCTCTACAACTTCCGGTCGATCTGAACCTTCCGTCAGCCCCCCGACTACCACATTTGTCTTTTGAAGTTCCGCTTGTAGGTTCTGCACGCGCTCGAAAATGAACTCATTGCCACCGATGTTCGCCGACTTCAACTTCATATTGCTTAGCATTTCCCGGATGGGTTCGCGAAAGTGGCGCAAGAACCAAAACAGCAGCGCAGGCCATAGCATCGACCCGAGCAGTGATATTAGTGCAACAAGCAGTTTTGACGCTGATTCACTCACAGGCCGCCTACATTTTTGTGTCTGGCTTAAAATTATCTTCTCGCCGAATCCTACCATGTGCGCTATACAAGCCGTGAGGAGGCAGGCGCGACAGATCATGTGATCATTCCGATAGTCGAAGATCGAATCGCACCTCGGCACCGGGTCAGCCAACGGACTCACGGCGAACGCACTGGTGAAATTGCTGTACCTGGACAACGGCAAAAACCATCACCATTGCTCTCGAATGTCAGGTAAGTGGCTAGCCAAGTCAGTAGTTGAGCGTCGGGTTCTGGCCGATAGCACGCCCCCGCAGAAAGCTCTAACGCTTGGCGTAGTACTTGACTCCCGGCAAACTGTCGAAGTCCGAATCCTGCGTCCAAAGCGTCGCGCGATGGCGCTGCGCGGTCGCGAGCATTACGCTGTCCGCCATCGCAATCCCGTGCAGGATCGAAAGCCGCGCGGCTTCTATGGCCGTCGCCCGGTCGAGATCTACGACGCTCCCTTGTTCCATAACGGCGACGGCTCGCAACGCGTCGTCCTCACTGCGCTGCTGGGTAACCCGCTTGAACACCTCAAACAACGACAAGGACGGGACGAGAAGTGACCGCGTCGATTCGATTGGCTTTGCGAATACTGAAGCGTTAGGCCCGTCGGAGAAGTACTCTAACCAAGCCGAGGAATCGACGACGTTCATACCCGATCAGATTCCCTCGGGACGTCGGTGTCAATTCCCTTGAGCGATCCGCGCGCAGATTTGGTCGGTCGCACCGGTACCAATTCGATCCGCCCCCGATACTCAATGGCATGAAGCTTCTCGCCTGGCTTGATCCCGAGCGCTTCACGAATCTTCGACGGAATGACGATCTGGTACTTTGAGGATACAGTTATAGTACTCATACAAATCTACGATCGATCAAGATTACGTAAGACGATTTATCCAGACTAGCATGCCTCGCATTCGGTGTCACTGCGATTGCATCGGCAGTGATGTGGAAAGTCGCCTTCTGGAAGGCGTTCCTCCTTTCCGCTGAACGCAGCTTGGCCTAATCAGAGACTTATTGTTGCCGGGGTTTCGCGCACCGATTCATGAACCGCCCTGCAACATATAAGAATAACCCGGCTTCGCGGGATCGGGAGGTTGTCCGGCACCAAACGCTTTGAAGAAAGCTTGCCCGTTTTCATCGGTGCAGGCTGGACGCGGCTCAGGATCGCCGTCGGGATAAGGCGGATGGCAGATCCAGCCGTTATTTCCCTGGCGCAGCACGGTTTTGGCGCCGGAAGCGTCACGCGCAATCACGGTCGCGCCGGAAGCGATGGATGGCGGAGCCGCCGCAAGAGCGGCCGCGATCTGGGCTTGATCGAACCCGCTCTCGCTCTTTGCCGTCGCCGGCGCAGCCTCCATGCGGGTGCTGTGCAGGAAAGCCAGCTTCCAGCCGTTGCCCTGACGCTGCAGCGCTACCGATTCCAGCCAGTTGGTCGGTGTCGGCGCCGCGTCTCCGGGCTTTTGCATCTGCCCCCGGTTGAGGTAAGTGATCCAAGCCATGTCGCAATCGACATGCACCTCCGGATCGTTGATCGACCAAGCCAGCTTCATTCCTTGGCGATGCCACTCGATGAGGGCGCGCATGAGGGAGTCGCCCTCCCAGCGCTTGCCGCCGTCATAAGCGTAGAAGCTGCCGAGAACCAGATCGTGGAATTTGTCGAGATCGTCCCGGGCCGCCGCATCGAAGAAATCATGCATTGTCTTGACCACTGCGTCGGTGTCGCCGGGCCGAGGCCTGCAGGCCGCCGAAGCCGTGCTCGCGCCGCAGGACAAAAGAACCGCCATCAAAAGACAAAGGATCTTCATGCTGCTCCCTTTGAACCCGTCCGCAAATCCCGCGTCTCGCATCTCAGACCGAGAATAGCTCGGGTTATTCAAGAACACATCAGCCATTGATTTCAGGAGTTTGGTTATTCTAGAGCGATATTTTCAATTCCCATCGCCCGCCCCAATCTCTGCTTCTCTGCTTCCACACCAGTCAGTGCCAGCTAGTGGCGTCACGCTGTTGATTGGAGTCAAGGGTTGACGGCTATCCCGATGCTCGCTGCCACTGCATTGAGTCGCCTGTCCAAGGTCCAAAACTGGCATTCGCCGATTGCTACGGCAGCGAGCAAGTGAACGTCTACATACCCAATGCCTCGGCCGCAGAGTTTTTGCGCGCGGATGAAGGTCATGACTTCGTCGTGAAATGCGACCTGTGCCGACTCGCTCGGCCGTCTATTGAAAACGGCACACTCACAGTTTACCGGTTAGTCCGCCAAACCCATGACAAATGCCAAAGCGATATTCAGGCGCAAAATGTCCTTGCCGTCGAGATGACCGACTTGTCGTCCAATTCGCTCCCGACGAACGGTGACGGGCTTATCGGCCATCACCTGCGATCTAACGCGTAACCCGTTTTCCTCAGTCGGCTCAATGGTCACTCGGAAGTCAGGCGCATCGCTGCATTCAGAAGTCATTTGGCAGATCACCACCGATGCATGTGCGCCTGGGAGTGCGTCCGTCTGGACAATCACTGCAGGACGCGGTTTGCCATAGTCGCCGCTTGCCGCGACTGTCACCACATCGCCGCGCCTCATTGGGCATCGAATTCTGAAACCGACTCAGTCCATCGCATTGCCTCCAACTCGAGCGTGCGATCCAAACCCGCTACCTGCTTGGCGACGCGCTTGCGAACGGCCTTCGAGCGTGCATCGGGTACGATCAGGCGCAACTCGCGCAAGCCACGAGTGCGGCGTCGTTCGCGCATAGCCTTCATCCGTTCGGCCGTTCGTGCCATGGTTTCTCTCCGATGTGTAACGCGTTACACTGTAACGCGTTACGTGAGGTCAATCAAGCGAGGCACAGTTGCCGCCCTACCTGGAATAGCGAATCGAACCGCCTCCCGAATTTATCCCGTGGGGCGGAAGCCACCCAACGGCGATTTCCGGAAAAACGAACGTTGCGCAATACCGTCCCGACCCACGCAATTCACAGAGCGCGACAGCGTGGGACAATCTTGACTTCAATTGGCACGGGTAGTACTTTATGACTACCAAAAACACACGCAGCGCTCTCCATGGCCGCCACAAGTCTCAAACTCCCCGAAGGCCTCAAGCGTCGAATCGAGCGACTCGCAGGTGCTGCCAATAAGACACCGCACGCCTTTATGGTCGAGGCATTGAGTCAGGAGGCGGATCGGGCTGAGATTCGCGAGCGATTCGCGAAGGATGCGGCAATCTCCGAGACCGAAACCATGGAGAGCGGCAAGGCTATTCCATTAGGTTCCGCATTTGACTATCTTGAGAGTCGCGCTGCAGGAAAGGCGGTCCGTCGTCCTCGAGCGCGCACATGGCGCGCGTCCAAATAACCGTCCGAGCGCTCGCCGACCTTGAGCGATTGTTCGACTTCCTCGCGGAACATAACCCAGAACTTGCGCGTGAACGGATGCTCAGTGTCCGACGAGCCTTCGAATTGCTCGCGGATCACCCGTTGCTGGGCCGACAAGCCGAAGACGGGCGCCGCGAACTAATACTGTCGCGGGGCCGCTTTGGCTACGTGGCCAAATATCGTTGGGTGCCCGCTGAGGACGTGATATTGATTCTGGCGGTTCGACATCAACTGGAGGCTGGCTACAAAGAAGAATAGCGATGCAGTTGCGCCGAGTTCCGTATGTCCCGCGGTCGATGTGTCCCTTCATTGCGCCGGCAGCACCTCCCCTTTGGGTTCGATTCCCATCGCCCGCTCCACTTCCGATTCGCGAGTCGTCTATACGCCGACAAATGCAGGCAGCGCTTCGAAGTTCGGCGCTGTCTTGTCCGGAAGCACGCCAAGGCGTTCCGTCGGCGTATTGAGCCGATTCATCCATATCGTCGGATAGCCGAAAGTTTTTGCGCCGACCGCATCCCATCCGCCGAACGCGACGAAGGCGATCTGGTCGCGATGCAGGCCAAAGGCATCGAGGCCCATCTGATAGGAGCGAGGGTCGGGTTTGTAGGCTTTCACGAGGTCGGTGGACAGCAAATGATCGAATACACCGCCGAGGTTTGAATTACGGATGGCGGCTTCCAGCATGGGCACGGTAAAGTCAGTCAGCGGTGCAAGGCCGAGGCCCTGCCTTTTAAGAGACTTGAGAATGGGCACGACATCCGGCCAAGCCTTCATGTTCATAAAACCGGCCAACAACTGCTGTCGTTGTTGCGTCGTCATTGGTATTTTTTCCGCGTCTGTCGCGAACGAAAGCGCCTCGTCGGTGACCTGGAGAAAATCAACGTAGCTGCCGACGATCGTGCGAAGCCACGTATAGTCAAACTGCCGACCGCGCCATGTTGCAACGAGCGACGCGCTTTTGCCCGGAAAGAACTGCTCTGCCAGCGCGAAGATGGGTCGCGGATCAAAAAGCGCCAAGCCATCGAATGCGATGGCCTTTATGCCGCTCGACGCCGACCAGGCGGGCAGGCCGTGGGCCACTGCAGCCGCTATTCCAGCCGCGAAGAAGGTACGTCGATCCATGATTGGCTCCGTGAGTGTAGGATTGGTGGTTCATACCGGCACGATATGGCACAGGGTGACCCTAAGTCCGCCATCAGCGATTAACTTGCACCGAAGTTGCTGTTCGCCACCGTCGCCTCCGCGTCATCGAGACCGTTCTCTCACTCGCTGCCAATGGTCGTGCTGGCTTGCGTTGGTTGGCTGCTCCAGAAGTCCGCGATCGCAAGAGCTTAACGTCGCATCTCGAACCTTTCTTCAACCGCAAAACGATGTCGCGAGGTGGACATGTACTCCACATGCAGTTAGTATGATGCACATGTCTAAGATGATCCAGTTGCGTAATGTGCCGGACGCGCTTCATCGCCAGCTGAAGGCGCGGGCGGCCCTAGCCGGCCTGCCGCTTTCCGACTTTTTGATCCGGGAGGCACGCAAGCTAGCCGAATATCCGACGCCGGAAGAGATGCGTGATCGACTCAAGGGCCGCACCGCGTACCGCGGCAAGATAGCGGCGTCGGACCTGGTACGCGCGGAGCGCGATAGCCGTTGATTGTCATCGATGCTTCGGCGGCCATCGAGCTCCTACTCCGCACCGAGCTTGGCGAAAGAGTTGAGCTTCGCGCACTGACCCCTGACGAGCGCTTATATGCACCGCACCTGCTGGATCTTGAAATCGCTCAGGTATTGCGCCGGCTGACGCACCTCAAGGAGATCACGGCAGCCCGCGCACGTGAGGCGCTTGATGACTACTCTGCACTCCTTGTGGAACGCGCGGCGCATCGAGAGCTCTTGCGGAGGGTCTGGGAACTACGTGATGCAATGACCGCGTACGATGGGGCTTATGTTGCGCTGGCGGAGGCGCTGGATGCCCCGCTGTTGACATGCGACGGGAAACTCGCGCGCTCACATGGACACCGCGCGGCGATTGAACTTCTGCAGTAATCATTTAACACATCGCGACCATGCAGGGAATTGGCTGGCGTTGGCTCGTGTGACGGTGTTTTTCACGGGATAATCGCACGCAGCGCCGGCCTTCGCCCGCCTCATTGGTCCGGGTTTCCTCGACCCGGTATCCCGTTTTACTTACTCTGCTTGTACACGTCACGGATGGCATCGACGACGAAACTTGGCTGATCGAACGGGATGTACTCTGAGCTCTGGTCGGAGAACAACTGTTTTGCGTTCGAAGATAGCTCGAGCCACCTTGCCTGTTCGCGCGCGACCTCTTGCTGATATTTTTGCTGCTCAGGATCGAGCGGACGTGTGGGATCGAGCGAGTGGACACCATGCTTGCCCGTCGAGAGCACACGGATGGGGCGCGTGCCCAGCGAGCGACGGTGCTGCTCAAGGTACGTCTCATCCGCGGGCACTTGCTCCATCTCCGAGATGTAGCTGTCATACATAGCGACTTTGGTCTGCGCAATTTCCAGCAGCTTGGCATTTAGCTCCGGCGACCACATCGCCTCCGGCAAGCCCCGGAAGAAGAAATCCTGCGCACAAGTGCGGGCGGGGCCGCCGGGACGAGTGGCTACTTGAGGCAGCGGCTTGCCAGAGGCGATCGCGTCGCGGCATTCGCGCATTGAAGCTACTAATTTGGCGTGCCCCCGCTGCTCTTCCGGGCTGCTGACGACGTCGGCTTCGACCAGCACCAGGGCGGCCACCTCTGCCGGGTAGCGCGCCGCAAAGGTACGTACGTTATCACCGCCGAAAGCGTTCCCGACCAGGATATAAGGTCCCCGGATACCGGCGTTGTGAAGCGCGCTGCGGAGCTCGGCCGCGATCCGCATACTCGTGCGGGGCATGGTGCCCGGATCACTGAAGCCTGCGCCGGCGCGATCGTAGCTGCAGGCGCGTGTCCACTTCGCGACCTCCGGCTGCACGATCGTCCATACGGGTGCCCAGTCGCCCCAGCCCGAATCGAACACAACGGTGGGGGAGCCTCGTCCCATGCAGTAGAAATTCAGCCGGGTTCCCTGCACGGTTACCAGTTGACCCGGCCGCGCGTAGATCTCGTCACCGGGAGCGGCGCTCGCAACGCTTAGCAACCCCGACAGACAAACCGAGATTGCTGCAGCGAGGGTTCTCATAGTTATCTCCCCGGAAGGCCTGTCTAGATGACCGGCGCAATCGGGTAAATGTTACGCTCGCCAACAGGAGCTGCGAGCCCCGCGCTCATAGATGGACTCACTTCCAGCCAGCGCTGGCCAATGCCAGCCTATGCGCTGAGTTGACCCGGGACTTGAGCGACCGCCCGTTCGACCAGATCGGCCGCGTAAGTCAGTTCGCCGAAGCGCGAAACGCCAGAGGCAAAAGCTCGGCTCGCCGCGCGCAAGGCCTCGTCACCAAGCATGTCCATGACCGCGCTGCTGATCGCGGCTGGCGGCGCGTCCGGCGGAAGCGTGCGTCCCAACCCCAGCGCCTCCACGCGCGCGGCATTGTCGTTCTGGTCGCGCCCGTTGGGTAGGCAAAGGGCCGGCTTTCCGGCCCCCGCGCTGTACATCAACGTGCCGAAACCCGCGTGTGTCACGACAAGATCAACTGATGGTAGAACTGCGTCATGCGGAACAAAGGACCGTGCCTCTACATCATATGAAACTGACAATGCGTTGGGTGCGATGCCCCTGCCGGTCGTCACGAGAGCCTCAATCGGCAGAACCGAGATTGCTTCGCAGATATTCCGCAGCGTCGATTCCTGTCCTTGAAACATGCTGCTGAGACTCACGAGAACGAACGGCCGATCCGGAAACCGCCGCGGCCAGGGACCATGAGCGACTGGCTCGCGGATAGGGCCGACGAAATGGATGTGAGAAGCGGTATTCGGTTGCAAGACCTCGTCTTGGCTCTTGCCGAAGTCCCGCCGCAGCAGCTTCCAGGTGTAGATATCCGTGGCGACAATGAGGCGGGTGATCTGCCGCTCCCGCTCAAGCTCGCTCAGACTGCTCTGCGTTGAACCAAATCTTTCCGCAACCCATGCCCGATGCTCGCGCCGTCCCTGTGCCAGGAGCGGGCGCAAGGCAGAATGCCGTTCCTCCTGGGCCAGGAAGCGCACAACCATGTCGCCCACCGCTTCGTAGTGCGCGATGAGCGCCAAATGCAGTGTCCGCATACGTCAATAGCGAGAGATTCTTGGGCGTTCGCGAAAAGCTCGATGCCGTGTACGCACTGAAAGCCGATGACTCCGCTGTGGATTCACTTCTCGCTAAGGCCCAAGCACGCTCCCTGCCGAAAGAGAAGTGGTAATGCGTCGCGGGGAGATTTGGTGGGCGTCTCTGGGAGAGCCTCAAGGCTCCGCGCCTGGATTCCGAACGCCGGTACTAATCGTTCAGTCTAACGAGCTCAACGAAAGTGCGATCCGTACTTCGATCTGTGCCGCGATCACATCGAATATGCGTCTGGCAGATGCTCCAGGCAACGTACGCATCACCCGACGCGTCAGCGGCCTACCGCACGACTCAGTGGTTAACGTGTCGCAGCTAATTACCTTGGATAAAAAAATGCTGACCGAGAATGTGAGTCGATTGCCTGCGCAGTCACTTCGCGACGTGGAGGCGGGTATAAAATTGGTGCTGGCGCTTTAAGCGGTGCGGGACGAAAATGTAGTCGGCAACTACCAGCGAGACTTCGTCCTGCCCAGCACTGACGTCCGCTTCTCAGTCGGCAAAGCCGGCGAGCCGCAGACCCTCGTACAGCGGCTCGTAGCCGGAGAGGTCCGCGCCAGGCTGTATCCACTTCTTGATCTGGGCGATCGTCTCAACGCCTGGCACCGAGGCCTTGAAATCGGCGATGGCCGCTTTCGCCCGCATGAGATCGCCGAGCTTCGCATGCGCCGCGGCCAGCGTCAGGCGCACTGGGCCGGTGAGCCCGTTGCGCAACTCCCGCTCGTCGTATTCGATCGAGGCCTTCCGCGCGAGATCTGCCGCCGGAGCGTATTCGCCGAGCGCGTAATGGATGCTCGCCAGCAGCGCGACCAATGTCGGTCGGCCAGTCGGGTAGCGACTCAGCGCCTCATTGGCGAGCGGGAGCGCCTCGGCCGGCCGGCCGAGCTTGAGCAGGTCCCGGGCCTTGACGATCAGCGGAGTGGTGCGTTCGGGGTCGCGCTTTAGGATGTCGTCGGCCATCAGCAGCGAATCCTCATAGCGCCCGCGCAGCTCGAACAGCAGCGTTTTGTAGTCCAGCAGGCTCAGATCGGTGGGATCCAGGCTCAGCCCCTTGTCGAGCGCGGCGGCGCCGATCGCTTGCTGCTCGGCCGGGTTACTCGACCAGCCGTAGACGCAATTGCAAAGATTGACCGCCGCGGTGAGCCTGAGCGCCAGACGGTCCTCCGGTGCGAGGGCGAGGGCTTTCTTCAGCAGCTCGGTGGCCTGTGTATAGGCGCCCTTGCCGTCCTGATCGTGATGATCACCCCAGTCGACGTAGGCCCGAAACGACAGGTCGCGCACGTCCAGCGCGTCGACCGGTGAGGCGCGCATGCGCTCGACCTCGGACTTAAGCCCCGCCAAGACGAGGTGACCCTGCGCAAAGTCCAGGCGGCGGCGCACGGTTGCATTCAGCGGCCCGGCATCGACGCTGACTTCCTGCGTCTCGAGCACCCGCTCAGTGCGCCCGTCGATGACCGATAGCGCGAGCTTATAGCCGGGCGACTGGGCAGCCAGGAGGCCGCGAATCAGGAAGTGCACGTTCAGCGTCTCAGCGAGCTCCTTGTTGCCGGACAAACGCCCCGCGGCCTGTTCGACGCTTGCGCGCGGCGGACTGTGAACCCCAAGGCTGCTCTCCGCTTGCAGCGCTATCGTCGCGTCGGTGAGCGCCTTGGCCGTCCGCGCACCGGTGGGATCGTCGGCCGGTGCCTGAAACGGCAACACGGCGAAGGTCATGCGCCGGTCCGCGATCGAATACGGGGCCGGCGCCGATACGCCGTTCTTGCCGTGCATCAGCATAAAGGTGCCCACCGCAGCCACGGCGAGGCCGGCGACGAGCACCAGCCACAGCGTCTTTCGCTGGCGCTTGCCGCTCGCGGCCACGGCAGTCGGTGCAGCTGCGGCGTCGCTGCCAGGCACCGGCGCTGGCGGCGCTGCGACGGGCCGCGCTGGTTCGACGGGACTCTTCGCCGTCAGCGTTCCCGATTCGAGCAGACGCTGGACGCGCGCAACGAACGCCGGCGGCGCTTCGCCGCTCGGCAGCTTGGTCCACTGGACCTCGCGAAAGCGCTCCGGTACGCGCGGGTCGGAGTCGGGCACGTCGTCGATGATCACCGGCACCAGGAACGGCTGGTCGGCCGCCATCAGGTGCGAGCGGTCCACCGCCAGCTTCCATTCGAGGCGAAAATACCCTTCGCCGCGCGAGCGCGTATTGTTGGAGATCAGCGGCACGAACAACGCGCAGGACTTGATTTGCCGCCGTATCGTCGCGTCCCAGGCATCGCCGCCGCGCAGCTCGCTCTGATCGAACCAGACCTCGATGCCGGCGGCGCGCAGCACAGCACACAGCCGCTCGGCGGCGTCAGTGTCCTGCGAGGCATAGCTCAGGAATACGGCTCGGGTGGAATCGTTCATGCGCTTTGCTTTTTCTCAGTCAGTGCAGGGAATAGCGGCAGCAGCGCTTGCTACGCCGGCCTGCGCACTATGGCCCGAGTCCGGGAACTTGGCCGTTATAATCCGCCACCCAGGTATTTGAAATCAATTCAAACTCGTGCCGGGCCGGCCTTCAACTGTCTCGACGCGGCTGGATTGTGTCGCGAGGTCGCCATTCCGGTGTCAAATTCATGGGCTGGTTGCCAAGTGTCAGGACTTTCGCGAACATCCGGACCAGGTAGTGGGGACCTTCTACATGGACCAGTACGGTGGCGAGGAAAGGATTGGCACGATCGCGCCCATGCTATTCGTCAGCTACGCCTCGCAAGACATCGCGGTCGCGGACACTGTTGTCGAGGTGCTCGAGCGCGCTGGCTTGAAGTGCTGGATCGCGCCGCGAGATGTCGTGCCCGGAGCCCTATACGCCGACGAGATCGTTCGCGCGATTAATGAAGCCCAGGCCGTCGTCCTCATTCTTTCCGCATCTGCGGTTGCTTCTACCCATGTAGGCAAGGAGATCGAACGCGCCTCATCCAAACGTCGCCGGATCGTGGCGCTGCGCACAGGGGCCGTATCGCTACCCAGGGCATTCGAATATTTCTTGAGCGAATCGCACTGGATCGATGTCGGCTCCGGCGGCGTGGCTGCGGCCGCTGCCAAGCTGGCGGACGCCATTCGGCATCACACGGATCCGTCCCGCTCGGTCGAAGCGCCGGTCCCTTCGACCAAGCAATCTGCGTCTCGCAAGACTGGGGTGCCGTGGACAGTCTGGTTGCTCGTCACCGGCGTCGTGGTAGCTTCCATTGTGGCCTATCTTGTAGTCAACCATTATTGGCAATCAAAAGCTGCGGTCGTTGGCGCCGCTGCGATAACGCCTACAGTCGCACGCGTACCTCTGGCCGCATCGATCGCCGTACTACCATTTTCCGATCTTTCTGCCGAGGGCAATCAAGTCTACTTCTCGGACGGTGTTTCGGAGGAGATATTAAACGTACTTGCCCACGTCAAGGGACTCAAGGTGGCGTCGCGTACGTCCTCCTTTCAGTTTCGAAAGTCGGATCTTGGTATACCTGCCATTGCCGCGAAACTTGACGTCCGACATATCCTGGAAGGCAGCGTTCGAAAGGCCGGCAACACGGTGCGCATCACGGCGCAGTTGATCGATGCGAGCTCGGACCAGCACGAATGGTCACAAACCTTCGATCGACCATTGACCACGGCAAATCTTTTCGCAATCCAGGACGAGATTGCCAAAACCATTGTTGACCATCTGGCCGCAACGATAGGCGGCACCGTGAATGTTGCCGAACCTGCGGCGCGCAAGGCCGATACGGCCGACCAAGACGCCTACGAGCTGTATCTGAAGGGCCGTTCGCTCTTTGTCGCCCGATCGAAGCAGAATTTGGTCAGCGCGGCAGTCGCATTGAAGGCAGCGGTCGCGAAGGACCCCAAGTTTGCCCGCGCCTGGGAGATGCTTGGCGCGGTGTTGGTACTAGAAAGATCCTGGGACGTGGGTGATGAACGCGACTATCAGGCTGGGGCGGAAGCCATTGATGCGGCGATCCGCCTAGACCCCAATTTGTCGTTGGCGTATGCGGTTCGCGCCGAGGTCAAAGAGTACACCGTCCCAAGTCGCGGCGCGGTCGCGTGGGAAGAATCATCAGATGACTTGTCGCGAGCCATCGAGCATGACGGGACCAATGCCACTGCGTATCTATGGCGGGGGGAACAATACGCCACATTGGGGTATCTCGATCAAGCGAAACAAGACTATCAGCGCTCTCTCGAGATCGATCCTGCGTACGAACTCGCGCGTCGGCATCTTGCGCTCGCGTCCTTGTACGGCGGGCAGACAAACGAGGCACTGCGCCTCCTCGAAGCAGGATTGGAAAATGGCTATCCCTTCTTGGGTGATGTGGTGTTGACGCCTGCCGTCGCCGCGCGCGGCGATCGCGTCGGAGCGCTCAGCTTGTTGGTCTCAACTTATGTAGACGACCCGGAACTGATTCGCCCGCTGTTTCGAGCGCTAACCGAGCCGACGTTCGGCGACCGCGATCGAGAGGATGCAGTTGCGCTCGTCAAGGGCGCGAAGAACAGCAGTGAATTCGTCCCTATGGCACTGCTGATATTGAAGGCTTATGACCAGATCGTAGCCGTCGATACGGATCCGCCCATTTGGTGGGATCGCGCCGACGCCGCATGGCTCCGATCCCGTAGTAGAAAGCTGGCGTTCGAACATTGGCATATGCCCGACTACTGGCGCAAGCATGGTTTCCCGCCGCAATGCAAGCCCTTAGGTGAATCAGATTTCGAATGTCGGTGAAATGCTGTGTGCTCGCGTTACGGCGCTGGATGCAAGGTCGTGTTGAATAGATACTGGCCCCCGAACTCGGTCTTGTCGCCCGCCTTTTTACCCCACACCGGCTGCAGGCGCGCTGACAGCGGCTTCTTCCATTTCCAGGCGAGTGCGGCCACATCTCCCAGAATGCGGCCCAACTGTTCGACACTCACATCGCCGGGCAGCGGCAGTGTGTCCAATCCCGTCCCGCAGACGGCGGAATAGGCCAGTAGATCGTCGGTATGATAGCTGCCTTCGGCCCAGCGCTGAGCCAGCAGCTTGTCCTCCATCACGGGAACCATCAGTCCTGAATAGCCAATCTGCTTCACCGGCACGGCCTTTACTGCGGTCGTGATGGCCAATGCCGCTGTCAGCGTGCCGCTCGAGCCGAATTTCGCACCGGTGTAGGTTTCAATGGCAGCTCCAATCGATACGTCGCCGAGCGGTGCCGGGGTCGGATCGACCCCCATGAAGGTCCAGCCTTTGGCGCTTGCGACCCGTTCGCCGATGGTCTCGGCGACTTTCGCATGCACCGTGAGCTGTCTCGTCAGCTCGGTAACCGACGCCGGAAAATCGCCGTGGGTGCGCGCGAAAACCTCCTGCACGACATTTGCGCCTTCGAAGCCGATTGACAACTGCTTGCCAGGCCCATCGTGCCAGGTGCCAGGATAGAACGGCCCATAGGCCTTTAGCATGGCGGTGGCGGTAAACTGGAAGTCGCCCTGGCTGTGCGCGCTGTGCTCGCTCACGTAATGAATCAGGGCGGCCGTCTCTTTGATGACTTTCCAATGAATCCCGTCATCGCCGGCGATCATCGTGTTGATCTGCACACTCGACAGCGTGGAGAGTGCCTTCTCAGCCAGCCGCACCGTGCTCGGATCATCGTCGTCATGCATCATTGCCGGTCCCACGCTCGGCAGGAATTTTTCCTTCGCGGCAAGATCGTCCAACCGTTTGAGAAAGCTCAACGCCTGGGCTTCCGACTGACCCTTGACCAGTTCGGCGAGCGGCTGTGTGACGATACGCAGCGTCTCGGTTTCGTAGCCCTGCTTTTCGAATTCTGCCTTGGCCGCGAGCAGTACCGCCAGCGCCTCGCCGACCTGTTGATCCAGCGAGTCGGCGTCGATGCGCACGAACGCCGTGATCGCCCTGACCTTGGGCTTGGTATAGCCCGATGTGCCATTGGTTGCGGCCTGAGCGGTCAAAAACACGCCAGCCAAACCGAGTATTAACATTCCTCGCCAGATTGTTCCAAACAAGGCATCCCACTCCTGTCGCTGTTTTCGAGCGTGATCTCCACGTGCAGTCTAACAAGATTGTTATGCAGAACGCGCTGATTGACGCCAGGACATGGTCAGACCGTCCGTTCCAGGTCCGCCGCAGGCCATCGTCCCCGCGTTGTACGAAGCGGGAAGGGCGCGAATCGATCATGGTGCGATGAGGGATAGGGTCGGGAAGTACGCGCGATAGCGGCCCACGTCGCGCGACAGCAAGGACCATTGCATTA
>Ga0302325_10015243_pt1 | contig 16333 bp, 16 predicted proteins | sample Palsa_T0_2_FD_201948 | JGI IMG/M metagenome (GOLD analysis project Ga0302325, IMG submission 201948) | Peat permafrost microbial communities from Stordalen Mire near Abisko, Sweden - Palsa_T0_2 | ecosystem: Environmental > Terrestrial > Soil > Palsa > Peat permafrost | place: Sweden: Abisko... | reverse complement strand
GTGGCGCTGATCTGGTCGGTGATCATGTACAGCTTGTTCGGATCGGCGCCCTGGTCGCCACCGCCGCTCACCGTCGAGCTTTCGGCCCAGATCGTCGCCGTCCCGTTTGCGTTGACCCGGCCGGTGATGTTGCGCAGGCCGTCGGTGGCGGGAGCCCACGGCAGCCCCGTCTCCGGGTTGTCGCCGGTCGGATAGCCGGGTACGTAATAGGGCTCGCCCAGGTTCAGACCGTTGGTGAGCGTGTAGGCGAGCGTCCACTGGTTGGTGGCGGCGTCGAACACCCACTTCTGTAGGCCGGCGGTCGGGTTGTTGGCGGCCGTGGCGTTCGTATACATGCCCGTGGTCGGCGAATACGTGTTGTCACCGCTTCCCTCGTCGGCCAGGTAGATCGTGTCCGGGTTGGCGAACCAGATCCCGAACGGATAGGAAACGCCGGTCTTGGACTTGGCGATCAGGGTGGGGAAACCCTGGAGAATGCACATGTTGCTGGGGAGCTGCCCGCCGGCCTCGATCGCCGACAGGCTGTAGTCCAGCGGCGAGGTGGGGAGGGCGGCGCCGGGCGCCGGCAGGCCGGTGCCGTTCGGGCATGCCGTGCCGGTGGTGTCGACGAAGTACACGGTGTTCACGCCGTTGCTGCCGCTGCCCTTGACGTAGTAGAGGACGTTGTCGTAGATGGTCATGCCGCGGAAGTTGTCGTCCTTGCCGATCTTGTCCTGCTTATCGCCCAGTTGCGTGACGTCGAAGCTCCCGACCGGTGTCGGGGTGCCGGGGTTCTGGAAGGGCTCCGACGCGAGCGAGGGCGAGATTGACTGCGCGCCGGCGCCGAGGACGACGCCGGAGAACTGGGTGGTCCCCGACGGGGGCGGGAAGGTGGCGTTGCCGTTGCCCGCGTTGCCGGCCATGAAGATCACCGGGTTGGTGGCGCTGTCGGCGACGATCGCCGCTCGCCCGTTGTCGCCGGTGTAGGCATTGGTCTCGGTGAAGTGGAACTGACCCATGGCGTTGAGAGTCGCCACCGTGCGGTAGTAGGAGCTCGTGACCGGGTTGGTCGGGTCGACCTCGCCCGGCGCGTTCGAGGCGGACACGTCGATGCCCGCACTTGGTGCGGCATAGCCCATGAATGACACTACCTTGCCGTTCGTCGAGAGGTTCATGGCGCCCTCTGACTTCGACGAGAAGCTCGTTACGAGGTCACTGGTCGGGACGGGAATCGTGTTCAGCACACGCCCGGTGAACGGGCCGAGCTCGTCGAGGAGGATCGGCGAGGTGATGCCGAAGCTGCCGTCGTCCGCGTCGTTGTTGAAGACCTGCGGATAGGTTCCGTCGTACCCGGCCGCGCTGCACGGCGTGCCGGAGGCGGCCGCACTGGCCGGCGTGCACCCGGGAGGGAGGACGGTGACGCCGGGGGTGAGGTTCGCCTGCTGGTAAGTGCTGGTGAAGAGGAGGAGCTTTCCGGGCTCGATCGGCCGTCCGCCGTAGGCCTGCGCCGACGCGGTCACGGCGAAGCAGGCGAACGCGCCGCCGCCGAGCAGCGGCAGCGCGGCGGCCAGGGCCAAACGCGAACAGCGCGATCGACGCGGTCGGCGCGCACGCACGTGAGGCAACTTGGGTGACATCTTGAATCCTCCCGCGAGGTTCCTTCAGGGACAGGGGCGCGGGTAGGTAACCAGCGTGAGCACGCCGGCGGGTGAAGCCGATGAGGCCCAGGTGTTGCCAAATTGTGGTCGGGCTGTGGAGCGGCGAACTCGACGTGTCCCGTGTCCCGCGAGCCCGCCATCCCGCCGCGCCGCCCCGCAGTGAGACCGCCACGGGCGACCGCGCCCGACACCTGGAAGTTATCCTCGCCGTATGAGCGTGGTCATGTACGTCAAGCCCGGCTGCCCGTACTGCCAGGCCGCCCGCGAGCATTTCGCGAGCGAAGGCGAGGCGGTAGAGGAACGGGACGCGACCAAGAGCGGAGCGTGGAAGGCCGAGCTCATGAGCTACACGAACAACCGAGGCATCGTCCCCACCATCCTCTGGAGCGACGGACAGCGCCAGGTCGGATTCCCGCCCGGTCGCGGCTGACGCGTGCACTGAGCGGTCGGTCGACCGCTGAGGGCAGAAGCCGTCGGAATGGATGCCGAGGATCGTTTATCTTCTACGGCAGGCGTTGGAGGACGCCTCCGGGTCCGCGGACAGGACGGAGTCCACCTCTGAAGCACGGTTGTCGATCGTGACGATCTCCTGGGCTTGATACGCGGACCTCGGGCCGGTGAAAGGAGACGTCATGCCGAGACTCCCGGCGAACCCCAATCTCGATCAGCTGCGCCGTCAGGCCAAGGAGCTGGTCCGTCACGCCCGCGCAGGCGACCACCGCGCGCTCGAGCGGATCGGCGCCGTCTCCGACGAGGCCACGCTCGCCGCCGCACAGCTGGCGATCGCGCGCGAGTACGACCGGCCGAGCTGGGCGGCGCTCAAGGCCGAGGTGCAGCGCCGCGATCGAGGCCTCGAGGAGGCGGTCGACGCGTTTCTGACCGCGAGCGTCGGCTACCGGGTGGGACGCGCCGCGCGGCTACTCGACGAGCATCCGGAGATCGCCGAGCACAGTCTGGAAACGGCACTGGTCCTCGGCGACGCCGGGCGGGTCACGCGCGAGCTGGCGAGCGATCCAGGGCTGGCAGGCCGGCGGGATCCCCGCACCGGTTGGACGGCGCTCCATGCCGTCTGCGCCTCGCGCTGGCATCTGGACCCATCCCGCGCCGACGGCCTCCTCGCCGTCGCGACGCTGCTGCTCGACGCCGGAGCGGACCCGAACAACCTGAGCAAAGATGGGCATTGGTCGCCCCTGGGCTGTGCGGTGACGAGCGCGAACTCCGGTCGCGGCAACGAGCCGATCGTCAGGCTGTTGCTCGATCGCGGCGCCACGGTGCGCGATCCCGATCTGTACGCCGCCGGGTTCGCGGGCGTCTGGTGCGTGCGGATGCTGCTCGAGCGCTGCCCGGACGTGGCGGAGATCGCCGAGCAGGCGCTCGGGGCACCGATCAGCTCAGGAGACGTGGAGGCGGTGCGGCTTCTCCTCGACGCTGGCGCTGACCCCACCCGGTACCGGGACGGCGACGGCCGTTCGGTCGCCGTGATTCCGGAGGCGCTCGGCGCGGGTGCCCCGACCGAGGTGATCGAACTGCTGCTCTTCCACGGCGCCAACCCCGCCGCACCCGGCCCGGACGGGCGGTCGCCCTACCGGCTCGCCACCGCAGCTGACCGCGACGACGTCGTCGAGCTGCTGGAGCGTCACGGCGCTCGCGATGACAGGACCACGGTCGACCTCCTCCTCGGCGCCTGCCGCCGGGCGGACAGGGAGACGGCGATGCGATTGGTCGGCGAGAATTCGGGGCTGCCGGGACGGCTGACCGCCTCGGAGGCCGCGACGATCGTGACCGCCGCTGAGGCCGGCGACGCCGCGGCGGTGGAGGTGATGCTCGACGCCGGCCTTCGGATCGATGCGCGCGAAGGCGGACATGGCGCTACTGCGCTGCACGCCGCCGCGCACGCCGGCAGCGTCGAGACCGTGACGCTGTTGCTGGCTCGCGGTGCCGACATCGAGGCGCGCGACGCGACGTTCACCGCCAACGCCCTCGAATGGGCGATCGTCGGCAGCGGCGAGCAGCCCGCCAGCGCTCCAGCCCCCGATTGGGAGGCGGTCGTGCGCATCCTGCTTGATGCCGGCTCCTCCACCGACGGCATCGTCCTGGCGGCCGGAGAGCCCAAGCAGCCGAGTCCCGCTGTCGCAGCGCTGCTGCGAGCCCGAGGCGTCGCCGACCGCGCCTAGTGCAGCGCCACGACGTGCGCTTGACGGGGCTGGCTTCACCAGCTACCTTGCGGCGCATGGTACGCCGCAGCGAGACAACGATGTCCCAACTGCGTCGCGGAGTCCTGGAGTTCTGCGTGCTCGCGCTGTTGCGCGATGGCGAGCGCTACAGCTTCGATCTGGTCCGCGAGCTCGGGGACGCCGATGGGCTGGTCACCAGCGAGGGCACGCTGTATCCGTTGCTCGGACGTCTGCGCCGCGAGGGGATGGTCCAGACGACCTGGAGGGAGTCCGTCTCGGGGCCACCGCGGCGCTACTACCGGATCACGCCCGACGGGGACGCGGCGCTGCAGGCATTCGCCGGCCAATGGGCACGGTTTCGCGACTCGGTCGACGCGCTGATCGAGTTGGGAGCAAGGGCATGAGCACGCGGGCTCTGCATCCGCTCGCCGAGGACTATCTGCGGCGGCTGCGGCGGGCCGGGCATCAGCTGCCGCCACACCGCCTGCGTGAACTGTTGACCGAGATCGAGGGACACCTGACTGAGGCGGTCCCGCCCGACGCCGGTGACGAGGAGGCGCTCGAGGTCCTCGCTCGCCTCGGCCCGCCAGGCGACATCGTCGACGCCGAGCAGCCTCCCGCCCAGGCGCCAGCCGATCGGCGCGGCTGGCGCGAGTGGGCGGCGGTGATCCTCCTTCCGCTCGGAGGGTTTGCGTTCGGCATCGGCTGGCTGGTCGGGCTCATCCTGCTCTGGAGCTCGCGGCTGTGGACCACGCGCGACAAGCTCATCGGAACCCTGATCGTCCCGGGCGGGCTCGCGACAACGTTGGCGATCCTGCTCATCCTCAGCGGGAGTACCACCACCAACAGCTGCAGCGGGTTCGCCCCGCCCATCAATCCGACCACCGGCAGGGCAATCGGACATGGGACGATTCACTGCATCAGCAGCCCGGGGCCGAGCGCGGCGACGACCGCGTTCCACGTCGTGCTCGCCGTGCTGTTTCTCCTCGGCCCGATCGTGTCAGCGGTCTACCTGGCCCACCGCGCCGTCGGCCGGTCCTCGTCGTCGGCCGCTTCGATGCTCTGAGCGGGGCCAGACCACTAGGACGGCGGCGTGCCTGGCTCGACCAGCCCGGTCTCGTAGGCGAAGATCGCGGCTTGCACCCGGTCACGGAGGGCGAGCTTCTGGAGGACTTTCGATACGTGTGTCTTGACCGTCGCTTCGCTGAGGACGAGCGCGGAGGCGATCTCGGAGTTGCTCAGTCCGGCGGCGAGCATCCGGAGGACCGCGAGCTCCCGGTCGGTGAGCCTCGCGAGCCCAGCCGGGTGCCGGTCCACCGCGGCGGGCAAGCGCCGCGCGACCTGGTCGAGCAGCTGCCTGGTGACGGCAGGGGAGAGGAACGCTTCGCCGGCCGCGACGGTTCGCACGGCGCGGAGCAGATCTTCGACGTGGGCGTCCTTGAGGATGAAGCCGGATGCGCCGGCTCGGAGCGCCTGGATGATGTACTCGTCGAGCCCGAACGTCGTCAGGATCAAGACCCGCGTCCGGGTCAGCTGCCGGGTCGCCTCGATGCCGTCCATGCCCGGCATCCGGATGTCCATGAGCACGACATCGGGCAGGTGGCGTCGTGCCTGCTCGACGGCCTCCTCGCCGGTGCCGGCTTCGGCGACCATGTCGATGTCACCGGCGTTCTCGAGCAGGGCTTTGAACCCGGCACGGAGGAGCGGCTGGTCGTCGGCGATGATCACCCGCAGGCGCTGTCTCACAGCAGCTCCGGGTAGGGCAGGACCGCGCTGACACGGTATCCGCCCTGCTCGCGCGGCCCGGCGCTTACCGCGCCGCCCACCATCGCCGCGCGCTCGCGCATGCCGCGCAGGCCGTGACCGCCGCCGCCGGTCGCCGCCACGGCGCCGGCGCCGTCATCCTCGATCGATACCTCGAGCGCGTCGGTCCGGAAATCGAGGTGGACGCTCGCGCTCCCGGCGCCGGCGTGCCTGCGCACGTTCGTCAGCGCCTCTTGCACGATCCGGTAGGCGCAGAGCTCGAAGCTAGCCGGGAGTGGACGGAGCGCTCCCTCGATGTCCAGCTCGACGTCGAATCCGACCTCGCGGCTCTGATCGGCGAGCTGCTGCAGGTCGGAGAGCACCGGTGTTGGCGCGCGCTCGGCGGGTTCATCCCCGCCACGCAGAAGCTCAAGCGTGCGGCGCAGCTCGGCCATCGCGTTGCGCCCGAGCTCGGCGATTGCCCCGGCGCTCGCGCGGCGCTCCTCGTCGGCGAGGTTCGTGCGTAGGACCTCGGACTGGACGATGATCAGGCTCAGGGTGTGCGCGACCACGTCGTGGAGCTCCCGAGCGATGCGAACGCGCTCCTCGGCGACGGTTCGCTCGGCCACGAGCGCCTCCTGCCGCTGCTCGAACACGCTCCGCTCGCGCGCGCTGTCACGGCGGCTCCCGACGTAGAGGCCCAGCCCGGCCGAGGCGGCGGTGCCGATCAGCACGGTCGACAGGGTGTTGCTGCCGGCCGGCCCCCACGCGAGGCGCTCGAGCACGAACGCCGCGACGACACCGACCGCGGCGATCGCCGTATCGCGCCGCCCGAGCCTGGTCGCCACCGTGTACAGCGCCACCAGCGCCGGGCCGAACAGGAGCAGAACCGCGGGCGCCGCGACGACCGCGGCAACGACGGCGAACAGCGCTACCAGGGGCTGCCTGTCGCGCAACGCCAGCGCCGCCACGACGACGGCGGTCGCGCACCCCACCACCAGCCAGCGGGCAGCCCAGCTGTGGAGCGCCGACGGGATCACGGCGACATGCGCGTGCGAGGAGTTGTCGACCACGAGCACGGCAACGATCCAGAGCAGGCCGAGCGCAAGACCCGGATCGATCTGCACCTGCCTCTGATGTCGAAGGCGTCCCGTCAGGCGTCCTGTCTCAATCCGCTGCATAGGCCGACGATAGAGCGCCGATCCCCCGGCCCGCCTCATCCGACCGGCGCGAACCGCCGCGCCGAGCGGATGAGATCGGCCCGCAGAAGCCCGCTCGAGTCGCATCCGGCTTCACCCGCAAGCCCGATGCGCCTCGGCGACGGCACCCATACGGTCGAGAGCCGACGCGCGGGCGCTCGCCCCGCTGCTCGCCCGCGAGTCGAACTAATGAAAACCACCTCAGAGGAGGCTGCCGCCATGCACACGATCCAACCCTCATATGCGAACCCGCTCTCCGCCCGGTCACGACTTGCCAGGCCGATGGCGGCGGCGATCGCGAGCCTCACGGTGCTCGCCGCGGGCTGCGGCTCCTCCTCGCCCGCGAGTCCGAACGGCGAATCGCCGGCGAGCTTCACGGCAGCGGCGTTCAAGTACTCCAGCTGCATGCGCAACCACGGGTTGCCGAGCTTCCCGGACCCGGCGATGACCGACCACAACGGCCAGCAAGTCGCCTACCTGACGGCAACGATCCCGATCGATCCATCCCCGGCGTTCAAGAGCGCAGCGAAGGCCTGCCGACGGATCCTGCCCACGCCGAGCAACGCCAGTATGACCCAGCTCGCAGCCCAGCAGAGCGCGCGCGCACGACACGTACTCGCGTTCGCACAATGTCTTCGTAGTCACGGCATCCCCGACTTCCCCGATCCCACCAGCCAAGGACAGCTAACCCTCGAAATGGTCAACGCGGCGGGCGTCGACCTGCACGCGCCGACCGTCCTTACTGCCGCCAAGGCCTGCCTCGGGACGAGCGACGGCGCGATCACCGCCGCCGACCTGCAACGAGCCCTCACCCAATGAGGAGCGCCCCGTGAATCGCCCCTGGCGCCCCGTGCTTCCCAGAGGACTCTCAGGCTCATTCCAGGACCTCGACGCCAGCGGCACATGCCACGGGGCACCGGGGTTGGGTATACGATCGCCTGGTCCGGCTGGGTCGTGCCTGCCGGCGCGTCGGCACGATCGGACGATGGGAGGCCCAATGCTCCGCTTGTACGCAGTTAATCTCCGTCGGCGCCGTCGCGCGCTGGCGCGACTGACCGGCTCGGTCGCGCTGGTGATGAGCGCGGTCGCGTCCTTGGGTGCAGCTAGCGCCGACGCAACCACGTTCACGTACTTTTTCACTGGCAGCGAGCAGGCCTACGTGGTCCCGAACGGCGTCACCGAGGTATCGATTACCGCGATCGGTGCGGCCGGCGGCGATGGCTGCGAGGGCATCCTGGGCGGTGATGGCGCTCAGATCAGCGCCGACTTCGCGGTCAGCCCTGGCTCGGTGCTCTATGTCGATGTTGGCGGGGTCGGCACCAACGGCCTGCCCCCCAGCGACATCTGCGCGACCGGCAGCTCTGCCGGTGGCTTGGCGGGCGCCAGCGCCAGCGGCGGTGCCGGTGGCGCCGTCGGTGGCGGGGGCGGCGGCGGCGCGAGCGAGGTGCTCACCGTCCCGGCGGTCATCGGCGCCCAGACCTCACAGCTGATTGTCGCGGGTGGCGGTGGCGGCGCAGGGGCCAACCAGGGCGCCGGCGGCAACGCTGGCAGCGCGGGCGGAAGCGGCTCCGGTGGGGGCGGCGGCGGAGGCGGAACGCTCACGGGAGGGGGTGCGGCGGGCTCCGTTTCGTGCGCGACGGCGCCGACCGCCGGAAGCTTTGGACTAGGAGGGGCCGGCGACTCGCAATACCCCAACGATGGTGGTGGTGGTGGCGGGGGCGGCTATTGGGGCGGCGGTGGCGGCGGCACCGCGTGTGGCCAGACGGGCTCAGGCGGCGGTGGCGGCTCGAGCTACGTAGCGCCATCGGCCACGGCCGCGACGGCGCCCACGGTCACCGGGACGACGGCGTCGGTCACGATCAGCCCCGCCGCGCCGGACGCGCAGCTCGGTCCGGGCGGCGGACTGACGTTCACCACCCAGCCGCAGGGGACGCTCAGCCCACCACAACAGGTGACCGTGACCGACGCCGGCACGGACCCGCTGGCCGTGACCGGATTTCACTTCACCGGCGCCGATCCAGGTGACTTCGTGGTCGAGTCCTCGACGTGCGGTGGGACGCTTGCGGTCGGTGAGAGCTGCACGCTCGAGGTTGCCTTCGTGCCCCAGGCGCCGGGCGCGCGGCCGGCGACGCTGGTGGTCTCGAGCAACGCACCCGACGCCTCCTTGTCGCTTGCGGGCACCGGTGGGTCGCTGCCCGCGGGCCCAACCGGCCCAACCGGCGCGACCGGCGCGACCGGAGCGACCGGAGCGACCGGGCCGCAGGGCGCGCCCGGCAAGGTCGAGCTGGTCACGTGCAAGACCACCATCAAGAAGGTCAAGGGCCACCGCCGCGAGGTCCAGAAGTGCACCGGCCGGCTCGTGTCGGGCACCGTCAAGTTCACGGCCTCCCGCGTGAGCGACACCGCGACGATCACCCGGGGACACATCGTGTACGCGACCGGCGCAAGCATCGCCACCGAGGGCGGGCGCCGGCAGCTGCTGCTCGAGCGGCTAAGACCACTACACGCCGGGCGGTACACGCTCACCCTGCGCAGCCACGCTCACGGACGCCGGAGCACCGACCGGGAGACGATCACGATCACCTAAAGCGACATCGCGCCCCCCGGCACACCACGCTTCTCGGGACATATTCGGGACACATTCCGCGTTTCCGCGGAAACGCCCAGGCCCATAACCGCTTGCTTTCCAGCCCTTCCTCATGGCCCGGGGAGGACTCGAACCTCCGCGCGACGGATTATGAGTCCGCTGCTCTGACCAACTGAGCTACCGGGCCGCGTTCGGTGCCGACGCTATCAGCAGCGCTGGCTGAGTCGCGAGCGGTTAGCGGGTTGAAGCTGGCGCGGGGGCCGGGTGGTCAGGTAAGCTGCCGGCCATGTTCCTCGACGGCACGATCGGGCTCGGGGTCACGCTGTCGCTGATCACGGTATTCGGCGGCATCGGCGTGCTCGTCAATGTGCTGATCGTCTACGCGGTGGCGCAGGTGATGGCGGAGCACAGGGAAAACGGGGAGCGCAAGCAGCGCAACGACGGCTAGCCCCGGCGCCGGCGCCAGGGGTCGGATGATGGGCAAACGGTCGATCGCGGAAGGACTCGAGCTCGACGACGATCGTGGGCGCGTCGACGTCGAGGCGGTGCACGACTATCTGTGCAACGAGTCCTACTGGGCGCGTGGGCGCTCGCTCGCCGAGGTGCAGGGGACGGTGGCCGGCGCCGCGCGCGTGATCGGCTGCTACGACGGCGCACGGCAGGTCGGCTTCGCACGGGTGATCTCCGACGAGGTCCACATCGCGTATCTGTGCGACGTGTATGTGCTCGAGGGCTGTCGCGGCGCGGGGGTTGGCGTCGAACTGGTGCGCGAGGCGGTGGAAAACGGGCCCCATCGCCACCTGCGGTGGTGGCTGGCCACCCAGGACGCTCATGGGCTCTATGAGCGGTTCGGGTTCGCGGCCCCGGACGAGCGGTTCATGGTCCGCGAGCGACGCCGGTGAAGGAAGGCGGCACGAGGGCGTCGAATGAATGGCCTGCCGATGAAGCGCGCCGCCGCCACCACCGCTGTCCCCGAGGCCCCGAACGGGCATCAGGCCCTTTCCGCCTACATTCGCGCCCGCTTCGACGAGTTCTCTCGCTCGCAGAAGGACGTCGCGCAGTACATCGTCGATCATCTCGACGAGGCTGCCTTCCAGACCGCGGAGGAGCTCGCTCGCCGGGCGAGCACGTCCTCGAGCACCGTCGTCAGGTTCTCCCAGGCGCTGGGATTCGAGGGCTTCCCCGAGCTGCAGCAGGCGGCCCGCGACGAGTACCGTCGCCGTCCTGTCGGCGCGGCGGCCGACGTGGTGACCGCCGCACCTCTGTTCTCGCTCGACCACACCGAGTTTGAGGCGGCTCTCGCCGCCGATCACGTCAACGTCGAGGACACGGCCCGCAAGCTGGCCCGCGGCGACGTCGAGGCGGCGGTCGACGCGATCGCCAGCGCCGAGAAGGTGCTGATCGCGGGCACCGACCAGATGGCGTTCTTCGCGAGCTACCTGCGTCACCTGCTCATGCTCCTCGACCTCCGAGCGGAGATCGTCGCCAGCCCGTCTCAGGAGGCGCTCGGGCGCCTAAGCCGGATCGATGAGACGACGCTGGTGATCGGCCTCTCGGCCGGGCGACCCCACCCGCTGATCACGCGCACGATGAAGCTGGCGCGGCATCGCAAGGCGAAGACGCTGGCGATCACCGACGCGACGCTCTCCGAGGTTGCGCGCCTGGCGCGCATCAGGCTCTACTACTCGTCGAACACACCCGCCTTCGTGCGCTCGCACACGGCGCTGCTGTCAATCATCCAGGCGCTCGCCTACGGCGTCTACGCCCGCGACGCCCAGCAGTACGACGTGCGGATCAAGGCCTTCCGCCTCAAGTAGCCGCGCGCGCGGCGACGAGCAGCGCCTGGCTCGCTCGCCCCACGCGTCCGAGCTCGTCGTAGATCAGGCTCTCGCTCAGCCCGACTCCGCCACGCCCGAGCCGCGTCTCGGACTCGAGCAGGAACCATTCGCCGACAGGGGCGCGCTCGAGGTAGACGGTCAGATCCGGGTTTATGAAGACGTAGCGGTCCCACGGGAGCACGGCGCTGATCCCGTTGCCGAAGTCGGCGGCGGCGGCGAGGCGCTGCAGCGACGTGGGCTCCTCTCCGTCCACGAGGGGATGGCGCAGGCGGAACCACGCGGTCGCCGGGCCGGGCTCGAGGAAGGTGCCCGAGAGGAAGCGAATGTCCATGGCGTGGGTGGCGAACATGCGATTGCCGTGAGAGGGGAACTCGACACGACGCCCACTTTCGGGTCCCGCCGCCGCGCTGGGGGCGGAACCGCCGCAGTCGTCGCTCGCCGCCGCCTCCGAGCGCTGCACTTTGAGCGCCCGCGCCCGCATCACCTCGACCCCGTCATCGGTCCGAAGGGTCGCCTCCAGCAGCTGCACACGCCGTCCCGGGCGCACCACCTCGGCCCGAACCTCGAGTGCGCCCAGGGGCACGGGCCTGAGCAGCTCGTAGGTGACGCGAGCGAGGATCAGCTCCTCGCCTCCGGGCTGGCGTTCGAGGGCCCGCACGAGCAGTGCGGCGGGAGCGCCCCCGTGCTGGGCACCGGGATCCCAGGGCCCGCGGGCGAGATCGGTGGCGACGAAGCGCTCGACGGCCGGGCCGGCTGCCTGGTCGGCGAGGCCGGCGGCGGTAGCTTGCGCGGGGATGAAGACCGCGTCGGACAAGGCGGGCGATCCTAGTGCACAGTGCGCCGTTCTCGACCGCTGCACTAGTGCCCGGCTAAACTCGAAGCCTATGGATGAGCCGCTGCGCGACGAAGCCACGTTCACGGTCAAGGCGGGCCTGGCCGAGATGCTCAAGGGCGGCGTGATCATGGATGTCGTCACGCCCGAGGAAGCCAAGATCGCCGAGGACGCCGGCGCAGCCGCCGTGATGGCGCTCGAGCGCGTACCCGCCGACATCCGCCGCGACGGCGGGGTGGCGCGGATGTCCGATCCGGCCATGATCCGCGCGATCCAGGAGGCGGTCTCGATCCCGGTGATGGCCAAGGCCCGGATCGGGCACTTCGTCGAAGCGCAGGTGCTCGAGGCGCTGGAGGTCGACTACGTCGACGAGTCCGAGGTTCTCACTCCGGCCGACGAGGCGAACCACATCGATAAATGGGCCTTCAAGGTGCCGTTCGTGTGCGGCGCCACCAACCTCGGCGAGGCGCTGCGCCGGATCGGCGAAGGCGCCGCGATGATCCGCTCCAAGGGCGAGGCCGGAACCGGGGACGTAGTCCAGGCGGTCCGGCACCTGCGTACGATCGGAGGCGAGATCAAGCGGCTGACGACGCTCGACAGCGCTGAGCTCGGGACCGCCGCGAAGGAGCTCGGCGCCCCCCTCGACCTCGTCCGCGATGTTGCCGTCGCCGGCCGGCTCCCGGTCGTCGTCTTCTGCGCCGGCGGTATCGCCACCCCGGCCGACGCCGCCCTGGTCATGCAGCTCGGAGCCGAAGGGGTGTTCGTCGGCTCGGGGATCTTCAAGTCCGAGGATCCGGCGCGACGCGCTAGCGCGATCGTCGACGCGACCACGAACTTCCGCGATCCGGCCCGGATCGCCGCCGCTTCGGCGGGACTGGGCCGCGCCATGGACAGCCTCGAGACCTCCAAGCTCGAGCCTGAGCAACTGCTCGCGCCGCGCGGCTGGTAGCGCCGTTGGCGCCGACGGTGGGCATCCTCGCCCTGCAGGGCGACTTCGAGGCGCACGCCAAGCTGCTCGAGCGGCTTGGCGCCGACCCGCGTGAGGTGCGGGTGCCGTCGGAACTCGATGGGCTCGACGCGCTCATCATCCCCGGCGGCGAATCGACGGTGATGACGCTGGGGGTGCAGCGCGAGGGGCTCGCCGAGCCGTTACGCGCGCTGGCCAGGGCGGGGACGCCGGTACTCGGCACGTGCGCCGGGATGATCATGCTCGACCGCGAGCACCTGGGGATCCTCGACGTGCAAACCAGTCGCAATGCCTTCGGTCGTCAGATTCGCTCCTTCGAGGCCGAGATTGAACTCGCCGGCGTGGCCGGCGGTCCGATCCGTGCCGTGTTCATTCGCGCCCCGTGGGTGCACGAGCTCGGAGACGGCGTCGAGGTGCTCGCGCGCGTCGGCGAGCACCCGGTTGCCGTCCGGGCCGGCAACGTGATCGCCGTCTCCTTTCACCCCGAGCTCTCCGGCGAGCCCCGGGTCCACGAGCTGCTGCTTCAGGCGGTTCCGGCGCGGTCGCGCGCCGCGTAAGCCTGGAAGGCCCGTTCGAACTCATCCCAGTCGAGGGCGGGAAGCCCGTCCGGGTCCGGTGGGGTCGGCTCGTCGACCGGCTCCTCGTCGTCGGGCGGCGGCCCCTCGGAGTCGACGCCGCGCGAGAGCCAGACGGCAAGCGCGCACAAGGCGATCCCGCCCGCGAAAACGAGGCCGGCGACATCGCCGTGATGCGCCATCAGGGCGATTCCCCCGACGAGGTACAGACACAGGCCCGCGAAGGCGAGGCCGTGGAGTTCGCCGCGCGGAACTGTGCGCCGCGGCGCCTTCCAGCACAGGCTCATCACGATCGTCGTCATGAGGGCGACAAGCAGGACGAGCTTCCACGCGTTCGTCTCAAACACCATGACCGGGTTCATCATCGACCTATGGGCCCGTTAAATCAAGTGCTTGTGGGCTAGGTCAAAGGACCAACCCGTGGCGCATGGTGTTCTCGGTGACCACGCGGGGCTCGACGAAGTGCAAAAGGTAGTCGGGCCCTCCGGCTTTCGTCCCGTTGCCGGAGAGGCGGTTACCACCGAAGGGCTGGCGGGCGACCATGGCGCCGGTGGTGCCGCGATTGACGTAGAGATTGCCGACGGGGCTGTGGGCGCGGACGTACTTGACGGTGGCGGGATTGCGGGCGAACAACCCGCCGGTGAGGGCGAAGGGCTGGGCTTCGACGATCTCGCATGCATGCTCGACGTCGCGAACGCGCTCGAGCGCCAGCAGCGGACCGAAGATCTCCTCTTCGAGCACGGGCGAGCCGGGCGAGAGCCCGGCGGCGACGGTCGGGGAGCAGAACCATCCACGCGCGGGGACCTCTCCACCGCCGACAACGATCGTCCCGTCGCGGGCCGCGAGCTCCACGTAGCGGTTGACCCGCTCCTGTGCCGCCCGCTCGATCACCGGCGGGACGTCGGTGCCGAGGTCGCCGGCCTGCCCAACCACCAGGGTGCGCACGGCACCCGCGACCCGGTCGCTCAGCCCCTCCGCGATCGCCTCGTGAACGAGCACCCGGGAGGCCGCTGAGCACTTCTGCCCGGCGTAGTGAAAGGCGGAGGAGACGATCGCCGGGACCGCCTCGTCGAGGTCGGCGTCCGCGTCCACGATGATGCAGTTCTTGCCGCCGAGCTCGGCCACCACGCGCTTGATGTGACGCTGGGAGGGCGAGGTGTCCCCGGCGGCCCGGACGATCTCCAAACCCACCGGAAGCGAGCCCGTGAACGCGATCGTGGCGACAGCGGGGTGGGCGACGAGCGCCGCCCCGGCATCCCCTTCGCCCGGGAGAAGAGCAATCGCGCCGGCGGGCGCCCCCGCCGCACGGAGGGCCTCGACGATCCGCAGGCCGCACCCGGGCGACTGCTCGGCCGGCTTGAGCACGACGGTGTTTCCGGTCACGAGCGCCGCAGCCGTCATCCCGCACGGGATCGCCATCGGGAAGTTCCACGGGGAGATCACGGCGGCGACGCCACGGGGCGCGTAGTGAAGCTCGTTGCGTTCGCCCGGCGCCTGCGCGAGCGTGCGACCCGCCTCCAGGGCGACGGCGGCCCTGGCGTAGTACTCGAGGAAGTCGATCGCCTCGCATACGTCCGCGTCGGCCTCGGTCCACGGCTTGGCGCACTCGCGTACCTCGAGCGCGGCCAGCTCGAGCCGCCGTGTCCGCATCCACGCGGCCGCCCCGGTGAGCACCGCGGCGCGCTCGGAGACGGGAGTGTCGCGCCAGGCCGCGAAGGCTTCCGCCGCGGCGCCCACGGCGGCGGCGGCCTCGGCTTCGCCGGCGCGAGCGGCTGCCGCGACGACGCGCTCGGGGTTCCCCGGATCGGTGGAGAGGAGCTCCTCGCCCGGCCGCGTGTCCTCTCCGATCCACACCGGCACGGCGAGGGGGAGCACGCGATCGACGCCGGCGAGCGCGTCGGCGAGCTCGGCGCGCACGGCGGCGCGGCGCAGCTCGAGGATCGGCTCGTTGGTGAAGTCGGGCATCCTCCTGTCAACATAGCCCGATGTCCGCGCAAGGCGCCTGCTCCGCGTGTGGCCTGCTCGGTCTGCGCCCGCACCTCCGCGTCGCCGGCGAGATCGGCCCCGACGGCCTGATCCCCTCGACCGATCGCTTCGGGAGTGCGCTGGCCGACATCGTCCGCTGTCCGCACTGCGGGCACATGCAGCTCGACCCGATGCCCGAGGAGGCCGTGCTCGCCGCAGCCTACGCCGAGGCGGAGTCCGACGCCTACATCGACGAAGAGGCTGGCCAGCGCACCACGGCCCGGCGCGCGCTCGAGCGCATCGAGGCGCACGTGGCCCGCCGGGGCACGATCCTCGACCTGGGCTGCTGGGTCGGCTTCCTGCTGGCAGAGGCGCGCGACTCCGGGTGGCAAACCCTCGGCGTCGAGCCCAGCGAGTTCGGCTCGAGCTACGCGCGCGACGAGCTCGGGCTCGAGGTGATCACCGGAGACGTGTTCTCGGCCGATCTCGAGCCCGCCTCGTTCGAGGCCATCGCGATGGGCGACGTCCTCGAGCACCTGGTCTCGCCCGCCGACGCGCTGGCGCGGATTCGGGAGCTGCTCGCGCCCGGTGGCGTTCTGTGGCTCGCGGTCCCGGACGCCGGCAGCGGGGTGGCGCGGATGATGGGCAAGCGATGGTGGTCGGTGCTTCCCACCCACGTGCAGTACTTCACGCGCGGCTCGCTCGCGACCCTGCTCGGACGGTGCGGGTTCGATCAGCTCGAATCCTCGACCGCGCCGAAGGCGTTCACCGTCGGCTACTACCTGGAGCGGATCGGCGGGTACTCGCCCACCACCG
>Ga0302325_10015242_pt1 | contig 16333 bp, 16 predicted proteins | sample Palsa_T0_2_FD_201948 | JGI IMG/M metagenome (GOLD analysis project Ga0302325, IMG submission 201948) | Peat permafrost microbial communities from Stordalen Mire near Abisko, Sweden - Palsa_T0_2 | ecosystem: Environmental > Terrestrial > Soil > Palsa > Peat permafrost | place: Sweden: Abisko... | reverse complement strand
AGGGGGCGAGGGTTCGGGGGCTGAGTAACGACGAATGACGACACCGTCGAGACGTGCCGCGCTGGCTTGGCCGGGCCAGCTCGGTAACGCCACAGTAAAACACATAAAGTCGATCGGTCAACTAGGAAATGGTTTAGGCTGTTAACTATGCCGATTTTTCCTGCCATACCGCCCGCTGCGGTCCGCTCGGCACTGCGGACCAGGACCGAGATCGCGCTCCTCGACGTGCGCCAGGAGAGCCGCTTCGCGCAGGGCCATCCGCTGTTCGCGGCGTCGTTCCCGGTTGCCCACCTTGAGGCTCAGGCAGCCGAGCGGCTGCCGAGGCGCACCGTGCCCGTCGTGGTGTACGGCGACGGCGACGGCGACGCGGCGGCGGCCGCGCGCAGGCTGCGCGAACTCGGCTACACCGAGGTGTCCCTGCTGGCCGACGGTCTTGCGGGCTGGACTGCCGACGGCGGCGAGCTGTTCGAGGACGTCAACGCGCCGAGCAAGGCGTTCGGCGAACTCGTCGCGGAGACGGCGGGCACCCCGTCGCTGCCCGCCGACAAGGTCGCCACGCTGCTCCGTCACGGAACCGAAGTCACCGCCTACGGGAACGCCGTCTCCGGCGGGACTGCGCCGGTGGTCGTCGTCGACGCCCGCCGGTTCGACGAGTACGCGACGATGTCGATCCCCACTGCCATCAGCGTGCCCGGGGCCGAGCTGGCGCTACGGGTCCGCGCGCTGGCACCCGACCGGGCCACCACCGTCGTCGTGAACTGCGCCGGGCGGACCAGGTCCATCATCGGCACGCAGTCGCTGATCAACGCCGGGCTGCCCAACCGGATCGTAGCGCTGCGGAACGGCACGATCGGGTGGACCCTGGCCGGGCTCGACCTCGAGCACGGACAGGCCCGGCGGGCACCCGACGTCTCGCCGGAAACGGCCCGTCAGGCCGCCGCCGCCGGCTGGGCGGTGGCCGACCGAGCGGGCGTGCGGCGCTTGGCCGACCGCGAGCTGCGCTCGCTCGACGGCGCCAGCCGAACCATCTACCGGTTCGACGTTCGCACTCCCGAGGAGTACCAGAACGGGCATCGGTCGGGGTTCCGGTCCGCGCCGGGGGGCCAACTGGTGCAGGAGACCGACTGGTACGCCCCGGTCAGGGGCGCCCTGATCGTCCTCGCCGACGACGGCGGCGGCCGGGCAGCCATGACCGCGTCCTGGCTCGCGCAGATGGGCTGGGACGTCGCGGTGGCCGAGGCGCCGCCAGCAGACACCGCCGCCGCGGACTCGGATGGGGCTGATTCAGGCGGGGCGGGGCGCCCGCCCGCCCCGGACGTACCGCTGGCCGAGCCTGCCGCGGTGGCGGACTGGCTGCGGGCCGGCCAGGCCGGTGTGGTGGACCTGGACACCAGCCGCCGGTTCCTGGCCGGGCACGTCCCCGGCGCCGCCTGGGCGCTCCGCGCTGACCTGTCGCGGCCGGAGCTGCTTGACCGTCTCGGCCGCACCGACCGGCTGGTCGTGACCAGTTCAGACGGCTACCTGGCGGCCTGGGCGGCGGCCGACCTGAGCGCGGCCGCCGGGCGGACACAGGTGCTCGCCTTGGCCGGAGGCACGCAGGGGTGGGCAGGCTCAGGCCGTCCGCTGGAGTCCGGTCAGGGCGAGATGCTCTCACCCGCGCTCGACGTCTACCGCCGCCCCTACGAGGGCACCGGCATCGACCCGGACGTCATGCAGGCCTACCTGGACTGGGAGTACGGGCTGGTCGCGCAGCTCGGACGGGACGGTACGCACGGGTTCTGGGTGCTCACGCGGTAGCGCGGACCGTACGGCTGCGCGACCTTACGACTGCGCGACCCTACGACTGGGCGGTCTTACGACTGCGGTGGCCGCAGGCTCGGCAGGTTGACCACAATGGCCTCCTGGCTGCTGCGCGCGATGACCACGACAGCCTCGTCCGCGCCGGGGTTCTCCTCGCGGTGCGGTACGTACGGCGGGACGAAGATGTAATCGCCCGGCTTGGTCTCCAGCCGGATCTCCTGGTCCCCGTCGGCGAAGACGAACGCCGGTGTGCCGGAGACCACATAGATCGCGGTCTCGGCCTCGCCGTGGTGGTGGTCGCCCGACTTCGCGCCCGCGGCCACGTGAGTCTGGCCCATCCAGAGCTTCTCGGCGCCGGCGCTCTTGCCCGAGATCGCCTCCCAGCGGGCCATGCCCGAGGTCTGGCCGGTGTCGCCGCTCAGCTCGCCGCCGCGGACGTGGGTCAGCGGCCGGTGCCAGTGGTCGTCGCTCATGACGCCTCCTCAAGTGTCTTGTTGTCGGTCAGTATCATCGGCGTCCCGGTGGGCTCTGGTCAAAGACGCGTGCGACAATGTTCGAAAATCGGAGGCACGGATGAGCACACCGAACGGCCCGTACGATCCCTACGGGCAGCAGGGCCAACCGGGGCAGCCGGGGCAGTACGGCGGATACGGCCAGTACGGCGGATACGGGCAAGGGCAGTACGGCCAGCAGCCGATGGGCCAGTACCAGGGCTACGGCACCCCCTACCCACCGCCCGGGCCTGATGGCTACCTGCGCGGCGGCCCGGTGGGCTTCGGCGACGCGATCAGGCTGGCGTTCAAGAACTCCTTCGTCTACCAGGGCCGGGCGTCGCGCTCCGCGTACTGGTGGTTCGCCCTGTTCTCGGCCATCATCGGCTTCGCGGTCGACATGGTGATCGGCGTGGCGACCGGGATCTCCGGCCACACCCACGGCATCTCCGCCGCCAGCGTGGCCCCGCTCTACTTCGTCGGGCTCGCCATGCTCGTCGTCACCCTGCCGCTGGCCGTCCGGCGCATGCACGACATCGACAAGTCCGGCTGGTGGCTGCTGCTATCGCTGGTGCCGTTCTTCGGCGCCATCGTGGTTTTCGTCTTCACCCTGCTCGATGGCACCCGCGGCCCCAACCGCTTCGGCTGAGCCCCCGGCCATCCGTTGGTGGTAATTAATAGGATGTGGGCCGCTGGGGAAAGGTCTGGGTTGGTTCCGCCGTCACACTGGGCACGGCCGGGTGCGCGTGCCTGATCTGGTTCCTCGTCGGCCAGGGCCTCAACCGGGCGACGGCGTGATGAGACGGTGCGGGTCTGGGACACGGCCAGCGGGCAGCTGCGGGCACAGCTCCGGGTCGACGACGCGATCCACGCCTGTGCCTGGCTCGGCACCTCCGGTCTCGCCCTGGGCGGGCCAGCCGGCTTGTATGTGTTCGATTATGTCGATGACGGTGCGCGCGTCGGCGGGCGTTCGGCGGCGGACGGCGCCCAGGCGTGACGGACCGGGCGGCGCAACGGTCCGTTCACTATGACTGATTGTGAATTATCGCCGTTGATCTTGGGTCGCTCGCTTGCGTCACTGCTCGAACAGGACGCTCACCGACTCGCCGTCGTGGGTGCGGCGGATCGCCTCGGCCAGGGCGGGCGCGACCGAGAGCACGGTCAGTTTGGGGTGCGCGATCCCGGCCGGCACCGAGTTGGTGCAGACGATCTCGGTGACGTCCTCGGCCGCGGCCAGCTTCTCCAGCGCGCCGTCGGCGAACAGCCCGTGGGTGCAGGCGATGCTGATCGACCGCACCTCCTGCCTTCGCAGCACCTGCAGCAGCTCGATCACGGTGGTGCCGCGGGCGATCTCGTCGTCGAGGATGATCACGTCCCGGTCTGCCACCTCGCCGATGATGGCCGAGATCGACACCTTCGAGTCGCTGAACCGCTCCTTCGCGCCGGCCGCGACCGGCAGCCCCAGCCGCCGGGCGAAGGCCGCCGCCGACTTCGCGTAGCCGAGGTCGGGCGAGAGCACCACCGCGCGGGACAGGTCCTTCTGGCTGAAATGCGCCGCCAGCTCGCGCAGCGCGTGCAGGTGATCGACCGGGACCGAGAAGAACCCGTGCACCTCGGCCGAGTGCAGGGTCAGCGTCAGCACCCGGTTGACGCCCGCGGTGACGAGCAGGTCCGCCACCAGGCGGCCGCCGATGGAGATGCGCGGCTGGTCCTTCTTGTCCGAGCGCGCGTAGGCGTAGTGCGGCATCACCGCCGTCACCCGGGCGGCGGACGCGCCGCGGGCGGCGTCGGCCATCAGCAGCAGCTCCACCAGATTCTCCTGCACCGGCGGCACCAGCGGCTGAATGAGGTACACGTCACGTTCCCGGCAGTTGGCCTGGAGCTGCACCTGCAGGCAGTCGTTGGCGAACCGGGTGGTGCGGACCGGGCTGCGCGGCACCCCCAGGTGCCGGCAGATCTCGTCGGCCAGCTCCGGATGGGCGCTCCCGCCGAAAATAACGATCTCCGCGTTCACCCGGCCGCCCCATTCCCGTTAAACCGCAAGACACAACGCCGCATGACACAACAATGGCATATCGACGACCGCGACCGCCGCGCCCCTCGGCAAGCGCGCTACGCTCAATGACATGGAAACCCCCGGTTCCGCGCCAGTGGACGCGGCCGCCGCCGACGCCCCGGCCGTGGCCGGCCAGCCTGCGGCGGCCAAGGGTCCGATCTGGCTTTTCCTCATCACGCCGCGGTGGCTGGCGTGGCATCTGTTCGTCGTCGTGGCCTTCTGGGGAATGCTCTGGCTGGGCGACTGGCAGTTCCACCGGGCCATCGCCGGTAACGGGCTCAGCTGGGCGTACACGTTCGAATGGCCGCTGTTCGCCGGGTTCGGCGTGATCTTCTGGGCGCGGACCATCCGCGACGAGTTCCGGGCCAGGCGCGGCCCGACCGAGGCCGAGATCCAGGCCGCCGCCGACGAGGCCGACGCCGGGCCGATCCTCCCGGAGGGAATCGGCATCCGGCCGATCGAGCGTCCGGCCGACGACGCCGACGACGCCGACCTCGCCAGCTACAACGCCTACCTCACCCGGTTGAGGGCCGAGGTCAAGGGCCACAAGCGGTGGCGCGGGTACGGCTGATGCCCGCCGGATCCCCCTAGCGGCCGACTCAAGGCCGCACTGAAGCGAAGTCCGAGAAGGGACCACTAACCATGCAAGCCGCTGTGCTCCGCTACCGCGTGATGGCCTACATCACCGGCGTCCTGATCATCGTGGTCTGCTTCGTCGGCATCCCGCTGCAGGTCGCCGCGCACAACGCGTTCATCGTCAACGACATCGGCACCATCCACGGCTTCCTCTACATCGTGTACATCATCTTCGCGTACATACTCGCGCAGAAGCTGCGGCTGCCGGTGAAGCAGACCGTGATCCTGCTGCTGGCCGGCACCATTCCGGTGATGACGTTCTTCGTGGAGCGGTGGATGATGCGCACGTACATCACCCCTGCGCTCGCCGCCGATCCAGCTGGGTCGGCCGGGTCGGCCGGGTCAACGCAGCAGCCTGTCGGCCGTTAACCGCGAGCCGAAGGGCGCGCCGGTGCCTGGACTGAGGGGGAGGCGGTTTGTGCCGAGCGACGAGGGAAGGCACCGGGTTACAGCGCCCGGAGGCGAGCGGGAAAGCACTGCCAGCTCGGGCCATTACTTCGACGCGCAGCCGCAGGCCGCGCACCGGCCGGGGCTGGTCCGGGTGGTGCTGCCCGACCTGTACCTAGAGCTTGAGACCGACTCGGGGATGTTCTCCCCCGGCCGCCTCGACCCGGGGACCCGTTTCCTGCTTGAGTCCGAGCTGATCCCACCGGCTGACGGCGACCTGCTCGACATCGGCTGCGGTTACGGCCCGATCGCCTGCTCGATGGCGGTCCGCGCCCCCGGCGCGACGGTCTGGGCGATCGACGTCAACGAGCGCGCCCTGGCCCTGTGCGCCGCCAACGCGGCCCGGGCCGGGCTGGCTAACGTCCGCGCGGTGCGGCCCGACTCGCCCGAGCTGCCGGCCAGCTTCGCCGAGATCTGGTCCAACCCGCCGGTGCGAATCGGCAAGCCCGCCCTGCACGAGCTGCTCACCCGCTGGCTCGCCCGGCTCGCCCCCGGCGCGGGCGCCACGCTGGTGATGGGCCGCAACCTGGGCGCCGACTCGCTGCACGGCTGGCTGGAAAAAGAGCAAGGATGGCAGGTGCGGCGGCTGTCCGCGCGCAGCGGTTACCGTCTGCTGCGGGTGACCGTCCCCGATGATCTGGAACGGACCGGTGCTATTGGTGATGCCGGATGACATCATCACCGCAGCCGGTCGGCACACTAGGGTGGTGACTTCCCATGGAAACTGAGACCACCAACGAGGCGGTCGGCGCAACAACGGTCGGCACCGGCGGCGGGCCGCCGCGGCAACTTCGGCCCACCGACGCCAAGCGGCTCAACCGCGAGTGGCGGCGCCGCACCGAGGGGCGGCTCGCGCTGCTGCTCGACTCGGTCTGCCAGCCGTTCAACGTCGGCTCGGTCATCCGCACCGCCGCCGCGTTCGGGGTGGAGGCCGTCTGGCTCTGCGGTAACACGCCCGACCTGAGCCTGCCGGCCGTCGGCAAGACCGCGCTCGGCACCGAGCGGTTCCTGACCGTCTACCGGACCCCCGCACCGGTCGACGCGGTCAAGGAGGCCGCCGAGGAAGGCTTCCGGGTGATCGCGGTGGAACTGGCCTCGGGCGCGGCCCCGCTCTTCGAGGCGCCGCTGGACGGCGCCGTCTGCCTGGCGATCGGCAACGAGGACCACGGCTGTTCCCCCGCGCTGCTTTCGGCCGTGCACGGGGTCGCTTACATCCCCCAGGTGGGCCGGGTCGGCTCGCTCAACGTGGCCGTCGCCGCCGCGATCGCCCTGGCCGAGGCCCGCCGCCGCGAATGGGCAGTGTTATTCCGCTGAGCGCTAGCGCTTCTTGCTGTTATCTTTCGGAGGACGGTGCTGGAAATTATTGTGCGACGTTAGGGGTCGTTCTCCGGACCTTTTGTCGCACAGTAATTCCGGTGCGGGCGCTTCTTGCTGTTATCTCGGTTGACAGCTCCAGCGCGACCTTCCACGGGGCGGCGGGACGGCGGGCGGCGACGCTTCTTGCTGTTATCTGATGGCGTGAGTTCGATGATCTTCTCTTTGTTTGGCCGCTACGTGGGCGATCACCGGCGTTAACCGGGTGTGCCTGGTCGGCGGAGATACTCGGGGCGTGTCAGCTGAATATCTGGACCACCCCCGGCCGCTCGCGTTCGCGCACCGGGGTGGGGCGGCGCGCCAGCCGGAGAACTCGCTTCTCGCCTTCGACAACGCCGCCCGGCTGGGCTACGCCTACCTGGAGACCGACGCGCGCTCAACTGCCGACGGGAAGCTGATCGCCTTCCACGACGCGGACCTGAACCGGGCCACCGACCGGACCGGTCAGGTCAGCAGGCTGCCCTGGCGGGAGGTGTGCGCCGCGCGGGTCAACGGGACGGCGTCGATCCCGCTGCTTGAGGACGTCCTCGGCACGTTCCCCGAGCTCCGGTTCAACATCGATCTCAAGGACGCAGGCACCATTGCGCCGCTGGCCGGGGTGCTGAAGCGGACGCAGGCGTGGGAACGGGTCTGCATCTCCTCGTTCTCCGGGCGTCGGCTGCTGGCCGCGCAGCGCTCGTTTGAGCGCCCTGTCTGCCTCGCGGTCACCCCGGCGGGCCTGCTCGCGGTCAAGTACCTGGCAGACCCGGGCCGGGCGCTAGCTCGCCGGCTGGCCGGTTCTGGTACCCAGTGCGCGCAGGTCCCGCCGCAGCTGGCGACGCGCGAGTTCATCCGCCGCGCGCACCAGCTCGGCCTGCAGGTGCACGTCTGGACGCTGAACACCCGGGTGGAGATCGAGCGTGCGCTCGACCTCGGCGCGGACGGGGTGATGACTGACGAGGTGGAGCTGCTGCGCGACGTTCTCATCGAGCGCGGCCAGTGGCACCCCCAGCCGGGGGCGCTCAGCCAGCCGAGCGAAACACCGCGGACACCGGTCAACTGCTAACACTCTTAACCGTTACCGTTGTTAACCGGCCTGACGGGCGCAAATGCCGGGCTGATCGAGGTTGCTGATAGTTGACGGGCGGAAACACTGCCGAAACGGGGTTGGACATCTGCGCCGGTGGGAATCTTGTCCGGGTATCCAGCGTTGCCGAAAGAGATCGCCAACCGCCTGGGAGGCAGTAAGTAATGGCCGAACGCGCACTTCGCGGAACCCGGCTCGGCGCCACGAGCTACGAGAACGACCGGAACACGGACTTGGCACCGCGCCTTGACGTTCCGTTCGACTGTCCTAACGGGCACCATTTTAGCGTGCCCTTCGCCGCCGAGGCGGAACTACCCCCGATGTGGGAGTGTCGTGTCTGCGGCGCGATGGCGACGGCAAGCACGGGCGACTCGCCTTCCCCGAAGAAGGCAAAGCCGCCCCGCAGCCACTGGGACATGCTGATGGAGCGGCGGACCAAGGAGGACCTGGAGGCCGTTCTTGCCGAGCGGCTCGAGGTCATCAGGGAGCGGCGCGCCGTCGAGGCTCGTGCCATCGCCGACGTGGCCAACCACATCCAGCAGCGCAAAAGCGCGTAGCTAAATCGTCAGGCCCCGCAGAGCACTCGCTCAACGGGGCCTGACGCATGCTTTTCTGCTACGAGCGGGTACGCACCGACGCGGCCGAGTGGCCGTGCAGGCGGGCCCCGATGCCCCACTGCGCCACCCGCGTGAACGCCTCCACGATGACCGCGTTGGACATCTTCGAGGCGCCAAGCTCACGCTCGACGAAGGTGATCGGCACCTCGGTGATGCTCAGCCCCGCCTGGAGCGTCCGCAGGGTCATGTCAATCTGGAAGCAGTACCCGGCCGAGTCGATGCCGTTCAAGTCGATCGCCCGCAGGGTCGCGGCCCGATAGACGCGGTAGCCGCCGGTGGCGTCCTTGATCTGCACGCCCAGCATCAGCCGGTTGTAGATGTTGGCACCACGGGAGAGCACCTCGCGGGACTTCGGCCAGTTCACCACCGTGCCGCCGGGCACGTAGCGCGAGCCAATCACAGCGTCCGAGCTCGCCGCCGCCGCCAGCAGCTTCGGCAGATCCTCGGGACGGTGCGAGCCGTCGGCGTCCATCTCGACAATCAGGGTGTACCCGTTATCAAGCGCCCAGGTGAAACCGGCAACGTAGGCCCGGCCGAGCCCCGCCTTCTCCGTGCGGTGCATGACGTGCACATGCGGGTCGACTTCGGCCAGCTTGTCGGCCAGGTCGCCGGTGCCGTCGGGGCTATTGTCGTCAACGACAAGCAGGTCGGCGTCGGGCACCGACTCCCTAACCCGGCCGACCATGCCGTCCAGGTTCTGCCGCTCGTTATAGGTCGGCATCACAATGATCACGCGGTCGACTGCCGCGCCAGACTCGCCCATCGCCAGCATCACCTTCTGTTCATGTCCAGCTCTGTCAAAGTGGAAGAGGGCCCGGCTGGCGCCTTGGTCCGGAATCGGCCCGTCGGACACGAGCACGGACTCCGTTGTCTACTGAGCCACCCGGGCCCTTTTCCAGGCCCAACCCCCTGACAGCCGGACACGCTCACCGGCCCCTGCTGCCGCGCACGGTAACCGGAGACTGGCTGTCTCCGCCCCCCACCGTGATGCGTGACTAATGGTACGCCAGCGGAAGTCACGGGCGAACCCGGCAAGCGATCAGAAGCAGAAACTTACCATTGCCGTAACCGAGGTCAACCCTTGTCCCGAAGATGCATACCTGACGACCACTAAGGGAAGTAATCAGGTTACGCTAAGTAATCAATTCAGCGAACGCAGATCCTGCTGCATGCACGGAGTATCGGGGGGTTCACTGTGCGCAGTATATCGCGGAAGACCGCGGCCTGGGCATCAGGCGCGGTAATCGCGGTCGGCGGGACCACCGCCGGCATCATCGCCGCCACCTCATCGGGAGGCGGGACAGCGGCCGACAGCGGCGCCACGGCCCGTGCGTCCGTCGCCGCGCACGCCAAGGTCGTGCCGCTGCGGCTGGTCTCGATCAGCCCGGCCGACGGCGCCAAGGCCGCCAACGGCGCCACCGGGGTCACCGTCACGTACAACGAGCCGCTACCGTCTTCGGTATCGCTGCCGACGCTCAGGCCGGCCGTCGCCGGGTCGTGGGCGCGGGCCGGCGACACCGCCGTGTTCACGCCCACCGCCGGGTACCAGCCGCACACCAGGGTGACGGTCACGGTGCCGGACCAGGGTGGAAAACAAGGTGGAAAAACCGACCGCTCCACCTCCTCGTCTTTCACCACCGGCAGCTATAGCACCCTGCGACTGCAGCAGATCCTGGCGCAGCTCGGCTACCTGCCGCTGACCTGGACGCCCGCCATCGGTGCGACGGTGCCCGGTGACAGCGTGCAGGGGCAGCTGGCGGCGGCCTACGACCCGCCGGCCGGCTCCTTCAGCTGGAAGCCGGGCTACCCGTCCTCGCTGCACTCGCTCTGGCAGCAGGGCAGCGCCAACCTGGTGGACACCGGCGCCATCACCGGCTTCGAGGGTGACCACGAGATGGAGACCACCGAGACGCTGGACAAGGGCGTGTGGACTGCGCTGCTCAAGGCGGCCGCAAGCAACGACCGGAACACCGATGGGTACAGCTACGCGATCGCCGACCAGGTGCTGCCAGAGCACCTGACGATCTGGCACGACGGCGTGAAGTCGCTCACCACGCCGGTGAACACGGGGATCTCGGTCTCGCCGACCGAGGTCGGCACCTTCCCCGTCTACGAGAAGCTGCCCTTCCAGATCATGCAGGGCACCAACCCGGACGGGTCGCACTACGCGGACCCGGTGGTGTGGGTGTCGTACTTCAACGGCGGTGACGCGGTGCACTACTTCCCCCGCGGCAGCTATGGGTGGAACCAGTCACTCGGCTGCGTGGAGCTGCCGACTTACTCCGCCCACCAGGCCTACGACCTGCTGCCCTACGGGTCGCTGGTCACGGTCACGCCGGAGTGAGCTGAGCGAACTCTAAAGGGGCGCACCCAGATCGGTCACGTCGGGGCCGGCCGGGTGCGCCCCGAACCGCTGCCGCACGAGCGGATCGTGGCCGGCCACCAGGTGCGTAGCCGGCTGGCCGGCTAGCTGGTTGAGCAGGTCATAGGCCCGGTACATGGCGGGCAAGTCCGCGACGATGGCGAACGGGCGGTCGCGCTCGGCCTCGGCGTAGAAGTGCAGCGCGTCGGAAGCCAAGACCGCAGTGCCGCCGCCTGCCGTCGCCGCGGTGACGATCAGCTGGCCCGGGGTGTGGCCGCCGACCTCGATGAGCTCGACCCCGGGCGCCAGCGTGAGCTGGCCGCTGAAGAGCGTGACCCGGTCATCTTTGCGCGCCTGCAGAAGCAGCGCGATCTCGTCCGGCTCGGCGTGCGCGGCGAACTGGGCGCGGGCGGCCATCGGCGAGGTCCAGAAGTCGTACTCGGCCTCGGTCAGCACGATCTCGGCCTGCGGGAACTGGCCGATGTTGCCGACGTGATCCCAGTGCGCGTGCGTGATCACGACCGCGGCCACCTCGGCCAGGTCGATGCCGAGGGCCGGCAGCGCCTGCGCGGGCGTCGTGTGGTGCGCCCGGCGACGCCGGTCGCCGACCTCCGGCGCGAACCCGGTGTCGACCAGCGTCACCCGGCCGCCGTCGCCACCCTCGCGGATGACCCAGAAGTAGTAGTCGATGCCGATGTCCGCGTCCGGCTCGCCGTATTGGCGGTAGTTGAGGTAGCTCTCCGCGTAACTGGTGACGCGGTGCCCGTATCTGACCGCGAGCACGCTCCTCTGTGTCAGTGCAGGCTGTGTCATCGAAGGCTCTGGGTCATTGAAAGGCTGCGCCGTAGTGCTCGTCGTCGACCTGCCCGGCCCAGTCGGTGTCACCGAGGGAGATCGCGGTGTGGTTGATGAACGAGTCCGGGGCAGCCCCGTGCCAGTGCACCTCGCCCGGCGGCGCCCAGACCACGTCGCCCGGGTTGAGCGGCGCCCGGTCGCCGTCCTTGGTCTCCACCAGGCCATGGCCGCTGGCGACGATCAGCACCTGGCCGCCGGCGTGCGAGTGCCAGAAGGTCCGCCCGCCGGGTGAGAACACCACCGAGTTGACCCGGACCTCGCCGTTCCCGTCCTCAAGCAGCGGGTCGAGCATCGCCCGTCCGCTGAAGTTGCTGGCCTGGCCGACGCGTGACGGCGTGCCCTTGCGGCCGTGCTCGATGTCCATCTGGCGGCTGCCTTCCGTTTGCCCTGCCCCTAGCGGTCCGCCTGCCAGGCTAGACGCGGCCGGGTGCGAGGAGAAGTACGCGGGGAGAAGTAAATGAGCACGATTCTTTATGGCAACCTCCGGGTCGAGATCTTCGATGACCTCGGGGCGCGCGTCAGCCGCCTGAGCATGCGCGCCGCGAACCCGCCCCAGCGGCGGCCCGGCCCGGCCCAGCGAGCCGGCCTCGCCATACCGCCCGGGCGGGACGTGCAGCTGAACGACGCCTACGCGGCCATTCGCGCGCTGCGCCCGATCGAATTCACCGCTGCCTGCGGATACGGGAAGACAACGCTGCTACGGCACCTCGCCGACAACGCCGTTTACAACGGCGCGTCCGATGTGAGCGTTTATCTCCGCACCGGCGCGGAGGATCCGGCCGACATCGTGCAGCGCCTGTTCGCCGAGCTTTACCTCGCGGACCCGCCGGTAAAGCCCACCGCCGAGCAGTGCGCGGAACTGGTCAGGCACACCCGTCCGCTTATCGTGCTCGATGACGTGCAGCTCAGCCCGGGCGCAGTGGAGTCTCTGGCCGGCCTGCTGGCCGGCTGCGGCCTGGTCCTCGGCTCCGGCCGGCCCGTACTCGGCCGCCGCGGCACATCGCAGGCGCTGCCCGGGCTGCCGGACGCCGCGGCGCTCGCGCTGCTCACCCATGAGCTTGGCCGGCCGCTCGCCGACGGGGAGCTGACGTCGGCGCGGCAGCTGGTCGCCGCCGTGGACGGGCAGCCGCTGCACCTGCGCCAGGCGGCCGCGCTGGTCCAGGAGACCCGGCAGTCGCTGGCCGACCTGGCTCGGATCGCCGCCCGCGACGCCAGCGAGCTTGACCGGCTCAGCGTTAACCGGCTGGCCGTCCAGGAACGGCGCGCCCTGGCGGTGCTGGCGCTGGCGGGCGGCGCGCTGCTGCCGGCCGAGCTGGTGGGGGCGATGGGCGATGTGGCGACGATCGCGCTATCGCTCGAGCAGCTGCGCCGCCGGGGCCTCGCCGAGCGGCAGGCCGACCGGTTTGGCCTGCCGGTCTGCAAGGTGGCCAGCTACCGGGCGATGGTCGCGAGGGACGTGCAGCTCGCCACGGCGGCGCGCGCGATCTTCGACTGGCTGGCCAGTCGCGATCCCACCTCGGCCGATTCACTGTCGGCGGTGGGCGGCGCGCTGGCGATCATCGAGTGGGCGGCCGACAGCGGCGACTGGCCCGTCGTGGCCAGCCTGGCGCGGGTGGCGGAGCCGGTCCTCACGCTGGCCGGCCGCTGGGAGGCCAGCCAGCACGTTCTTGGCCTCGGCTACCAGGCGGCCAAGGCGGCAGCCGATCACGCCGCCCAGGCGCTGTTCGGGCATCAGCTAGGCACCCTGGCACTCTGCCGGGACGAACTCGAGTCGGCCCGACGGCTGCTGACGGAGGCGCTGCGGCTGCGCGAGCAGCTCGGCGACGCGCCGGGTGCCGCCGTCACCCGGCAGAACCTGGCGCTGCTGCTGCCAGCGCCCGCAGCCCCGCCGTCCGATCCGCCGCCGCCCCGGCGGGACCGAGCCGGACGCGCGGGCGGTCCAGGCCGACGAGCGCTGTTGGCCGGCGTCAGCCTGCTTGCCGTGCTGCTTGTGGCCTGGATCGGCGTGCGCACGCTGGCCGCGACCAGCCCGCCCGCGAAGACGAAGGCCACCAGCTCCATCAGCCCAACCCCGCACGGGAATGGGTCGACCAGCCCGGACGGTAACGGCCCAACCACCCCGGATGGTAACGGCCCAACCACCCCGAGCGGCGGCGGCGGGGCAAGCACCACCCCGCCAGCGGTAACACCGACCGTGTCGCCAGCGAACGTCGGCTCGGCGGACATCTCCACCGGTTCGACACCAGCCAGCCAGGTCGTCGACATCACCAATCCCGGCACCGTGCCGCTCCCCATTACCAGCGCCACGGTCTCCGGGACGGGTTTCAGCGCGACGACCGGCAACGGCATGTGCTCGACGACGGGCACGACGATCCTCGTGTCGGGCGAAACATGCACGGTGACGGTGCAGTTCGCGCCCACCGTGATTGGCGCCAACACCGGTACTCTCACCGTCGACTACGGGACCGACCAGACGGATTCCGTCCAGCTGACCGGCACCGGCTACGTCATGCTCACCGTTAGCCCGACGGGGAATAACATCTCATCGGTTTCTGACAGCGCCCTCGGCCTGTCCTGCCCCGGGACTTGCTCGGTGACCATCGACTCGACCGCGAACGCGCCGTTCACGCTGACCGAGAACCCGGGCGACGGATACGACTTCTTCTCCTGGGGCGGCGCCTGCAGCGGCGCCAGCGCCACTTGCGACATCTACGCGACGCAGCTCACCGGGGATCTCACGGTGTCCGCCAGTTTCAGCCCTACCACCCAGTAGCCGACTGCGCCATCGCGTGCACCAGGTAGCTGGCGACCTCGCTCGGGGTGGTGCCGCGGCCGAATACCTTGTCCACCCCGAGCTCGGCGGCGGTTGACGGGTCGAAGCGCGAGCCGCCGACCACCAGCACTGGTGGCGGTCAGTAGCGCTGGCTGGCGCCCCCGCGTAGCGCGGGCGAGAGCACCTCGCCGACGGCCTCGACCAGCAGCGACATCTCGTAGGAGACCAGCTCGGTGTCGCAGTCGGGGGCGGCGAGCACGCACAGGCTCGACCCGTCGCTGATCGCCTTGATCACCATCAAGCCGCCCGCCATCTCGACCAGCGCCTGGGTCGGCAGCCCCGCCTCAAAGATCCGCGCCGCGCCCTGCATGAGGCTGGCGAGACCGCAGGTGATGGCCGCCAGCTGCTCGGCGAAGTACTCGGGGATGCCCTCGGACAGCGCCAGTGGCACGCCGTCGGCGGACACTACCGCCGCGTGCGCCACGTCGGTGACCCGCCCGGTGAAGTCGCTGACGAGCCAGTCAAGGTCCTTGCGGTATACGTTGCTCAACGTTCGCTTCCTTCTCCTGCGCGCGGCGGCCGGTCCGACTGGCCCTCGGGGCCGGGCTGGATCTCAGCGCGGCGGGTCCCGCGCTGGAACCCGGCCAGGCGGCTGCGGGCCTGGTCTGGTGATCGCTGAGGCAACGGCTGGCTGCCGGTCCCCGTGCCGCTGCCGCGACCCGGTGTCCTGGGCGACCGCACCGGCAACCCGGTCGACGTCTGCTCGTCGTAACCGGTGGTGGCCAGGCCCCGCACGCTACTGCCGAGGGTCGGGGTCGAGTTTCCCTGTGCCACCGTGCCCCGGAACCACCCCTGCGCGCTGCGCGGCCCCGCCTGGGCGGACTGGCCGGCTCCGTTCGACGCGAGCGCAACCGACCCCTCGTGCATGCCGCCAAGCTGCCAGTCGCCTCCGGCCGCATGCGCTCCGGTGGCGACGCCGGCCGTCTGGCTCTGCCAGCTGTCGACCCCGCTGTATCGGCTGGTCCGCTCGATGACGCCGTCCGGTAGCCAGACCAGGGCGGATAGGCCCTGCGGTTCCGCCGGGCGGAGCCGGACCCGGATCCGGTGCCGCTCGGCCAGCCGCGCCACCGCGAACAGGCCCATGTGCCGGGAGACCGACACGTCGATGGTCGGCGGGTTGTCCAGCCGCCAGTTCATCTCCGCCAGCCGGGTCTCGGAGACGCCGATGCCCTTGTCGATGATCTCGATCAGCACGCCGCCGCTGGACAGCTCCTGCATCAGGACCTGCACCCGGGTGTCCTTGGGCGAGTAGATGGTGGCGTTCTCGACCAGCTCGGCGAGCAGGTGCGCGACGTCGGAGACCGCGTTGCCGATGACGGAGATGCCCGACTGAATGTTCAGCACCACCCGGTTGTACTGCTCGATCTCGGAGATCGCGGCGCGGGCCACGTCGGCCAGCGGGACCGGGTCGGTCCACTTGCTCGGGTTCTCATGCCCGGCCAGCAGCAGCAGGTTCTCCGAGTTGCGGCGCATGCGGGTGACCAGGTGGTCCATCGAGAACAGTGACCCGAGGCGCTCGGGGTCGGCCTCGTTCTGCTCCAGGTTGTCGATCATCCGCGCGAGGCGCTCGATCAGCGACTGGGAGCGGCGCGAAAGGTTGACGAACATCGCGTTGAAGCTGGCGCGCAGCAGCGCCTGCTCGCCCGCCAGCCGGACCGCCTCCGCGTGCACCTGGTCGAACGCCCGGGCCACTTCACCGATCTCATCGTTGGAGACCACATTGATCGGCGCCACCGACATGGTCGCGGCGGCGTCGGGCGACTCGGCCAGCAGCCTGACCCGCTCGGGCAGCTGAA
>Ga0302325_10015240_pt1 | contig 16333 bp, 15 predicted proteins | sample Palsa_T0_2_FD_201948 | JGI IMG/M metagenome (GOLD analysis project Ga0302325, IMG submission 201948) | Peat permafrost microbial communities from Stordalen Mire near Abisko, Sweden - Palsa_T0_2 | ecosystem: Environmental > Terrestrial > Soil > Palsa > Peat permafrost | place: Sweden: Abisko... | reverse complement strand
GCTGACGGAACGTCGTAGGACTAATTGCCCCTGGAAACCGGGCGCGCCAAGGCGGACGATGAGTGGGCAGCTCATCCCCTACCGTCAAGGAGCAGCGATGACCACGACGAACACGCAGACCGCCGGTGAGCGGATCATCGAGCAGGCCACGTCCTGGCCCGGTGTCGAGGCGGGGGTCGGCCGGCGCGGTGAGCTGTCGCTCCGGCTCGGCCGGCGCGAGATCGGCCATCTCCACGGTGACCACGCCGCCCACTTCTCCTTTCCCAAGCAGGTCTGGGCCGAGCTCTTCGAACAGCACCGGATCGTTCATCACCCCGTCTTCCCGGGCCGCGTGGGCCCTGCGGCGCGGAGGATCGCGGACGAGGCCGACGTGCGCGACGTGATCGAGCTGCTGCGCATGAACTACGAGCGGATGAGAAAGTAAGGGGCCGTGGCCCGCATCGTCGGCATCAACCACGTGGCGCTCGAGGTGGGCGACGTCGACGAGGCGCTCGCCTGGTACGGGCGCTTCTTCGAATTCGAGCTGCGGGGCCGGGCGGGGAGAAAGATGGCGTTCGTCGATATGGGCGACCAGTTCATCGCGCTCGCCGCGGGACGCGCGCAGCCGCCCGACGAGGCGCGCCACTTCGGGCTGGTCGTCGACGACAAGGAAGCCGTGCGCCGCGAGCTACAGCAGGCCGGCGTCGCGGTGCAGAGCACGGGGTCGCTGGACTTCGTCGATCCCTGGGGCAACCACGCTCAGGTCGTCGACTACCGTGAGATTCAGTTCACCAAGGCGCCCGCCGTGCTCCGCGGCATGGGGCTCGACGGACTTGGCAAGAGCGACGGCGCGCAGCAGGAGCTACGCGACAAGGGGCTCGGCGACTAGCTCGCAGCGCGCCTGGTAGACCGATGTGAAGCCGGTCTCGAACCCGAGCCGGGCCGCCCGCAGGTAGAGCCGCCACACGCGCAGGCGCTCGGGCCCGACCAGCGCCAGGGCCTCGTCGAGGTGCTGATCAAGCCGGGCGGTCCACTCGGACAGCGTACGAGCGTAGTCGGACTGGAAGTCCTCGACGTGACGGGTCACGAACCCGGCACGCTCGAGCGCCCCGAGCACGAGCGAGAGCTGGAGCGGTGCGGCATCGGGCCAGACGTACCGCTCGGAGAAGTCGCCCGCGTCGACGTCCGCATGGGAGAGGTAGGCGATTCCGTGGTTGAGCAGCCGGCCGCCGTGGGTCAGCAGGCGCGCGAGCGTGCGCGCGTAAGCGTCGATCTGGTTGGCGCCGACATGCTCGACCATCCCGATCGAGGTGATCGCGTCAAAATGCTCATCGGGAAGCTCGCGGTAATCCATCACGCGAAATTCGACGCGATCGGACACGCCCGCCGCCGCCGCGCGCTCGCGGGCGAGGCGAGCCTGGGGCTCGGAGAGGGTGATCCCCACGACCGCGACGCCGTGTCGCGACGCCGCGTGAATGGCGAACGAGCCCCAACCGCACCCGACGTCCAGCACCCGATCGCCGGGGCGGAGCGCGAGCTTCGAGCAGACGAGCTCGAGCTTGGCCTCCTGGGCCGCCTCGAGCGTCTCGGCGCCACGCGAGAAGACGGCGCACGAGTACGTCATCGATGGATCGAGGAACAGCTGGAAGAACTCGTTCGCGACGTCGTAGTGGTAGCGGACCGCACGTGCGTCTCGGCCCGGAGTGTGCTGGGGGCCACGCAGGACGAGCTCGGAGACGGGGCGCCGGGGAGGCCGGACGAGGCCGGTCGCGCGCGCGGCCGCGAGCATCAGCCGCAGCCGTGCGCCGAAGTCGATCTCCGGCTCTTGCCACTCGTCGACCAGCTGCATGGCGGCGTCGAGGTCGTCGACGTCAAGGAGACCGGTGACGTAGGCCCGGCCGAGGCCGAGCTCGCCTGGTGCTCGCAACACGTGGGCGACGGCACGCGGAGAGCGAACGAGGAAGGTCGGCCCGGCACCGGTGCTCGAGGGCAGGCGCGTGCCGTCCCAAAACGACACGTGGAAGGGCCGTTCGGGGATGGCGTCAGAGATCGCCTGCCGCAGCGCACCGGTGCTCGAGAACACGGGCGACAGCCTACGCCGAGAGGATGCGGGCGGCGAGAATCGCGGCATTGCGTGCGTTGTCGATCCCCACGCACGCCACGGGGACACCAGGCGGCATCTGAGAGACCGACAGCAGCGCGTCGAGTCCGCCGGCGACCGAAGTCCGGCTGGTCAGCGGAACGCCGATCACGGGCAACTCGGTGTGAGCGGCGACGACGCCGGGGAGCGCCGCGGACAGGCCGGCGCCCGCGATGATCACGCGGAGGCCCCGGAGCCTCGCGGTGCGCGCGTACTCGGCGACCTTGTCGGGCTCGCGATGGGCCGACATGACCTCCACTTCGGAGCGAATGCCGCGCTCGGCGAGCTCCTTCGCGGCCGCCTCCATAGTCGGGAGGTCGCTCTTGGAACCCATCACGATGCCGACCACGGGCCCATCGACCGTGAACTCCTCGATCTGCGCCTCGACATCGGCGACGGCCTCCGCCAAGCTCTCCGGGACGGCTTCGGGCGGGACCTCCGGTGCGCTCTCGACGGTTGGGTCCGGGATCGGGGTGGGCTGTTCGGTCATCGCGAGTGGACCGCCTTGAGCGCGATATCGCGCCTTAGTTGCTTACCTGGGAAATCGATCATGTCGGCGGCAGCATAGGCAGCTTCGCGAGCGGCGGCCGCGTCGGGGCCGAGCGCGGTGACGTTGAGTACGCGCCCGCCGGCGGTCACGAGCTCCCCCGCGGCGCCGCGCGCCGTGCCCGCATGCGTCACGTAAACGCCGGCAGGCAGCGAGTCGAGGCCGCGGATCACATCACCGCTCGAGGACGACGCGGGATATCCCGCGCTGGCCAGCACGACCGTCACCGCGGTCTCCGGCGCCCAGTCCAGCCGCGCGTCGGCGAGTCCGCCGGCGACCGTCGCGGCGTCCAGCAGCGCGAGCAGATCCGACCGCAGCCGTGGCAGGATAGCCTGGGTCTCGGGGTCGCCGAAGCGGACGTTGAACTCGAGCACCTTCGGCCCCTCACGGGTAAGCATCAAGCCGGCGTAGAGGACGCCATGGACCGGCAGACCGCGCCGGCGAAGCTCGTCGAGGACCGGCTGGTGGACGGCGCCACAGATCTCCGCGGCGTACGCGTCGTCGATCTCGGGCACCGGCGAATAGGAGCCCATCCCCCCCGTGTTGGGGCCTCGGTCGCCGTCGTGGATCCGCTTGTAGTCCTGAGCCGCGGCGAGCGGGATGGCGCGCTCGCCGTCGCACAGGGCGAGCAGCGAAAGCTCCTCTCCCTCCAGATGCTCCTCGACCACGACGCGGTCGGTGGCGAAGCGACGCTCGACCAGCAGCTGCTCGAGCGCGGCGCGTGCCTGCACCTCGTCGCTCGCGATGATCACGCCCTTCCCGGCCGCGAGCCCATCCGCCTTGATCACCACCGGATAGCGCTCGATCGCCCGCAGGCCGGAGTCCGGATCGGTGACGATCCGATGCGCCGCCGTGGGTACGTTCGCGGCCGCCATGATCTCCTTCGCGAACGCCTTCGATCCCTCGAGCCGGGCGACGGCCCCGGCCGGACCGAAGCACCTGATCCCCGCGGCGGCGAGCGCGTCGGCGACGCCGGCTACGAGCGCCGCCTCGGGTCCGACCACTACGAGGTCGACGAGCTCCGTGGCCGCGGCGGCAACGATCCCCTCGACGTCGTCGGCAGCAACGTCCAACAGCCGGGCGTCGTTCGCGATCCCGGCGTTGCCCGGGGCGCACAGCAGCTCGGGCCGGCGCGGCGAGCGCGCGAGCGCGTGCACCAGCGCGTGCTCGCGGCCGCCGGCGCCGACCACCAGCACCCGGGGGGAACTGCTCACTGCCACCCCGTCACGGCCGTCACAGCGCGCCGATGAACTCGTCCACCGGGATCGCGATCAGCGTCTCGTACCTCGCGGTGCCGCGCGAACCGAGCTCGAGCGACACGCGCGACATCGTCTTGTCGTCCGGAGCCTCGACGACATTGATGAAGTCGAAGCGACCCAGCGTCGCCCATTGCGCCGTGACCGTGGCGCCGAGCTGCTCGACCTCGCGGTTGACCTCGCGGATCCGCGACGGGTTCGTCTTGACCGTCTGAACGCCCTCAGGCGTCAGGGTCGAGAGCATGATGTATGTCGGCACGGCCACCCTCCTTGTTTGGGTCCCAGTAGCCCGTTTTACCCGATCCCGCGGCCGGGGGAGGAGCCGGGTTGCGCCAGGCCGCTCCGATCGGCGAACATCCGGGTTAACGGTTCCAGCGAGAAAACCACCGTGCACTCACGCAAGCTCCTATCTTTGACGACCATCCTCCTCGCCTCCGTGCCCTTGACGACGGCGGTCGCGAGCGCGACGCCGGCCCTACAGACGAACCGCGGCTGCTACCTCGTGGGCCAGTCGGTCGCGATCACCGGGAGCGGGTTCGCGCCGTCGCGGAGCTACACCGTGTCGCTCGACGGCATCAACCTGGGCGTCAGCAAGACCGGCCCGACCGGCGGCTTCTCGGTCAAGATAAAGCCCGGCGGCTTGGGGGCAAACCGCGCGCAGAACGTCGAAATGCTGGCGGCCAGCGACGGCACGATCACATCGAGGACGACGTTTACGGTCACCCGCCGCAGGGGCGCTCGCATCTTCAACGGGAGCGGGACCGGAGTCAAAATCCGCGCCCAGTTCCAGGCCTGGGGATTCGACATCAACGGCGCCGGGTCGCCCTACTCGATCGGGAGCACTCGACTGCCGGTCTACGTCCACTACGTGGGCCCGCACCAGCACTTGCGCACAACCGTGGCGCTCGGTAACACCGGCGGCCAATGCGGCTATCTCCAAACCGCGCGCCGGCGCGTGTTTCCGTTCACCCCAGCGCCCGGAAACTGGACGCTGCAGCTCGACACCAGCCGTCGCTACATAAAGCATCCTGCCGGACCGGTTTACAAGATTCCTGTGCGCGTCAGTTGAGCGGGCGGCGGAGCATCCGGCGTCTGATCGCGCTCGCCGTCGCACTGTCCGGGGGCGGCGCCGCAGTGGCCACGCTGGCGATCCCGGCGAGCGCGCCCGCGGCAGCCGGCCGGGCATCCACCGGGGCCAAGATCCGCCTCAGCCACGCCTGCTTCCAGACCGCCCAGAAGGCGACGCTCCACGGGAGCGGGTTCGACCCGAGCTCGCACTGGTCCGCCAAGCTCGACGGCTCCGCGTTCGGGAGCGGCACCACCAGCGCCACGGGCGCGATCACCGCGACCTTCGGGGTTCCCAGCCATCTGCGTCCAGGATCGACGGGGGAGGACTCCTACCAGCTCGTCGTGCGCCAGGGGAAGCTCTCCGCCAGCGCCACCTTCCTCGTCACGCACCTGTCCGCGAGCTTCAGCCCGACCAGCGGGGATTTGTCGACCCTCAAGGTTCGCTTCCACCTGCGCGGCTGGGGCCGTGGCGGCTCGCTGTACCTCCACTACGTGAACCCCAAGGGCGTGTCACGTCTGAACCGATACCTCGGACCGGCGGGGGGCGCGTGCGGGCACCTCACGAGCTCCCAGCTGAAGCTGTTCCCGTTCACGGCCAAGGTCGGTGTTTGGACGCTGCAGTTCGACAAGCGCTCCTCGTATCGAGCCACCACGGTGCCGCGGGTGGCTATCCCTTACAAGGTGTCCTAGCAGCGCCGTAGCCCGCCGAGGGGTTCGACCCCGCGCCGGGGTCGCCCCGCGCGTCGACCCGCGGCAGGGCTATGGCGCTTCGCTGCGGCGAGCCGGGCTATCGGTCACGCAATTGCCGCGGGATCGACGCCCGAGGCGACCTCGGAGCGTTCGGTTTCCGCGCGCTCGAGCGCGAGGTCGCCGTTCTGTGCTTCGACCTTGACCGTGTCTCCGGTTTGGAAGGTGCCTTCCAGGATGGCCAGGGCTAGGCGGTCGATGAGGCGCTTCTGGATTACGCGCTTGAGGGGGCGGGCTCCGTAGGTCGGGTCGTAGCCGAGGTTTCCGAGCAGGACGCGGGCGTCGTCGGAGAGCTCGACGTCGATCCCGCGCTCGCGGACGCGGGCCACGAGGATCTCCACCTGGAGGTCGACGATTCGCCCGATCTGATCGCGGCTGAGGGCATGGAACTCAACTATGTCGTCCAACCGGTTGATGAACTCCGGCTTGAAGCTGGCCTCGACGCCCTCGCGGCCGCCCGGGATGTTGGAGGTCATGATCAGCACGGTGTTCTTGAACGAGACGGTCCGGCCCTGGCCGTCGGTCAGACGGCCGTCGTCCATCACCTGCAGGAGCGTGTTGAACACGTCCGGGTGCGCCTTCTCGATCTCGTCCAACAGGACGACCGAATACGGGCGACGACGGACGGCTTCGGTGAGCTGGCCGCCCTCCTCGTAGCCGACGTAACCGGGCGGCGCGCCGACGAGCCGTGAGACCGCATGCTTCTCCATGTACTCCGACATGTCGATCCTGACCATCGCGTCCTGGGAGTCGAACATGAACTCGGCGAGCGCCCGCGCCAGCTCGGTCTTGCCGACGCCGGTCGGGCCCAGGAACAGGAAGGTGCCAATCGGCCGATTGGGGTCCTGGAGGCCGGCGCGAGAGCGCCGCAGCGCGCTCGACACGGCCTCGACGGCCTCGTCCTGACCAACGACGCGCTGATGCAGGCGGTCCTCCATGTGCACGAGCTTGGCGATCTCGCCCTCGAGCAGGCGCGACACGGGGATTCCCGTCCACTTGCCGACGATCTCGGCGACGTCCTCGGCGTCCACGTGGTTCTTCAGGAATCGTGGCGCGGCGCTGTCGTGCTCCGCGGCCTCGGCCACAGCCAGCTGCTTCTCGAGCTCGGGAATCGTGCCGTACTGGAGCTCGGCCGCGCGGCCGAGGTCGGCCTCACGCTGCGCTCGCTCGAGTTCGATCCGCGCCTGGTCGAGCTGCTCGGCCAGCGCGGCGGCGGCGCCGATCGTCTCCTTCTCGCGCTGCCACTCCGCATTCATGGCGGCGGCGCGCTCCTTCTCCTCGGCGGCCGCACGCTCGAGCTGCTCGCGACGGGCGACCGTGCCCGGGTCATCGTCGCCGCCGAGCGACTTGAGCTCGATCTCCAGCTGCATGATGTGGCGGTCGACCTCGTCGATCTCGGTCGGCTTCGAATCGATCTCGGTACGGATGCGCGCCGCCGCCTCGTCGATCAGGTCGATGGCCTTGTCGGGGAGGAAGCGATCGGCGATGTAGCGATGGCTGAGCGTCGCGGCGGCCACCAGCGCGGAATCCTGGATCTGAACCCCATGGTGGACCTGGTAGCGCTCCTTGAGCCCGCGCAAGATCGCAATCGTGTCCTCGACGGAGGGCTCGCCGACGAACACCGGCTGGAACCGGCGCTCGAGCGCGGCGTCCTTCTCGATGTGCTTGCGGTACTCGTCGAGCGTGGTCGCGCCAATCGCGCGCAGCTCGCCTCGGGCGAGCATCGGCTTGAGCAGGTTCGCCGCATCGACGGCGCCCTCGGCCGCTCCGGCGCCGACGATCGTGTGCAGTTCGTCGATGAACAGGACGACCGATCCCTTGGCCTCGGCGATCTCCTTGAGCACCGCCTTGAGGCGATCCTCGAATTCTCCGCGGTACTTGGAGCCGGCGATCAGCGCGCCGATGTCGAGCGCGACCACACGCCGGTCCTGAAGGCCGCTGGGCACATCGCCGTCGACGACCCGTTGCGCGAGGCCCTCGGCGATCGCCGTCTTGCCAACCCCGGGCTCGCCGATCAGCACCGGATTGTTCTTGGTCCGGCGGGACAGGACCTGGATCACGCGGCGAATCTCATCGTCGCGACCGATCACCGGATCGAGCTTGCCCTGAGCGGCGGCCTCCGTGAGGTCGCGCCCGAAGCGCTCAAGCGCCTGGAACTTCTCCTCCGGGTTCTGATCGCTCACGCGGTGGGGGCCGCGAACCTCCGCGATCGCCTTCAGGAGCTCGTCGCGGCCGGCGCCATTCGAGCGCAGCGAGTCGCCGGCCTTGCCCGGGTGCGCGGCGAGCGCGAGCAGCAGGTGCTCGGTCGAGATGTAGTCATCATCGAGCGCCCGGGCCTCCTTTTCCGCGGTGCGGAGCACCTGGACGAGCTCCCCCGAGCCGCCGGCGAGCTCGGCCGTCCCCGGCCGCGAGTCTCCGGTCAGCTTCGGTAGCGCATCGAGCGCGGCGCTGTTCGCCTGGCGCACGACGCCGGGCTCGACCCCCAGCTTGCGCAGCACGGGAACGACAACGCCAGAATCGGCTTCAAGCAGCACCCCGAGCAGATGCTCAGGCGTCGTCTGCGGGTTCCGGCTCCCATCGGCGAGCCGCTGAGCGGCTTGTAGCGCCTCCTGGGATTTAATCGTAAAACGGTCGGGTTGCATATGGCCTCTTCGGGTCTGAAATCTAAGTCTATGTGACTTAGATTATGACACGTTCAGGTTCCGCTTACAACCGCTCACGGGCTAATCGCGAGCTTCTGCCCCCGAGTGTGATTCTGAATCTCGCCGAGCGTGTCGATGAGCACGCCGTAGACGGTGGCGACGATCTTTCTGTGGTGCGCGGCGGCAGACCGGAGCGTGCGCTGCTGCGCCTTCGAGAACTTCACCGGTATCGCCTTGCGTCCCTTCGATCGTTGCCCGTAGGCCTTGGAGGTGGTCGTGAACGAGGTCTTCTTGCCGATCGTCACGACGGCGAATGCGCCGATCGAGCAGGCGGCCGAGCAGGTGACGTCGGCGATCAGCTCGTGGCGGGCCAGGGGCCGTTGATGCCTGGGCAGCGCGAGCGAGAACTTGATCATGTTCGGGACCATGGTCAGGGCCTGGGTGGCGAAGGCCCCAATTGAGACGCTGCCCCACCCGGTCGCGTCGTCGTATCCCGCGGTTGCGGTGCAGCAGCCGAGTGGCAGTCCGTCACCACCGGGAATGTAGGGACCGAGGTCGATGCTGCCTGACGCGATGTCACCGAACACGGCGGGGCCGGCGGTCGAGCGGCCCAGCTTGTAGATCAGGGGATTGAGCAGACCGAGGTTTTCTCGATGGGACATGCGCAGCATCTGGTCGACGATCGCCACGCCGCCGGCGAGCAAGGGGGTTGCGGCGCTCGTACCGCCGACCGCCAGCCAGGGGCTGGTGTTCAGATCGTTCACGCATTCCGGGCTCGCCGAGCAGTAGATCGAGTACCCGGGGAGGAGGTCCGCGAGCATCGATACGTCGGGAACCTCGCGACGGTTCCGCCGCACCACGCCTTTCTGATAGCTGGGCCGCGTGAACAGGGCGCTCACGCCGCCGCCGCCCGCCGCATCGGCGACGGAGCCATCGTTCCATACCGACTGCGAGACGATCTGGTTGGTTGCGTTCAAGGCGAGGTTGGTCCCGCCCACGGCCGTGGCCCACTGGGAGGACGCGGGGTAGTTGACGGCCAGCTGATCAATCGGATCGCCGCCAGCGGTCTCGCAGTCGGCGGAGCCGTTGTCACCGCTGGCCGCCAGCACGCTGATCCCGTCGGACGCCGCCACTTCGAGCACGCGCTCGGTGGCCTCGATACCGATCAGGCCCGAGGCGTCATACGCTTGCGGTTCGCATAAGCCGAGCGAGGCCGAGATCACCTGCGGCCTGCGTGCGGCGTCCTGCAACGGAGCCGCGAAGGCGCCGAGGGTCGCGGCGGCGTCGGAGTTGGTCTGATACACGTCGATCGCCTTGAGCCCCGGCGCGGCGGCGTCGAGAACCTCGACGTCGAGGGTGGTTTCCCCCACCGGGGCCAGTGGCTGCGACAAGCCCACGCCGAAGATCTTTACCGGCGGTACGGCGAACCCGAAGCATTGGGCAAAGGCCGCGACGTCCGCGGCGCTGTAGCCATCGATCTCGACCAGCGCGACGCGCTCCCCCTGGCCGGTGTAACCGGCGATGTGCAGCGGATCGAAGTCATAGGCGCTGAGGTACTGATTCGGAGTGAAGCCTGGGTTGCCGTCCTGCGCGCCCGCGGCTATGCCCGCGGGACAGCCGGCCGGCGCGCCGCTGCGCGGGAGCGCGGAGCTCGATTGCGTGGCGGCGTGCACGGTGGAGCGCAAGGGCCCGAGGCGCGAGGGCCCAAGAGCAGTCGCGAAGGAAGGAGTGGGTGAAGAGCTCTCGGGCTCGGTATCGAGCCCGACCACCCCCGTGACGAGCTCGTGGATCGCGGCCGGCACATGGATCGCCGTTACGGGCGCGAGGAAGCGAGCGTGGTCTGCGGCGCGGAACTCGGCCAGCGGGGAGGCAAAGACGCGCTGGGCGAGCCGGGCGCTCATCTTCGCCTCAGCCAGGAGGCCCGTGGCGTCGACCTTGACGTCCGTGGCGCCGCTTGCGCGCAGGAAGCCGACCACGCGAGCCCGAGCGCTCGGGGATGCACCGAATCGCAGGGCCAGGGCGGGGATCGACAGGTAGCGACCGTACATCGGCGAGCCGGGGGTCGAGACCGCCGTGGCGAATCGCGCGAGGCCGGCGGCATCGACTCGCAGCGGCAGGACCAACTGAAGCCGTTGCCCCGCGGGCGCGGGCCCGACGCGGGCCGCGCGAGCGGCGGGGGTCGCGCGGGCGGCGGCCGTCATGTGGGGGGCGGCGGTCGCCTCGGCGCGGGCCGTCGCGTCGGAGGCGGCCGCAGCGCCGACGAGGCAGGCGAACAGACCCAGGATGGGCAGCGCCCGCAGCGAACGGTTCGCGACCGCGCCACTCACATATCTGGACCCCACGTGCTCGACCTCCTGATGTCGTGGACTAGTGCCGCTCGACGCGGCGGCGCATCCGCTCCAGGTCCTTGCGGACCACGAGCTCGCCACCGCGCACGTAGGGCACGATCTCAGCGCGCAGCTCCCGGCGTAGCGCCTCGAGCCGCTCCACCTCGGCGGTCAGCTCCGCCGCGCGCGACTCGAGCGCCCGCACCTTGCGGGTCATCGCCTGGAGCTGGTCTTCGAGCTCGAACACTCGCTCGACGCCGGCCAGGTTCATGCCGGCCTCGGCGGTCAGCTCCTGAATCCGGCGCAGCCGGTCGACGTCCGCCTGCGAGTACAGGCGCGTCCCCTTCGGAGAGCGCTTGGGCGCGATCAGCCCCCGCGATTCATACATTCGCAGCGTCTGCGGGTGCATCTCGGCGAGCTCGGCGGCCACCGAGATCATGAACACGCCGCGGTCGGCCGAGACCTCGACGCGAGTGGTGCGAATGCGTCGAACGGCCATCAGACGTTCCCCTTGGCCTCGGCGAACAGCCGCGCCCGCGGGTCGCCGTTCATGACCTCCGACAGCCGGTCGACGACCTCGCTCTCCTCGGGCGAGAGCGACGCGGGCACATCGATCACGAAGCGGTAGTGGATGTCGCCGTTGCCCTTGCCACCCAGGCGCGGCGGACCCTCGCCGCGCAGACGCTGGACGGTCCCGTGCTTGGTGCCACGCGGCACGCGCAGGCGCTTGGTGCCGTGAAGGGTGGGAACCTCGATCACCGCGCCGCGGATCGCCTCGGGGATCGAGAGCGGGACCTCGACCTCGATGTTGTCCCCGGAGCGCCTGAAGACGGGGGAGTCCGAAACGCGGGTGATGACGTACAGGTCTCCCGGGGAGGAGCCGCGCGGTCCCGACTCGCCCTTACCGGCAAGCCGGATCCGGCTTCCGTCGCGCACGCCGGCGGGGATGTTGACGCGCAGGCGCCTGACGCTCCGCCGCGCTCCCGATCCGCCGCACGTGGGGCACGGATCCTCGATCACGGTTCCCGAGCCTCCGCAGCGCGAGCACGGCTGCGAGATCGAGAAGATGCCCTGGCTCTGGGACTCAACGCCGCGGCCGTTGCAGACAGGGCATACCTTGGGCGTGGTACCCGGCTTGGCGCCGGTGCCGTGGCAGGTCGGGCACGGCTGCGAGGTCGGCACCGCGAGCGGAACCTGGGTGCCGTCGATCGCCTGCTGGAAGGTGAGCGAGACCTCGGTCTCGAGGTCGCGACCGCGCGGAGCCTGGGCTCGCGCGCCGCCGCCCGCGCGGCCTGCACCACCGGGCCCGTTTCCGCCCGCCGCGCCGCCGAACAGGTTCGAGAGGATGTCGCCGAAGCTACCGCCTAGGTTGCTCGCGTCGAAGCCCCCGGGCGCACCGAATCCGAACGGCCCGGTGCCGCGGTCGTACTGCTTGCGCTTCTCCGGATCGGACAGGATGTCGTGGGCCTGGGAGATCTCCTTGAAGCGCTCCTCGGCCTGCTTGTCTCCCGCATTACGGTCGGGGTGGTACTTACGTGCAAGCTTGCGGTAGGACTTCTTGATCTCGTCCTCGGATGCGTTCTTCCCGACCCCTAGGACCTTGTAGTAGTCGGGCTTAGCGGGGGGCATGTGCTACCCCGCGACGGAGACGCGCGCGGGCCGGATCACGGCGTCGCCGAGCCGGTAACCGCGCTGATAGACCTCGACGATCGTCCCCGGCTCGGCCCCCGGCACCGGCTGCTGGGCGACTGCCTCGTGATGCTGGGGATCGAACTGCTCGCCCTCAGGGGAGAAGGGCTCGATGCCGGCCCGGCCGAGGGCGGCTACGAGCTCGTCGTGGACGAGCTTGATGCCGGACGTCAGCTCCCCCGCTTCGGCAGCGCTCGCCGCCGCCAGGGCGCGATCGAGGTTGTCGATCGCGGGCAGCAGCTCGCGCGTGAGCTTGATCACCCCACGCGTCTGGGCGGCCGCGGCATCGCGGACTGCCCGCTTCTTGTAGTTCTCGAAGTCGGCCTGCGTGCGCTGGGCGAGGTCGAGATACTCGTCGGCCTTCTGCGCCCGCGCCACCAGCTCCTCGAGGTCGAGCTCGATCGGATGCTGATGGTTGGTGTCGGGGGTCCGCGGGGTGTCGGGTTCGGTGCCGGCCTCGAGTTCGCCCGAGCCCTCGACCACGCCCTCCGGCTCCTCCGCGCGCGAAGGCTCAGAGCCCGACGCGCCGGGGTCAGCCTCGGGGGTCGGGCCGTCGCCCGAGGCCACTTGCGTCAAGGGCGCTTGCGTCCCGGCCTCGGGCGATGGGGCGGCCTCCGAGGCTGCCACCCCACCTGTGTCGTGGTGATCGTGCTTCGACGCGTCTCCCATTACTTGCCCTCATCCACGACCTCGGCGTCGACCACGTCCTCCTCCGCCTCGGCGTCGGCGCTGGCGCCGTTGGTCGCGGCGGCGCCGTCCTCGCCGGATGCCGCGGCCTCCTCCTGGGCGCGCTGGTACATCGCCTCAGAGACCTTGTGGAAGGACGTGTGGAGCGCTTCGGTCTTGGCGTTGATGTCGGCCGGGTCCTCGGAGGTGAGCGCTTCGCGGACCGTCTTGATCGCGGCCTCGATCTCCTCCTTGGAGGTCGAGTCCACCGCGTCACCGAGGTCCTTGAGCTGGCGCTCTGACTGGTAAGCGGCGTTCTCGGCGTTGTTCCGCGCCTCAGCGAGCTCGCGCAGCCGGCGATCGTCGTCGGCATGGGTCTCGGCGTCCGAGACCATGCGCTTGATCTCGTCATCGGACAGGCCGGAGCCCGCCTTGATCTCGATCTTCTGCTCCTTGCCGGTGCCCAGATCCTTGGCCGATACGCTCAGGATCCCGTTCGCATCGATGTCGAAAGCGACCTCGATCTGCGGGATTCCGCGCGGCGCCGGGGGGATCCCGGTGAGCTGGAACTTGCCAAGCGACTTGTTGTAGGTCGCCATCTCCCGCTCGCCCTGGAGCACGTGGATCTCCACGCTCGGCTGGTTGTCCTCCGCCGTGGAGAAGATCTCCGACTTCCGGGTCGGGATCGTCGTATTGCGCTCGATCAGCTTCGTCATCACGCCGCCCTTGGTCTCGATCCCCAGCGTGAGCGGGGTGACATCGAGCAGCAGCACATCCTTGACGTCGCCGGCCAGGACGCCCGCCTGGATCGCGGCGCCGACGGCGACCACCTCATCCGGGTTGACCCCGCGGTGCGGCTCCTTGCCGGTGAGCTCCTTGACCTTTTCCTGCACGGCCGGCATGCGGGTCATACCGCCGACCATGACGACGTGGTCGATCTGCGCCGCACCCTTCTCCTTGGCGTCATCGAGCGCCTGCCGGACCGGGCCGACGGTGCGATCGAGCAGCGCCGAGGTGAGCTCGGTCAGCTTGGCGCGCGAGAGGCGCGTATCGAGATGCTTGGGTCCGCTCGAGTCGGCGGTGATGAACGGCAGGTTGATCTGCGTCTCCTGGGTGGTGGAGAGCTCGATCTTCGCCTTCTCCGCTGCCTCGTAGAGCCGCTGCAGCGCCATTGCGTCGACGCTCAGGTCGATCCCCTGAGACTTCTTGAACTCGGCGACCAGCCAGTCGACCACCGCCTTGTCGAAGTTGTCGCCGCCGAGGTGGTTATCACCCGCGGTGGCCTTGACCTCGAACACGCCGTCGCCGATCTCGAGCACGGACACGTCAAAGGTCCCGCCGCCGAGGTCGAAGACGAGAATCGTCTGGTCGGATTCCTTGTCGAGTCCGTACGCGAGCGAAGCCGCCGTGGGCTCGTTGATGATCCGCTTGACGTCCAGGCCGGCGATCTTGCCCGCGTCCTTGGTCGCCTGACGCTGGTCGTCGTTGAAGTACGCCGGGACGGTGATGACCGCGCTGTCGACCGACTCGCCGAGATATGCCTCGGCGTCCGTCTTCAGCTTCTGCAGGATCATCGCGCTGATCTCCGGCGGGGAATACTGCTTGCCTCCAGCCTCGACGCGCGCATCGCCGCCGGGGCCGGACACGACCTTGTAGGGGACGATCGACTCCTCCTCGCGCACCTCGGCCTCCTTGCGGCCCATGAAGCGCTTGATCGAGAAGACGGTGTTGGTCGGGTTGGTGACCGCTTGACGCTTGGCGACGGTGCCGACGAGGCGCTCGCCGCTCGAGGTGAATGCGACTACGGACGGGGTCGTCCGGGCGCCCTCGGCGTTTTCGATCACGGTCGGTTCGCCGCCCTCGAGCACAGCCATGCACGAGTTCGTCGTCCCCAGGTCGATTCCGATGGTCTTTGCCATTGTTTAACTAGCTCCTATTTACGGTGAAAATCTAAGCCAAGTTATAGCAGATTTGAATTGTGCGCCTGGTGGCGCGGAGGCGTGCGGGGTCGCGGCGTGGCTGCGTTTCGGCCGGCCGCGCCGCTCTGTACACGGTGCTCGTCTGCTCGGGCTGATCGTCGCCACGGCCGAGCCGGGCAAGCCGCCCCACGCTACGCCGGGCCAAACATCCCCGCGCTCGGGCACATCCGCCGCAGCGCGCATCCTTCGCAGACGGGCCGGCGCGCGTGACACGTACGCCGCCCGTGGCGCAACAGGTTGATGTGGAGCTCTAGCTCCTCGCCCGGCGGCGTGATCGCCAGCATCTCGTCGTGCAGTTCCGCGAACGGCGCTCCGGCCCGGAACAACCCCAGGCGCGTTCCGACTCGCGAGACGTGCGTGTCGACCGGGACGTCGCGCATGCCGAACGTGAACAGGAGCACGCACGCGGCCGTCTTACGGCCCACGCCGGGCAGGGAGCAGAGGTAGTCCTGGGCGTCGGGGACAGTTAGCGTGGGCAGCCAGTCGAGCGACAGCGGGGCGCTTCGCGCCCTTGGGAGTTCGCCTGGCGGCGAACATCCCGGCAGATCCGATTCCGGAGAGGTGTCCGTGATCGCGCGCAGGATCGCCTGGATCCGGACCGACTTCACCTTCGAGATGCCGCCGGGGCGGATCGCCTCCTCGATCACCTCCACCGGCGCGTCGCGGACGTCCTGCCACGCGGGAAAGCGCTCACGCAGGCGCAGGAACGCGACGTCGCGGTTACGGTCGTTGGTGCTCTGCGAGAGGACGGTGAGGATGAGCTCGCCGATCGGATGGCCGTGCGGCGGGGCGATCGGAAGTCCGTACACCTCCCGCAGCCGGTCGCGGATCGCGCGGACGCGGCGGGGTGCGGGGCGCTTCCAGCGAGCAGGGTCGTCCACCGTCGCCGGCCCCGACGCATCCGCGCGATCCACGGCCGGGCGCCCGGCCCCGCTCAACCGAGCGCGCTCCAGCGCTCGCACGCCAGCCCGGCTTCGTTGACCGCCCTGGGCAGCGCGGCGGCGACGGCCGGCGGATAGAAGCCCGTGGCGGCGAGGCTCGCGAGCAGCACGCCCGTGAGCACGTCGCCGGCTCCGACCGTGCTGATCACCTCTACGTCGGGGCCGGGGGCGTCGGCGTCGAGCTCGCCGCGGAGGATCGCGCCGCCCGCACCGAGGGTGAGGACAACGAGCCGCGCTCCCGCCTTGAGAATCGCCGACGCCGCACGCTCGGGATCGCTCTCTCCGGTCATCAGCGCGGCCTCGGCCAGATTCGCGCGCACGAGCAGGGCACCGGGCACGCAGGCGTTCGCGC
>Ga0302325_10015238_pt1 | contig 16334 bp, 13 predicted proteins | sample Palsa_T0_2_FD_201948 | JGI IMG/M metagenome (GOLD analysis project Ga0302325, IMG submission 201948) | Peat permafrost microbial communities from Stordalen Mire near Abisko, Sweden - Palsa_T0_2 | ecosystem: Environmental > Terrestrial > Soil > Palsa > Peat permafrost | place: Sweden: Abisko... | reverse complement strand
GCCCAGCGGGCGCCGGCATAGACGAGGTACGCCAGCACGTACAGCGAGCCCATGAATATGAGCGAGCTTGGTGCGTTCACCCCGTATGCACTGCTCGAGAGCCACTCGTAAAAGTTGAAAGCTAGGAGCGCCATCGTGACCAACCCTGCAACTGGCACGATCGGCACTCCGAGGATCCTGACCCGGCTGGCGGGCGAGAGGCGCCAGAGCTCCGGGCTCCGCCGAGGAAGGACAACGGCCACCAGTGAGCTGAAGAAGTACGTCACCGCAACCACAAGCACGGCGTCGAGCGTGAAGGTGCCGAAGTTTCTCCAGTAGGCATAAAGGGCCGAAATCCCGATGGCGGGCACAAGCATCAGGGCGAGAGCCACTACCGGCACGTGGCGCTTGTCGGAAACCCTTGCTACGGCGTCAGGAAGCACCCTGTCGTAGGCCGCGGCGAAGATCACGCGCGTCGAGGAGAGGAAAAGTGTCCCCACCCAGCCTAGGAACCACAGGCTCATGACCAGTACGAGCCCTAGTTGGAAAGCCTGGTTGTGCACCAGCCAGCCCGCCAGCAGCACAGGATAGGGGAAGATGCCGAAGATGCCTTTGCCATGCGCCCATGCCGCGTTTGCATCGTTATAGAAGCTCCATCCGAACGTGTTGTCCGCTAGGAGCAGGAAAACAACGGACAGAGCCACTGTTACCCAGAGGCCCGAGAGCATCCCTGCCAGCACTCGCCGGAAATCGTTGGCACCCTTCACCTCACCGTAGAGCGAGGAGCCAGTGTTCGGCCACAGCAGGTAGAACATCATCATCGGGACGAGCCGCAGGCTCGGTCCAATGGGCGTCAAGCCGAAGGGGGACAAGGAGGACGAGGAGGTACCGGCAGCGACGGTGGCCTTATACGCGTCCCGGAGGTGGAACAACTGCGCGCCGTAACGGTTGACCGATGACTCGAAGCGCCCGTGGCCGAATGCAATAAGGACCGCAACGATCAGCAGGAAACCGACGAGCCCGCCCCCAAGGCACCACAATTGGACGCGGGCGTAACCGGCCATACCGATCGCCACCACAACACCGGCCAGCGCGATCGTGACCAAGCTTGCGACGAATTTCCCATTGCTGGACGCAAACCACTGCGCAGTGCCAGGCTGGCCGAGATCCACTGCTGCGGGCTGAAAAAGCTCTTCAGAAAGGATCGTCCCATAGATGGGCGTCCACAGCCACAGGATGAACCATAGGCCGGTGCTGGACACCACAAAACCGAGGGCGCCGTTCAACAGACGGCTCTGCCAGATGTAGTCCCCACCGGCGCGTGGCACGGTCACGATAAGGCCGGCATACGTGACGACGAGGAACGAGACCCACAGCCCTGAAATCAGCACAGATGTCAGGAGCTGGCCACGCGGGATGGACGAGCTGTTGGCGAACTCCACCATGCCGAGGGTCACGAAGTTGGTGGACAAAACGGCGTAGACCGCGCCGTCGCGAACCGCCCAACTCCGGACCAAGCCGCTCGCGGTCACCTGAGCAGGAACGCTCTCCTGACCAGGAACGCTCACCGGACCGGGAACGCTCACCGGACCGGGAACGCTCACCTGAGCGGGAACGGGGCCGGGAGCCGCAGCGCGATATTGCGGTCGCCGGGTTTGCCAGCCGCCAGGTGCCGCCCGGCAGCGAACGGGTCGTTCGCAGCGAGCTCCCGGTGGAGAGCGGCCAACCGCTCCGAGCCCTCCGCTCGATCGGGGTCAGCAGGCACGCCCCCGTCCAGCATCGTGCACAGGATACTGATCTCCTTGTCGGAGGTCCGGACCAGCTCCACCAGGCGCGACTGGCATGGCCAGTCCGCGATAGCCGCCGTCGAGACCTCCCAGAAACCACCGTTACGGCCGTTCGGGTCGGGCCGCGGCTGCACGTCGTTGCGGTGCCGGTGCCCGTTGAGCCAGAGCACGACATTGCCGAAGCGGTGCAACAGGGCTTCCACTGCGCCGGCTGTGAACCGGGGATGGTCCTGTTCGAGCCCGTTCGGGCGCTGGCGGTCGTTGACCATGGTGGCGAGGCCGTGGTGAGACGCCAGGACTACCAGCCGGTCTGCGGCGCCGGTCGTGACCACGCCTCCCTCGGCGTCGATGTGACGTGAGTGGACCTCGGCCAGCCGAGCTTCCAGCCATCGGAGCTGCGCAGCCCCGATGCTGCCCTCGAAGTAGCCGTCCATGTTGGTGGTGTCGAGCATGACCACGCGGACAGGGACCGGGCCCTCCAGGTCGTAAATTCCATACGCGGTCTCACTTTCCACGTTCCAGCGGCCAAAACCGTGCCCCGACGGGTTCCCACCGGCCCGAAGGTGGGCTTCGACGAAGTCCCGTCGGCCTACGCTGCGCCGGCCAGGGTCGGGGACCACGTCCCGAGCCGGCCCCGACAGGAGTTGCTGGGGTGCCTCGGTGAAAGCATCGACCATGGTCAGTGGGTCGACTCCACGGGGCAGGTCGATGGGCTTGCGTGCTCCCAGGAGCACCTCTTCGTAAGACGGTGTGGTCAGGGCGGTACCCAAGGCGAGCCCGTCGTGGTTGCCGAAGCATGAGAGCCAGGGCATGAGCAAGCCAGGGGAACGGAACGCCTGGAGCGCCTCAGCCAGCAAGCCGGGATGGACCGGGAAGCCGAAGCGATCCTTGAAGGGGTCGGGGGCGGGGTCGGGTCGCCAGTAGAGCGCGGGCTCCCAGTCCGCGGCCTGCACGCCTTGGTAGGTAGGACCGCCGGAGTTTGGCACTATGGTCCCGCCGCCGAGCAGGGACAGGAACCACTGCAGCTCGTTGAGCTGGGCGTTGTCCAGGCTGTCCCCCGTCGACACGCACAGCCCAAGCGTCGCCCCGGTTTCGGCGCTGGTGGCGAGGCGGTTGATCGTTTGGACCATCGCCGCGACGGCGTGGGCGACCAGGGCCTCCTGAGGCCGGCACGCGGGGACGAAGGACTCCGCCCCCGGGCGACCCCGTAGCCGCTCGAAGAACTCGAAGCGGGCCGGAGACTGGACGTCCGCTATCTGCATATCAGTCAGGTGGCCGATGTGGACGAGCGAGACCAGTTCGCGGCTGCGAGCACGGCTCTCGCCTGCCAGATCGTCGCGCACCAACCTGGGCTCGCCGGGACCGTAGACCAGCCGGCGGTACTCACCATCTGGGCCACTGCTCCGGGCGGCACCGGGTTGCAGTGTCCGCTGGAGCGTGGTCTGTGCGTCGTCCGTGGGCGGCTCGGATGGGTTCGTCATGGCTGCTTAGTTGCTTAGTTGGAGCCGTGCTCTGCCGTCAATCGCCGCCCGTAACAGCCAGTTCACTGGATTGTTACCTTCGCGGGCCCAACTAGGTCAGAATGTTGGAAGACCGAAGGAGGGCCGCGGCTTGCCGGCGTTCGTTTTCCCTGGACAAGGGTCGCAAAGACCAGGCATGGGGCAGCCTTGGCGCGACCATCCCTCCTGGGAGCTTGTCCAGGATGCCAGCAGCATCGCCGGGCGCGACGTTGAGCACCTACTGCTCGACGCCGGCGTCGAAGAGCTCACCGAGACGCGCAACGCCCAGCTGGCCACCTTCGTCATAGGCCTCGTCGTGCTGGACGCCGTCGAACGGCTCGGCATCGAGCCCACGGCCTGCGCCGGGCACAGCCTGGGCGAGTACACCGCACTTGTCGCAGCTGGCGGAGTCGGCTTCGAAGACGCCGTAAGGCTGGTCGCCGAGAGGGGCGAAGCGATGCAGGAGGCATCCGAGGACAACCTCGGGATCATGTTGGCGATATCGGGGATAGACGACGAACGGGTACGCATCGCCTGCCGGCGGGCAGACGGCGACGTGTGGCTGGCCAACTCCAATGCCCCCGGCGACTGCGTGATCGCCGGCCGCCCGCCGGAGGTTTACCGGGCAGCCGAGGTGGCAAAAGAACTTGGCGCGACACAGGTCAGGGAGGTTGCAGTTGGCGGAGCGTTCCATACGGCGCTCATGGCGGCCGCCCAACCTCGGCTGCGCAAGGCGCTCGAAAGCACGACTTTTTACGACCTAGCCGTGCCGGTCGTCGCCAACGTGGACGCCCTCCCCCATGAAGGGGCCGGCGATTGGGCGGCCCTGCTTTCTGCTCAGTTACGAAGCCCGGTGCGTTGGCGCCAGAGCGTCCTCGCCTTGGCTGCGGTCATGCGCACCGACGAATGGGACGGCGACAACCTGTTCTGCGAGCTCGGGCCGAGGGGTCCGCTCTCGGCTTTTGTGAGGGCGACGCTGCCGGAGGCGGCGACGGTCCCGATAACGGGGCCCGACGACCTAGACACCCTGGTCGCAAACCTGACCGGCGACACGGCGCTCCAGGGCATCGCCGAAGGGCACCAGGGCGAGCGGCTCTACGTCTCTGAGCGCCTCGTGATCAGCCCCTGCGCGGGCATCTTCGAGCTGCCGCCATCGGTGCGTTCCTCAGCGACCGAGGGCACCCCTGTTGAGATAGGTGACCTGCTTGGCACCGTCTCGGGCACCGAAGTGCGGAGCCCCTTTGCCGGCGAGCTCATGGGCGTGCTCGCCCATCCTGGCGAACGGGTCCAGGCCGGCCAACCCGTCGCATGGCTACGGGCTCGATAGCGTGGGGACGATGTCCGGCACAGGCTGCGCAATAACCGGCTGGGCGAGCGCCCTCCCGCCGACGGTGGTCACCAACCAAGACATCACGACGCTGTTCGACACGAGCGACCAGTGGATCGTCGAGCGGACAGGGATCAGGGAACGCCGGGCTGCGGACGGCCCATTCGTCCACCCCAAGCCGCCGGTTAGCCCGCCCGACGGGATGGGTACCACCGCCCAGCTCGCAGCCGAAGCTGGCCGCGGCGCGCTCGAAATGGCAGGCCTCGACGGCGCCGACATCGACCTGCTGGTGCTTTGCACGACCAGCCCCGACCAGATGGTGCCCGCAACCTCCTCACCGCTGGCAAATGCACTTTCCATAAAAGGCGGCGGTATGGACATAAACGCCGCCTGCGCCGGCTTTACGTACGGGCTCGTAACCGCTGCGGGTTTTATTACGACCGGGGCAGAACGTGTCCTTCTCATCGGTGCCGAGACCCTGACCCGGATAACCGACTGGTCGGACCGCTCGAACGCATTCCTTTTCGGCGATGGTGCCGGCGCTGTTGTCATCGAAGCGATTGCCGGCGAACCCGCTCTCCTGGGTTGGGATATCGGCGTCGACGGGTCTTTACAGCCCCTTTTCTACGCGGATTTCGGTGCCGGGATGAAGATGCGGGGCCAAGAGGTCTTCCGAAAGGCCGTCCGTGTAACGGTGGACTCGGCTACCAAGAGCCTGGAACATGCAAAACTCAGCGCCGACGACGTCTCCCTTTTTGTCCCTCATCAGGCCAATATCCGGATAATGGATGCCGTGGCTGAACGCCTCGGCATCCCGGCGGACCGCATCGCCTCAGTTATTGAGCATGCGGGCAACACCTCTTCGGCGTCGATCCCGATCGCACTCACCGAGGCAGCCAACGCCGGGAGGCTCGAAGACGGGGACATAGTGTTATTCGCCGGCTTTGGCGCCGGCATGACATGGGCGTCTGCCGTATGGCGCTGGGGAGCCGACCCCGCACGCTGAGCACCTGCCAAAGGCCGATCAGGCTGAGCTCAGGCACTAGATTGTGAAAGTTCCGCTCGCGAGCACATGGAGGAAGCATGGGAGGACAAATGGGCCCCGAAGAGTCTTACGACCTTTTCAAACAATGCGCTGTCGAGGTCCTGCAGGTCGAGCCGTCCAAGATCGTCCCCGAGGCTCGCTTTGCCGACGACCTCGACGCTGACAGCCTCGACCTGGTAGAGCTCGTGATGGCCCTCGAGGAGCGGTTCGGGATCGACGTCCCCGAATCGGAGCTGGAGGGCGTGCAAACCGTAGGCCAGGCTTACGAGCTGGTGGCCTCCAAACTCTGATGCTTGCTGTCTTGGGCGCGCCCGACGGCACGGGGGCCGTTGCCGGACGACGTGTGGTCGTCACCGGCCTCGGGGTGGCGACCTCATGCGGCATCGGGGTCGAGAGGTTCTGGCGCGGCTTGCTCAGTCCCGCGCCGGCCGGCAGGGTGCGGCCTGTCGAGGGCCTCGACGTGAGCGGCCTTTTCGGGCCGAAGGAAGTGCGACGGGCGGACCGCTTTGTCCAGCTGGCGGCGGTGGCTGCTGAAGAGGCGGTCAATGACGCCGGTGGGATCGAGGCGATGCGCGGCGACCCTGACCGCGCCGGGACCTTGGTCGGGACAGGCGTCGGCGGCCTCGACACGCTCTGCGAACAGGACAGGGTGCTGACGACAAAAGGCGTGGACAGGGTGAGCCCGTTCCTGGTCCCGATGATGATGTGCAACCGCTCGGCCGCAGACATTTCCATGCGGTATGGTCTCCGCGGCCCTTGCGAGACCACAGTCACCGCCTGCGCCGCAGGGACCCAGAGCATCGCGAACGCCGGGCGGCTGATTGCGATGGGCCGTTGCGACGTGATGGTTGCCGGCGGCACCGAGGCGCCTCTCGCAGACCTCGGCGTGGCGGGCTTCGCCAACATGACGGCCCTTTCTCGCTCCGGCGTATCTATGCCCTTCGATACACATCGTGACGGCTTCGTCATAGGTGAGGGAGCGGGGGTCGTCGTACTGGAAGAGCGGTCCCGCGCCATAGCCAGAGGGGCGCACATCTATGCCGAGCTCGCCGGTGCCGCCAGCACCGCGGATGCCCACCACATCACAGCTCCTTCCCCCGACGGGAGCGGAGCCGCTCGCTGCATGGAGCTAGCAATGGCCGATGCGCGGCTCTCTTCTTCGGACGTGACCCACGTCAACAGCCATGGCACTTCCACGCCGCCCGGTGATGCCGCCGAAGCGGAGGCGATTTACAAGGTTTTCGGCGCCCCGGGGCCAGCCGTGACGTCGATCAAGGGCGTCATCGGCCATACGCTGGCGGCCGCCGGCGCCATCGAGGCAGTCGCCGTAGCGCTCAGCTTTGCGCACCGCCAGATACCTCCTACCACCGGGACGACCGAGGTCGACCCCTCTTTCCAGCTCGACGTCGTCATCGGCGGGCCGAGGGACTGGCAACCCGGGCCGGTCGTTTCCAACTCGTTCGGCTTCGGGGGGCACAACGGCTCACTCGTACTCGTCCCTGCCGCTTGACTACTTGGCGAGGGCTTTGAGCAGGTTCTCTGCGGTCTCCGCTGGCCCCACCTTGTACCAGACTTGTCCCAGCGTCCCGTCCTCGCTCACGAGGAAGGCCGATCGCTCGATCCCCATATAGGTGCGCCCGTACATGCTCCGCTCCACCCATACGGCGTAGGACTCCGCGACCGTGTGCGACACGTCGGAGAGCAGCGGGAAACCGAGAGAGAACTTGGTGTCGAAGGCGGCCTGCCGCTTGGGAGGGTCCGGGCTGATGCCGATAACGGCGGTGCTACCTACCTCGCCCAGTACGTCGCGCAGCGCGCAGGCCTGGGTGGTGCACCCCGGCGTATCGGCTTTCGGATAGAAGAAAACCAATACTTTGCGGCCCCGAAAGCTCGATAAGGAAACCTCGTGACCGGACTGGTCCGGCAGGTTGAACGGCGGCGCAGCGTCGCCGACCTTTAGGCGGTCGCTCATTAGTTGACCAGGCTACTAGGGTCAGCAGGGATCTCCTGATGACTGCAGCTGGCGAACCCGCTCGTCCCTCCGGGCTCGGCGCGCCCGTCGGCGCCGGTGCCCCGGCGCGCCGCGACCTTGATGGCCCGCCGGACCTGGCCATGGGGGCCTTCAGCGAAAACCCGCCGTGGGACCTCACCGGCAAGGCCTTACCGTGGCGGGCCGACGTCACGGAGCTGCGTGCGGCCACGGCCGCCCAAGTCCCTCAGCTGTTGCGCCGGCGCCGGGTCCCGCCGGGGTGGAGGGTGCTCGTCACGGGCGTCAGGCTCGGATGGGCGATCCTTTTGTGGCGCTTGGTCGAAAAGCGCAGGGCCAACAAATTGGGCCGCCGCGAGATCTCCCGAGCTGGCCTGTCCCACCGGCTCCGCAAGGCGTTCGAGCGCCTTGGGCCGACCTACATCAAGCTTGGCCAAATCCTGTCTTCGGGCGAGGGTGTCTTCCCGCCCGAGCTCGTCGGCGAGTTCCGGCTACTACGCGACCATGTGCGACCTGAGACGTTCCACGATGTCCGCACGGTCGTGGAAGCAGACTTCGGCCGCCCATTGCACGAGGTCTTCGAGCATTTCGACACCGCCCCGATCGCAGCGGCATCCATCGCGCAGGTCCATGCGGCACGGTTGCTCACGGGCGAGGACGTCGTCGTGAAGGTGCAGCGCCCGAAGGTCGCAGGCCTCGTCCGGCGTGACATCGCCGCCATGAGCTGGCTGGCACCTCACCTGATCGGCCGCATCCCCGTCGCTACGCTCGCCAACCCCCCAGCACTGGTCGAGCTGTTCGCCGAAACGATCGTAGAGGAGCTCGATTTTCGCCTCGAGGCGGACAACATGATGGACGTCGCGAGCGTGATCGCCCAGACGAACCAACGCGCCGTGGTCGTACCGCGCCCCCACCCCGAGCTCGTGACTCGCCGGGTGCTCGTCATGGAACGCCTTGACGGCTTTGCCTGGGACGACGTCGAGGGCATGAAACGCGCCGGCATTGACACCTCCGCGGTCGTGAGGGCGCTGCTGATCGCGTTCCTGGAAGGGGCGACCCTGTTCGGGGTCTTCCACGGGGATCTCCATGGCGGCAACCTGTTCGTGCAAGCCGACGGAAGGGTCGCGTTGCTCGACTACGGCATCACGGGCCGCCTCGACGAGGTGCGCCGGGTTGCGTTCCTGCGACTGCTCATGGGTGGGTCTCTCAACGACCCCCGTCTCCAGCTTTCAGCGCTGCGCGACATGGGCGCTGTCCCCCCGGACACAGACCTCGACGCCCTCGTGAGCGACCTTGGGCTCGACAAACCCCTCGTAGATCCGACGACTCTGGCGCCGGACGAGCTCCTCAGCCAAGTGCGCGACCTGACTAGACGCTTGCTCGAGTACGGCGCCAAGTTCCCGAAGATCCTCATGTTGTTCGTGAAGGACCTCCTTTTTGTCGACGGTTCGCTGGCGACGCTGGCGCCCGACGTCGACCTTTTCACGGAAGTGACCGAAATAGCGACGTACTTCGCGAACCGCTACGGCGACCGCATCGCCCACGACATCGGCATCGATCCTCGGGAACGCCCGCTGGAGATCGCGGGGGTGAGGGCCGCCGTCGGCGTAAGCGAAGACGTTGACAGCCTCACCTACCGCGACTTGCAGGCCCGCCGCGAGTTGATCCGCCGGCGTATGGAGGAGCACCATCGGCGCACCGAACAGCCCAAGAGGTTGTTCCGGCGGCGGCGCCGCGACCCATGAGCCGACGACACGACCCGAAGGTCGTCACTCACCCGTAAGCCAGCCACCAGGCATTATCCGGCGATGAGCCCGACAGGTCGGTGCCAGCCGGTACCCTGGTCGTCGAGCCATGGTGAGCGCCCCGCACGCCGGCTCCCCCTCAATGACATCCGAAAAGACGCGACGCGCTGACATACGCAACGTGGCCATAATCGCCCACGTTGACCACGGCAAGACGACGCTGGTGGACGGGATGCTCCGCCAGTCCGGGGTATTCCGCGCCAACGAAGAGGTTGCGGAGCGCGTGATGGACTCGACCGACCTCGAGCGCGAAAAGGGGATCACGATCCTCGCAAAGAACACCGCGGTCCATTACGGCGAGCTCACGATCAATATCGTCGACACCCCTGGGCACGCCGACTTCGGCGGCGAAGTGGAGCGTGCCCTAACGATGGTTGACGGGGTGCTCCTGCTCGTGGACGCCAGCGAGGGCCCTCTCCCCCAGACGCGCTTCGTGCTGCGCAAGGCGCTCGAGGCGCACCTGCCCGTCGTGCTTGTGGTCAACAAAGTCGACCGGCCAGATGCCCGCCCGGCGGAGGTCCTGGACGATGTCTACGACCTGTTTATCGACCTCGGAGCAGACGATGAGCACATCGCGTTCCCGGTCGTTTACTGCAACGCTCGCAGTGGCCAGGCGGCGCTGACCCCCGAGGAAGTCGCCGATGCACCTGACCTCAAGATCCTCTTCGAGCTGCTCGTAGAGTACATACCGGCGCCTGCGTACATAGAGGGCCACCCCTTCCAGGCGCTGGTCTGCAACCTCGACGCCTCACCGTATGTGGGCCGCCTGGCAATTTGCCGGGTCCACCAGGGTTGGGTACGAAAGGGTGAAACCGTCGCCTGGTGCCGCCAAGGCGACGACGGCGCTCCCCAGCGAGTGCGCATCGCCGAGCTTTATATGACAGACGGCCTCCACCGTGTCGACGCCGGGCCCAGGGGCGCCGGCCCGGGCGACATAATCGCCGTTGCGGGGATCCCCGAGATCATGATCGGCGACACCCTCGCCGATGTCACCGACCCCCGCCCGCTGCCCGGGGTGACCGTGGACGAGCCGGCGATCTCCATGACGATCGGCATCAATACCGGACCTCTTGCGGGTAAGGAGGGGACCAAGCTCACGGCGCGGCTCCTCAAGGGCCGCCTCGACAGCGAGCTCGTGGGCAACGTTTCCATCCGGGTATTGCCTACGGCGCGTCCGGACACCTGGGAAGTCCAAGGGCGCGGCGAGCTCGCGCTGGCCGTGCTCGTCGAGCTCATGCGCCGGGAAGGCTTCGAGCTCACCGCTGGTAAACCCCAGGTCCTCACAAAGATCATCGACGGCAAGGTCCACGAGCCTGTGGAGCGAGTTTCGCTCGACATCCCCGAGGAATTGCTGGGTACCGTGATGCAGCTGTTGGCAGGCCGCAAGGGCCGTATGCAGCATGTGACCTCCCACGGCAGCGGCTGGGCACGCACCGACTGGCTAGTCCCGTCGCGGGCCCTGATCGGCCTCCGCTCGCAGCTGCTGACCGAGACCAAGGGCACCGCGCAGCTCCACCACGTACTCGACGGGTGGGAACCGTGGTTCGGCGAAATCCGAACCCGCCAAAACGGCTCGCTCGTTGCGGACCGGCGCGGGAAGACCGCCCAATACGCCCTGATGAACCTCCAAGAGCGCGGGACGATGTTCGTCGGGCCTGGCGTCGAGGTCTACGAGGGAATGATCGTTGGCGAAAACGCCCGCCGCGAGGACATGGACGTGAACCCGACCAAGGAGCGCAAGCTCACAAACATGCGCTCGTCCACCTCCGAGGAACTGGTCCGCTTGACCCCCGCGGTGGACCTGTCGCTGGAGCAAGCGCTCGAGTTCTTGCGCGAAGACGAGTGCGCCGAGGTGACACCGCTCGGCGTCCGGCTCCGTAAGGTCGTCCTGGCTGCGGCCGACCGTGGCCGCCAACGGGGGCGGTCCCGCGACCAGGAAGCTCCTCCCGCGCCGACTGACGACTGACGACTGACGCTAGTTGAGCGAGGGGTCCAGGGGGGAGGCTGCGGCGATTGCCAGCACCCCGCCCTGGCGCCGTAACACCCGCTTCCAGAGTTGCTCCGGGTCGGCGCTGAAGACGTCTCCTGGCGCGGCTTCGATGGCCCACCAGGCGCCGAGCTCCATCTCCTCCTCGAGTTGGCCGGGCCCCCAACCGGCATAGCCGGCGAAGATGCGCAACTGCTCGATCCACGGCGCCACGAAAACGGGGTCGGTCTCGAGGTCGACGGTGCCCAGATCCCCCTGGAGCGCCAGGTACCCCGAACCGGGAACGGAGACTTCCGACTTCACCCGGGCCAAGCAGATCGTGCCCTCGCTGACGGGGCCGCCCACAAAGACGACCGCAGGCGTTGATGCAACGTCGCACCATTCGGGCAGTGGCGACGAAAGCGAGGTGGCGGTCGGCCGGTTGAGCACCAAGCCGAGGGCTCCGTGCTCCCCGTGAGCGAGCAGCAACACCACCGTGCGGGCGAAGTTAGGGTCGAGCAGGCTGGGCCCGGCGACGAGCAACTTACCCTGAAGGGCTCCGGGGATGTCAGCCATAGCTTTACATCATTCCTCGTGTACGGTTCTAGCATGCGCGCCGTTACAGTCATCCCACTAAAGGCGAACACCGTCGAGCTGACCGACCTCCCCGAACCGCCCTTGGAGGACGGCCCGGTCCTGGTCAAGACGCGGGCCATCGGGGTCTGCGGCACCGATATCGAGATCATTTCAGGCGAGTATGGCTGGGCTCCTCCCGGCGAGGAGCGCCTGGCGCTCGGCCACGAATCTCTCGGCGAAGTGCTAGAAGCCCCGGCTGGCTCGGGTTTCGCGCCTGGCGACCTCGTCGTCGGGATCGTGCGCCGCCCAGATCCCTTGCCGTGCATCAATTGCGCGATCGGTGAATGGGACATGTGCCGCAACGGGAATTACACCGAATGGGGCATAAAGTCTCATCACGGCTACGCTCGCGAGCGGTACCGCATAACGCCTGACTTCCTGGTGAAAATTTCACCTTCTCTCGGTGACCTTGGAGTCCTGTTAGAACCGACAACGGTCGTGGCAAAAGCGTGGGACCACATTGGCCGTATCGGCGCGCGAGCCAAATGGGAGCCTCGCATCGTGCTCGTAACCGGTGCCGGCCCGATCGGCCTGCTCGCCGCCTTGCTCGGCGTACAACGAGGCTTGGAAGTCCACGTCCTGGACCAGGTGACCTCAGGGCTGAAGCCGGAGCTTGTTGCAGCAATAGGCGCTACCTACCACCACGGCGACATAGCCTCCACCGGATTGACGCCGGACATCGTGCTCGAGTGCACGGGGGTGGCCCAGCTCGTCTTCGACGCCATGGACGACATCGGGCCCAACGGGGTGCTCTGCCTGACAGGAGTCTCGTCGAAGGGCCGCTCGCTCGGCATCGACGCGGGCGAGCTCAACCGCCACATGGTGCTCGAAAACGACGTGGTTTTCGGCTCGGTAAATGCAAACCGGAGCCATTACCAAGCGGGCGCCGAGGCACTCGCAAAGGCCGACCCGGCGTGGCTCGGCCGCGTTGTCTCGAGGCGGGTTAGCCTCGACCACTGGCAGGACGCTTACCAGCGCCAACCCGACGACGTAAAGGTCGTGCTCCAGTTCAGCTGATCTACTTCCAGGACAATTATCCTGAAAACTAGTTTGTGCCCTTGAAGTCGAACATTACCGGCTTTGCAATGTTGAGCGCCTTCGGGAAGTCCTTCGTGGAAGCCTCGAGGTACACCATGTACAAGCTAGAGCCGTCTTTGGCGTAGAGATAGTAGTCACTGGTCCCCACAGCGAAGCCGTCGGGGTTTGTCCACTCTGCGACGGGAGAACCGTTGGTCAATACGGTGAGGTCGGCATCTTCACCGCTCGCCTCCAACTGCCGGGCCACATTCGAAAGATATTGTCTTGCCGTATCACCTGCCGGAATTTGCCGGCTAAGCCTCACCACATTCAGGTAGGGGCCCGGCCCACCGAATTTCGCTCCCTGGACCTCCCAAGCTTCGACAACCGAGCCGCCGCTGAAATCCATCCCGGTGACGTTGACGGTGGGCCAGCCCGGCACGCCACCGTTGAACCAAGCGGTCCCCGAGGCGGCATCTTTGACCGTGATGAATGTCGGGATGGCGACGGCCAACAGGATCCCCGCCATGAACAACACGCCAACGACGATGGCGCCGACGACGAGAATTCTGTTGATGAGGCTAGCGGGTGGCTTCGAAGTTGGGTTATAGGTCGGCCCTAAGTACGGGTACGTGGGCCCGTCGTACCCGGGCCCGCCGTACCCGGGCGTCCCGTACCCGGGCGTCCCGTACCCGGGCGTCCCGTACCCGGGCGTCCCGTAGCCTTGCGGGCCGGCAACAGCCGCCGGTGGCCACTGCGAGCCGGCCGGAGCGGAGCTCTGTGGGCTCGAAGCTTGCGGGGGGGGCCGGCGCTTGCTGCGCGGCCTCGGGCGAAGACATTGTCGCAGTTGCGGTCGCGGTTGTGGTCCCGGTTGTCGTCGCGGTGGGGGCGGCGACGCTTTGACCAAAGGCCTGTGCCGGGGCGGCTCCGGTGGATTGTCCTGGCCGTGGGGAGGTTTTGGCTGTCCAGGACTCGCCGTCCCAGAGCCGCAGGGTGTTCTCTGGATCGGACGGGTCTGGGTACCACCCGGTCTGGGGGATCGAGGGGTCGTGCATGCTGTTAATAACGGGCACCAGCCGGCCCGGCTGTAGCGACCGTCCGGGCAGCTACTGGGAGAACGTGTAACGGTCGGCCGGGGAGGGGGCGCTTTTCCTGATCTGGCCGCTCACGATTATGTCCACGGTCCCCGGCGCGTGCACCGGCGAAAGCGCCCTGACCTCGTCAGCGGAAACTACGTCGACTCGTTCCGCAGAGACGCTTCCGAAATGCACCTCGGTGACCCCCCCGAGACCCGTGCCGGTAACTACGACCCAGGTGGCCCCTGTGGGAGGCCCGCTCCGCGGGTTCACGCCGTCAACCGCGGGCGGCACGGCGACGAAAAGAGGGCCAGGCACCTTTGGCCCACCCCCAGCCCGCACGGCTTGCACCCCGGAGGTCGCCGGGTGCGCAGGTTGTGAGCCGCTGGAAAAGCTCGGTGTGGTAGCAGCGCGCGCCGCTCCCGGTGCACGCGAGGCGTGCTGCGCCGGGAGGGCGACGTTGTTGACAGAGGTGCCCGCCGGGGACTTGTGGACCAGCCCAGGCACGACTAGCGCAGCCACGACGACGATGGCTGCGGCTGCCGCCAGCCCGGGCGCCATTGCGGTCCATTTTCTCCTGGTCTCCTGAGGGCGGAGGCTGCTCTCCAGCCTGTCGCGCACCTCGGGCGAAAGCGGCCTGGCGCGTTCGTCGGTGAGAGCGTCCTCCAGCCGCGCACGTAGCGCAAGCGGCAGCTGCCGCGGCCGGTCGGCTCCCACAAGCAGGTCTTCCGGGTACCGGTAATTGTTGTCCTGGTCAGGCACCTTGTGCTCCCAACTGCCGGCGCAAGCCCTCTCTGCCCCTCTGGAGCAGCGACTGGACCTGCACCCTGCTACGACTTACCTGACCGGCGATGTCCTCGACGGACAAGTCCTCCAGGTACTTGAGTACAAGGACCTGGCGCTGCAACGCCGGCAGGCGGCCCAAAGCCCTCACAACCGCGTCCTGGCGCTCCACGAGGTCGGCGTCCAGCCCGGCGGCCACGTGGGTGTCGACCAGGCGTAACGACCCGCGCGCCACTTCTGCGCGCCTTTCGGTCTCGTAGTAGCGGGCCAGCCGCCGCCTTGCTATTGCGCACATCCAGGTGGAAACTGCCGACTCCCCGCGGAAGGCCGCCGCACCCCGGACCGCTTCGAGCAGGGTCTCCTGCAGCAGGTCTTCGGCAGTCGCCTCGTCCCCACCGACGCGTGCGAAAAGAAACCCGTACACGACCGGTGCCACATCGTCCAGCAGCCATCGCAACGCCTCGTGCTCGCCGGCTGCAGCCGCCGCCAGGAGCTGCGCCTCGCTCGCCCTAGCGCGGGCCTCGATCGCCTCGTTCGGATCGTCGAATTCCTCAGCCACGCCAGCCTGCCCGGCCTGGTTCTCGGCCCTTCGCCACTTCGTGGGCCACCTGCGGGCGCCGGGCCGAGGGATCACGAGGAGGCATTCTGGTAGGGCAACCAGGCGAGTTGGGACAGCGAGCTCATGTCGTTCACCATCAGGCCCTGCTCGGACAGGGTGTAGATGTCGTTGCCGACGATCACGGCCCGTTCGATCTCGGGGTAGCCGCTCTCCGCACTCCCTGGTTGAGCGAGCGTTCCCACCTGGTCCAGAGTGCCAGACGAGCTCACTGTCCAGACGTCGGCTGCACTCGACGGCCCAGAGCCGGAGTAGTCGTCAACCGGCACCACGAGCAGGTTGGACTGCGGCCACCACAACAGTGCGTGCGGATCGTATTCGGCCGTCGAAGAGGCGCCATTGCCAATCTGTTGTTGTGAAACCAAAGATGGCGTCGCCGGGTCTGACACGTTGAAGACTTCTACCTGGAGACCTTGCGGGGCCAGGGTCTGGTCCACCGCCTGGCCGACACCGAGGAGGAGCCCGGCGCTGAGCGGCTGGAGGAACGACGAGTAACCCGAAAGGGACACCTGGCCAGCGAGGGCAGGCTGGAGAGGGTTGCTCAAGTCGATCACGTAAAGCGGGTCGACCTGGTCGAAAGTGACCACGTAGCCAAGGTCGCCCTCGAACCGGACGGAATAGATCTTCTCGCCCGAACCGAGCCCGTCCAGCTTGCCAACCGTCGCCAGGGCACCGTTTTGGAGCTGGAGGACGTTCACGATGTTGTCCGAGAGCTGGGCCGGCGCGATCCCACCGTCCACGGGTGCCGGCGTCGGTTCGCCAACTGTCGTGGCCACCCGGAGGTACCCGTCGTACTCAGACATCGCGTACT
>Ga0302325_10015237_pt1 | contig 16335 bp, 16 predicted proteins | sample Palsa_T0_2_FD_201948 | JGI IMG/M metagenome (GOLD analysis project Ga0302325, IMG submission 201948) | Peat permafrost microbial communities from Stordalen Mire near Abisko, Sweden - Palsa_T0_2 | ecosystem: Environmental > Terrestrial > Soil > Palsa > Peat permafrost | place: Sweden: Abisko... | reverse complement strand
CCCCAAGGACCGGCGTGTGATTGGCTGGAAATTCCCCTCGAACTCTAACTCCCCGCAACCATCTCCTCGGGAGCCCCACCGTCCACGTCGGCCTGGTTGAACACCACGTTCGCTCCCATGTGCGCCGGCCGGGGGGCCAGCATTTGCTCCTTGCGGTAAACCAGATTACTCGCGTTGAACGTTGCCAGCTCAAACCCATGCCCATGCGTAATCGCATCCGTAGGGCAAGCCTCCACGCAGTACCCGCAAAAAATGCACCGGTTGTAATCGATGTTATAGATTTTGGCGTAGCGTTCTGCGCCGCTCACGCGGAGTTCGGCGGTATTGTCGGCGGCTTCGATATAGATGCAGTTCGAGGGACAGTTGGCGGCGCACAGGAAGCAGGCCACGCACTTCTCGAGTCCGTTTTCGTCGCGTTGCAGAACGTGAGCCCCGCGGAAGCGGGCTTCGAACCGGGCGCCGCGCAGCGGGCCCTTGCCGTCGGGATAATTCTCCACGGTGGTGGGCTGGAACATCTCCATGAAGGTGATGCTCATGCCCTTGGCGATCGCGGCGATGTTTTTCAGGACCGGCATACCTCACCAGTATAACGGATGCAGGGGTGGGGAAGGCCGTGAACTGGGGGAAGCGGAGTCGAGGCGTCGAACGCATCCCCCTTTCGAGAAGAATGAGGGCTGCCAGAGCGCGAGAAACGCAGATCCAAGGTCACGACCGCCGCGCCGTGTCTGTCCCCCACGGACTACTCCAATCCCAGCTCCTTCGCCAACACTTTCCACTTGCCGTCAACCAATGCCTTTGTTTTTTCGTCCATCACGATTTCGTCGGGCCAGGGTCGGAGGAAGCCTTCCGTCGGCCATTTGCGTGTGGCGTCGATGCCCATCTTCGATCCGTAGTTGGCGAGGCGGGAGGCGTGATCGAGGGAATCGACCGGGCCGAGCATGAATTGGATGTCGCGCTCGGGGTCGATATGGTTCAGGACCTTTAAGGTCACGTCGGGGATATCTTGCACGTCTACGTCTTCGTCTACCACGATGATGCATTTCGTGAACATCGCCTGGCCTAGCGACCAAATGGCGTTCATCACCTTGCGGGCCTGGCCCGGGTAGGATTTGCGGATGGAGACGATCATCAGATTGTGGAAGACGCCTTCGATGGGAAGATTGATGTCGATCAATTCCGGGATGGTGAGGCGCATCAGGGGGAGGAATACGCGCTCGACGGCTTTGCCCATGTAGGCGTCCTCCATGGGCGGTTTTCCGACGATGGTGGTGGCGTAGATGGGATCTTTGCGGTGAGTGACACAGGTTACGTGGAAGACGGGGTAAAGATCTTCGAGGGAGTAGAAGCCAGTGTGGTCGCCGAAGGGACCTTCGGTGCGGAGTTCGTCGAGATTGACGTAGCCTTCGAGAACGATTTCGCTGGTGGCGGGCACTTCGAGGTCAACGGTTTCGCATTTGACTAGTTCGACCGGGGCAGCGCGGAGGAAGCCGGCGATTAGGTATTCTTCGATGTCCGGGGGTGCCGGGACGATGGCGGAGAAGGTCACGGCGGGGTCGGTGCCGATGGCTACGGCGACTTCCATTCTTCCGGAGGGATGATTTCGGTCAGAGAGGACTTGGCCTCCGGAGGAGCGGGCCATTCGATCCACTGCTACGCGCCTCGCGACCGCCGAGGCGGCGGTCTCCACAGGGTCCGAGGAGTTTCCCGAAGCGCGCATCGCCTGACGGTAGTGTTCGGCGGCTGTCTTCTGTCTCTGCCAGTGGGCGCCCGTGGTGCGGGGGTCGTAGACCTGAAGGCGGTACATGCCCAGATTGCGTTTGCCGGTTTTTGGGTCGCGGGTGGTTACGCAGGGGAGGGTGATAAAGCGTCCCGCGTCCTGCGGCCAGCATTGGAGGATGGGGAAGTCGAGGAGGGAAAAGTTGTCGCGCCGGATTACTTCCTTGCAGGGACCGGTGGGGACAGTCTTGGGGAAAAACTTTCCAGCCTCGGTTAGGAGCGGGAGCATTTTCAGTTTGTCGAGGAAGCCTTGCGGGGACTTGAGGTCCATGAAGACACGGATGCGGTCGGCAAATTCGTCGAAGGAGCTCACGCCCAGGGCAAGCTTCATCCTGGATTCGGAGCCGAACTGGTTAATGAGAAGTCGGGCGTTGGGATGGCCTTTTAGGTTTTGAAACAGGAGAGCAGGGCCGCCGCGAGCTGAACTCTTCGTTGCGCTGGGCTGGACGGCGGAGGCCGCCGTCCCCACTTGACCCGCCGCGGATGTCTTCCGATCAGCCGTGCCTTTACTCACCCGGTCGGTGATTTCCGTGATTTCGAGGATCGGGTCGACTTCGGTTTGAATGCGTTTTAGTTCGCCGGCGCGTTCGAGTGCGGCGATCCATTGGCGGAGGTCGTCAAAAGGCAAAGGAGTCTCCCGGGAACGGATGATTATAAACAGTGCGCCGGGCCGCGGGATGACAATTGGCGATCTGAGATAACCAAGCGGTTGCGGTGAAGAGCAATCTTACAGCTTGGAGCGGAGCATGGTGATGATGTCGTCGGAGGTGATCACACCTACCAGTTTGTTGTGTTCGTTGATTACGGGCAGGGTCATCAGGTTGTATTTGTCGAAGAGTTCCGCGACTTCGTTCTCGTTCGTGGACTCGCGAGTGAAAATCAGAGGTTCCTGGAGAAGGGTTAGAAGCGGCGTGGTTTGGTTGGCGAGTATCAGCTTAGCGAGGGGGACTGCGCCGGCCAGCGTGCCGTGAGAATCGACCAGATAGATGGTGCTGACGGATTCGACTCCACCTTCGAAGTCGCGGAGCACGCCGATAGCATTTTCGACGGTGGCGCTTACAGGCAGGGCGAGGAACTCGGTGGTCATGCGACCGGCGGCGGTTTCTTCGCGATGTTCGAGAAGTTCGACGACTTCCTGGCTGGCCTCGGGCTCCATCTGGACGAGGATTTGTTCCGTTTGGTCGTGGGAGAGATCCGCGAGCAGGTCGGCGGCGGCGTCGGGATCCATCTCGCCGACGATGTCGGCGGCGCGGCTGGAGTCGAGGGATTCGACGATGGAACGCTGAACCTTGGGATCGACTTCTTCGAGAGCTTCGGCGGCAACGTCTTCGTCAAGGGTGCGGAAGACGGCTTCGCGCTCGTCGGGGGCGAGGTCTTCGACGATATCGGCGATGTCGGCGGGATGGAGCTTGGCGAGACCGTCGTGAGAGATCTTGAGTTTGATGCGGCGCGCCGGATCGGTCTCGATGAGATCGACGAAGCTCCAGGGGATGGTGCGGGGAGGAATCCTCTGAAGCAGAAGATGAAGAGCGGCGCGGGGCGCGAGGCCGCGCAGGAGTCGGCGAACGGCGCCACGGGCGCCAATATCCACGGATTGAACCCGGAGGGTGGCATGGGCGTGGCCGGCTTCGGTATGGGAATCGATTTGCAGCTCGACATCGTTGACGCGGACGACTTTGCGCCCGTTAATGTCGATGACCTGTTGATCGAGGAGATCGCGCTCCAGCAGGAACAAACCCTCGGCGCCGTTGGCGGCGGGCCAATCGGCCGAATTGGTGGAGGTATGGATATTGGCGTCGATGGTGGAGATGGCCGAGAAGGGAAGAACGCGGTTGCCGGACTTGGTCTTGACGATGAGCGAGGCGATGCGGGTGCGGTCTTCCTGAGGCGCCAGAGTAGCTTCGCGAACGCGACCGGTTTCCGCGCCGGACGGGTCATAGACCGCGGATCCAAGCAGATCGGAGAGAGGCAGCGTTTCCATCCGCGTAGAGGATAGCGGAGTTTTGCGGGAGAGAGAAATAAATTGTGGAAAACGGGGAAAAAATCTTTCGCGACGCAAGCGTTGCCCCCCGTTTAAGCTGGGTTGCGCAGGACCTTCGGCTGTTCTTCGGGCGATCTGGTTTATCGCCCAGATAGCCCTTTCGCTTTTGCCCAAGCGAGAATCCGCGGAAGGGTCTTCGCCATGCGCCCTTGCTGCTTGCCGCGTGCCCAGCCCGGGAGGCACGCTACAACCGCCGGGCTGGCGGGGAGCCCTCGGAGTCGCAGCCCCGTATAATCGTTGATAGTGCGCCTGATTCTGGACATTTTCGGGCAGACTTTGCGGACGCTGTGGGGACATAAACTGCGCTCGTTCCTCACCATGTTCGGGATCGCCTGGGGAGTATTTTCGCTGCTCCTGCTGGTGGGGCTAGGGGAGGGATTCCGGTCGGGGAACAAGAAGCAGTTCGCAACCCTGGGCGAGAACGTAATGTTCATCTGGTCGGGACGGGCTCCGGTGATGCAGGGCAGCTTCACGGCGCTGCGGCAGTATTACCTGACGGACCGCGATTACCAGGACATTCTGCGGGACTGCAAGGATGTGGGAGCAGCGGCGCCGGTGATCCAGCGCAGCGACGTGCGCGCGGTGAGCGATTTTTATCAGGCCAGCGGGCAGATGCTGGGAGTTCCGGCCATGTTCCATACGATCCGCTACTTGCCGATCCGGGAAGGCCGCTGGCTGAATGAAATGGACGTGGCCCAGAAGCGCGCGGTCATCGTGTTGGGAGACGAGGTGCGGCGGACATTGTTTACCGGACGGCCCGCGGTGGGAAGCACGATCCTCTTGAACGGGGTGCAATTCGAGGTGGTGGGAACGCTCGACCGGGTGGGACATGGAGACAACAACGATTTGAACCTGCGCAGCTTTATGCCGTTCACCACGATGCGGGAGCATTTTCGTCCCTTGAAGGTGGGGGAGGCTCCGGATGTGATTTCCTTTATCAACTACCAGCCCAGGACGAGAGCGGTGCATGAGGCCGCGCGCCAGGAAGTTCACCAGGTGATCGCCAGGAATCATGGTTTTGATGCCAGCAATCCAGATTCTTTCGATGAGTGGGATACGGTGCAGACGGTCGACCAGATGGGCAAGATTTTTGACGCCATGAATGCGTTTCTGGGAAGCGTTGGATTGGTGACGCTGGGGCTGGGAGCGATCGGAATCGTCAACATCATGCTGGTGGCGGTGGCAGACCGGACGCGCGAGATTGGGTTGCGCAAGGCGCTGGGGGCAACGAACGCGAGCATCATGTTTCAGTTTTTCGTGGAGGGAGCGTTCCTGACTTTGCTGAGTGGCATGGCAGGGATTGTGGCTGCGGCCGGCGTGATGGCAGCCTTGTCGAACGTGTCACTGGGAGAAGGGTTCGATCCTCCGAAGCTGGTGGCGACGACGGCTGCGCTGGCGGTGGTGGCATTGACGGTGGCGGGAGTTGCGGCAGGATTGTATCCGGCACGGCGGGCGGCGGCGCTCGCACCGGTCGAGGCATTGCGGAAGGAGTAGCGTCTCGATACGAGTGACGGGCGAATCCTAACGCGTGGGTTTTGGAACGTAGACATTTCGGCACAACCGGAAGCAGGAGCTGGGACTTATGCATCAGGATTTGCTGGCGCAGGCGTTTGCAGCGATGCGGCATGACCTGCGCAAGACCTTGCTTACCATGGCCGGAATGGCTTGGGGGATCGCTACCGTGGTCCTGCTGCTGGCTTACGGGAATGGTTTCGGGACAGCGATCCAAAACATTTTCGAAAGTTTTGGGGCAACCGCGGTGGGGATCTTTCCGGGAAGGACCTCGCAGCAGGCGGGCGGCAATAAGGCCGGGGTGCAGGTGAGGTTTACCAACGACGACATTGATCTGCTAAGAAATAACGTTCCGCTGTGCAAGCGCGTGGTGCGGATGTCGGAGAAACAGTCGTCGGTGCAGAACGGGAATCGGACCTTCACGATGCCGGTGAATGGGCTCGACCCGGGGATCGAGGGCATCTGGAATCTGGAGATGGATCAGGGGCGTTTTCTGGATGATGCGGACAGCGCACGGCACGGGCTGGTGGCGGTGATTGGCTCGGAGGCAAAGGACAAACTTTTTTCCGGAATGCCGGCCGAGGGAGAAGATATCCGGGTCGACGGGGTGGAGTTCCAGGTGGTGGGAATCCTGAAACCACGGATGCAAGAAGGAGACGACGACGACAACCGAGTGATTTACATTCCGTACAACTCCATGAACGTGCTGAAGGACAACCACTATCTGGATGGAATCTGGATGGATTCGCAGGGGCTGGACCACGACCGGCTGGACAAAACCGTGCGGGAAACGCTGGCGGCGGCGCACAACTTCAAGACGGATGACAAACGGGCGGTCATGGTGTTCGACGCGCAGAAGCAGCTTTCGCAGTTCAGCATCATTTCCGTGGCTTTGAAGGGATTGCTGGCGGCGATTGGGACGCTGACACTGGGCATCGGCGGAGTGGGGCTGATGAACATGATGCTGGTGACGGTGACGCAGCGGACGCGTGAGATTGGAGTAGAGAAGGCGTTGGGAGCGAGAAGGCGCGACATCCGGTTTCAATTTCTGGCGGAAGCGATGGTGATTACCGCGGTTGGCGGCTTGCTGGGAATTGCTTTGTCGTATGTGGTGTCGCTGGCGGTGGGGCGGCTCACGTTGTACAGCGCGATGGCAAAACATGCGGAGGCGGGGGACATCCGTTTGATCGTTTCGCCGATGATTCTGCTGGTGGCGACGGGCATTCTGGCTGTGGTGGGGGTGGTGAGCGGAATGGTGCCGGCGATGCGGGCGGCCCAACTGGATCCGATCGAGGCTCTGCGGTATGAGTAACGAGTGACGGAGGCGAGGTGCGAGTTGCGAAATTCCTCGGGTCGCACGGGGCGACCGATGCTTCCAAGATAGGAATGACTGGTTCCGATGACATTCTAATGTTGGCGCCTCCTCGGGCCGACGCGCGGCTGTCGTATGGCCGGGACGAGCATCAGTTTATGGATCTGCGGATGCCCAGTCTCGCGGCGTCCGATTCGCCTCCGCCGCGAGCCCAGGGACCGTATCCGCTAGCGATCGCGATTCATGGAGGGTACTGGCGGGCCAAGTATGATCTGGGATACATGGGGCATGTGTGCGCGGCTCTGTCGGCGAAAGGAATTGTTACCGCCAATCTCGAGTACCGTCGGGTGGGAAATGCTGGCGGGGGATGGCCGGGTACCTTTGCCGACATTCGAGCGGCGTATCAGTTCCTGAGACAGAAGGCGCGCGAGCATGATTTCGATCCGGCGCGGGTGCTGGTGATTGGCCATTCCGCCGGAGGCCAGCTGGGGATTTGCCTGGCTGCGCATGAGCCAGGAGTGAAGGTGGTGATTTCGCTGGCGGGAGTGGTCGATCTACAGCGGGCTTATGAGCTGCATTTGAGCAACGACGCGGTTGTGGAGTACTTGGGCGGGACGCCGGGTGAAGTGGGGGATCATTATCGCGAGGCGGATCCGATGAGGCTGGCGGTTGGGGCACGGCAATGGCTGGTTCACGGCGCGGCGGACGATGTGGTGCCGCCCGAGTTCAGTCGAGATTACGTGATTGCAAAGCAGAAGAAGAAAGAAGATGCCCGACTGGTGGAGATTGCCGGGGCGGGACATTTCGAGGTGGCGGATCCGCGCTCCGGGAGCTGGAAGGAAGTGGAGCGGGTTGTGGTCGAGGGCGCGGGGTGAGGAATGGGGCTCGGGAAAAGTGGCCGGGGAAAAGTGGGAACGAAGAATGCCCAGCCGGCGATCGCCGGATTCGTTGCAGGATCATCCTGCGGTGCGACGGAATCCGAAGCCCTGCAAGACAAGACAAGAAGACAAGGTCGAGCGCGCGGTTACTTTCTTCGGCGGCCGCCGGAATGTTCCGGACTGCTTCCGGGCTCCGGGAAGTCGCTGTCGCCGTCCTTCAGAAGCGGGTTCTGGTCGCGGTGACCGAGTTGATCGGCCAGGCCTTCATTGCCGTCATGGTGGTGCACGGGATCCTCGGTTGCGCCTTTGGCGCGGTCGGGGTCATTGTCCGAAATCTTGGTGGTGGCTGGGGGATTGATCATGGCGAAACCTCCGGGGATAAAATCCGCGCAACCCAACTATTCGCCGGGGCGGGCGGTGGAAGCGACTCCGAGTTTGCGGAGGCGCTCGCGGGCCTGCAAAGCCTCCGGCGAACGCGGGTAGCGCTGTATCAGATGCCGTAATTCCTGCACCCCGTCGTCTTGCTTGCCCAGTTCGATCAGCGAAAAACCTTTTTTCAATTGCGCGGAAGCGACCTTGCTTCCGGTGGGAAAATTCTGCAAGACCAGGTCATAGCTCTGCGCGGCTTGCTGGTAGTTACCCTGGCGAAACTGGATTTCGCCGAGATAGAAGTAACAATTTCCGGCGAGATCGGTGTTGGGATAGAACTTTATGTAGTCGGAAAATTCCTGGATGGCTAAGTCGTTCTTGGCTCCATTGTAGTCGCGGACCGCGTTGTTGTAGAGAAGGTCGGGCGGAGGGGCCTGCGCCAGGGCTTGCTGCTGCGCTTGTTGGGCGGATTGCTGGGCGGCGAGGCTCTGCTGCGTGCCCTGCATGTCCTCGAGTTGCTTGCTGACTTTGGCCAGGCGAGCCTTGAGCTCGTCGAGCGTGTCGTTGAGAGATTGGAGCTGGCCGGAGAGCTGATCGACGTGGGCGGAGGAATCTCCCTGCTGTTTCTGCAACGCGGCTTGGAGTCCGGCTAGCGCGGCGGCGACTTTGTTGACCGCATCGCTATCCTTTTCGACAAGATTATTCATCACGCCCATGCGCTCGTCGAAGCTTCGCTGCATGGCGGTCATCTGCTGCTGCAGTTGCTGCACTTGGGTTTCGAGCTCGATCATTTCTTTGTTGACGCCCCAGGCGGGGGCTGTGGCGAGACCCAGAGCGAAGGCCAACACGATAAAGTAGCGTCGTAGCGTCATAGGCGAGTTCCCTGAGATCATTTTAGATGGGTTCGGGGTGGCATGGGTCACGAAAATGAATTGGCGGAGACCCAGCGCCCAAACGCCGCAATTCGCGGAAGCCAATCGAGCCGTGCTCGACGGGACAGCCCGAGGGCGAACCGTCTCCACCCGGGCATTCTCGAAAGCTTGGAGTCCGCTCAGGGACGGAGATCACTCCGCCCCCGAACAACCGGACGACGACTACTTTTGATAGACGAAGTGACCGCGGCGGTTTTGCTGCCAGCAGGCTTCGTTTTCTTCCATGCAGAAGGGCTTTTCTTTGCCGTAGCTGATGGTCTTGATGCGGCTGGCGCTCAGGCCGGCGGTGGTCAGCGCGGTTTTTACGGCGCCAGCGCGCTGGTCGCCCAGAGCGAGGTTGTATTCGGTGGAACCACGGCTGTCGCAGTGTCCCTCGATGGTGAAGTTGATGTTGGGATGCTGATTGAGGAATGCGATATCGGCCTGGATGGCGGATTGCTGATCCGCGCGAATGTCAGACTTATCGTAGTCGAAGTAAACGTCTCTGACATTCTGACCGAACATGTCTTCCTCGCTCGGCGACGGAGTCATCGCGACGGGCGCAGGCGGCGGCGTGACGGTGAGGCGTGTGGTGGCCTCCTGGGTTCCCCCGGGACCTTTCGCCACGAGACGATACGTGGTGGAGTCGGTGGGGGTGACCGGCTGCGACCCGCTGGCCTGAACCGCGCCGATGCCGTCGATCGAAACATCGCTGGCGTTGGAAGTTTGCCAGCTCAGCGTGGCGGATTGTCCGCTTTGAATCGTGTCTGGACTCACGGAGATGGAGGCGGTGATCGCGGCCGGCGGTGGGGGTGGCGGGGGCGGGGGCGGAGCCACCTTCTTTTTGCAGGCGCCGAGGGCAAGCATGCCAGCGAGCGCGAGAGTGGTGGTGAATCGCTTCAGGGTGTGACGCTTCATGTAGGTCCTCTTCACGTTTGATCCTCCTGCGAACTCAACAATGCCGTCGAGTTCAGACGAAGTGTTATTTCCAACTCCAATTCGGTTGGGTATTGCGTCCGGTAAAAGTGAGCTGATGGAGCTTGGTGCCGTCGGCCAGCATCTCCCATAACTCTTCCTTGCCGGAGCGGCTGGATTGAAAGACGATGTGGCGGCCATCGGGCGACCATGAGGGAAAATCGTTGCGGCCGCCGTCGTGGGTGAGCTGCACCCATTGTTTGCTCGCGATATCGAGCAAATAAATGTCGGAAGAACCCGGCTCGCCGGGACCATACTTGCGGGTCCAGGCCAGGGTCAGGAACTGCCCGTTGGGCGACCAGTTGGGGGAGACCGCGTATCCTTGATCGGTGATGCGCTGCTGGTTGGCGCCATCGGATTCCATCGTGTAGATCTGAGGCAAGCCGGTGCTGCCGCTAACAAAAGCGATCTGCGCGCCGGTCTTGCGATTCCAACTGGGAGAGACATCCGGGCCGCGGCCGGTGGTCATGGCGTGCAGGCTGCCGCCGGAGGCATCGCAGATATAAATCTCGGAATGACCTCCGCGCGAAGAAGAAAATGCCAGGCGGGCGCCGTCGGGCGACCAGGCGGGAGAAAGATTCGTGCCGCCAAAGCGCGGGAAGCTGACCAGGCGGTTGACATCCATCGAATAGACCAGGATGTCCCAGCCCGATTTGGTTAACGAACTGAAGGCGACGCGCGAGCCGTCCGGGGAGACGCGAGGGGAAAGGGAGATGGAGCCCTGATGAGTGAGTTGACGCTGGTTGGAGCCGTCGTAATCCATCGTCCAGATTTCCTTGTGGCCGCTGCGGTCGCTGACGAAAAAGATCTTGCTTTCGGCGATCCCGGCGATACCGCCGCCCAGGCGGTAGATGATTTCGTCGGCGAATTTGTGGGCGATCAGGCGAGCCCCATCATCAGTGGAGACGTCGGCATATTGCTTGCCGAGAACCTGCGGCGAAGCCGTGTTCTTGACATCGTAGAGCCAGCCCTGAACCGTGACCTTTCCGGCGGCTGCGCCGAGATTGCCGAAGGCCATCATGGCGGCATTGGGCGGCGGGGAGTTCCAGACACCGAAAGTAACTTCAGCAGGAAGACCTGGGACCTGAAGAGGGTAGAAGCTCTTCGAAACCAGTTCGAGGACGCCCGAGTTGTCCAGATCGTTCCAGAGAGTGTCATTGAAAGCCTTGAGCAGGGCGGTGTTTTCGGGATCGTTGCTCGAGGGTTTGAAGTCCGGAACGGCGAGGCGGACCTTTTCGACCCCAAGGCCGGATCCGGTGCGAACCCAATCCTGGGCGAAGGCCGCAGAAGAGATTGCGAGCAGGATCAGGAAAGTGAGGGCATCGAAGAAGACAGCGTGCAAGTGGAGCGAAACCTGGAGTCGATAAGAATCGGGCTTGCTTTTCTGGCTCTGGTCCATCGCTTTGAAAGCGGCACGCGGGCGGCGGTAAACGGAGGTACCACCCGACAATATCGTAGTCCGATATGTTCTCATTAGCAAGATGACTTCTATCATTTCACGAAACCGGAGCCTCAAGGATAATCAAGTGGGTGCCGAGCGATTTTGCGGAGATTAATTTTCCCGATAAGAGATCGAGATATCGATGCTGGTGAACGCCTAGGGTGCAGGTTTACTTCCGGCTGTAGTCGAACCAATATTCAACCGAGATCTTGCTGCCGCTGTAATCGGTGGGCAGGGCACCGAAGGTGTCGATACGCTCGAGGGCGCGGCGGGCGGAGACGTCAAGCGAAGGAATTCCACTGGACTGCTCGATTTGCACGTTGAAGGGATGACCGTCGCGGGCGACGTCGAAGGTGATGTACACGCGCTGAGCGCTGGTAATGCGGGGATCGACCTCGTATTTCAGCCAGTTCTCCGATACTTTCCGCTGGATGATCTGAACATACCAGCCATACCTGGTGCCGAAATCGCCGCTGCCACCATTGACGCCGAAGCCGCCTTTGGCGCCGCCCGCGTCGAAGGTGCCATAGGGTCCGCTGACCGGCCCTCCTTCTCCAAACGCGACCTGGTTGCTTTCCTGTTCCGGCGCGGGTTGCGGCTTGGCCTTGGTGGGAGTGGGAGGCTTCGCCGGTTTGATTTTGGAGGTCTTGCCTTGAATCTCTATGGCGTCGGGCTCTTTCTCTTCAACTTTTGGCTCGGACTTGGTGATGCCTTTCGATTCGTTCGCCAGCACGTTTTGAGCGGGAGCGGGAGTGGCGGGCAAGGGAACGGTGCTGACCAGGGTAACGCCGATGGCGGAGCCGCCGCCTCCGGTTCCCCAGCCTTCGCCGCGTGATCCGGTAAACACGGCGGTATAGAGAACAACGATGGCGGTCAGGGCAAGATGAAAGCCGGTGGACCAGGCGAGGGCGCGCCCCCAGTTATCGTGTTCGAAGAATATCTCAGCGCTTTGCGCCATTTTGTGCCATCCCGCTCGGTTCGAGGGGCTGAGTGACGATGCTGATGCTGGTGATGCCCGACTGCTTGACCGCGTCCATGACGGTGGCGAAAGCGCCGAACGGTACATTCTCATCCGCGCGGATAAAGATGGACTGGTTGCGCGGATCACGAATCTTCTGGTGCAGCTTGGCGGCGATCTGATTGATATTGACGGCGTCGTTGCCCAGGAAGACGCGCTGATCTTTGTTGATGGTGATCACAACGTGCTCTTCGGTAATCTCCTTGACGGTACGGGTCTTGGGGACGCTGACTTCAATCCCGGACTGCAGGATGGGCGCGGTGACCATGAAGATGATGAGCAGCACCAGCACGACATCGACCAGCGGAGTGATGTTGATATCGGCGAGGGAGGTCTGGGTGCGGCCATTGGACGAAGTGAAAGCCAACTAGCGCCTCACTTCCGGGGCGGCGGCTTGTGGCTGTAGGTGTTCGATGGCGTTCAGGACTTCGAGGCTGAAATCGTCGCCGCGCGCGGCGAACTGGCGGATCGAGCTACCGATTAAGTTGTAGGCGATGACGGCCGGAATGGCAGCGGCCAGTCCGGCGGCGGTGGTGATGAGGGCTTCCGAGATGCCGGGGGCTACGGCGCGGAGGGTGGCGCCGCCGGCGGTGCCGAGCCCGTGGAAGGCATCGATGATGCCCCAGACCGTGCCGAAAAGGCCGATGAACGGGGTGACCGAGGCGGTGATGGCGAGCCAGGGCAGGTTGCGTTCGAGGCGCGTGATTTCTTCGCTGGCTCCGATCTGCATGCCGCGCTGGACGGCGATCAGGCTGCGGAGCGAGGCGCCGGGTACGGAGAGTTGGCGTTTGTATTCCTGGAATCCACCTTCGAAGATGCCGACCAGCGGGCTGGGACGGAATTGATCCGCGACGGTGGCGATATCCTGCAACCGCTGCGCCTTGCGGAAGGCGCGGAGGAAGCGTCCGCTCTGCATGCGGGCGCGGCGCAGCCGGCTCCACTTGGTAAGAATGATGGCCCAGGAGATGAGGCTGAAGGCCAGCAAAGTGAGCAGGACGAACTTGGCGACCGCACCGGTGCTCGAAACCAGATCGAGAATTTCGCCGCCGACGAAAAGTGCAAGCAAGGGGGACAGTTGCATTCGGGTCTGGAAGATTCCTTTGCTGAATTATAGATGACGAAAGAGAAAGGCATCCGGGGGCGTATCTGAACCATAACCTACGGGCGATCAGGCTCGCGACAAACTTAGTTTGTGTGCGATCGGTCGGGCGCAACCGTGGCATCCAAACGTCGCGAGAATCGAGGAGCCAAAAATTCTCGCTGGAGCAACTATGGCGCAGCATGGAATGCTACGAGAATATCGCTTCACGGAGGCATCGGAGGATATTCGCGGCTCTAAACTGTACGGCGGGAACGACGAGAAGCTGGGCAAGATCGACGACGTTATTTTCGATCACAACACGGGATTCATTCGGTACGTGGTGGTCGATACTGGCGGTTGACTGTCAACCAGGAAATTTATCGTTCCCGTGGATCGACTGCGAGCGGCGGCTGACCAAGACAACGATTTTGCGGTCGATCTGACCCGGGCCCGGGTGGAAAGCTTCCCGCCCTATGAGGAGGAGGAGAAGGATCTGGAATCGGATCAGCCGTGGTCAGATTATGAAGGACGATACCGGTCGAACCTGGATGCCGATCCGGTGATGCACCGGGCGGGGACGGACCGAAATATAACTCCGACCACGCCGCAGATGCCCGGGAACTCGCGCCCGGCGCGGGCGGCAGCAATTCCATGGGCTGACTCGGGGAAGAGAAACGCCGGGAGAATCGATGATCCTGGGTTTCATGATCCTGGGTTTGATAATCCTGGGTTTGATAATCCTGGGTTGGATAATCCTGGGTTCGAAGATAGCGGGGCATTTACGGAAGGCGGGCTTGCCGCCGGCACCGATTCGGTGGAAATCAGCAGCGGAGCGATGGGAATGGGTCCGCGCTGGGACACTTTCCAGAACCGGTTGCGGGAGCGGCGCAAGGAAGTGATTCGCTCCGGAGCCACTGCGGAGAGTGCCGAGAGATATCCCAAGGCAAGTCAGTTGGCGGGAATTTGTTTTGCCAGGCCACGGCTTCGGTCGTGGCTTTTTGACTGGACCAGCCGCATCCTCTTTTTCTTTTCATGTTATGCTGCGCAAAACTTATGAACCTGATCCTCTGGCGGGACGGTTTTCCCTGCCAGCGGCGTGATTCTGAGGACGGCCTGTGCTGATTGAGCTACGGTTGGAGAACTACGCGGTCATCGACAGCGCGGCGGTGGAGTTTGCCTCCGGACTGAATCTGCTGACCGGGGAGACGGGCGCCGGGAAATCGATTTTGATTGATGCCCTGGCGCTTGTGCTGGGTGATAAGGCATCGAGCGACGTGATTCGCGCGGGCGCGGAGCGGGCCGTGGTGGCGGGGGTGTTTGAGAGCGAAAGCCAGGCTGAGAGTTTGATCGATCGGGTGCTCCGCAATAACGGGCTGGACGGCTCCGAAGATGGGTCGCTGATTGTGCGGCGTGAGATTGCAGCCGGGGGCAAAGGACGAGTGTTCGTGAACAATCAGGCGGCAACGGTGGCGGTGTTGCGGCAACTGGCGCCGCATCTGGCCACCATTCATGCGCAGAACGAATCGATGTTGTCTTTTGATGGTCCGGCGCGGCTGGGGCTGCTCGACCGGTTCGCGGGCAGCGAGGCTGGAGCGGTGGCGACAGCCTACGAGGCTTGGAAGGCAACGCGCAGGCGCATTGAGGAATTGGAACAAGGAGAACAGGATCGTTTGCGTTTGGTTGATCTGTGGATGTTTCAGGGGCGCGAGATCGAGGAGGCGAAGCTGCAGGCGGGTGAAGATGAGCGGTTGGAAACGGAGAAGCTGGTCCTGGCCAACGCCGAGAAAATCTACAACGCGGCTCTGCAGGCTTTCGATCTGTTGTATGAGGGCGATGCCTCCACCGCGGCATCGCTTGCAGCGGCGCAGAAGCAAATCGAGGAACTGGCGCGTTATGAACCAAAGTTTCAGGAAGCACTGGCAGCCATCGAGACGGCGCGGATCAGCGTGGAAGATGTGGGGGCGACCGTACGGGATTATGCGGGCGGGATTCACGCTTCGCCGGAGCATCTGGCGGAGGTGGAGGACCGGCTGGCACGGCTCGAGCGTTTGAAGCGGAAGTATGGTCCGAGGCTGGAGGATGTGATCGAGTTCGGAGCGGAGGTGGGCCGCAAGCTTGCCGAGGTCGAGAATAAAGATGAGATCCTCCGCGAATTGCGGGCAGAGTTGGCGAAGGCCGGCGCGGAATATTTGCGGGCGGCGCGGGCGCTGTCAGAGAGGCGGCACCAAGCCGCGCGGAAGCTGGAGAAACTGGTCGAGGCGGAGATCAACGACCTGGCGATGAAGTCGCTATTTCGGATCGCGATTCACACCGGCGTGGAGGAGGCGGACTGGGGGGCAACCGGCATGGATGAAGTCGAGTATATGATCGCGACCAATCCGGGGGAGCCGATGAGGCCGCTCGAAGAGATTGCCTCGGGAGGAGAACTGTCGCGCGTGATGCTGGCGCTGAAGGTAAGCGTGGAGATGGGGAGCGGTTCGGCGGGAAAAAAGCGCGAGAGCGTCGCGGTGGCTGCGGCACCGCGCCAAGGCGCGGGATCGTCTCACAGCGGGGCCCAGCGAACCATGATTTTTGACGAAATCGATACCGGGATCGGAGGGCGCGCGGCGGAGGCGGTGGGGAAGAAGTTGAAGATGCTGGCGCGATCAAACCAGGTGTTGTGCGTCACGCACTTGCCGCAGATTGCGACGTTTGCGGATCATCACTACGTGATCGAAAAGAAGGCGTGGGGGGGGCGCACTCGCACCAGTATCCGCGCCGTTTCGGGCGATCAACGCACGGAAGAAATCGCGCGAATGTTGAGCGGGGCAAAGTTGACCGAGACTTCGCGTAAGCATGCCGAGCAGATGATCAAGGCGAATGGCTGAGGCCGTCACCGCTCGGCACGTCGAGCTCACCTCGATCGCGCAAACCCTGCTTCTCGATGCCAATCGACCCCTGGGTCAAAGGCTCGGGCTTCGAAAATGATCACCCCCGGCGCGCGCGTAGCCGTTCGCTGCTCCAATTCACCCTTCGCTGTTA
>Ga0302325_10015232_pt1 | contig 16338 bp, 12 predicted proteins | sample Palsa_T0_2_FD_201948 | JGI IMG/M metagenome (GOLD analysis project Ga0302325, IMG submission 201948) | Peat permafrost microbial communities from Stordalen Mire near Abisko, Sweden - Palsa_T0_2 | ecosystem: Environmental > Terrestrial > Soil > Palsa > Peat permafrost | place: Sweden: Abisko... | reverse complement strand
TACCGCCGGCGTTCAACTCGGCGCGCATACATACCGACACGGGGCCGATGACCGTTTGGCTGCCTCAATGTTGATGCCGTTCATCCCACCGGGACCCACCACCGACGCGGCCGGCCAGGCCGGCCGAGCCGCCGAGGTTGGCCAAGCTGCCGCCACCCCCGCCGGCCACGCATCGACAGAGGTCGATTCGAATCCGCCCGAAACCCGCAAGCGGAGTCGGCGGACCGACATCCAAGGATTGCGAGCTGTCGCCGTCCTCATGGTCGTCGCCTTTCACGCCGGGCTGCCCTTCCCGGGCGGATTCGTTGGCGTCGATGTGTTCTTCGTGATCTCAGGCTTCGTGATCACTGGGATGCTGCTTCGCGAACAGCGGGCAACGGGGCGCATCCGCTTCGGACAGTTCTACCTGCGCCGATTCAAGCGGCTCACCCCAGCACTTGCACTCGTGGTCGCGGTGACCGTGACCGCTTCGGCCGCAGTCTTGTCGCCTCTGGGTACACAGCAGACCGCCGCCAAGACAGGGATCGGCGCGATGCTCCTCGCCGCCAACGTCGTCATCGCCCGAACGACGGGTGGGTACTTCGACGCCGATGCCGCGACCAACCCTCTGCTCCACACCTGGACCTTGTCTGTCGAGGAACAGTTCTACCTCGCCTTCCCCGCGCTCATAGCCCTTGGTTGGTACATCGCCAGCCGGCGCCGCATCCTCCGTTTCACACCCCACGTCTTCGTTGGGTTCATCGCAGTCGTTTCTTTCGGCCTAGCATCCTTCGGTCTAGCGGTACTCAACAGCTTGAACTTGACCCAGCTACGGGCATCGTGGCTGCTCGGCTCCTACGGCCCAGCGACTCGGGCGGTGCTCGGCTTCTACAGCCCGGTGACTCGGTCGTGGGAGTTTGCCCTGGGAGTGCTCCTGGCCTTGGTAGCCCAAAGACTGATGATCCGGTCCAGACGCATCACCCTCGCCCTCGGTTTCGTGGGCGCAAGCATGCTGACCGCCTCGCTGTGGCTCATCTCGGGCACGACGCCCTTCCCAAGCCCCTGGACCCTCATCCCTGTCACCGGGACGCTGCTCGTTCTTGCGGCTGGTACCGGTGCTACCAACCCCGTGACTCGCGCCCTTGCCGTCGGTCCAATGGTCAAGATGGGCGACTGGTCGTACTCCGTCTACCTGTGGCACTGGCCCTTCATTGTGTTCGCCCGAGTGCTCTGGCCGGACAACCGGGCGGCGCTTCTGATCGCTGCCGCGGTGTCGTTCATTCCCGCGCTCGCTTCCTACCGCTGGCTTGAGAAGCCGATTCGCAATCTTCAAGGACTTCCTGGCTGGCGGGTGGTGGGAGTCGTCTCGATCACGCTGTTCGTGCCTCTGTTCGTTTGTGCATCGACCCACGTCGCGGCCAATCGTGGCTACTGGTCGCCAGGGATCCGGGCGATGCAAGACGCGGTTCTCCAACCCCATGCGATGAGGTTCGGGTGTTCGGCCGCCGCCAACCTCGCTTCCGGGGAGAATATCCATTCGTGCGTCTGGAACGCCAACGACGCGGGAAAACCGATCTACCTCGTCGGGGACTCGACCGCCTGGCACTTCAGCGAGGCAGCTATCGGTGCCAGCGGTCTTCTCGGAAGGCCGCTGACCCTCATCACTCTTTTTGGCTGCCCATTTAAGGACGTGTTCATCCAGTCCCCGAACCTGCCGTCGTACCGCAGTCAGAAAGCATGTCGAGAGGGGTACGAGGGCGCGATGCGCTGGCTAGGTGAGCAGCCGCCCGGCACGGTCGTCATCTCGGAACTGAATAGTGAGTACCGGAGAACTGACGTTGCATTCGGCCTGCAGTCCGAAGCGATCGCGACGAGCCCGGCGGGACGCACGCAGGTACTGGATGAAGCACTCACGTCCACGATCGCGACACTCAAGCACGCCGGTCACTCGCTGCTCCTTGTTCAGGCTGCGCCGGACTTCGAATACCCGGCCACATTCGATCCGTTGCGCTGCACGCGGAGTCAGCTGCGGACCGACACCTGCATCGCCCGAATGCCTAGAAGTGTTGCGGACTCGATCCAGCAGCTCGAACGTTCTTCCCTAGGAAAGATCGCCACTCAGACGGGTTCAGACCTGTTCGATCCGCGTGACTTCTTCTGCTCGAGTGACGAGTGCACCACTCAAGGGCACGGGGTTGACCTGTACAGAGACGCGTTCCATATTTCCGCAAATGCCAGTCGCATGCTTGCGCCATCACTCGCACGTGCACTGGGGGGGCCTGGGCGTGTTGAGTAACGAGGGAGATCGGATGCGCTCCGCTGACACTTTGGTCTCGGCCGGGTTGCCCGACGGCGTGATACATCACGTGAACGTAGGTGAGGCGAGTTGAGCGCCTCAGAGAGCGTGTCCGTCCGGATCTATAACCCGTTGCACAACGTGTTTGGGCATTTCGTTGGACGACTCACAGAGTCTCTCGAAGTCAGCGGGGTTTCATCTGTGCGGCTTCGGTCGCGCAACGGGGAGGTCGAGGGTGACTTGGGCGCGAAGGCACTTGCGCTTGGCGCACACGTACGAAACGTGCGTCGCCACGTTCGCGCGGGTGGACCGAACATAGTCGCGTGGCCGCTCCTCGGCTGGTGGGAGATACCGCTTTGGCGTCATCGGACCCAGCAGACCTTGATTGCTATGCACGATCCGGAACCGCTTGTTCGGCAAAATGGCCTGTCTCCGCGGGCAGCGGCGCGTTCTGCGAGACTGTCCGGATCGAAGTGGCCCCACCTAGTCGTGATGAGCCCCGAAGCCCATGCTGTTGCGGCGAAGTATTTCGATCCCGGGCACATTCACCTTGCACCACACCCGATGAGGGCGCCCGCTCTGGGCAATGCGACACCGACTGGCCGCACGGTTCTTGTACTGGGCCAGTACAAGCCTGCGCGGGACTTGGATGTACTCGCGGCTGTCGCTCCCGCGTTGCGCGCGGATGGTTGGACTCCGACTGTTGCGGGTCGAGGTTGGCCGCCGATACCTGGCTGGCGGGTCATCGATCGGTTCCTGAGTGAGAGCGAGTTTCATGAACTGCTGGGGTCAGCTGCAGTTGTGCTGCTGCCCTATCGGCGCTACTTCCAAAGCGGGGTGGCCTTGCGTGCTCTCGAAGTCGGCGTGCCTGTCGTTGGCCGCAGAACAGGCTTTCTGACGTCGGTGCTAGGCGCGGACTTCCCGGGGGCCGTCGATGACTGGGACAACCCAGCTTCCTGGTTGGCGGCCGTGCAGGCAGCTACGAACGCCAGAGCGGATCAGATGCGGGCTGCCGCAGCCTATTCGAGTCGCGGGGCGGCCGAATGGCGCGCCTTGGTTGACCGATCGACCGGACTAGCTCTTGACTAGTTCTGATTCGATGACTAGCAGCACACAGGGTGCAATGCGTGTCCTGACAGTTCACTTCAACACCCCAGAACTCACGTCGGGCCTCGTCCGCGACTTTCCGCGGCAAACACCACACGGTCGCCCCGTCTTCATACACGTACTTGACAACTGTTCGACACCGGAGAACCTCCGCACCCTTCGCGCCAACATCGAGGGATTGGAGGGCGTAACCCTCGAGGTGAGCAATAGAAACGTTGGCTTCGGGGAGGGCGTAAATGCACTCGCTGAAAGCGATGTTGTTGACGAATCAGATATCTTGTGGATCCTAAATCCAGATACGCGGCTTCGAGCGGGTTGCCTTGAACTCCTTGAGAGCGAACTCGATTCTGGCGACTTCGCCGTCGTCTTACCTCTCATCTTCAGCGGAGATAGGGCAGATCCTTGGATCTGGTATTGCGGTGGCTCCATCAACACTCGCGTGTTCCGTGTACGACATCAGCTCTACGGGTGCCATATTGCCGAGGCGCCGCACCGCCCGTTTGAAACGGAGTTCGTCACCGGGGCCGCCCCAATGATGCGTGCCTCCACCTACCACGCCGTAGGAGGCTTCCCGCGCGGTTACTTCCTGTACTGGGAGGACACATACTTCTCCTGGAAAGCCCGCAATCTGGGCTTTCGGCTTGGCGTCGTACCGTCCGCTCACCTGTGGCACGCCGTCGGCGCCTCGTCGGGGTCTGGCCAGAGCCGGACGTACTACTATTGGGCCGCGCGCAATCGCTTCGTCTTCGCGAGCGACATGGGGGTACCGCGACATCGACTCGTCGTCGGTCGCGGTGGTCTTGAATCGCTTCGTTCCGTCGCGCACGCACTGCTTGAGCGGGAGGGGCGTCTGTCAAAGGCGAGTGCAGCCATCCGAGGAACCCTCGAAGGGCTTAATGTCGGGAAGTCGGGAGGTGACGGCGTGACTGATCTTCGGGTGAAGGGTGCGCCGGCGGCCCCGATACCTGGTCAAAACAGCACCGCGGGTGGGTCCTAGCCACAGGCTTGGTGCAGGACCGTTCGCCGGCTGGCTACTGTGCTTTCTTACGGCATGAAACGGTGCGTCTTGCTCGTCCGGGCTGGTGTGGATCGGTGGGAGTGGTTCCGGTTCGAGCCGTGCCTACCACTACCGAAAACACCGTCAACACCAATGACCGCGATCTACGGGTGTCGTACTAATCGGTAGGGGAGAATGACTACGCCATAGCCCGAGTCGGTGGTCATTCGGCTGCCGTCACGATGGATAATTATCAGTGCCCAGCTGCGGATAGCCGGGCCGCAGCAGTGGTTGGCGACCTTGCGGAGAGCCTTGACCCGCACCGTGCCCGGCGAAACCGTTGACGTGGCGCTGTTCGCCATTGCTCGGGCGGATATTGCCAAAGCCGGTTGTGGAAAGTTTGCGGTAGTGGCTGGTAATCACCACGACTCCGAGCAGCCGGGCGTTGACCGCAGTCAACTTCGCGGCCGCTGCGGCAACCTCGTCGCACTTAGTCTTGCCCGCGCGCACGACCAATATCGCGCCGTTCGCCTCCTTCGCCAACAGCGTTGCGTCGGTGAATGGAAGCACCGGAGGGGCGTCGATGATGACGTAGTCGAACTGCGCCTGAAGTTTGTTCAGGACGACCTGTGCATCCACGGAACCGAGCAACTCACTGGGATGTGGTGGAGGCGGGCCGGCGGCGATCACCGCCACTCCGTCGAGGTGTGACTGCTGCACGCTCGCCTCCAGCTCGTTCCTGCGCGCCAAGATGTCGCTGAGTCCGGGGTGCTCGCGCTTCTTGCTGTGCCCACGGGTGCCATCGAGGCGCAAGTATTCAGACAAACTGGGTGAACGGAAATTGCCTTCGAGCAAGGCCACGGATTTGTCATCCTTGGCAAGGACGTACGCCATGTTGACCGCAACTGACGTTGTGCCTTCGCTGGAACCCGGACTCGTCATGACGAAAGAACGGGGGGAGCCTTCGCCGTCAAGGAATTTCACGTTGGTGCGAAGTGTCCGATAGGCCTCCAGCGTGATCGCGTCGGCATTGGGCAGCAGCGCCTTATCACTGGAGCGCTTGCCCAGTTCGGGGATGAGCCCAAGCACTGTGGCGCCGGTCAGCTCTTCAACCTGTGACGGGGTCTTGACGGTGCTGTCCAAGCGGTCGCGCAGAGCCGCGAGGCCAAATCCCAGCAGCGCACCGACGACCATGCCGAGTTCTACGTAAAGTTTCCTGGTAGGAGCGACTCGATGGTCGGGAACTGATGCATTCTGTGTGACGAGGACCCGCGCGATGGGTTGCTGCGAGAACGATGGTGCCTCGAGTTCAGCGATCACCTGGACGAATTGATTCGACAGCTCATTGGCGATCTGTGCCGCTTGGGAGGCTGATCGATCCTTGACGCTGAGGAAGATGAGCACAGTGTCGGGTTTTGTCGAGTCCGTGATCTCAGCAAGGAGATCATCCGGCGTCATGTTGAGGTTCAGCGCCTTAATCGTCCGCCGGGCGACTTTTTCACTCGTCAGGATCTCCATGTAAGACGCCACGCGCTGGTGGGAGAACAGCCCGGCTTCGAATGCGTCGATGACACCCCGACCGTCACCCATGGGCACCGTGACGTAGAGCGTCGTGCTCGCGGCATACGTCGGCGGTGTAAGCAACGCAGCCACTCCCGCCGTGCCCGTGACAAGTATGAAACAGGCAGCGATGGTAATCCACTGCGTCCGCAGAATTCGTAGCACATCTGCAAGCTTCATAAGAGATCTTCCCTCCCATTTATTCGCAAGGACACGCCGCCGCCGGCAGCAGACAGTGTGCGCAAGCGTCCTTCTGTGGCAGAGCCGGTCGAGATCGCCGACTCCCGGGCAGCAGATGATGCCTGAGCGGCATCACGCGCTTTTGTTTCTGTGGCCATCTGCAATGCGAAACCGAAGACGAAGAAAACGAGACCTTGCCACTGGGTAATCAATGCGACGAACGCGAGCAACGGAACCTGCCCGACGATGGATAGTTCAGCGATTGATGCCCGGCCCGTGATAATGCGGAATACGCTCACTATCAGTGGGATTACGAGCATGGCGAGAGGGATCCAGCCAAACTGCAAGCCCAAGCCTAAGACCGTACTATCGATCGAAGATCGGGCTGGGTGCCCAGGCACCGGTGGTGCTCCATTTACCAACCCGGGGGCCAGGACCATAGGCGACTTGCCGAAAAGAGAGATCTGATGGGTATACGTTGCGTATATGTGGCTGCGGTAATTCGAGCTGACTCGCTCTTCGGTTGTCTGTCCTGCGGCAAATGTCCGCAGGACTGGCTGTATGAATACAGCGACGGATGAGGCCAACACAAAGCTGGCAGCTCTGGCGGTGCTCGTCCTCACCGCCGAAATACCGCATAGCGTCAGCGCGAAAACCCCGGTGATAAGTGCCCCTCGGCTCGCCGAAGCCAGGATGCCGGAAAACACGAGCGCGAGCATCACCGCCCTGACGGTGCGAGCATATGTCGATCTCCACACGAAGGGGATGGACAACGCGAGCGCCCCGCCCAGTGCTATGGGGTGCCCGAATGCCCAAAAACTGCGATCGGCGCCGTCGCGCGTCTGAACAAAATTCCCCCAGACTAAGTATTGAAAGTTATTCATCTTTGGCCATGCAGCGAATAGATGCCAGGTGAGCAGAAGCTCGAGCAGCGCAAACCCGCCAACGAGTGAGAATATCACCGCCATGGTATTTATTGCGAATCCAGTTCCGGCACCTGAGATCAATACCCGTGCAACAAGGAACGACACCCCCCACTCGAAGACGAGTGTCGCCCAAGCGCCACGACTTGAACCGAAGAACAAGACAGCTACCAGCGTGACCAACAGGTAAATCCCGAAATAGACGTCCCACTTTGTGGGCTTGTACGACCATTTTCCTTTCGTTACAATAATCGCGATGAATGCGATGATCGACTGAATCGGCAACACATATACGGCCATCGACACGCCAATCCAGCACGGCAGCATGGCGACGGACAGAATCCAAGCTGTCAGGGCTACACGGGGTCGTCCCCACAGGACCGCAACCAGTACACAGCCACCGGCCGCCACGGTGACCAACACCGGCGCTGCGACAGTGCCGATCCCGAGCGCGATTGCAATGACCGTCACGAAAGCAATCCATAGTGCCGATGTCATTCGGGGCAGCTGAACCGATGATGGAAGCGGAATATACGGCCCACTCATCCCAGGTCGTCCGCTCATCCCAGGTCGTCCGCTCATCCCAGGTCGTCCGCTCATCCCAGGTCGTCCGCTCATCGCACGCCGTCCGGTGATTTAGCCGCCGGCTGTGTTAGTCGCGACGTGCCGTGCGATCGACTCTTCTCGCCGCCGCCGCGGAAACGCGGCAGATAATCAAACCGCCATCCCAGGATTGCGTAGATGGTGCAGAAGACGCCGCTGGAGAGCAAGAAAGGTACTAGAGCCGATGCACGATCTTGCGGCATGGCAATAATACCTATCGGCAACGCCGCGAGCGTTGCGACAATCCCTATTGCGAACGGACCTCGGATGGCGCCTAGATATTCTGCCATCGAAATTCCCATTCGGGATTGAAGGAACCACACCATGAGCAGGTCGCCGACGACGATGCAGCATCCGAATGCTGCGGCGATTCCCTTTAATCCGAATGCGTGGGCGAGTGGGAGCGCCACCGCTGCGGAGATTGCGGCAAGTGAGATTGCGGCGGCGCCCAGGATGCCGGATCGCCCGATCGCGAGCAGGCTCGCGGAACAGACACCCGTCGACACACTGACCGCAACCCCGGGCGCAAGGGCGGCAAGAACCATCACGACGCCGTCGTGCCGCTGGCCCAGCCAGAAAGGAACAACGCTAAACGACGTGGCGAACAAAAGTAGTGGCAGGAATATGGCGACCGCCGTGTTACGGCGTGTCAGGTAAGAATACTGGGCCAGCATCTCGGCCTTCCCGCCGAGCGCGTATGCCCTGGTAAGGTGGTTAGTCACCGCCACTGAAGCGGCGCCGCCGAACGCTTGGGCTCCCTGTGCCAGTCGGCTGCCGAGTTCGTAGACGCCTGCAGCGGCCGGGCCGATGGCAATTCCGGCGATCAGCTTGCCGGACTGGAACATCACGATGTCGGCGACGCCCACCACGTGCACCTTGATTCCGTAGGCGATGATCTCCCGTGCCAGGGCAGCCTTCGGCCAGCCGATGACGATCCGACGCTCGTCGAAAAGGATAGTCGCCACGACCGCGCAGAGTCCTGCGCCTGCTCCCACGGCGGTGCCCAGCGCGAAACTGCGCAGGGTAGGGTGGCCGGCCAGCGCGACCACTCCACCGACAACCTGCGCGGCCGCAAGAACGGCAACGCCGATGTTTGCCGCCATGTAGCGACCCCGGCCGATAGAGGCTGCCGCAAGAGTCCTGCCAAGCAGCCCGCAGATCAGCATGGTCATTGCGGACACAACAAGGTACCGGGCTAGCGCTACATCCCGCGTGTGCAGGATCTGGTTCAGAAAGCCGGGAATCAACAGCGGAACCGCGTACAGTACGCCGCTGAGTCCGATCAGCACGGAAAGGCAAACACCCAGGACGGAACGCTCGTTTTGAGTATCCCCGCGTGCATGGAACAGAGCGACATATCGAGAGGCCGCGCGGGAGACCCCCAGATCAAACAGAACAGCAACCTGCGCGATCGCGCCCGTGATCGACCAGATACCGAAGTCGTGCAGTCCGAGCCGACTGACGACGTATGGTGTGGCAAGCAGATTGACGCCGTACCCAGCAATTAGGGGAAGTGTCTGGGTAGCCGCTCCCAGCTTGAGCGATTGCACGCCGCGCGCGGCAGGTTGCCGATTAATACGCCTGCCCCCAATGCCCATCCAGCCGCTTCGTCCGTAGACCTTCCACCCGCGTCGGTACTCATTGTCATCAAGACGCGGAATCTGCGAGGGGGGGCCGGTACCGCTGGTCACCCGACGCCTGACTCGAGCTCGAGGCGTCGTCTGTGTCCATCGAACGTGCGGCAGACACGCAAACTGACTATCCCCATGAACGGCAGTATACATACTTATAGAATGATGCGGAAGCCCATCACGGGGTTTCGGTATTTTATGATCTTGTTAACGAGACCCTGTGACCCGTTCGCTCGATCCGAGCGATGCGCGACGAGGTGGAAGCCAGCGCTCAACAGCGTGCGATCACCTTCAACGGCCGAATCAGCCCGACCGGTTGCTGACCAATGCCACGGTCAGACCGGTCGTTTATCGCACAGTCCCATTACGTTTTAAACGCGCGCAGTGCGCGTGGGCCTCAGGGCTGCCGGTGATGCCAAGCAGGCGTACTGCAGATAAAAGCCATCAGCGAAGTGTCCCAAGCTCAGTAAAGTGAGCAGAACGCTGAGGGGCCCGTAGGAAGCGTTGATGCCCTTGATGCGCAGGATGGTGAAGTCGGCTGTCTCGAACAGTCGCACGATGCTCTTGCGCGTGAAGAAGCGTAAGTGTGTGCGGTCGAAGATGCCTTCGTCGTCCTGCGGGAAGTCCTTACGGAAAACTACTTTGCTTAGCGCTGGTGCGAAGCGGATGTTCGGGACTGAGGCAACAACTACACCCTCGGGCTTGAGCTTCCGGCGAAGGTGCGTGAGCGTCGCGCCCGGATTGACAAGATGCTCCAGTACGTCGTTACAGACGATCGCGTCAAAGTAGGCGTCGGGTAGCTCGGCGATCCGCTCATCGGCATCACCGACGAGGACGTGATCGACTAGAGCGCGTGCATGTTCGGCTGCCTGTGGGTTGAACTCGATGCCCCACACTTCCGCGCCCGTGCGTTCCTTGACAGCAGCGGCGAACGCGCCCTCCGCGCAGCCGAGCTCCAGGACATGTTGCGCAGTGGTTGGCACCAACCGCAACATCTCGTGCCGTGGTTTGCGATAGTACGTGTTGGTACTTGTCGGCTCTGTCGCGTTGCGCATACCTACCCCCCGTCCCCTTTGCGTGAACTGCCCTGAGTGTGGTCGTCCGGCAAGTCGTCTGGGCGGCAGTTACTGGGCCCGACAAAAAGACCTTTGGCGCCGCATCTTCGGACGAAAGTCATTGTTTGGCAGTTTCCTGAAGGTTCGTAGTTAGCGCTCACGAAGGGTCGCGAGGTTCTGTGTGACGTAGGCGCGGGCGTCATGGGGCGAAGCAACTGAGGCAGGAACCTGCATCCACTTGCTGTGCACTTCTCGACCGGTCTCCGCAACCCACCTGTCAGCCTGCTCAATGGTGTATGGGTGTAGCGCTTGAATCAAGGTGCCTGGACGCAGAGCGATGGTGTTCTCGTCGCTAACAAAACCCTTCTTGAATCGGAAGTCGTTGGTGTTGACGAACATGTAGCAATCGACCGCGTCGAAGAACACGTTTCGCCGCGCTTGTATATCTATCGGACCATCCTGCCAGTACGCCAGGAGGAAGTTTCCCTTACCGTCCTTGTCTTCACGAGTAGCGTATCCCCAGGATCGCCCGCCTCCAACACAAACGTTGTCGGTGAAGTCGCATCCGACAATGCCCGCGCCATCACCGAACTGTGATCCAATTACCCCGTATTCAAAGGACTGAGTGCAGTTGAAAATCGTGTTCGAGCGGAAGCTGCACCGTGTCGCACCGATATTTGAACCCTTTTGAACCCCCTGAATGGTGGTCGCCACGTCGTAGACCTCCGTAAACTCATTGTGATGGATCAACGAATCCGACGAACCGAACCATATCTGCACGCCGTTTCCATAGCGGACCCTGGGAAAGAGCTCCGATCCGCCCACTGGGCCGACATGACAGTCAACGATTTCGGTGTGATGCGCCGCGGTCTGGTCATATCCATTCCCACCGGTTCCACAGAGGTCCAGCCCAGAAACCAGAAGGCGACTTTGCCCGGTGATGATGTCTCCATCCACCGCGACACGCAGACTGTTGGCGAGGCGCGCTGGATTCTCGTCGGATCGGACATAGAGAAACCGGGCGTCGTTGAAGAAGTCCCACTGCACCGAGAGCTCATCAAGCGTCCACTTCTTGGCGCCGTGGATCATGCCATCAACCAAGATGAAGCCTGTGTTGGATGACTTATTGCCCGTGTTACCCGTATAGCTCGACTTATCGGTGACATCGATCCGCCAGACGCCGGGTCTGTCTAGGTGCCACGCATCTGGGCTCTCGACAAGCTTGTAGCCACTGATCTTGGGGCGCGGACCGACTCCGTACGCGGTTAACGTCAACCTCGGCCCAGGTCCACCCACCCGGGGAATGCTGTCAATATTTCCGAAGAACTCGTCGCCGCGGCGGAACATGACAACGTCGCCATGCCGCACCTCGCGGGTAGCTAATGCAGAATTGACCTTGGCGACCGAGAGCCACGCTTCACCGGGTGTTCGGCCGGTATTCGCATCGCTGCCGTCGTTCGACACATAGAACTTGCCGACTGCTGGATCCTGACCCGTGCTACTTCCCACCAGTACGCCGCCGCCGATTATCAGACCGCCGGCAGCAGAGTACCGCAGAAAATTGCGGCGGCTTGTGTGTCGTGGTCTCCCGGCGTCGCCTAATTCGGTCATCGGTTGCCCACCAGGCTCGGTGACCAGAAGATACCCGGCATCATCGACAACTCCGTGGGATACAGGCCGTGCCGAAGGCTGGTAACACCCCCCTAGTTGCCAGTTCAGCAACCCTGATCCTGCCTGTCGCCCCCGCATCGCCGCGCCTCATAGCGTAGCGGCAATCGTCGAACCCGGACTGGGTTGTCAACATGCTGTCAACAATAATATATGGCATAGGACATGCTTGGCGGATTGTCCTCGGTTGATGGTTGACATGCTCCGGCGCCGGTGACGTGTAGTAGCTGCCGCCCAGAACATGGGCGTCTACGCCCGCGCTGAGCGATTTCATGTTCAAATCCGGGGACAAGCGACCATCTCGTCGACTAGCGCTCGGGTACTGAGGATGTGCGATCTACTCGACGCGCCAAAGACGATCGCCTCAATGTTGGGCTGCTCAAAGATCCATTCGATCGCCTCGTGCGGCGGAATCGCCCCGGAGGCGAACACCGACATAGCGACTGCCCGGAAGTCGTGCTGTTCCAACGCATCCCGATATGCTTGGATCCCGCCACTCATCCGAAACCCGATCTTGTTGATGTTCGAGCACACAAGTGGGTTCTGCAATCCAACTGATCGCAGAGTAGTCAAAAGCATCGGCAAGTTCATCGTGATAAAACCAGGCTCGGCCTGGTAGCGCTGTTGCACATGATCCGAGAAAATCCTGAAGGCGTCATCAAACCCAAGGCCCAAGAGAAGGTCGACGACGACATTTTGCAGCCAAATCACCGGCGTGGGTAGACCGCGAAACATCTTCATCTCGGCATCAACCAGGAGGGTGATGATGCCTTCAATGTCTTTCTTTGCGAGCGACTTTCCGCCACGAAGAGCGGCATTCAGGAAACCCTCGTCGGGCATGAACTTTCGGAGCGCACCCAACATTCCGTCCTCAGTGACCGCGTTGGCATACTTATGCGCGTAGGGCATGCACGGATGGAAGGTGAAGTCAGAGAACCTTTCCGGCTGTGACCGGACACGGTCGCAGATTTCAGACACCCGGCCGTGCGTCGTACACATGAAAGTGGTTATCCCGGCATCGTAGGCCGACGCCAGGACGGACATCACCTCATCAAGATCCTGGAATCGCATTGCCTGAGCGCGCGCTTTCTCCTCGGACATGTGATTGACGCCAAAGAACTGGTTGTCTCCAAACAAGAGCTTGTCCATCAGATATCAAGCCTTCCGCTGCGAAACGCCGCTGAGGCGGCTCGGAACCGGCGTGCGACATCCCGCGCCCGACGGGTGACCCTTCGGCCGTTCAATTGCTCTGAACCGGTTGGGGATACGACCTCTGAAGCCTCGTCCCGGAAGGTGGTAGGGCCGAAGCTGTCATCAGTCGTGAGCATCTCCAAAATTCGATCGGTAATCGCTGCGCTCCCGAAGGTGTTGACGGACGGGATATCCCGGCCCATCACGCGCTGGACGAAATGATCGAGTTGAGCGCTGTACTCCTCGCCCCGGAGATAGAACCAGACAGGATCAGTAAGCTCTGTCGTGTACCGGACGTTCCAGCCGTGAGTGTAACCCGCAGGGATGGTTGCAGTGTCGCGCAGATAAACTCGACACTCCTGGCGATCGGCGTATATCCGACCGGCGCTTCCCCACACCGTGACCTGCGTCGTCATCTTCCGATAGGACTCGTCGGACCAGTTGACCGACATTTGACCGGTGGCGCCGCTAGGGAAGAACAACGTGCTGTAAACCTCATCATGGGTTTCCGTGGAGAAGACTTTGCCCAGCGCGGTTCCGCCGACGGCCGTCGGTGTACCCAAGTACCAAGTCAACAGATCGGTGGGATGAGCGGCGTAGTCGTAGAGGCAACCACCTCCCTCGGATTTTCGAGTGCGCCACGTTGAGCCTTTGGCCTTCATCACGACAGGCCCGTACGCTTCAACGAGAACGTGGCTGACTCGACCGATTGTCTCCTGCTCGAGCAGGCGGTGCACCTCCTTGAATGTGCCGACGAACCGATTGTGGTACCCCACTTGGTTTATCAGCGACTTTCGATCTGCGATATCGGCGAGGGCCAGCGACTCCTTGGACGTAAGGCACAGTGGCTTCTCGCAAAAGACGTGGATGCCTCGTTCGAGCGCCATCTCTACCATCTCGAAGTGGAACCTGGTCGGCGTCGCGATAATCACCGCGTCGACTTTGGCCGAGTCAAGCATCTCTTCATAGTCCGAGTACGGCACGGCCGCCGTGTACTTGGCGAGGATGTCAAGCAGGTACGTCGTCGAGTCGACGACAGCCCCGACGGTAACTTCCGGGTGCGCCCGGATCATTGCGAGGTGAGAAAGCCCCATCTTGCCCAGGCCGACGACACCGACTCGGATCACGCGACACCACTTTCTCTGGCAATAATCGGTCTAATTGAAGATTTCGAAGAACAGGTATTGAGTAGCAACGATTCGTACTGGCCGGCAACGTGCTCCCAGGTGAATTCTTGGGCATGCCGCCGCCTGCTTGCGGCCGCCAGCGAATGCCGGAGGGCACTGTTATCGATCAACTCTGTGATTTGAGCATCGGCCTCAGCGGCATCGGCGAAGTACAGCGCTCCGTCCTGCGCGACCCACCGGTTGTACTGGTTGTTATGCGCGATGATCGGGTTACCGGCTGCCATCGCTTCCACGAGAGAGGGGTTCGTCCCCCCCACCGTGTGTCCGTGCAGGTAGCCGAGTGAGTGCAGTCGCAGTGACTGAACAACGGCGTTGTCATACACCGCGCCCAAGAAGACAACCTCGTCGCTCGCGGCGTCCAGAACCCGGCAATGGTATTCGTCTTCGCGCTGGTAATTTCCCAAGATGGCAAGCCTGACTCCGCGCTCACACCGTGAAAACCCTTGCACAAGTTCGAGGACGGAGTTCTCCGGTATTGGTCGGCAGATCAGCGTCAGATATCGTCCGGGCTCCAAGCCACGGTCGGTGACCGGCTCTCGCGGCGACTCGGTGATCGCATGAGCTCCGTACGTGATCATCGTTATCTTGCTGGATCTGGCTCGTGTCAGCAGATACTCGTGGATCCCGGGATGGTCGGCGATGAGTTGGTTTCCCACCCAACAAGCGATCCTCTCGTTGGTCCACAGGATCGATTGCCGGAATAGTCCCCACCTCGACCGAGACCATTCAATCCCGTCCATATTGATGACGTTCGGAATCCCCTTGATCCGTTGCAGCAAGTTGAAGACCGCTGTGTTGTAACCGAATGTCAGGCAGATATCCCGATGACGCGCGGCATGTCTGATCGAAACCAGGTCGAACTTCGATGTCCCGAGCCATCCCTCATGCCGGACGGGGATCGTGACCCGCTCGATGCCGTGCCATTCGTCCTCTCGAATCGGGCCAGAGCCCTGCTCCTGGCAGTACACCACCACCCGCCAGCCTCGATCACGAAGAAAGAGAGCAACATTCTCGGCGGCCGTTTCAAACCCTCCGTACGCTGCTGGAACACCATGTGTCCCTAGGATTCTCACGGTCCGGCGAAAGGCGCCCGCCGGTCGACCCCGCACGTTATGTCCAATCACCATCGCCACGAACGTGAAGTCCGCGACGACCGGCAGGTTTCGGCGCCGGCACTCATCCTGATGTAGTTGACCGCTGTCTGCCTAAGTTTCAATGTCGCTCCTAGTGGAAGCAGACCCGCCGGGGAGCGGGCCGCGGTTATGGCGGCGGCGCCCGAGCGGGACAGTGTGTGTAGACCGGTGATGCTCCTGACCTACGATCTTACATCCTATTGAGCATCATGCAAACGTCATAACAGACTATTGGTCTGTTAACTGTAGATAAAGCATGCCTATACCTCAGATACCAGACCGAAAACAGACCGCAGGAAACGGAAGACTCCGACGGACACAGCGCTGTCCAGCAAGACAACCACGACCACCAGCACGACCCCCGAGACCCGGTCGCGCCGCCGCGGTCACCCCCGCTGCCGACCGGGTCGCCGAACTCTGGGGGAGCGCCGGCGCGGGCGCACCGGCGATCCGCTGTACGGGATTCGCCGCATCGCCCGCACCCGCCTGCAGCTGCTCTCGACCCGCCAGTACACCGGGCTGACCGGCGTGATCGACGCCGACGAGCACCTCGCCGTCAACGTGGCCTACGTGATCTACCAGAAGATGATCGCCGCCTACGCCGACTCGAATCGGCGCCGCGGCAAGAAGGCGATGACCACGCTGATCAACTCGATACGGCGCGGCGTGGCCGCCGGCCTGGAGGAGATCGCCCAACTCGGCCGCACCCTGTGGCGCCGCCGCGCGGCGACATCCTTGCCTTCTTCGACCACCACGCCTCCAACGGCAGCGAGCGCCAGCGGTAGTGGGTGAGGTTGCGGAATCCGAGGGCGTTGCGGCGCAAGGCTT
>Ga0302325_10015231_pt1 | contig 16339 bp, 15 predicted proteins | sample Palsa_T0_2_FD_201948 | JGI IMG/M metagenome (GOLD analysis project Ga0302325, IMG submission 201948) | Peat permafrost microbial communities from Stordalen Mire near Abisko, Sweden - Palsa_T0_2 | ecosystem: Environmental > Terrestrial > Soil > Palsa > Peat permafrost | place: Sweden: Abisko... | reverse complement strand
GACTCACCGGCGGCGAAGGCCACCGCCAGTTCCAGGTCAAGGGACTCAACCGTAATCGTCTGGTCGTTACGCGGACGCAGCAGCCCGTGGGCATACCGGTTGATCGTGGCACTCAGTACAAAGCCGCCCTCGGTCTCCGGAAAGGGAGACACATCCGTGCCTCCTCCTGCGAAGCTCACGCGCAGGGGCGCCTTGGCTCGGAGGATGGGCGACGTCTCGGGGTGGCGAGTCGCGCGCGCGTAGGAAATGACGCCCCGACGGCGCGGAGGCTCGGTCGCCGTATGCTCCATCGCGTTTGAGGTTACCGGCCGCGGGGCGCCGTGTCACGACGTCCACCCGATGGTCCGGGTTTCAGGCGCGTACGGTACCCTGTCACTGATATATGACTGCCGATCCGGCTGCGCCGCCAGCGACCGTCGAAGTACTGATTCCGTCATACAATGCCCGGGATCTACTGCGAGATTGCCTGCGCTCGATCGACGAGCACCGCCCCGATCCCGCCGTGGCGCGCGTGGAGGTCGCGGTCCTCGACAACGCATCGCCGGATGCCCTGGGGGACATGGTGGCCGCGGAGTTCCCCTGGGTTCGGCTCGTGCGCTCAGATGAGAACTTAGGGCACACATGGGGAAACAACCAGCTCGCGTATTCGAGCACCGCGGATTACATCCTCCTCTTGAACTCCGACACGAGATGGCTCGAGGACGTGGTCGCTCCCCTCCTGGGAACGTTGCGGGCTCATCCGGAAGCGGCCGGCGTCGCGGCTGGATTGGTTTGGCCCGACGGAAGTCCTCAGCCCTCGACCGGCGCCCTTCCGTCGCTGCGTTTCGAGCTTGCGCGGGTCGTGAACGGCACGCGGTGGGCTCGCTTGATTCCCGGACTCGGGGACGCAGCTCGAATCGTCGAGCGCACGCGTAAGGTCGCGGTTGAGGTACCCCCGGTGCAGCGCGTGCCGTTCGTGTGGTCAACGTGCTTTCTCATACCGCGCGCGCTGGTGGCCGCCGAGGGTCTCTACGACGAGCGCTTCGAGGCCTACGACTCAGATCTCGACTGGTGCGCGCGGATGGCGAAGGCCGGCCGCACCGTGCTCTTCGATCCCAGTGTGAAAGTCATCCACGTCGGAGGCGCGAGCCGCACACCGACAGAGCGGCGACGGCGCGAACTGGAATCGCGGCGCCAGTATCACGAGATTCACCATGGCAGGCTTGGTGCCCTGTCGTACGTCGTCTTACTCCGCCTCGAGCGCTGGCTGATTTCTTGGCGCTCGCTGCGGTCGGTCGGCCACGGGCCGGATCCGCCGTTAACTTGACACATCCGCTCCTTCTCTGCTCGAAGAGTGAGTGGGACCCCCCGATCAGGCGCGAGCACGCTTGGGCCATCCTCGCGGCCGAGCGCGGCCACGAGGTGACGTTCGTGGAGCGCCCCCGTGACGTCCGTGCCTTGCGTACGGCTCGCCGCTTCGAGTATCTCGCTGGGCTGTGGGCGGGCGGCAAGGGTGAAACGGTGCGCGCGCGGCTCGAGGTCCGGCCCCGTAGCACCCTGCTTCCCGGGCATCGGGACACTCTCGCCGCCGCCAGCAACGCGGCGCTCCTGCGCCCGGTCCTGAAGCGAGCGAGCTCGCCGGCGACCTCGATCGTGTTCAGCTGGCCGTGGGACTGGCCCGCGATCCGCAGCGTCCCGGCCCGGCGGCGGGTCTTCGACATGGCCGACGACTGGGGAGAGCTCATGCCCGGGCGGCGCGCCCGCTTCCGGCGCTACTACGAGGAGATCACCGCCGAGGCCGACGAGATCGTCATCGTCAACCCGAGCCTGGCCGAGCGCTTCGGCGGGCGCCGGCCCGTGCTCGTGCCCAACGGCGTGTTCGAGGAGACCCTGGTCCGGACCTTCCCGGAGTCCGAGCCCCGCACCATGATCTACGTGGGCACGTTGACGGAGCGCTTCGACTCCGACCTGATGGGACAGGTCCTGGCCAGCCTCCCGGACTGGCGACTCGAGATCGTCGGAGGGTGCATGTATCCCGGCCTCGGGGACGAGCCGTCGGACGATCTCCGGCGGCTGTTCGACCTCACCGGTCGCGTGCGCTGGCGCGGCCCGATGGCGCGCGACGCCGTGATCCCCCTGCTCGACCGGGCCGCCGTCGCCGTGGTTCCGAATCGCCCCGAGCACTCGCTGGGCCAGGACTCGATGAAGTTCTACGACTATGCGGCGCGGGGCCGACCGATCGTCAGCACCAGGTGGTTCCAGTCCGACTCCGCTGATCGCCCGCCTCACATGCTCCTCGCCGACACGCCGCTCGAGTTCGCCCAGGCCGTCCTCGCCGCCGAGCGGCAAACGGGCGCGGAGGCGGCGGCCCGGCGCGACTGGGCGGCCGCGCGCACCTGGACCCATCGCTGGCCGGAGTGGTCGGCCGCGGTGTTCGGCGTCGGCGGCTGACTCATACATCCGCTCACGTCGTTGGGGCGTGGCTCACGCTCACGGAACAGACGCCCGATGAGAGCACATGCCCTCGCTCCGGCTTGTCCGTTGGCGTGCCCTCGCAATCGTCGCCGCGACCGCCTCGACCTTCCTTGTCCTCGCCTCGCCCGGGCAGGCCGGTCAACGAACCAGCGCTGTCGCGAGCGCGGCTACGGCCACTGAGGCGAACGTCATCCCCTTTATGAAGCAGCAGCTCGCCGACTATGCCAACGCCGTCGACGGACCCTTCGAGAATGGCGTGTGGACGGATACGGACCCCTCCGGCGACTGCTGGGCATGCGAGAACGGAGGACCGGCGACGGGGGCGGCGACGCTGTATGTCCTCGGGGGCGCGAGCGACCACGCGCTGCTCGCCGAAGCCGAGGAGACCATCAACACGGCGATCGCCGAGCAGCAGACCCCCGACGGCGGGTTCACGCCTCCGGCTGGGGATTCTCAACCCGAAGGAATCGCGACGATGTTCTTCGGGGTCGAGTTCGGCACTACCTACCGCCTCCTCGCTCCCTACCTCTCCGCCGCCACTCGCGGCGCGTGGCAGCGCTCACTGGCCGCGGTCGGCAACTATCTCATGACCAGCAACTCGACGACCTATTACGTCAACGGGAACATCAACCTGGGCATGACCGAGCTGCTGTGGCTGATCTGGCAGGCGACCGGACAGAGCCAGTTCCTCCAGGATTACAACAACTCGTGGAACTTTATCCTCGACCCGCCGCAGTCGAAGTTCCCCGGGTCGGGCTGGGTCACGGTCCAGGCTCCCACCCAGGCTGACGGCTCCGACGGAAGCGGCTACTTCACAGAAAGCGGGCCTGGTGGAAACGGGTATGACAGTGAGTACAGCTCGCTTCAGCTCGACGTGGCCTCCCGGCTCTATCTCCTCTCGGGCGATCCCCGCGCGCTGCGCGCCGCGAACATGCTCATCAACATGGAGATGCCGCGGGTCAACACCTCGACCTGGAAGCTGGACACGAGCAACGGTACCCGGCACACGGAGCCTGACCGCTACGTCGGCTTCCAGACTTCCTCGTTCGCCACTCTCGGCCTCAACGCCGGCCGCAGCGACCTTATCCAGTACATCCTCCCTTCGCTCGAGGAGGAAGAGATCTGGTACCCCCAGCCTTATCAGGCCGACGGCGGAGTCTTCCGCCGCGCCTTCGGCAACAGCATTGCCGCCATCGCCCTGGCCACCGCCGACTCCGCCCCGGCCTACCATTCGATGGTCGGGCGCTACGGCCTTTACGGCGCCACCTCCTCACTGTCGCCGACCACGGCGTCCAAGCCCGCGGGCCCCCACGGTGGGCTAACCAAGACGAAGAAGCACAGCAAGCGCACCAAGCACACCAAGCACAAGAAGTCATCCAGGCATACCTTCAGGGGTCGCTGAAGGATCGTCGGTATCCTCGAAGGCGAATGAGAGCTCGCCAGAGGATTCGTCTCGCTTGTTGTGCCGCTCTGCTCCTGGCTCTTTCGGGGCCGGGGTGCTCCTCCGCCCACCAGACCGCGCCCCACCACCAGAGCGTGCAGCGCCCGCCGACCGTGCCGCAGCGTACGGCGATCCAGAAGCACGTGGATCTCGGCGGGCTGAGCCCCCAGGCCGTGACGTCTCACGTCAAGGCGCTGGCCGCCCTGTCCCGACAAGTGCTCAGCGTCTACACCAAGAAGAGCGGACCCAAGGACGGGCAGTATTGGTCCCGCGGCACTTTCGTCGTGAACGGCGGTGTCTCCTGTTGGTACTGCGACGACGCCGCAGCGACCGCGGCGGCCGTCCTCTCCGAGGAGGGCAAGGGCAATCCCCAGCTTCGCGAGCTCGCGATCACCACCTATTCGCACGCCATTCATACCTACGAGCGACCCACCGGCGAGGTCGTTGACTCCAACGGAAGCGGAGTGGGCACAGGGTTCTTCGCCGTTCAGCTCGGCACGACCTACTTGGAGCTGAAACCGTATCTCTCCGCCGCCACTCGGGCCTTGTGGGCCAACGCCATCACTCGATCGGCCAACTACCTGATCAACACCGGAGCGCTGACCTACTACATCAACGGGAATGTCAACCTCCGCCAGACGGAGGTGATGTGGCTCGCTTGGGAAATCACCGGGCAGAGCAAGTACTACGCCGACTACCAGCAGGAATACCGGTTTACCATGACCCCTCCGGTGCCTCGGTGGTCGGGCTACGGGATGCACCTCGACACGGCGCCGACCGCGCCGCTCGGAGCCAACGGAGCTGGGTACCTGACCGAGTCCGACGGCGACTCACCCGGGTTCGATCCGAGCTACACGATGGTCCAACTGGACACGGCGACGTCACTTTATGTCCTCACCCACGCTCAGCGCTACATCTGGCTGATGAACGTACTCCTCAACCAGCTGCGTCCGCTCGTGAGCTCCAGTTACGTCCTCAACGCCCACAACGGCACCCGCAAGGACGACATCACCGCCTTCCTCACGGCGGCCCCCTTCATGCTCCTGATGTCCGGCGATCGGTCCGACCTGAGTCGTTACTGGGTCGGCCAGCTTGGCGCCATTCACAATCAGTTCGTGTGGGCCGAGGGCTACTCCAGCGCCGGCTTCCACCTCGGCCTGAGCAACTGGCTGGCGCTTCCTATGCTCTACGTGCAGCATCCGGACGGCATCCTCGGTGGAACGTGCTCGCCCAAGCAGTCACCCGAGTGCGCCGCCCTGTTCTAAGGCACGGTTGGACATGACGTCTGAGCCTCGAGCCCTCTGGGACTGGCCTCACGAACGCGACATAAACGGGGTCTCCTTCGCCTCGCTGCTCGACCAGGGTCGGCTCCGGCCGGCGCTGGCTCGGCTGCCGATCCTCCGCGCGGTGATGCTGCGCCGTGCGGCGAGGGATTACGACGTACTCGTCGTCGGCCTCGCGGGCGGCACTACCCGGATGCTGCTCCTCTTGGAGCGACTCTTCCCCACCTCGCGGCGATACATCGTCCTGCTCCACTTCATCCCCGAGGTATCCTGGGCACGTTCGGGAACGCTGCGGGGAAGCCTCCTGAGCGCGGTCAAGCTCGTGAACCTGCGCCTCGTCGTCCGCCCCGTAGTGCAGAAGAGCGTGCTGCGGTGTCAGGTGCTGACGAAGTGGGAGGTCGAGCGCAACGCGCGCTATTTCGACATCCCACGCGATCGCATCTCGTTGACGCCGTATCCGCTGCGCCAGGGCAGCGATGAGCTTCCCGGGAGCGATGGGAAGAGCGGCGTCTTCGCCTCGGGCCGCGCCGCATGCGACTGGCCGACCGTGTTCGCCGCGGCGGGCGCCGGCGAGTGGTCCCTCACCGTCGTATGCGGCCGGCGCGACCTGGCGCAGGTTCAGCGCCTGAATCGAGACGGTCGCGCCATCGTCCTCGTCGACGTTTCCGCCGACGAACACGCGCGACTCATGCGCTCGGCGATGGTCTACCTGCTTGCCTTGCGAGATCGCCAGGTCAGTTCCGGCCAGATCCGCCTGTCGGACGCCATCCGGTCGGGGACTCCGGTCGTCCTCGGCGAGGTTCCGGGGATATCGGAATACGTCGTTGCCGAGCACACCGCGCTCACCTACCCGCCGGGCGACGCGAGGGCGGCCGGCGATCAGATCCGCCGGCTGGCCACGGACCCCGAGCTCCGCCGACGCGTCTGCGAGGAAGCCTTTGCCCGAGCAGGCGAGTGGACTCGCGAGCAATATCGGGCCGCGATGCACGATCTCGTCAACGCGGCCGCTGCGGAGGCATCCGCTCGTAGATCTCCAAGTGGCGATCGGCGATAGTCGACCAGTTCATCGAAGGCACGACGTGGGCGCGAACCCGGCCCGCGAGCGCTTTCAAGAGCCCGTCGGTGGTGAGGACGGCCAGGATCGCCTTCGCGATGTCCTGCGCCGATGCCCCGTCGGCGACCAGGCGCTCGTCGATGGGCCGGAGGATCTCAGGCGTTCCACCGACCGGTGTGCCCACGGCCGGCGTGCCGCAGGCGAGTGCCTCGGTCGTCGACATCCCGAAGCCTTCGAGCTCCTGCGTGGGGAGGACGAAGAGGTCGGCCGCTCGGTACCAGTCCCTGAGCTCGGTGTCGGATACGCGCCCGAGGAGGATGACCTTCTCCGCCAGCGACAGATCGCTTATCAGCGTGTTCAGGTCGGTGCGCAAGGGACCGTCCCCCGCGATCGCCAGACGTGCGCGGGGAAGTCTCGCGAGTACCGCCGGCATGGCGCTGACGAGTTCGGCGACGCCCGTGCGGGGAACGAGCCGGCGCGCCGTGAAGAGCAGCGGGTCGGCGCCCCGTGCCGCCTCATGAACGATCCCCGCGCCGGGGGAGAAGAAATCCGAGTCGAGTCCCGCGGGGATGGTCAGCGCTCGTTCAGCGGCGTCAGGAGAGAGCAGGCCGAGCTCGCCTCGCATGTATTCGGTCAGCACGATGGTCTGGCGCGACCGCGCCGCGACCCGCGCTTCCCCGGCCCGGGCCGTGTTCACGAGCGTTCCCCGTAGCTGCGTAGGTAGGGCATACCGGTCCTGGTGCTCGGGAAGCAGCTCGCGATAGATCGGCGCATGGAAAGTGTGGACGTAGGGAGCACCGAGCATGGCGGGCCCGAAGCCCTGCAAGGGATAGTGGACGTGGAGGATTCCCGGCGCCCTCGATGCCACGCCGGTCGCCCACAGGGAGGCGAGCGGGTAACCCAGAGCGTAGAGGCGGTTCGAACGTCGCGGGATGTCGTAACGGTGAATCCGGACTCCGTCGGCACCGAGCTCCCGCGCGGGGAGATCGCGCGAGACGCGTTTCGTCACGATCGTGACTGCGCTTCCCTTATCGGCTAGAGCTCCCGCAAGCTGGCGCACGTAGCGCTGAAGTCCGCCCAACTGATCGGGCATGACAGCGTTCGTGACCATGGTGATCGCGCCGTCCATGGCGTTCGCGTCACGCGCGGCCGGGGGATTCGATCGACCTCGCTGCGGCGGCGAGGGCGCCAAAGAGGACGCCGACGCAGGCGGCGACCGGCTCGTAGAAGACGACGACGTCGGTGCCCCAGCAGATCAGGATCGCGATCACGCCACCCGCGAGCCCGGCACCGAGCACAGGATGCGCCTTTACCGCAGCACGGGCATCGCCGATCAGGCCACTGAGGAGCAGGACCAGGAGTGCCAAGGCGAAGAGGCCTCCGTCGCCGATGAGCTGAAGGTACGTCGATGCCGCGTCTTGATAGATCGCGGTTTGCGCTTTCACCGCGGCACCGGCATTGGACGTGTGCTCCCGCTCGAGCTGTCCCATGTTGTCGATGCCGATTCCGGCCACGGGATGCTTCAGAAATCCATCGTTGAACGCCACCGACCAGAGCTGGAGGCGGGTCTGCTCTCCCGCCGCCGAGCCCTTCTCCTGAGCGGTCTTGCCCTGGGTGGAAGTGGGGTCGAAGATGGAGGAGAAGCGGCTCGCTATCGTCGGCCCTTCCAAGACAAGTGCGGCCACGACGACGACGACCAGGCCGAGCACGGCATAGGGAATCGCTTTCCGGCGGGAGACTCGAGGGAGCAGAGCGATGGCCGCGACCAGGCCGACGGCGGCACCGATCCACCCGGCGCGATCGAGCGAGAGGGCGAGTGCTGCACCGGCCAGGGCCAGCGCCCCGATCAGGAGCAGGCGACTGGTCGCCGACTTGACCGCGATCATGAGCACCGCGATGAGCGGGATCGAGAGGGCGAGGACGTTTCCGAGGGAGATCGGGTCGTTGAGTGAGCCAGTCGGCTGGTGCGAGGTTCCGTACGTGTAGATCTGCTGCCCGGCCGGCTGGCCTGCGGTGCCGCTCGAATAGAGGTTCAGGGTGTGGCCGGAGCGCGCCTCCCAGATCGCGATCGCCCCCTGGATCGCCGCCTGTATGGCCACCGCCGCAAGCACCACCCGCAGCCCGTCCTTGTCGGCCGCAGCGTAGGAGACCATGCAGGCGACGCCGATGAGCAGGCCCAGCGAGGCGACGAACTGGTGGTTATGGCTCCCCTGTTCCAAGGGCAGCAAGAGCAGGGGAAAGGCGAGCAAGCTGGTCCATCGCAGCCACGGAGCCCGATTGCGCGGAGGGTCCGACACGGCGATGAGAGCGAACCCCAGGAGGAGCAACGGGACGAGCGGCGAGACCCTGATGCCGGCGAACTGAGCGGTGGCGTTTGCGAAAGGCGCGCAGATGACGGTCAGACCCGTGATCAGGAGCAGCGGCCTCGCGATCGACGCGGCGAAGAAGATGACGAGTGGGCCCGCGACGGTCAGGCCGTACTTGAGCGTGGTCGGGAGCGCGAAAGCGTGCGCCTGGACGAAGCCGCTGGCCCCGAGGACCGCGAGCCCGCCCGATCCCACCATGATCAGGGCCCGGAGCGACGGCCATGGCGACTTGCTCGCGTTCACGGCGAGATCAGGACTTCGCCTTTGGGTTAGGGCCCACGACGAAGTCGCGAGCCCTCAGGTGCTCGACCAGGTCGCCGTACGTCGCCGTGAGGCATAGACCACGAGGCGGGCGACGATAAGCAAGCCGACGAGGAAACCGACAAGGGCATACAGCGTGGGCCTCGGTGCCGTCTGGCTCCCTACCCCCGCGTTACTGGTCACTTGGACGGAGGGACGGCCCGCCACCGCGGTCTGGGCGATGTTCGCCTGCGCCGACGCACGCTGCGCCAGGAGGGTGACGAGGGTCGACTGGAGCTGCTGTGCCTTCGTCGATTTCGGCGGCGCGGAGTCCAGCGCCGCCTGGGTCTGGGCGATCTCCGCGCCGATCGGACCAAGCTGTGCTGAGGAGCTCTGGGAGTAGTGCGTGGCCTGGTTAGCCACCTGCTGGTTGATGTACTTGACGAAGGCGTCGGTCACCGCCACCGCTCGAGCTTGTGCGAGCTGCGGGGAAGCGGCGGTGGCCTGAATCGAAACCAGGTTCTGCGCTCCGACCGTGCCGCCGCTCACGGACCCGGTGGGAACATCACCCGGCGGCTTCATCAGCTTGTCGGCCATCGAGAGAACCTGACTCGAGTTCACCACCTGCGAATACTGGCTGGCCAGGTTGTTGGCCCCGAGGGTGGTGGCGTTGACGTCGGTGCCGCTCACGAGCACGACCACCTCGGAGGAGGACGAGTAGGTGGCCGGCACCACCTTGCTCACCGCGAACGTCGCGGCGGAGATGAGCACGGCGCCGAGGAGCACGACCCACCAGCGCCGGAGCAGGATCGTGTCGGCCGAAAGCCATGCGGGCCGGGCCGCGGCCTGTACCGCGCTTCGCTCGTTGGAGACGTCGGTGGACACGTATGCAGTCGGGTCGGGGGATACGGGCACGCGCCAGTCAGGCGCGCTTGGCAGCGAGTCCGACTCGACGTACACGTCCGCAGCCGAACCGGGCGCGTCGGACGAATTCGCGACCGAATCGTCGACGACCCGTGGCCACACTATATTCAGGTGCTCTGCGATGTGCTCGCCCGCGGGCGTCTCGGCGGGCGCTACATCCTCGCCCTCGTCGGCACCGACCGCCCTCGATCGGCGGCCAAAAATCCTATCGCTCACGCTGCGACGCAGACGTGAGTGATGTGTACAGTTCGAGCCATTCCGCGGCCATTCGATCCGCTCCGTACCACCTGCGCCTTTGACGTTGTTCAGCGAGGAGGCGCTCCCGGAGCTCGCGGTTGACGAGGATAGCGCGCATGAGCGCGATCGCGTCGTCTTCGGTGCGACACACCTGCTCGGGGCCGAGCACCTCGCGATTGGGCCCGATGTCGCTGGCCACGACGATGACGTCGTTGGCCATGGCCTCGAGAATCGACAGGGGCAGGCCGTCCCACGCCGTCCAGTGCAGATAGAGCGTGCTCTCCGAGAGCGAGGTCAGCGTCGCCGCACGGGGGAGCCAGCCGGTCACGGGCACTCCTGCCCTCCGCATCGCGTCCTGGCCGATGCCGTCCCCGCCGCCGATCCAGCGAACCGCGGCGTGGTCAGCGACGGCAGCGAGCATCCTTGCGCACGCCTCCGGTCGCCGCTGGGGCGAGAGCCGACCCATTCCCACAGCGGTGGGAGTCGTCCGTGCCATAGCGGACGGCCGCGCGCCCATGCTGAGCTCGGAGATGCCGTTGGGAACGACCGCGACCGTGGTCGCCCCGGGCAGCGATCTCGCCTGCTCGCCCTCGCTGAGCGAGCATGCCCCGACGACATCGACCCGGTGCGCGACGAAGGCCTCGAGTAGGAGGTACGCCCAGCGCTTGCGAATCGATTCCGAGGACATCGTGAACGAGTAGCCCTGCGGCGTGTAAACGGTCGGAGCCCCTCCGAACCCGACCGCGCCGTGCAGTCCCGCGAAGGACGACAAGAGATGGACGACGTCGGGCTGCCAGGCCCGGCAGAGACGCTTGAGCGCGACCAGCGCGCGTATCTGCGCCCCGATGCTCCGCTCCGTCCAGGGGAGCCCGATGAGCTCCACCGAGGGATCGACACGGTCCCGGACGTCCTCGGGAGTCTCGGGCCGCACGCCGTAGGCGATTGCCGTGCGATGGCCATGGTCGGCCAGCTGCTCGGCCATCATGCGCGTGATCTCGAACAGCCCGCCGCCGAACGCCTCCGCCACGTAGAGGATGCTCAGAGCATCTTTGGGCTGCGCTCGCTGACGGGCACCGTCCGTCTCGCCGACAGTACGCCGGGCTGTACTCCGGGACGAATCCAGAGTCGGAAGGCCCCGGCCGTGTCGTCTGATCGCTTCTCGCGTCGCCATTTCTCTACTCACCGCGTCTCGATGCGGCATGGTATGACCTCACGGTTAGAGGTATCTCTATCCATACTTTGCACTGGCCAAAGCCTCGCAAACCTCTGCCTCTGCCCCTGCACTCACCCTCGCCAACGGTGGCGACTGCCTAGTCATCCTGTGCGATCAACGCGCGATCACTAGCGATTCTTTCTCAAAATTACGGCTTCCAGTCACCGTTTTCAAGCGTGAGGTCACGGCCCGACGCTCGCGTTGCGGCAAACCCTGGGCCGGCCCCCATCCAACGCACCGGACCGAGGTCACGCAAGATCCAGATGGACAGACTGCTCAGGCGGGCGGTTGGCCGGGGGGCGAAGGAGTCCCCACCACGTCGAAGTCCCCCACGTCAAAGCGCGCCAGGCGCCGCTTGAAGGCGTCCGAGAACGAGGGCCACAGGGTCCGGTTGCTCCCATCCTCGCTGAGGTACCAGCTGTTGCAGCCGCCGTTGGTCCAAACCGTGCCTCGCATGCGGTGCTGGACGCGGACGTTGTAGCGGTCCTGCACCGGGCGGCGGACGTCGATCGCCGCCACGCCGGGCGTGGCGAGCGCCCGCAGCGCCTCGAGAACGAACACGAGTTGCCCCTCGATGATGTTGATCATCGAGTTGTTGCCCAGGCCCGTGTTCGGCCCGACCAGGAAGAAGAGGTTGGGGAAGCCGGAGATGACGGTGCCGACGTAGGCCTGCGGCCCCCCCTCCTCCCAGGCCTGCGCCAGCGTCCTGCCGTCGCGGCCGGTCAGGCGCTTCGCCATCTGCGAGTCCCAGATCTTGAACCCGGTGCCGAGGATGATGGTGTCGACGGGGCGGTAGCGGCCGTCGGCGGTGCGGATGCCGTGCTCGTCGATCGACTCGATCCCGGCGGTGACGAGCTCGACGTTCGGCTGCGTGAGCGCCGGGAGGTAGTCGTCGCTGAAGATGATCCGCTTGCAGCCGATCCGGTACTTCGGCGCGAGCTTGGCGCGCAGGTCGGGGTCGCGCACCGAGCGGCGCAGCTTGGCCCGCGCGATCGCCTCGAGCACCGAGAGCACGCGCTGGTCGATGGTCAGTCCTACGACCAGGAGCTCCAGGGCGTAGTAGATGAGCGCCCGCAGGCCGCGCTGCACGGCGGGCGCGCGCCGGAACAGGCCTCGCTCGAGCGCAGGAATCGCGTGGTCCAAGCGCGGCACGATCCACCCCGGGGTGCGCTGGTAGACGTCGAGGTGCCCGGCGGCGCGCTGGACGTGGGGGATGAGCTGCGCCGCCGAGGCGCCGGTCCCGATCACCGCGACGCGCTCGCCGGCGAGGTCGTGCTCGTGGTCCCACTGCGCCGAGTGGAAAACGCTTCCGCGGAAGCGCTCGAGGCCACGAAGGTCGGGAATCGAGGGCTCGCTCAGCGGCCCCGCGGCGGCGATAACCGCGCGCGCACGGACGGCCCCGGCGCTCGTGTCGATGAGCCAGCGCTGCTCCTCCTCGTCCCAGCGCCCCGAGCGCACCTCGGCGCCGAAGGCGATGTGGTCGGTCACGCCCCGCTCGCGGGCGATCCGCCGCAGATACTCGAGGATCTCGCGCTGGGGCGCGAAGAACCGACTCCATTCCGGGTTCAGGGCGAAGGAGAACGAGTACAGGTGCGAGGGCACGTCGCAGGCGCAGCCCGGATAGGTGTTCTCGCGCCAGGTCCCGCCGAGGTCGCTCGCGCGCTCGAGCACGACGAAGTCCTCGATCCCCGCCTCGCGCAGGCGGATGGCGGCGCCAAGCCCGCCGAATCCCGAGCCGATGATCGCGACGCGAACATCGCCGAGGGCCGCCGCCGTAGCGTCCTGCCCGCCGTTTCGCTCCGATGTCGCCGTCATCGTCTCAATTTATCTGCACGGGGGTCCCAGCGGCGCGATCGAGGTGAAGACTCGGATGCTCGTGGTGTCGCTCGATCGAGTCCGCGCTTGGTATCCTTACGAACCGTAAAAAGTAAGGCGGCTGATGGACACGCGAGCGAAGATCACGTCGAAGGGCCAAGTAACGATTCCCAAGAGCGTTCGTGACGCGCTGGATCTCCACGAGGGCGATGAGCTGCTCTTCCGGGTCGAGCGCTCCAGGGCCCTGATCGCGAAGACACCCGGCTTCCTCGGACTCGCCGGAACGGTTCCAGTACCAGCCGGCAAGCGCGGCACGCCATGGGACGACGTCCTTCGCAGCACCCGCCGCGAACGTGCCGGACGGCGACGCTGACCGCGTTCCTGGACACCAACGTCCTCATTCGCCATCTCACTGGCGACCCGCCAGAGATGGCGTGCCGGTCGACCGCCTCGCTCGCGAGCGAGGAGCACCTGCTGCTTACTGATCTCGTACTCGCGGAATGCGTCTACGTGCTCGAATCGTTCTACGAGGTCGAGCGTGCGCGGATTGCTGAGCTAATGCGCTCAGCAATCGCGCTGCCATCGATCGATGTGATCGATCCCCCATCGCTCCTTCGCGCGATCGAGGTCTACGAAGTCGACCGGCTGGACTTCGCCGAGGCGTACCTCGTCGCGCAAGCCGAGTCCACCGGCGTTCAAGACATCCTGTCCTTCGACCGATCGATCGACAGGATCACAACCGTCAACCGCCGCGAGGCACTCGACTGCCCGCGATGAAGTGGTTCCTGCTCGTGTGGGCGTCGATCGCGGTCGTGCTCGTCGTCCTCGCGCTCGTGGTGGGGGGGGAAGGTTCTCGGCCTATCATCAGCCCTCGCGGAGCTCTGGATGCGACGGGCGCGCCTGCCCCCAACCCGGCCAATCGCCTGAGCGTCCGTATGCTCGCCGGCGAGCGGATCATCACGGGCTATACAGGGACGACGGTGCCCGAGTGGCTGCTCGCACTCGTTCGCCGGGGGGACGTGGGCGGCGTCATCGTCTATGCCGCGAACGTCGCCTCGACCAGTGCACTCGCCGCGCAGATGGGTCGTCTTCAGGCCGCCGCCCGTCCGCTCGGGCTCGGCCCGTTGCTGACGTTGATCGATCAAGAGGGAGGCGAGGTGAAGCGCCTGCAAGGACCTCCGAACGGTTCGGCCGCCGAGATGGCTACGCGAGGGACGCGCTGGGTGCGCCGCCAGGGCCTCGCGACCGCCGCCCTCCTCCGCAGCGCCGGCATTAATGTCGACCTCGCTCCGGTCGCGGACCTGTCACGCCCGGGCGGCTTCGAGCGCGCCACCGAGCGGTCCTTCGGAGCGACGCCAGGGACCGCGGGGCCTCTGAGTGCGGCTTTCGCGACGGGGCTGCAAGCCGGGGGGGTCGCGGCGACGCTGAAGCACTTCCCAGGCCTCGGCTCGGTGACGCAAGACCAGGATCTCTATCCCCAGACGGTCACTCTCTCGCTCGGGGTCTTGCGGCGGTCCGACGAACAGGCGTTTGTCCCGGGAATCTCCGCGGGGACTCACCTGGTGCTCATCAGCACCGCCCGCTACCGTGCGCTCGCATCGGTACCGGCGGTCATCGCGCCCGCTGTGATCACGGGAGAACTGCGCGACCGACTCGGCTTCACCGGCGTCGTGGTGACTGACGACCTCGACGTACCGTCGCTCAGTAGCTTCGGTACGCCGGCGGAGCTTGGCGTGCGCGCGACGCTCGCCGGCGCCGACCTGCTCGTTTTCGCCCACCAGCCGGCCGACATCGAGGCCGAGATCGCCGCCCTGACCAACGCAGTGCACACAGGTTGGGTCTCTCAAACCACGCTCGTCGCGTCGGCGCGTCGGACACTCGCGCTGCGCGCGGACCTCGCCGCTGGACCGTGACGAGCAGCAGGCCCGCACTGGCTGCACGTTTTACCAGCGCGCCGCGCGTACGAAATCGGCAGCCGGGCGACCGACCCACTGGGTGATACGCATGGCGAGGCCCATACCGGTCGCGAAGCGGGCGGTTTTCAGGCCGGTTAGCTGGCTCGGCTGGCAGCGCAGGTCCTGCGCGGTCTGCGCCCACGTAGCGCCGCGGCTCGCACGGGCCTCATTCAGCCCGGCGTGCAGCGCCTTCAGGTCCCAGCGCGGTCGGCGGTCCGGCCCGCAGGCCGGCAGCGGCGAACCGGCGTCCAGGCCGGCGCCGACCAGGAAGCTCTCCGGCGTGCGGTCCAGCCAGCGCAGGAAGAACAGCGCATGCTGGCAGGTAGTCCCGCCCCGCTCGCCCAAGCTATGCAAGGTAGAGGGGCTGATCGGACGATTCGACAGCCCGCGAGATTCGCGAGCCGCGTTCAGCATCGGCGCCATGTCCCAGATCGCCGTCGCGGCGCCCGGCCAGCTCAGTCCCTCGGCCCGGCGCCTGACATCCAACGCCGCATACAGCGCCCTCCCATCGAACTCTCGGATCATCGCGCCCATGCTTGCATCCAAGCTCGCGACCCACAAGACTCGACCGCGTGGCGGACGTCTGGGAAGACGGTGAGGAGGCCGGCGAGCCGCTGGAGTGGATGCCCGAGCCTGTTGAGCTCCTCCGCTACGACACGGTCGACGGAGACGACCGCGCGCTGCGGATCTTCTTCAGCCTTGTCGGAGACCACCCGCCGGGCCGCTCCTTGTCGGATGTCCGGACGAGCGAAATCGACGACCGCGTGGTGGTTACCGTCATTCGGCGCGACCTGGTCGGCATGAGTCCCGACGGCGCGGAGCACGGCCACAAGCTATTCGACTGCCTTTGCTGTGTGCAGATCTCGCTCCGGTGGTCGTTCGGAAACGGGCGCGTCATCGACGGATCCACGGGCCTGACGGTCACTCGGCTCAACAGGGCTCCCGTCTTCGACCCCGAGCAAGGCGATCTCGACCACCACCTCGGGGAGCTCGCTCGCATCAACGGATGCCCCCTGTGGCGCTGACTCTGCCACGAGCCGAGGTAGCGGCCGATATCGCTATCGCGTGACCAGATGGCCGGCCATCACACCGAGGTCGACCCGGTCCTCGTCGCCAACGGCGCCGGAGTGGTCGGTTAAGCCGTCACGTTATCTGCACCGGCGTCCCGAGTGGGAGCGTGCGCGCGAGCCAGTCGGCGACGGTGTCGCTCATGTGGACGCAGCCGTTGCTCCAGTTCTTACCGATGCTCGCGGGCTCGTTCGTTCCGTGCAGGGCGATCTGAGCGTCGCCGGTCCCGAACGTCTTCAGCAACGTCGAATGCGCCGAGAGCCCGAAGGCGTAGGTCCCGTACGGTCCC
>Ga0302325_10015230_pt1 | contig 16340 bp, 12 predicted proteins | sample Palsa_T0_2_FD_201948 | JGI IMG/M metagenome (GOLD analysis project Ga0302325, IMG submission 201948) | Peat permafrost microbial communities from Stordalen Mire near Abisko, Sweden - Palsa_T0_2 | ecosystem: Environmental > Terrestrial > Soil > Palsa > Peat permafrost | place: Sweden: Abisko... | reverse complement strand
CCCAATCGACGACCAGCGGGTTACGAACCCGCCGACGAACCCCGCGCTGCTTGATGCCCTTGCGGATGATCTGGTGAAAAACGGGTATGATCTCAAGCATCTTTTGCATACAATTTGCACCACCCGAACCTATCAGCGCAGCTCGGCGGCCACACCCGCAAACAGTCTGGACGAACTGTTCTTCAGCCACTACCTGCCAAAGCGGCTTCCCGCCGAAACATTGCTGGACGCTATTGATTTTGCGTGCGGCACCAGGGAGAAGTTTAACCAGCTTCCGGCTGGAACCCGCGCAATTCAGTTGCCGGATCCATCTGTGGGCTCCGATTTTCTGGACGTGTTTGGGCGGCCGCAGCGACTCATCGCGTGCGAATGCGAACGGGAAAACGAACCCAACCTGTCCCAAACACTGCGCCTGATGAACGGAGATACCGTAAACCGCAAGGTAGGCCAGGACGAGGGAATCCTGGCAAAGATGATCAAGACCAAGCAGTCGGACGATACAATTCTGAAACGGATATACGAATCCACACTTGCAAGGCCCCCTCGTCTTGCTGAACGACGATCCGTCATGGCAGTGCTTGCATTTACACCGGAGAGGGATCGCAAGTCCGTCTTCGAGGATGTTTTGGTAACACTGCTCAACAGCAAGGAGTTTCTGTTTAACCACTAGGAGACGCAGATGTTCGATATTCAAGTTGGCGAGAGCATGGCGTGTGACGGCATTTCGCGCCGTGATTTTATCCGCGTGGGCGGACTGAGTGCGCTCGGATTATCGCTGCCGGGCTTGCTGAAAGCTAATGCGGCGACAGCACCCGGAAAGAAGGAGACGGCTTGTATCCTATTATGGATGGGCGGCGGGCCCAGCCACATCGACACGTTTGACCCTAAACCGGCCGCTCCTGCCGATATCCGCGGCGCCTTTGGCGCGATCCCCACCAACGTTTCCGGTATTCAGATTAGTGAGCACCTGCCAAAACTCGCGAAGCAGATGGATAAGTTCTCGATAGTCCGCTCCGTAACGTCTCCCGACGCCACCCACGAGACGGCGACTCACTACCTGCTCTCCGGCTATCCGTTTAATCCGGCCATCGAGTATCCGGGTTACGGCTCCGTGGTTGCTCGTGAGAAGGGCTTCCAAAACGGAATGCCTCCTTACGTTATGTTCGGAGGAATGCCGAACAACCACGGCGGCGGCGGATATATGGGAGCTGTCTACAACCCCTTTATTATCAACGGAGACCCGAACAATAAGGACTTTAGCGTAGAGGATGTGCGGCCGCCAAACGGAGTAGATACTCTCCGACTCGACCGGCGGCGAATGCTGCGCGGCGCGCTGGACGATTGGCAGCGGGACAAGGAGACGGCCAGCAAGGCAACAGAAACCATGGATGCCTTCTACAGCAGGGCATTCGATCTGGTAACGTCTCCTGTCGCAAAGAAAGCGTTTAATCTGAAGGAGGAGCCGGACAAGCTGCGCGACGAGTATGGCCGCACCACTTTCGGCCAATCGTGTTTGCTTGCGCGAAGGCTGGTTGAATCCGGTATCCGATGCGTAAGCATCAACTTCAACGGCTGGGATACCCACACAGATAATTTTAACTCGCTCAAGAATAGCCTTCTGCCGCCGCTTGATGGTGGATACGCCGCCCTGCTCAACGATCTGAAACAGCGCGGCATGCTGGATTCAACGCTGGTGGTGTGGATGGGTGAGTTCGGGCGCACGCCGCGTGTAAACTCATCCGCTGGTCGCGATCACTGGCCGGGTGCAATCAGCGTCTGCCTGGGCGGGGGCGGAGTGAAGACCGGTATGGTGGTTGGCTCGTCAAACGAGCGCGCCGAATATCCAAAGGATCGGCCATTACGTGTAGAAGATGTTGCGGCCACAATCTATACTGCAATGGGAGTTAATGGCGACATCGAATACATGTCTCCTCAGCAGCGGCCAATCAAAGTCAACTACGATGGCACTGCGATTGCAGAACTCCTTGGGTAGGTCGTAGAGGGCAGGCCGTAGAGGGTAGGCCGTAGAGATAAGATAGGTGAGCGGAGGAACGATACCTCTCCCCTCGTGGGAGAGGTTAGGTGAGGGGGCGTTTCCGAAGCAATAAGGTCCTGTGGTCCTGCCATTGAAATGAGTTTCCTCCCTGTATTGGATAGACCGTCATCTCCGCCTGGCGGTCGCTCAGGCCGAAGCAGTGTGGTACAGTCGCAGACCGAATGTATCCAATTTGGGCTAGGTCGGCCAGGAACTCTGCATGAACCGTTTGCCTATATTGTGGCGTTTTGCTCTAAGTCTGACATTGCTTCTGTTTGCTGACGGTACCGCGCGGACGCAAAAACCGGCTGCCAGCCCAACTTATTCGCACGATATCCGCCCGATTCTGCAAGCTCGCTGCACTGTATGCCATAACCGCGAAATGCTTGCGACCGCCGCTACCTCCGGCGGCCTCGATCTGGGATCATACCAGGCGCTTCAAAAAGGCGTCGTCGCAAGCGGCGGCTACAGATCGATAATCGGCGGCACAAAGGCCTCCGGTGGCGCCCTGATTGAACGGATCACAGCTACAAGCCCCTCGCGAATGATGCCGAGAGGCGGACCTCCGCTTCCGCCGCAACAGATTGCACTTTTCAAGCGATGGATTGCGGCTGGACTGCCCGAGGGAATTGACGGAGTAACTGCGAATGCAGCGTCGGACGCGAAGGTTCTTCCTATGCCTGCCCCCGCCGGGCTGCAAAGCGTATCGTTTGCAACCCAGTTGAAAGCCTCTGCGGATCTTGCCCCCAAACCTACTCCGAAAGATCTCGCCGTTGCCTTTGCCCTTAAGGTCGGGCCTGTTCCGGGCATTACTTCGCTTGCGTATAGTCCCGACGGTACGGTATTGGCTGTTGGCGGATATCGCGCCGTAACGCTGTGGAATACCAAAACAGGTCAGCCCGCAGCGTGTATCATCCATCTCGACGGCAACGTTCAAGCGCTCGCATTTCGGCCGGATGGGTCGCAGCTTGCGATAGCGGGCGGCCTGCCGGGCTTAATGGGTGAAGTTCGCATAGTGGATGCGAAGACAATGGCGGCGGTCGGCACTCCACTGAAGGGCCATACGGAAGTAGTGTTGAGTATTGCGTGGAACGCAGATGGAACCAGGATCGCGACGGGCAGCCAGGATAAAACAGCGCGCCTTTGGGACTGGCCGACGGGCAAGGAGCTGAAGAGCTTCAAGGATCATGGCGACGCCGTAACATGCGTCAGCTTTTCGCCGGACGGCAAATCTCTATATACCGCAAGTATGGACCACAATCTTCGCATGTTCGATGTAGTCAAAGGTACACTAACGCGAACATTTACCGGTCACAATGATGGCGTTACCGCAATGTCTGTAAGCCTGGATGGCAAACGTCTAATTTCGTCCGGCATAGAGCCGAACCTTCGCTGGTGGAACACAGAGACAGGCGATATAACAAATAATAATGGCGGCCATGGCGGCCAGGTGAATGAGATAGTCCGCAGCAAAGACGGCAAGCTGCTTGTAAGCGTATCTGCAGATAAAACGGTGAGAGTGTGGGATGCGAACAGCACGGGCCAGCAGCGGACGCTTGATGGATCGACCGATTGGGTCTATGCGGCAGCAATCAGTCCGGACTCAAAGTTCACAGCCGCGGCAGGGGCAGACGGCGTGGTGCGAATCTGGGAGACTGCAAACGGAAGGCTGCGATTGATGCTTATAAGCTGGCCACAGGAGAAGGGTCCTCTGCCGGAATGGCTCGCAATTACGCCGGAGGGATACTACGATGGATCCGCCGCATGGTGCGCGCTGCTTAAGCCGTCTCTTAACGGAAGCGCACCTGCAACACCGCAATTGACCGCATGGGTGAAAACATTGCGGCAACCGGATAGCCTGCTCAAATCGTGGCAAGGCCTGGCACTTGATACAGCCAAGCCTAAGTAGCAGGCCATCAGACAGGGACAAGAACAGGAAAGTCGATGCAGGGCGGATACTCGCCCCCTCTCCTAGTGAGGAACGAGCGGTCAGGAGAGGGCTGGGGTGAGGTAGGACTTACATCGGCAGTTCGTGATGAACAGGACGATACCAAAGATGCTTAATCTCAAATCAACGATCAAAGATATATTCTGTACACTTGTTGCCTGCGGCGCATTCGGCATCACACTACCCGCAAACGCCCAAACCTCATTCCCGATGATCATTTCGACGTATCCTACCGGCGTGCAGCGCGGAAAGACAACCGAAGTTACCGTAACTGCCGGTGTCATGAATGGCGGCGGCGGCGCCAACCTTTATGGCGCCTATAAAGCGGCGTTTGAAGGAGATGGAATAAAGGCGGAGATCGTACCGCCGGCGAAGGGCTGGCCGGCAAAAGACCCGAAGAAGCCCGGGACGGTGCCCGATGCGCCTACCGTAACCATGCGCGTTACTGTAGCGCCGGATGCGGCCCTCGGCGTGCGTGAGTTTCGCGTTGCTACGGCGCACCACGGCAGTTCCACCGTGGGCTTGCTGGTGATTGGCGACGAGCCCGAAATAAACGAGGTTGAGCCTAATAACGACCTGGAACATGCGCAGCTCGTCACCGTTCCCACGGTGGTAAACGGCAAAATTCAGGCTGCAGAGGATGTGGACTGCTTCAAGTTCAATGCTGCCGCCGGTCAGAGTATTACGTTTACGGTACTGTGCGCCCGTATTGAGGACAAGATTCACGATCTCGCGCCGCACGCCGACCCGATGCTTGTTTTGAAAGATATGGCAGGCAAAGAGCTCGCTCGCAACGATGACTACTATCGCGCCGACCCCATGCTGAACTACACTTTTGCGGCTGCCGGGATGTATGAGGTAGAACTGCGCGATGTTGGCTATCAGGGCAACCCCAACTGGGTCTATCGACTGACCATCACGAACAGGCCCTTCGTTATCGCCGCTACCCCATGTGGCGTGCGCCGCGGCCAAAGTGCAGAACTGCACATTGAAGGTTACAACCTGGGAGGAACTCAGATCGCCCACCTGGATGTACCGGCAAACACGCCGCCAGGTATCTGGAACACACCGCTCAAGCTCCCTAATGGAACTACGAACCTTGTGCCGCTGCTCGTCTCGGATGCTCCGCAAGCTGCATTTGTTCCAGCTTCGAACGGCCAGACCCCTACGGTAACAGCGGCGCTGCACACCGGCTCAAATACTGTTACCCGAGGCGGCATGGCGCTGCCGGGCGGCGTAAACTCATGGATCGACAAGGAGAACCAGGTAGATCGGTACAGGTTTCACGCAAAGAAGGGTGAGGCGTGGGGATTTGAAGTGACAGCCCGGAGGCTCGATTCCGAGATGGATTCCGAGATGAAGATCCGGGATGCGAAAGGCAGCGTGCTGGCCGAAAATGACGATGCAATCGGCAAGGATTCGCGCATCGACTGGACAGCTCCTGCCGATGGAGACTACGACGTAGACGTCCGGGATCTGGCAGGGCATGCGGGGCCAACCTACTACTATAACCTGACAGCCGCACCGCTCAAGCCGGACTTTCGCGTAAAGTTTGATACCGAACGTGGAATGATCGCTCCCGGAAACCGCACAGCATGGTTTGCGATACTTGAGCGTCGCTACGGGTTTCCCGGAGAGGTAAAGATCGATGTTACAGGCCTCCCACCTGGCGTTTCGGTTAGTGCCCTAACTCTGCCTCCCGATATAACGCAGGGACCTCTCATTTTTTCCGCCGCGCCGGATGCGAAGATAGATATGTCCCTTGTTCATGTCACAGGCACCGCAATGCTGCCTGGTTCCGGTGGTAAGCCGTTGGCCGTAACTCATTCGGCTGCGCCGCTTACTGAGATCTATATGCCCGGAGGCGGTCGGGGTTTGACCGAAGTGGATACTGCGGCCATTGCGGTGTCTGAGGAAAATGATCTTGTGGTTACCACTACAACGCCGGCAATCACGCTTGCTCAGGGCGGCACCGCCAAGATAGAGGTGGATATTAAACGCAGGCCGGACTATACCAAAGCGGTGACGCTGGATCTCAGGGTTAACCACCTCGGCGGAATCCATACCAATCAATTGCCGCCAGGCGTAACGATTGAAGCGGATGGGGTTACAATTCCCGAGGGCAAGACGCATGGCACTATTGTAGTAAAGGCTGCCGCGGACGCGAAACCAATCCAGAACTGGACGATGGCTGTTATGGCAAATGTCAGCGTAAACTTTGTAATGAAGGTCTGGTATGTTACGCCCATTACACTAACGGTAACCCCGGCGCCGAAGAAGTAGGCCGCACGCCTGGTGTTGGGTATTGGGTATTTGGACGGAGCGCGCATTTACCCTCTCCTGGCCGCGAAGCGGAGGTCAGGAGAGGGTAGAGTGAGGTTGGAGTCAAATTGTGGGGTCTTCGCTCAGTGCCAATGCAATCGCCTCGTCCATCGTCATACCGCGTCCTCGATCCCATGCCTTTTGAAACGTTTCATCGCCGAGAGACTGACGAGCTACTGCCACTTCTCGGTCGTACTTTTCTTGCTCATTACGCGCCAATGGGGATCCGATCGCCTCTCGAAAGGCAGCAGCGGCTCCCCAAAACATGGCGGCAAGCTCCGATTGACTTTCTTTGACCGCGAGATAGGCAAACGCATTCAAAGAGGATGTAATTCCAAGGCTGCTTCCGATCACTTTTCGGATGTATAAGCCCTCCTCAAGATATGCCCTGGCGGCACCATAGTCGCCGTTATTCGTTGCCGAAATTCCTAGCCCCATGAGCGTGTTGGCGATACCGCTCTTGTTTCCGGTCTCCCTGAAAACTGTCAGGCTGTCGCCGTAATACGCCCTTGCAGAAATATAGTCTCCCTCTGCGTTGGAAATACTTCCCAGGTTACTCAGCGATACGGCAATGCCCTGTAGGTTGCCGATTTGCTTTTGTATCGCCAGGCTCTCGTTATGAAAGGTCCGGGAGGCGGCGTAGTCGCCTTGCGAAAAAGTTGCAATGCCAAGGTTATTAAGCGCACTGGCAATGCCGCTCTTGCTTACTATCTCACGCTCAATGCTCAAACACCGCTCAAAATACGATAGCGCAACGGGGTAGTTGCCGTGAGCCATAGCGATACGCCCCAGGCCATTAAAAGAAGCTCCTATGCCGCGCTTATCCCCAATTTCCCTGTATATGATCAGACTTTCTTCAAGGTAGGCCCGAGACGATTCCAGGTCGCCGAGATAGAGAGCAAGTGAACCCACTCCGCTGAGCGCCCTGGCTCGCTCATGTGTTCGACCCTGACATCCGTCTGCTTGCAATGCCCTCTCGCACCACGCTCTGCCCTCAGAAAAATATCCTCGCATCGCCCAAAAGGCCCATAAGGCCCCGCAAATACGCAAACACTTCGTCGATCCGGCCAGTTCGAGGCTCCAGCTTAGTGATGCCCGCAGATTATCGTGCTCCTCGTCCAGGCGCTTAAGCCAATCTACCTGCTCGGGTCCCGAAAGTTCAGGCTCTGCCACCTCCGCCAGAGATAGGAAGTGATCCAGATGACGCTGCCAAACCATTTCGCTCTCGCCAATCTCAACAAGCCGCTCCCGGGCATATTGACGTACCGTCTCGAGAAGACGATATCGCGTTACGCCTACTTGCTGGTCTGCCATCACCAGGCTTTTGCCACAAAGGGATGTCAACAGCTCCAGAACGTCCGTGGGCAGTAGGCAATCGGCAATTGGCAATCGGTGATCCGACGTTCCTTCTACTGCCGACTGCCGATTGCCGACTGCCTTGTCTGCAGCGCAGACCGCTTCAGCCGCTTCCAATCTCCAGCCGCCCGCAAAGACGGAGAGCCGATGGAGCAAGGCCTTCTCATGTTCATCAAGGAGGTCGTAACTCCAGTCAATCATTGCTCGAAGCGTCTGTTGTCTCGGTAGGGCAGTGCGGCTGCCACCGGTCAGCAGGCGAAAACGGTGATCCAAGCGACTGTTTATCTCCTCCACCGACAATGACCGCACTCGTGCCGCCGCCAGCTCAATCGCAAATGGAATTCCATCCAGGCGCCGGCATGCGGACGCGAGCGCAGAAGCGTTGTATTCGGTAACTGCGAAGTCGGTCCGTGCTTCCCTGGCCCGAGCGATGAACAGGCGCGCCGCCTCGAACTGCAGCAGACTATCCGGAGTGTGTTGCTCCCCAGTATCCGGCAGCGACAATGATGGGACCCTGTAACTGGCTTCACCGGAGATTCCAAGCGCTTCCCGACTGGTTATTAGCGTGCTCACGTTCGAACAGGACTTGAGCACTGCGTCCACAAGACGAGCAGAGGAATCCAAAACATGCTCGCAGTTGTCTAGAAGCACCAGCGTCTTCTTTTCCTTAAGCGCGGAGAGAAGCGTCCTGGCAATCAGTTCACCGGGCAGTTCCCGGATGTCGAGCGCCTGCGCCACCGCCTGGGGTACAAGGCCGGGATCAGACAGCGCCGCTAATTCAACCAACCAAACCCCATCCGGATATTGCTCCGTCACGTCCGCAGCAGCCTGAACTGCCAGGCGCGTCTTTCCTGTGCCCCCACTGCCCGTGAGTGTTACCAGCCTCGATCTTTGAAGCAGCTCTTTGATCTCCGCCATCTCTTTATCTCTGCCGATGAACGAGGTAAGCTGCTGAGGCAGATTATGTATCACGCCCCGGCTCTCGATCGACCGAAGCGGTGGGAATTCGGAGGGAAGACCAGGATGGAACAACTGAAATACGATCTCCGAGCGACCCAGATCCTTAAGTCGGTGCTCGCCGAGCGGTTTGAGTGAGCAGTCGGGAGGCAGTGAGTCGCTGCACAAATCGTGAGCTACACGGGAGAGAATTACCTGACAGCCGTTCACAGTTGAAAGCAGCCGTGCAACACGGTTGACGGGTGGGCCGAAGTAGTCGTTATCACGGCTCTCAACCGCTCCTGCGTGCAGTGCCATTCGTACTTTGATCTTCGTTTCGACGGGCCAAGGCTCGGATAAAAGGGCAGACTGCGCGGCTATTGCAGCCTGAATAGCCTCGGACGCCATCGAGAACGCTGCGCAAAACGCATCACCGAAGGTTTTGAATACGTATCCCCTGTTAAGCTCGATGGCGGCTCGCAGAAGTTCATCGTGGCGGGCAAGTGCACAGCGCATCGTCTCCGGATGCAACTCCCAGAGCTTTGTGCTGCCCTCGATATCGGTAAAGAGAAAAGTGACGGTTCCGGTTGGCAGGTTCACGATCTGGCTCCGCACAAGCGACTTGAAGCTGCCCTACTATTCACTTCCGGCACCGCTTTTCCTGCGGGAGCGCAATGCATGCGGGTATTGGGTATTTGGTATTGGGTATTTGGACTAAGTACCAATAATCGGGGCGCCCGGTTCTTTCCTCGATGTTCTCAGGGCACGCAGCAGGAATCTTACTTGCAGCGCCGAACAGAGCTTCATGCGAATCCATATAACCCACCGCCTTGTGGGCGCTGCCTGCTTCCTTGCACTGCTAACCCCTCCATGTATCTGGTTTGTTCATCAGCACCGCCAATTGACCCTCAATCGGGCACTTCTTGCTGCCATCAAGCGGTCCGATACAGTAAGCGTCGATAGTCTTCTCGCTTCCGGCGCCGACCCCAACACGCGAGACACGCCGGGCAAAAGCGACTCGCTCCTTCAGAGGCTTAAGAACGTCCTCCACCCGCCGCCGTATCATCGGTAACCCAGCGAATTCACGAAACGTCTGGCCCGTGCATGGGCATCATCACTTATCTAGCCCCAGCGCAGTCGGATGCTTCGGCTGATACAGCCCGACTTCGCCCCCTCCGGGAAGCTGGATCATTGTAATCGAACCCCACCTCTCTTCATGTATCTCCGAGCAGCTTACACCCTTCGTCTCAAGGGACGAGATCTCGGCACGCAAGTCGTCACACATCAGATAGAGCTCGTGCTTACCTGCTGCATCCCCAGCAGGATGAATCGCTGCCTCGGATGGCGGCAGCGCAAAGATCAGCCACCCGCGGCCGGCATCCACAGATGGGAATCCGAGGACATCGCGAAAGAATGCCCGATCTGCCTCGGCATCTTTGCTGTATAAAACTGCGTGTGCACCGATAATCATGAGATCACCTCCATTTCCTCTTGCAGTTCATCTTGCCTCATCCCCTCCGCTGCGCGTTCGGGGCAGATTCTGTTCATTTTGCCCAAAGATCTACTGCCCCTCCAGCCTCGCTAACTCCGCCTCAAAAAGCTCTTGATCCTCCCTGATATCCCGGGAGGGCCGCTTCGCTCCGGGCTTCTCTGCCGCTGTAGTTTGAGGCTTCTCGGCTGTAACCGGCGGAGCAAGCTTGTCAAGTCCTGTTCGTTTCTGCTTCTTGAGCGTATCCGTATCAGTATCTGCGACACGGACAAGCTCGGCGTTCCACCAGCCCTCCTGATGTTTAATCTCTGAGGGCGGACGCACAACCGGGGCTGAGGGCTTGGCTTCCGATATTACCTTTGCACCGCGCCGCTTCTCCAGTCCGTCCAGCCTGGAGATCTCGGCCTGCCACATCGCGTCGTCCTGCCGCCGCTTAAGTAACAGCTGCATCGCTTCCGAACTGCGTTTGCGCTCCTCTTCCTTGCGCCGAGCCAGCTCCTCGGCCTGTGCTTTTCGCGCAGCCTCAGGATCGCGAAGATAGTTCTCCTGCTCCGGAGTGAGGCTAAGCCCTTTGTCCTTAAGAAAGACGGTGAGATGCTCGCTTGCCTGAACACGGCGGGAAGGGAAGATCAATGCGGCGCCGGCATTATTTGGTTCGGGCTCAAACGGAATCCCACGCTCAGCGCACCAGAGCTGAAGCGCCGGCTTCAACACTACGCCCCTGCCATGCACAAGCCGCACGCACCGCATGCCCCTCCAGCCCGGCCATTCATGCTCCAGCAGCGACCGCATCTCATCAGCCGTGTGGCCGTGCAGATCAAACTCGATATCCACATCACCTTTTCGCCGTCGGTTAGCCACTACCTCTCCCCGTTAACCCTTCTACCAGTTCAATTATCTATTCAACACAGCGTACTTGTATTACTCGGCGCGCCGGTATAATACTCGGCTAATCGCCGTTAAAGATAGTCGAGGGAACGCGGCCTTTCATATCGCCGTCTTTTGTTACAATACGAGCCTGGGAGTAGTCATAATGACGAATTACAAATACCTTATAATTGGCGGCGGGATGACCGCTGCCGCAGCGGTCGAGGGAATCCGCGAAGTTGACCAGAAAGGCTCTATTGGCCTAATCAGCACTGAGCCTGATCCGCCGTATAATCGCCCGCCGCTGACTAAGGGGCTTTGGAAAGGCGATAAGCTCGATAGCATCTGGCGCAAGGTCGCCGAATATGGCGTAACCACTCATCTGGGCCGCACAGCTCAACACCTGGACCCGCAATCTAGACGAGTGGTTGATGACCAGAACACGGACTATACTTATGAAAAGCTGCTTCTTGCCACGGGCGCCGCACCAAACGTATTGCCTTTTGGCGGCGAACAGGTCATATACTTTCGAAACTTGCAAGATTACCAGAGACTAAGGGCTGTGACCGAGCGAAACAACCATTTCGCGGTTATTGGCGGAGGGTTTATTGGGTGGGAAATTGCCGCAGCACTTACCATGAACGGCAAAGAGGTGGTGATGGTTTTTCCGGATAAAGCGATCGGCAGCCGGATGTTTCCATCCGAATTAGCAGAGTTCCTGAGCGATTTCTATCGGGGAAAAGGTATCGATGTTATGCCTGAATCCAGCGTGACAGGCATGGAGGGCAGCGACGGTAAATCGAGTCTTCAAATCACTCATGCTAAAGGAGGCGGCAAACAAGAAGTGACCGTAGACGGTGTAGTTGCGGGTATCGGCGTAAAGCCAAATGTGGAACTTGCCAAAGCTGCAGGCATCGAGGTGGAAAACGGGATCCGTGTAGATTCCGCTCTGCTCACTAACAAGCCGGACATCTACGCGGCTGGAGATGCAGCCTGCTTTCATAATCCTGCGCTCGATGTGTGGCTTCGCGCGGAACACGAAGATAATGCAAATACAATGGGGCGGTGCGCAGGCGCATCGATGGCAGGCAGCGCGATTGCGTATGACCACCAGCCTTTCTTTTATTCCGACCTATTCGAATTGGGATTCGAAGCCGTTGGCGAGGTGGACTCGCGGATGGAGACGATTGCGGATTGGAAACATCCCTACAAAGAGGGTGTGATCTACTACATGCGAGAGGGCCGCATCAGAGGCGTGCTGCTCTGGAATGTGTGGGACCAGGTAGACGCAGCGCGCCGCCTGATTGCCTCTACCGAACAAGTCCACCAGGCCGAACTAATCGGCAGACTGCCGGAATAGAGCTACAGGGCCGCTGCATCTGCAGCATACCATTCATACCGCTCAATCTCATTTACAACGGGAACGCATTTCACCACAAACTGCGGCGTGCTCTTCCAATCTCTGCCGCTTTCGCTTTCCATCTGCTTCATCGAGCGCATGTCTTCACTGTCCCACAACACTTCGCCGTCAAATAGCGCCAGATACCGTCCATTATAGCGTTCGGCCAGATTATCCTGTTGCCCTCGGTAAGCCTCAACACACGCCGCCCCTCTCCGAAGCTGTTCGGGACGATTAGTGTCCCCTTCGTAACGGATCACATGGAACGGTTCGCAGTGCCCATTGTGACTGGCTCCCACGATCTCTATCGAGTCCGGAGAATTCGGACCGAGTCCCATCTCGGCGGCAATCTTGATGACATTGCGTCGATAGAAGAAGGGGTGGTTGGGGTAGTCGCCACACGGATCGAACCCCATAACGCGAGCGCCGACGCTGTCCGTTGCCACACAGTTTGTTCCGGCAACGATGACTCCCGGACGTACGGGTGTTCCTCGCCATTCGCTGCTGTTGGTGGCAACAATACCATCAATCACATTGAGGCACGGCTTGAAATGGCAGGCGAGGTCGGCAAGTACACGAGGCAGACGGATCAGCCGGTCGTGCAGGTAGTTTCTCGGTATTCCGTAGACGGCAGTCGGCAGCCAACCGAACAGGTTCTTGATGCTTAGCGTACAGCCGACGCTTACGTGCGCTTTCATCTTTGCAAGAGAAACAAACGCATCCGCATCCGCCAACTCAATTGGCAGCATATAACTGCCGAACATGCCGCCGGAGTGAGCCATTGGAACCTGGACAATCGCACTGTCGGCGAAGTCGATTAGACGCACATTCGCGTATCTTGCCAGCCGCTCGGGATAACCCAGCGCAGCGTATAGCCCGAGCGAAGCGCCGTCGGTAGGCGCATCGCCAATGACAATCTCGGCGTCCGTCACCTTGCGGATTGCCTGGATGGCACCCTCAACCACCGCCGGTTCCGTAAGCTCCGTCTGCTTTCCATCCGTAAGTACGACCCGATCGATGCCGGCGTTTATCTTGATCGCGATCTTGCGTGCATGGCGGAATCCTGCGCCGTATTCGCCCAGCATCTCTATAGCTTCAATCGTTCGCCGAATCACCTCCTCATCCGACGACGTCGAAAAACACTTCACGATGCTCACACGCTCCAGATTGGACGGCATACTCATCCCCATGAAATTCCTGGTGTTGGGTGTTCGGTGTTGGGAAGGATTGATTCCTTCCTGGAAAAGTTGATATGTTTAACCGAGCCCGGAACCTCCGCCTAGAGTTTGCAATATCGCTCCGTCCAAACACCCAATACCCAACACCTGACACCTAAATCCGGTGCCATCTCGCGCCCTTGCCGGTCTCTAATCCTTCGATCCAGCGCCGGACCCACTCATCGTAATCCGGATTAATCTCACGGATCGCGCTCCGTACCGGGAAATCGGGATAAAACGGCCGGCCAGTCGGCTCTCCGGTTGGCTGGTACCGAAGATCAATGCTCCATCGTACTGTGTTCGTGAAATTCGGGGTCGACCGATGAGGAGTACACCGGTGCATAAACACCGCCCCTCCCTTCTTCACCGGCACTGGCACCGGCGAGACCGCAGGAAGAGCCTCTGGACGCACGGTGGTGCCTCCTTCGCCGGAGTGATGCGGCAAGTAGCCGCCCGCAAAAACTCCAGGCAACACCTCCATGCAGCCATTCTGCACCGTGGCGTCCACCATTGCGATCCAGCATGTTACAATGTTGGATTGGTCTGCCTCCTCCCAGGTTACTGCCGAGTCCTGGTGCCAGGGCACATTATAGTAGCCGGAGGCTTCGACCGCCGATGGGGGCTTGGGGCGAATATGCTGGATTGGGTTGCAGGTGATCTCCGGACCGACCAGTGACTCAACGGCATCAAGCAGATTTCGGTTATGCAGAAACTCGAATATTGCCTTGCCGCGCGCCTCCATGATATCCATTCCTGCGGCGAATTTGCCAAACTGAGAAGAGAGCAGCGCGAACCTCGTCTCGAATGGCGCGTCCGAATGCAGTTCGGAGATCTCTCCCCGAGAATGCAGGTCCTTTGCACGTTCGTTGATCCATAGTTCGTATTCTGCGATTACGGGCGCAAGGTCCAAATCGGTCACTATCGCATCCGCGACAAGATAGCCCTGGCTGTTGAAAAACCCTACCTGCTCTTCAGTAAGTTTCATGGTTGTTGCGTAACTCCATACTGCCTCATGGCACAATATGTGAACAAGCGATTGACATATCTACATCCATTCTACACGATACATCTTAAGGAGCACACCATGCGTCAGGTAACATCGTTCTGGTTCAAGATTACCTCTATCGAAGAGCCGGACAGCATAACGGATGATATCGACACGGAGATAAACGCCTGGGCGCAAAAGAACGAAGCCACAATCGTAAGCACTTCGATGGCCGTCGAGCCTTCACGCAATGTGCTCTATGTAATCGTAGTATATGATGCGTAACACTCCACAAACGCACATCACTGCCCGGGGCTTCGATCGTTCGCTTTCTCCATATCAGTAAGCTGCCGTACGAGCTGCCCGTGGCGTGTGAGCGCAGCGTCTGCTTTCGCGGTCTGGCCCGAGAGCCGGTAGGCTTGCGAAAGCGAGTAAAGGCTGCCTGCAAACATTGGGGCCAGTGACGAGCTGCGTTCGAGAAAGGGAACTGCCTCCTTTGGCGATCCGGATTTTATCAGGCTCTCACCCATGAAATAGGGCGGTAAGAAACGTTCCGCCTGCGGCAGCCGCTCCGAGAGTGCATCAGCCTCGCGCAGTTGCTGCTGAACGTTTGCCATCTCTGCCGGCGTAAGCGGCTGATACAGTTGCGCCCCTGCTGTATACACCAGCGCTCTTGCTCGCTGTTCAACCGAGATTTCAGGAGAGCGGCCGGCTGTAACGATGGGTGAACAGATCTCGATGATCGCACCATATCGCTGCAAAGGAATCCAGATGTGGGCGAGCGCCAGCCGTGTCTCCGGATCGTCGTGCAGCGACAGAGACCTTTTGTACAGTGATTCGGCCCGCGGCCAATTCCCGGCAGCAGCCGCAACATCTCCCATAACGCGTTGCGCATCCGGCGAATCAGGCGTGAGCTTTACAGCCTTCGAGGCTAAACTGGCAGCGGTAGAGATATCACCAACCTGCAGTTTGCGCCGCGCCAACTCCGCCATAATCTGCGCGGAATCGGGCTCGATGCTTAGGTAGCTCTGGAGCTTTTGCATTGTGACCTGGCCGTCATTTAAAGTGCGAGAGAGTTCAACCCAATTGGCTTCATCGCCGGGCGCCGCCTCAACGGCGCGCTGCAATAGTTTTGCAGATTCGCCCACTTCCCCTGTGTTCCGATCGAGAATCCCGAGGCGGCGCAGCGCATCGGGCTGATCCGGATGCGATGAGATATATCTTAGAAGCTCTGTCCGCGGCGCAGCGGCAATCCATCGCCGCAATCGGTATTCACGCAATCGCACCACCGCGAACGCCGCAGCAGCAAGAATTGCCACGGTAAGTACGATGCATGTCTGCTTGAGCCGCCCCCGTCCCTCTCCCCTCTTGCCTCTACCATCTACCATCTACCTTCTACCATCTACCTTCTACCATCTCCTTCTACCATCTACCTTCTTCAAGCGTAAGGATGCGGTCTGGGACGATGTTTTCAAGCGTCTGAACTCCGCCTCCCGGCCAACGAATCGTAAGCCTGCGTACCAGGTTCTCATCTCCAAGGCCGAAATGGACGCGCGGATCGCTGCTGGAGAGGTAGGATCCATCAGCATGACAGTGTCTCAAAATCTTCCGTTTGGCAGTCTCCAAGGTGATCTCGGCCCCATAGCCGTCTCTATTGCCCTTCCGCCCGATCAGCCGAAGCATCAGCCAGTGGCCGGCATTTTTAGTTGTGTTGTGCAGCAGAATTGGTTTGCCTTCACTATCCACCACAAGCGCGTCAACCTTCCCATCGTTGTCGTAATCACCT
>Ga0302325_10015229_pt1 | contig 16342 bp, 14 predicted proteins | sample Palsa_T0_2_FD_201948 | JGI IMG/M metagenome (GOLD analysis project Ga0302325, IMG submission 201948) | Peat permafrost microbial communities from Stordalen Mire near Abisko, Sweden - Palsa_T0_2 | ecosystem: Environmental > Terrestrial > Soil > Palsa > Peat permafrost | place: Sweden: Abisko... | reverse complement strand
TGGTGGGCAAGATCATCTCGGCCGAAGTGGCGGTGGGGCCGGCGACGGCGATGGAAGCAAAGGCGGAGTTACCCACGTATTTCGTAGCGAGGGCCTTCAGAAAAGTCTGCCAAAGACCCTGGTAAGTGCTGTTCCAGGGAAGTGGAAGCGGCAGCAACGCCGGTTTCGCCATTCCTTCGGAATCGAGAAAGTCGGCTTGGCCGCACGGGCCCCCTGGATCTCCCTGGGGCGCCTGAAACAGCGCGTCGCAAGATGGAAGAATCTGGTCCAACGCCCATGCCGGCGTTCCGAAGCCCGGCGTCACCGTAAGCTGGATGGTCTTCGCAGGCGCGGACGGGTTATTGCCGTTCCATATCGAGACTTGGTCGAAAGCTTCGTCCAGATAGGTCCAGTCGGGAACCGCGCCTTCCGTATCGTTGAGGGTGGACCATTGCACCACGAGCGATAGTCCCGAAACCGCGGGGTTGCTCAAAAGCGACGCATAAAGGGCGCTCAAGTCCGGCAGGAGAGGTTGTTTCACGGAGTCGATATTCACAATGGCGTAAAGGCCCAGAGGCTTTGCAGGAATGAAATCTCCGATGCAAAGATTCGTCTGGGCCGATGCGGCGCTCATGCATAGAAGACCTGCAAGAAGTTTCACGATGCCGGCCACCTTTTGTTTTCAGTGCAAATGCAACTATACCGTATCTCACGTGGGGCGGCGCCCTGCGCCGCCCCACTATCTACCTGTAGATCTGCCCCAGGTTGTTGACCGTCCACGGAACGCCCAGGTCCGGCGAAACCGCGACTTCGGTTGCCGCGCCGGGTATCTTCACCCACGCTCCCAGTTGCAATTGGAAGATTCCGGACCCTGTACCGGAGATGGTGCAGCCGGTGATCCACGCATCCCCAAACGTATCTCCAAAGGGAGTTGCCGCCGACACCGGTCCTACCGCAATACCGCTGGCGCAGCCGGTGGGGACCTTTGCAAAACCGCCCCCGATCCAGTAATAAACGCCTCCATCCGCGGTGATAACCCACGGAATACCCAAGTCCGGCGCTACGGCGATCTGCGTTCCAAGTCCGGGTTGTTGCACCCACGTGGACCCCTGCAATTGGTAGACGTTGCCGTTATGCCCGAACCCTCCGTCGCATCCGATAACCCAAGGATCCCCGTACGTGGAACCGTAGGCGTTGGGTCCCACGCCAATGGATGTCGCGCAGCCACCGCCCGGGGCCAGTTCCCATTTGCTTCCGGTGTAGTAATAGATCTGCCCGAGATGATTCACAACCCACGGGTTGCCGGTGGGAGAAACAGCGATCAGCACTCCGACGACGTTGTCTTGGTGTACCCATTCCGAGTTTACCCAACGGTAAACGAGATAGTCGGTACCTGCGGTGTTGGTGCTGGTTCCGAGAACCCACGCATCTCCGACGGTGGATCCCTCCGCGTTCGGACCCACGCCAATAGACTCGGCATAGCAACCGAAACTACTGCCGCACACGGGAATCACGCCGTGAAGCGCCACCCCGCCGGTCGTCGCAAACTGAGAAACGCTGAAATAAGTCTGGTCCGTCGTTCCGAGAGAGACGTTCATGTGCGAAGTCGAATTCGTAAAATCGATCAACTGATAAACCTGGGAATCGGTACTGATCGTTTGTGTATAGGCGTTCGTGGTGGAGGAGTAGGCTGAACCCGTCATGGTCACTTCGGGCGTGAAGTCGGTGAATTGAGTTGCCGGCTTACAGCATTCGCCAGTCTGGTTCTCGATCACGAACTCCGCATCTACCCCGAGAGTCATGCCCGAATGTACCTTGGCGGACCAGCAGGGCGAACCGTTAGGCAAAGTACAACTGAGGGCCGCGCCCGCGGTTACGTCCTCGAGGTAGTTGCATCCATAACCGCCTTCGATATCTAAGTTGCCGTCGGCATCGCAGTACCAATTCTGGTCGTAGATCTGGTCGCCGGGGTTGGGGGTAAAAGCGCCTCCGTATCCGTTGCTGTCTCCGCCGGGTCCACCGCAGCAAAACTCCCGCCAGCTTCCGTAGACGGCGGCAAGCCCCTTAGTTTCCACGCTTACGCCCGCTTGGATTAGCCCGGATCCCGTGTCAAACCCGCCGAGGCCCGTCCAAATGGCCATTTGCGTGCCATTGATGGTTTCGTCTCCGGACGGAATCCCCGTGGGAACGTTGAAACGTCCCTCCACGGAAAGGTAGAGAGGGGCGCCGGCTAAAACGGATCCGACCCAGTAGGGTGACGTCGCCTTGGTAACCGTGTACGGCTGCGCGCTGGGACGTTTGGCCTCGAGCAACCGTACCGGAACTGACGCCGCGGCCAGCCATCGGGAGTACGCGGCAGCGTCCTTGGGGTCCGGCCGCAGTCCGTAGCCGGCTTGAATCAACGCCAATTGGGTATAAGAGAGAGGATCTCCGGCTAAGGCAGGCCTATCGGTACCGCGCTCGTTAGCCAGATTGACTGGGCGCGGGGCGAATGTATCGTCGGATGTGAGATCGACCGGATACACGGAAGTTTTCCCGGCGGAGTCCTGGCAATCCAAAGTAAGGCGCTGAACCTTCTCGCCGGCGGACACCCGCACTGCATGGAAACGGGCGTAGCCGTCATCGTCGGTGAACACCGTAAGACCTGTGGAGGGCGCGCCCCCTTCGGGGTAAATGCGGCACTCCAACCCAGGCAAAGCATGAACGGAGGCAGGTGTATAGCTCCTTTGCGCCTGGCCAGCGGCCGTCACGGCCATCAGGAGCGCCAAGCATGTTCCGGCAGCCATTCTGCTCTGCCATGGTGCGCCCCAAGGGTAATTGTTTGTCGTCATATGTTTGTCTCTCCGATTAGTTGGCTGGATTTTGTTCAGTCACCAATTGCGACTATACTGCGTTCGAACGGACGAGTCACCATCCAAATGAATAGGTATCTTGCGTTGGATTCAGCGGATCATGCGGGCGCGCAAAGCTTTGGCGACCGCCTCGGATTTCGAATGCACTTGCAGTTTCTCGTAGATGCTCCGCATGTGCCAGGCCACCGTGGCGCGGCTGACGCCGAGGTCCGCGGCGGCCGTCTTCAGGTTATGGCCGTCCACCAACAGACCCAGGAGTTTGGCTTCGTGCGGGGTAAGCTTGCGATCGGATTTCTCCGGGGGGCGAAAGTCGCGGAACAACTCGACGACCCGCCGGGCCACTGGCGGCGACATGGGCGCGCCGCCGGCGACGGCTTCCTGCAGGCACTCGAGCAGCCGCGCGGGCGGCGTGCTCTTCAGCAAATAGCCGCAGGCGCCGGCGCACAGCGCCTCGAAGATGCGCTCGTCGTCCTCGTACACCGTGAGCATGAGCGCCGGCAGGCCGGCGTAGCGTTGTTTCAATAGCCGGATGCCTTCGGTGCCCGGCATGCCCGGCAGTCCGATATCGGCGAGCAGCACGTCCGGCACATCGTGCCCGATCTGCGCGAGAGCTTCCTCCATCGACCGCCAGGCGCCCGCGCAACAGTAACCCGGAGTACCCGAGATCAGCGCTTTCAGGCCCTCGCGGATCTCTCCCTGGTCCTCGACGATGGCGACTCGAATCATTTAATGAAGGCGTGAATTCAAAGTTTAGACCCGCCGGGCGCCTTTGTCACCATTCATTTGGATGGGTGTCATTTGGACGGCTTCCGCCAAGGGAACGCGCGCGGCCGCCCCAGCGGCACCCGCAGGGCGATGGTGGTGCCCTCGCCCGCCGCGGAAGCGATGCGCACCTCGCCGCCCAGGGTCCTGGCCCTGGCCTGCATATTCAAAAGGCCTTGGCCGGCGCCGGATGCGGTGGCGGGAAAGCCCTTGCCGTTGTCGCTCACGCGCAATGCCAGCCAGTCGCGGTCGCGGGAAAAATCGATCTCCGCCTGCGTGCAGTCCGCGTGGCGCATGATGTTGTTCACGGCTTCTTTGAACACCAGATAGATTTCGCGGCGCATGTCCGCGCCGAGCTTGAGGTCTTGATCCGCGGCCGGGGCGCGGAAGACGAAGTCGATATTGCGGGCGGCGAACAAGTCGCTGGCGAAGCGGCGCATGCGCTGCTGCAAATCGCGCAGGTGATCGTGGCGCGGATTGATGGCCCACACGATATCGCTCATGGAAGCCAGCAGTTCGCGCGCGGAACCGGCCATGCCCGAAAGCGGTCCGCTAAGAGCTTGATCGGCGCCGGAACGCTGGATGAGTACCTCGCTCAGAATGGCGATTTGGGAAAGGCCCGCGCCGATGTCGTCGTGCAGGTCGGTGGCGATGCGGATGCGCATGCGCTCCAGGTGGACGGCCTGCGCCACGCGGTAACGGTGGGTCGCCCAAATGAAGGAGGCCAGGCCGGCCAGCGCCAGAGCTTCAAACCACCAGCGTCTCCAAAACGGCGGCAAAACCTCGAAGTCGATTTCCGCCGGAGCCGCGCTCGCCCGATCTTCCGAATTCACGGCCTTCACCAGGAACGTGTAGCCTCCCGGTTCCAGCGCCGCGTAGTTGACCGTGTGATCGAGTGTGTCGTGCCAGCCCTCATCCGTCCCTCCCAGCTTGTACCTGTAGCGAAGACTCTCACCCGGCTCGTTGTTAAAGCCCACGAACGTGATCTGAAGTTGATTCCGCGACGGATCCAACTTAGGCGGCCGGAGGAGCGCTTCTCCGGCTTGCGAGACCGGATAGCGCCGGCCTCCGGTTTCGAGGTCGGTAATCAGCACGGATGGAATCGTAGGGGGCGGGTCCGCGGTGGGCGTGAGCCTGGCCACGCCTTGCGATGTGGCGAACCAAAGGTTGCCGAAGCGGTCCCGGAACGCCGACTTTATTTCTCCATTCGGCAATCCGTCGGCGGCGGAGAAATGCTTGACGCGGCCGGTCATGGGGTCCAGACGATCCACGCCCTTGCCCGTGCCGGCGTAGATCCGCCCCGCATTGTCCTCCACGATTGCGGTTACCTGGTTGCTCGCCAGCCCGCTGGAAGTGTCATACGTCCGCGGATGGAATGGCGCCTGGCCGGGGTTCTCCAGCATGGCGAGGCCCGCGCCATCGGAGGCGATCCACAATCGGCCGGCGTGGTCGACCAGCAACGCGAAGATGGTGGCCGGCGTGCCGGCGGGAAATTTATGCCGCGTGAATTGCCGGCCGTCGTAGCGGAGTAACTCGCCGCCGTCGGGGCCCCAGAAACCCATCCAGATGTTCCCGTTGCGGTCCTCGGCGAAGGCGCTGACCAACTGACCCGGTTTCGGACCCTCTATCCGGGAAATTGCCTTCCGCGCGGGATCCCAGCGCAGCAAGCGATTCCCATCCCCGTACTGCCCAGAGGCCCAGATACCACCCTTGGAATCCTCGAAGACGCGGAACACGTCAACGCCTTGCGCATAAATCGCTTTCGGCTGCCGCCCCGCCAGGGCCGCGGCGCTTGACGGCGCGAACCGGCAAAGCCCCGCCCTGGATGCCCCCCACCACTCGCCCGTGCGGCTCTGCAGCAGGATCTGGTGCTGCCCCCAACTTGGGTTATCGCCAAGTACTTTGGGCATCACGGCGCGGAACCTGCCGCCATCGAAAACAGCGACGGAACGGCCTGGCGGCGCTAGCGTTTCGGTCACCGCGACTACCCGTCCGGCCCGATCCCCAAAAACAGAGAAGACCCGATCGGTCGAGAGCCCATCCTGTTCGCGAAATGTGACGAACCCACCGGATCCAATCCGCATGACTCCGGCGCCTTCCGTTCCGGCCCACATGTTCCCCGCCTGGTCCACGGCCAGCGACACAATCTGGCGGTCGCTGAGGCCTTGGTTGCGGGTCAGATTTTGGAACACAGGATCGCCGCTTCCCGGAAGCAATCGGCTGATTCCAATTTGGGTGCCGATCCAGATGGCTCCGTCCGGTCCCTCCGCCAAGGCTAATACCTCCCTCCCCGGCAACCCGGCCTTGGCTGTGTAAGCTCGCTGGACGCCACACTGGCCGGCCGCGCCTCCATCGTGCAGCAAGACCAACCCACCGCGCGTTCCGGCCCACATTCTGCCGGCCCGGTCGAGCAGCAAAGCATTCACCCATTTATTCGGCAAGCCGTCCTCTTTGGCGATGCGTTGCGGGGCGCCGTCCTTTCCAAGGACGACGATCCCCTCAAACGTAGCTACCCATAACTTGCCGCCCGCATCCTCCACGATGTCCGTGACCAGGGTCCGGGGCAATCCGGGCAATGCTTGACGCCGAAACCGGCCGCCGCCCACCACTTCGAAGAGTCCCCCGCGCGTCCCGCACCAGATCGTGCCGGACGGAGATTTCTTCAGCGCGTGGATCGGCCTGTCGAAGCCGTCGGCTGCCGCCCCGTAAGCGGCGAATGCGGCGCCGCTCGCGCCCGTATGAAATTGGCTGAGGCCGCGATCCGTGCCGGCGAAGTATGCGCCGGCAGGCGCTTCCAAAAAGGATTCTAGCGAGCGGCCAGGGAGCCCACCGGACGCGCCGTAGCTGACGATGCGGTAGCCGTCGAATCGGGACAGTCCTTCTGGCGTACAGAACCAGATGAACCCGCGGGAGTCTGGGACGATGCAATCGACGCGGTTGGCTGCCAGCCCGTCCGCCGTGGTGTAAGAGCGGATGGGCAGCACTTCGCCTTCGAGACACATCGGTACGGCGATGGTCGCGATGAGAATTGCCTGCCACCCCATATTGGCTCCGATCCCTTCTAGTGTACGTTAGCAGGCCGAGCCCAAAACCGCTCGCTTACGGGGAGGCGACCGGGGACGGGAAGATAACCGGCGGCGAGTTGGACGCCTGGGTCGCCAGTTCCCCATCGTGACGGAGGGGGCATACGATCGAGGCCGTTGCCGCCGCCCTGAGGGAGAACGTTTCAGCGGTCGGATAACTGCATGGGCTTGCCGTCGGCGTCCCTTCCCGTGGCAAAGGCAAGGCGTCGCCCAAAATACCTATTCATTTGGATGGTGACTGGCTGGGGCTCCCGAGTTATAGTCGCATTTGTACGTGCGGCGGAGAGCAACTGCTACTTGCCGGGAAACAAACCAGAGGAGGAACAATGAATCACGTCCTGCGAATGCTGGGAAGCTTACAATTGCTTGGCCTGCTGGCTGCCAGCGTGGGCCCGGCGAACGCCGCGCAACTCCAGGTCAACGGGAACGCCCCCTACATCTGCGCAGCGGTCCAAGGCTCGAATATTGCCAACACGACACCGGTGATCGCCTACTCCTGTTCAGGGGGGCCGAACGATCACTGGCAATACATCGGGGGCCAATTTCAAGGGATTGGCACGTCAAGCGCGGGGGCTAAGTGCCTCGATGTACAGGGGCAGGGGACCACTCCCGGAACCCTGGTGGATCTGTACGACTGCGTTGGCCAGTTAAACCAGCAGTGGGAAGTCGTGGACGGCACGGATTACGGGCTTCCGTCCAGCACCTTGATTATGGGTGTCCAGAGCCTGCTTTGCCTGGACAGCGCTGGGGGACCTTCGGTCGGCGGCGGCACGCAACTGATCATGAACACGTGTACGGGGTCCGAGAGCCAGAATTGGATTCTGCGTGAAATGCAATTCCAACTGGTTCCAGCGATCCCTACTTGTGCGCGTCGGTCGGCAGTTCTGCTAACGGCTCACCCGTGATCTCGTACTCTTGCGACGGCGCCCCGTCGCAACTGTGGAACTACGTCAATGGGGAGATCTACGGTCTCGGCTCCGAGGGCACGGCAGATAAGTGTCTCACCAGCGCCAAGGCCAAAGCCGGAAGCCTCGTGGAGTTGGAAAAGTGTTCTGGCAAGGCAACCCAGCAATGGTTTATACTCGACTATTTCCTGGCTGACGGGGATATAACCAACGCCATTGGTATATCTGGTGGCCTGTGCCTGGATAACTCGGGAGGACCGCCGTCCGGCGGCGGTACGCAACTCGTGATCAACCCATGCAGCGGAGCCGCCAGCCAGAATTGGAATGTGCGTTAGTCCGGCACGCGGTAATCGCTGCTGTCGCGCTGCTTGAGGCCAATGGTCCCAACAAGGACTTCCGCGAGCCCATCGGACGCGCCCGTAGCTAACGATGCGGTAGCCGTCGAATCGGGACAGTCCTTCGGGCGTACAGAACCAGATGAACCCGCGGGAGTCGGGGACGATGCAATCGACGCGGTTGGCTGCCAGCCCGTCCGCTGTGGTGTAAGAGCGGATGGGCAGCACTTCGCCATCGAGGCCTAGCGGTACCGCGAGGGCCGCAATGAGGATCGTCTGCCATCCCTGAGGCGCGCGCATCCCCTCTAGTCTAAACGAACATACATTGTCCGGTCGGGCGCCCACGCACTCCCAGTTCACGACCCGCACCCGTGGTATCCTTCTGGGTATCCGGAGGACCACCGTGCGCATCTGGCCATCGCTTGCTCTGTTCCTCGCCGCGGCATCGCCGACTACGCTCGCGGAAAACTGGCCGCAATGGCGCGGCCCTTCCTTAAATGGCGTCAGCACCGAAAAAGATCTTCCGCTGCATTGGAGCGCCACGGAAGGCCTCGCCTGGAAACTGGAAATGCCCGCCAAATCCGGCGCCACGCCGATCGTCTGGGGCAACCGCGTGTTCCTCAACATCGCGGATGGCGACGACCTTCACCTGTGGTGCGTCGATAAGACCAAGCGGACGCCGGTCTGGAAGAAGTTCATCGCCTCGGGCAATTACAAGATCAACAAACAGAACATGTCGTCTCCGTCGCCCGTGACCGACGGCCAAAGCGTCTACGCCATGACCGGCATCGGTGTGCTGAAGGGCTTCGACTTCAAAGGCAACGAGCTCTGGACCCGCGACATCCAGAAAGACTACGGCAAGTTTGGCCTGAACTGGGGCTACGCTTCATCGCCCCTGCTCTACGACGAGGGGCTGTACGTGCAGGTGCTGCATGGGATGCACACGCACGATCCGTCGTACGTCCTGCGCATCGATAAGAAGACGGGCAAGACGGTGTGGCGCACCATCCGGCCCACCGACGCGGTGCGCGAATCGCCCGATTCCTACACCACACCCGCGCTGCTGCGCTACGGCGATCGCGTGGAGATCGTGATCACCGGCGGCGATTGCATCACCGGGCACGATCCGGCCACGGGCGCGGAACTGTGGCGCGCCACCGGCTTCAATCCGGACAAGAACCCGGCGTACCGCATCATCGCCTCGCCGGTGGTGTACGACGATGTGGTCTACGCGCCCACGCGGGTGAAGCCGCTGATTGCGTTTCGGGCCGGCGGGCGCGGCGACGTTTCCCACTCGCACAAGCTGTGGGAGTTCATGAACGGACCGGATGTGCCCACGCCGGTGACCGACGGCAAATACTTTTACTCGGTCAACGATCGCGGTATTATGTGGTGCCTGAACGCCAAGACGGGCGCAGAGATCTGGGGCGGCAAGAGGATCAAACCGGCGACCTATAGCGCGTCGCCCGTGCTGGCGGATGGGAAGATCTACATCACAAACGAAGAGGGCCTGACCACGGTCGTCAAGGCAGGGCCCCAGTTCGAGGTTCTGGCGGAGAACGATCTGAACGATTACACGCTCAGCTCGCCGGCAATTTCGGAGGGCCACATCCTGATTCGCACGGCCAGATTTCTGTACTCGATCGGCAAGGCCTACTGAGCCGCGACCGTCAGGGAGCGTTCTCCGGCGCTACGAGGGCTTGTAATACAGCACAATCCCGCCGCCCAGCGCCGCCAGCAAGAACCCGACATACAGCAGCGGATGCGGCGCATTCTTCGGCGGATGCATGGCCATGGAAACCAGCACATTCACCAAGGGCGCTCCTCCGAAAACCAGCGGCATCACGAAATTCGGGACCCCGCCCGACTTGAACGCCCAGATGATGCAGACCGCTCCCAAAGCACCCAACGCGCCGCCGATAATGGACCAGACGGTCCCCCCGGTGTTGAAGCCGCTGAGCCCGCCCTGCGACCCCAAGCCCACGACCGGCACCAGAACCCCGATCAGGAAATACGCGAATCCCACGCACAGCAGCGCCTTCAGCGGATTGCCGAGTTGGGTCTGCCCCTTATGCAATGCGGGTCCGTAGACACCCCACGACAGCACCGCGCCAATCACAAATACGATCCACATTTTGGAACGCTTCCCCCCTGTTTTCTTGTTTACCACCGCGCTTTGTTCCATCCGATGAAATCCTCTGCCCGACTATGCCATACTACCTGAAAATCAGGTAAACTCACAGGACGCCCAAAAATATGGCCCAATCGCTATCCGCCGGAACCGCGCAACGCCTCACCCCAGTGCAATGGGTGATCTGCGCCATGGCCGCCGTCGGCTTCGCCTTCGACACCTACGCTTTGCTCGTATTGCCGCTGATCGTGCGGCCCGCCCTGATGGAGATCGCCAAGGTCAAGCCAGGCACGCCGGATTTCAATCACTGGGTGGGCCTGCTCTTCTACATCCCCGCCGTGGCGGGCGGCATTTTCGGTTTGCTCGGAGGATACCTCACCGACCGCCTGGGGCGCCGCCGCGTGCTGGTATGGAGCATTCTGCTCTACGCCTTCTCGGCCCTGGCGTCGGGACTCGTCACGTCCGTCGGCGCGCTGCTGGTGCTGCGCTGCACCACCTTCATTGGAGTTTCGGTGGAATTCGTAGCCGCGGTGGCTTGGCTGGCCGAGCTATTCCCGGACGCCAAGCAGCGCGAGTCCGTGCTGGGTTATACGCAAGCGTTTTCGTCGATCGGGGGATTGCTGATCAGCGCCGCATACTACGTGGCGGTGACTTACTCGAAATCGCTGCCGGCGATTCATGGCGGGCACGAGGCCTGGCGCTACACGCTGATTTCGGGGGTAATCCCGGCGATTCCGTTGATCCTCATCCGGCCGTTCCTGCCGGAATCGCCCGCGTGGCAAGAGAAGAAACTGGCGGGCACGTTGAAGCGGCCCAGCTTCGCCGAGTTGTTCCGGCCGGAATATCGCAAGATCACGCTGCTGACGGCGTTGATGTTCGCGTGCAGTTACGGCGCGGCCTTCGGCGCGATTCAGCACATTCCGCGCATCGTGCCGGGCTTGCCGCAGGTGGTCCATCTGGCGCGCGCCGCGCAGGAACAGATCGTGAGCAAGGTGCAGTTCCTGCAGGAAATGGGCGGGCTGCTGGGCCGCGTGGTGCTCGCGTTCCTGGCGATCCGCATCGTCAGCCGCCGGAGGCTGCTGCGGGTCTTCCAGTTTCCGGGACTGTTCCTGGTGCCGTTCGTGTTCTTCTACCCGGCCACGCACGGCTTGGGCGCGACGGAGATCGGCATTTTTCTGGCCGGGCTGCTCACCGTGGCGCAGTTCAGTTTTTGGGGGAATTATCTGCCGCGGATGTATCCGATTCATCTGCGCGGCACCGGCGAGAGCTTCGCGGCCAACATCGGAGGCCGCATGATCGGCACCTCGGCCGCGCTGCTGACCACCACACTCGCCAACACAATGCCTGGGGCCACGCCGTTCACCAAGCTGGCTTATGCGGCGAGCGCCGTCGCGCTGCTGGTGTACGCGGTTGGATTCATTTCGAGCTTCTGGCTGCCGGAGCCGGGGCAGGATAAGCTGCCGGAGTGAGGCAGGAGGAAGCGACGCGCCAATAGGCTACCGCTGCTGTAGAGGCCACGAGACGGGTCGAACGCCCACTCGGCACTCGTGGCCTTCGGGTGCGAATAAGTGACTCTTCGCAGGCCACGTGATAAGCTATTCGGCTTAAGCGTGATTCCCGTTGCCGTGGAGATCTCGCGAATTAGTGGGTTGGCTGCCTTGGATTAGTTCGGGCACCAGCGGGACTTATTTTTCATCAGGAGGTGCGACAGCCGGATCTTCCCCCGGATTTCTTTGACAAACTGCGCCACGTTTACGAGTCCAGTCCTACGGCCCGCGACTATTGGCCTCCGAGGAATCGGTCCTCCGGCTGCTGATACCGAAGGTCGCGGAAAAGCTATCGTTCAATTATATAATCGGCTCTCCATTCGCCATCGGTGGCAGTGGCATTGTTATCTATGTCGAGGACATGAACCTCCAAGTCGTGCGAGCTCTAAAAATCTCACGACCCTCGCCAGGCAAGGAGCGGTATCTGGCGCGTGTTTTGATTCAGGAGACACAAACACTGCGCCGCCTGGCACACCAGAACCTCATCAGAATATTTGCCCAAGGCGTCGTGACGCTCGGAATCGTTCACTCGGTCACAGACGACCCCGGAACCGCTGACGCGCGTCCAGTTTCCTCTGGATCGCCCGACCCCCAGGACTTCCCATTCTACGTCATGGAGTATGTCGAAGGGGCAATTGATTCCGATAAGTTTCTGACGAAATCAAGGACACAGCCGGTCGTGCTGGGTGTTTTTTCGGGGATTCTCTCCGCTGTCGAGTACCTTCATTCCCAGGATCAGATTCACATGGACATCAAGCCGGGCAATGTGCTTGTTACGCCCGCTGGCCTGCCAATCCTATCCGATCTGGGCTTTGCGAAGAAGCTAAAGGCTGACGATAACGCCACCTTCATTGGAGGTACAGAGGGCTACATACACCCGGAGGCCCGCAAATTCGTTACGCGCGCTGTGTCGGATCCCAACCGGGTACAGGGGGAAACGCCACACAGCGCTCTAAAGCCGGCCTGGGGCCTCTACTCCCTTGGCAAGACTTTCTCGGTCCTCTTGAAGGAGGTTGAAGACCACAACGCCGGAGTGCTGAGCACATATCAGACGCGCTACCTTAAACTCTTATCGGCAAGACTTCTCGACGGTCAGGCGAGCAATGGTTTCCGTCCCAACGGCATCACTGACGCAACCATGGAGGAGATTAAGTACACGAGCGTACAGGAGGCGCGCGTAGACTTCGACAAGCTCGTAGGCGTCTACAGTCTCGAAAACAGCATTCCAGAACTCAACGAGCATACCCAAGAAACAATCCAGGCGTCGCCAACCTCTGTCACGCCTTTTACGAAGCGGGTGAAGGAGCTTGTAGAGACGCCTGCGGTACTCCGGCTAGGCGTGATTACGCAGCTTGGGCTTTTGAATTTGATATACCCAACTGCAAACCATACACGGCTGGAGCACTCGGTAGGCGCATTTTCCCTCTGCTGCCGGTATGTGCTCGCCCTTTACTATGATGCTTACAACCCCCTATTTAGACAATTGATGAATGAGGCCGACATTAAGGCTGTGTTACTTGCGGCGCTGTTGCACGACTTGGGTCAATGTCCGTTGGCACACGACCTTGAGGAAGCGGATCCCGAGTCTTATTCGCACGAGTCTGTCGCAGCGGGGATATTACGAGATGAGCCCAGCGCCCTGGCGAATGTCATAGCTGCACCAGAAGGTTGGGGGATATCGCCAGAACAGGTCGTTAGGATTTTAGAGGCAAGTGCGAAGCCGTATAAGGGCGGCCTAAGAGAACGAATGTTGCGCACCCTGATCAGCGGCTGCATCGACTGCGATAAACTGGCCTATCTCATTCGCGATAGCGTTAAGCTGGGCGTGCCGTTCGGGAAGGGGATCGATTTGGAGAGATTGTTGCGCTGCCTGACGGTTGTCTTTAGGGAAGACGGGGATAAGACTACGCTGCGTTGGGAATTCATGAGAAGGGCAAGGTGCCCGCTGAGTCGGTGGCATTTGCGCGCTATGCGATGTTCGGGCAAGTGTACTGGCACCATGCCTACCGGTCAATTAAGGCGATGTTGCACAGGATGATGTTAGAGATGCTCAACCTGTGCACATATGATGGCGCTCGGGCCGGCTGAGGAACGACTTTCGACGGTTCGTCAAGCTCACCAAGTCGGGGGCAGTTGGACAACAGAGCCTATTCGAAGTTTCTGAAAATGTTGCAGGTGCGCCTTTGGCTGCTAACATTATTCATCAGGGCGACTTCGCTGTTTTGGAATGGATTGCCACGCGGAGCGGCGACTACGGCGCGGAACTGTTGGAGCTCTTGCGGACCCGAAAACTGTACAAGAGGGTACTGCTCCTCTCCCGCGAGAAGAATGCGGACGGTGATCTAATCGGTCCGCTATACGAGTTTCAAAAAACCAACCGGAAACATTGGGAGAGGCGTCGTCGTTTACAAGTGGAGCTTCAGAAAAGGGTCGTTGAGTCGTTGGAAGAAAAAGGCGCAAAGCCGTTGTCGGCTCCCCTGACGGCGGACGACCGAAACAAGTTTCTTTCAGCCTGCCAGTCAAGGCCCATAATGCTTGTTGACGTACCGCTGGAAAGGAGCTCGGATCAAGCGCTCGAATACTTGCTTGAGGAGGATCGGAAGAAATATAAGGGTCAAGAACTCAGAACCGGCAATCTTGAGACCTCCGTGGTTTGGAAGTCGATCCAACGCAGCTTTCGAGAGTCGATAGGGAAGATCCGCGTATTTTGCCACCCAGATCACTGCCAGTATTTAGCTGCAGCCGTTTCGCATGAAGATCTCGAAGGTGCCTTGGGCGTGGCGCTGGGTCGAGCCGAACAGTGATCTGGTTGGGCCGCATCTGCGCGGCACAGGCGAGAGCTTCGCGGCCAATATCGGGGGCCGCATGATCGGCACTTCGGCCGCGCTGCTGACCACCACGCTCGCCAACACCATGCCGGGCGCCACGCCGTTCACCAAGCTGGCTTACGCGGCGAGCGCGGTCGCACTGCTGGTATACGCGGTGGGGTTCATTTCGAGCTTCTGGCTGCCGGAGCCGGGGCAGGATACATTACCGGAGTGAGCGAGGCGCCTGGCGCGGCGGCGGGAGATCAGTAGCTATCTTCTCGCCGTAAAGAGCACGCCTTCAGATACACAGCTTCAGATACACAGACTGGCCCTCGATATCGTACCGGAATCGAAAACGCCCCGACCGGATACGGTATTGGCCCTCATCGGCCTGTACGCCCTGGAGTTTCTTGATGAGAGACCGGCGGCTGCGATTATAGGGGTCCTGCTTCAGAGCGAGCACGACATCTTTGTAGTGCTCCGGCAGCTCCGGATGGCGGGCCGCCAGCTTTTTCAGCTCGCGATCAAAATGGCTGGTCGCGAGGACCAGGAATTCCACTGTCATTTGGCGCGGCGCAAAGGTTTGGCGGAACTCGCCGCCAACTCGTGCAACAGCGCTTCGGCCGGCCTCGTACGCCCAGAGCGGACATCCCGGTTGCTGTGGCTGATTTGCGCCCTAATACTTGGGTCGCGCAGCTCAAGGTAGTCCTCCAGTTCATCGGCGTCCATAATGCCGATCACAGGAATACCGTCTTTCTCCAGGATGAAATACTCATTATTCAAGTGTGCCCGCTTCGCCAGTTCGCCGAGATTAATGCGGGCTTTGGTAATCGGCATGTGGTTGAGGATGGCGGTGGCAGGCTTTCTCAAGCGGTAACTCCTTCGATTGATCAACGCCGATTAAGTATAGCAGGCGCGCGCCAGAACGGGCGGGCGACTGCCGGCTGGCGCGGGCGCCATCTCCTTTACAAACGATCGGTCACCAATATCTTTCCCTTCGCGCCCAAGGCCGTATCGCCGCTCTGATTCCGAATGCGTCCGCGCAGCTCGACGACGTCTCCCGCGAGCTTCGGGTTCGGCGTCACCTTCACCACCAGCCACTCCAGGCGGATTGTCTCGTCGGCGTAAATCGGCCGGCGGAAGCGCACCCAGAATTCCAGCCCAACCATCGCTGCGGTTTTGGAGTAGTGCGATGCCATCAGGCCCAGCAGCAGCGCGGTGGTGAACGTTCCACTGGCAATGGGCCGGCCGTACCGTGTGGCTGCCGCGAACGTGGAATCGCGGTGCACCGGGTTAGTGTCGCCCGCCGCGCTGGCATATGCCGCGACCATTGCCGGCGTGAGCGTCACATCCGAGGAGAACCGTTCTCTTGGAAAAGCCTTCATATTGGTGCTCGACGTTGGTGTTCGCCGTCGCGCGGAAAGCACCTTACGAAACCGGATGGGATGTCCGAGACTTCGCCTTTGGGCGGCCACTAGCCCCAGCGCTGCCCACCTTCCGTAACTGAATTACCAGCCGCAAGGCGTCATTCACGGCCCTTTCGCTGCGAAAAACCTTCCGAACGTCGGGGTCCAGCAGAACAAGATTCGTGCCGGCGTGGTACTGTTTCGCCTGCTTCCCGCGCACAGCGCCTTTGAGCAATTGGCGGAGGTCGTATTCAGGACGCAACTCGTCGCTCAATTTGTCACTGCGCTTTTTCATAGGCTCTCTTTTCACTTGGGCTCAACGTTCGTGCACTGATGATCCGGACCCGTTCGACCCGGCTGTGTACCGGATCCACTCCAACTCCCTGTGCCCAGTGTAGCGGAATGATAGAGCAGGTTTTGGAAAAACGTTCATCCGATCCCGCCCGCCTTGCGCGCCCGCCACTCCTCCGCCGTGATCTCCCACACTTCGGTAAGTAGACGCCCCGAAACATAATCGCGCTCCTGCGTAGCGACG
>Ga0302325_10015227_pt1 | contig 16343 bp, 15 predicted proteins | sample Palsa_T0_2_FD_201948 | JGI IMG/M metagenome (GOLD analysis project Ga0302325, IMG submission 201948) | Peat permafrost microbial communities from Stordalen Mire near Abisko, Sweden - Palsa_T0_2 | ecosystem: Environmental > Terrestrial > Soil > Palsa > Peat permafrost | place: Sweden: Abisko... | reverse complement strand
GGTTCTGTCTAGGTCTCTATCGGCAGATTGCCTCAAATCGGTCAGGGCCGCGCCTCAAATCAAGTCAAGCCGGCTCAATCCTGGACGGGAGTGAGTTCAGCCGAGGATCAGCGCGATCGCCTGATCTGCGTCCGGGAAGTCTCCCGGCGCGGAGGCCATCAGTGTCACCCAGAAGGGCCCCTCCTCGCACTCAAAACCAACCCTATGGAACTCGCACCCCCATATCCGCACCCCATAGTTGCTTCCATCCGCCACTGCGGGCATCGACAGCTTCAGACCCGACGCCACGGCACACTTTATATTGCCGCCGATCATATTGGCCAATTCGCCCACTACGTCGCGCACGTCATCGTTTACCGTGTCCGGTGGTTCTATCGACAGAAACCGGCCGGTGAACCGGCAGGCCTCCCATCGGTTGCACTCGAATAAGAGCGTCCCATTCCGATTCCCTGACAGGTGAACCACCGCTGTCAGTTGATCGCGCGAAGGGGACCACGGTATCTCGTATGGAACCACCTCAAGGTTCAACATAGTGATGAATACCGACTCAACAATCTGGGACATCATCTCTGCACTTACTTGAGTTAACACGGCAGTCCTTTCATCGGGCTACATATACGGTCACGTTGCCCACTGTTTGTCGGTCAAAACGCTCCTCAAGGTTAATGGCTGTTTCGGCGCCACCTAACAGCAGCCATCCGCCCTGAAATAAGGTCCTGTGGATCTCTTTCACGATGCTATTCTTGGTTGCGTTGTCGAAATAGATCATCACGTTACGGCAGAACACCAAATCAAAAGGCCCGAGACTGTGCATGCTCTTGCGTAAGTCGATCGTCTCAAATTGAACCATCCGCCGCACGGCGTCAGTTAACTGCCATTCCAGCCCGGATCGGCGAAAATATTTCACTAACAACGCCGCCGGTAGTCCGCGATTCACCTCGATCTGTTGATAAAGTCCAGACCGGGCACGTTCCACCACTTTCTCCGAGAAGTCGGTACCGAGAATCTGCATGTTCCAGTCCTGCAATCCGTTTTCCAACAACAGCATGCCCAGGCTGTAAGCTTCCTGCCCGGTGGAGGACGCAGCTGACCAGAAGCGCAATCTCTGAGTATCTCGCTTCTCCGCCTTCAGTCTGGGTAACAAAACCGTCCGTATCGCCTCGTACTGAGCGGGATCGCGGAAGAAATAGGTCTCGTTGGTGGTCATGGCTTCAACCACCTGGTGGGCGAGCGCGACGTTGCGCTTGGCACGCAGCAGCACGCACAAGTCGTTGATCGAGCCGAGGCCGTATTGCCTGACGATAGGCGAGAGCCGGCTTTCAAACAGGTAGTGTTTGTTATCTTCGAGCACGATGCCCACGCGGGCACGGACGTGCTCCTGAAGGAAGCGATAGTTCTCCGGCAAGATCTCTGTGCTGGGGCTCTCCATCCAGTGCCTCTTAGTTTGTGCCCGTAATGCTAAGGATCTCAGGTACAACCTCGTCCAGCGCAAGCACCCGGTCGGCAAGGCCGGCATTCACCACCGCGCCGGGCATACCCCAAACCACGCTCGATGCCTCATCCTGTACCAGAACCCTTGCCCCGCGTGCCTTCAGAAGCTTCACACCCTGCAAACCATCCTGCCCCATGCCAGTCAGAACGACAGCCAGCACCGCTCCGCCATATAACTCCGCAGCCGACGCAAACAGCGCGTCGACCGCGGGACGGCAGGAGTTCTGTTGCGGCGACTGATCCAGACACACCCGTATGACGCCTCCGCGAGAGGCCACCCTCATGTGAAAATCTCCCGGCGCAATCAAAATCTTTCCCGGTGCCACCGGATCACCCTCCCTTGCTTCCTCGACCCTCAGTTGGCAGGTCGCGTTAAGACGATCTGCGAGCAACCGGGTAAAGAGAGGTGGCATGTGCTGCACCACGAGAATCGGTAAGGGGAAACTCGTGGGGAACAACGGCAGCATCGCGCCCAACGCGATAGGTCCACCGGTGGAGACTCCAATCACAACCACTTTGGGCGGTAACTTCAGGCTTTGCGCGATGGGCCTGGCGCCCGCGGCTGGCACGGCTGATCCATACGCCCGCGCCGGCATAGCAGCAGCCGCACTTTGTCCGGCCACGCGGAAGAACTGCTTGATTTTCGGGATCATCTCCTCCCGGAGACGGGCCAAAGAGCGATCGAGCGAGCCTTCGTTCGAAACCTTGGCCACGTAGTCGTCGGCCCCCAAAGTCAGGGCCTCCAACGTTACGGCCGCGCCACGCTCCGTGAGCGTGCTGAACATAATCACCCGCAAGTGCGGATACTCGCGTCGAATACGCCGCAACATTTCCAGGCCGTTCATGTCGGGCATCTCGATGTCCAACGTGATCACGTCCGGATTAAACTGCGGGATCCGCTGCAGCCCAATGGCGCCGTTGGAGGCAACGCCCACCACCTCGATCATTGCATCCTGCTCCAGCGCTTGCGTGACCAGCCGGCGGATGACCACCGAGTCGTCCACCACCATCACGCGAATCCGGTCACCCGGCTGGAGCAAACGACGGTTCACTACGGTCATGGCTAGTCGCTCGCCACGGGAAGAATCCCAACCATCTCCAGTTTTCCCCGGATAATGTCTTTCGTAAAAGGCTTCATGACATACTCGTTGGCGCCCGCCTCCAAGGCGGATACGATGTGGTCCACCTCGGTTTCGGTGGTCACCATAATCACCTTCAGCGAAGCAAGGTCCGGATTCCGGCGCAAGTGCTTGACCAGATCCAGCCCATTCATCTCCGGCATGTTCCAGTCCGCCAGAACCAATTGGACAGCAGCCTTCTCTGACTCGATCACTTTCAGAGCATCTTTTCCGTCCACCGCCTCGCAGACCTCGTAGCCCAGTTCGCGCAAAATCCGACCCAGGATTATTCGGATTGCCTTGGAATCGTCGACAATGAGCGCTTTCCTCTTCATTTATCCACCATTGTGCCCAGGGGGGTGGCCCGCGTACTGCTTTAGAAAGTGAATTTCGCTACGGCTGCTTGTAGCCGGATCGCCATCTCACTCAATTGCAGAGAAGCCGTCTTGGTATCGTTGGCTCCCTGCGTCGTATGCCTCGCCGCGGTGGCAACGCCGCCGATGTTCTTGGCAATATCGTTGACCCCCTCGGCCGCTTCGTTCACGCTGCGTCCGATCTCATTGGTAGTCGCCGTCTGCTCTTCCACCGCCGCAGCGATGCTGTTGGAGATGTCATTGATCTGGTTAATGATGGTGCTGATCTCCTCGATTGCGGTGACCGCCCCTTTGGTGACTCCCTGGACGGCCTCGATCTTCTGGCTGATCTCTTCCGTCGCCTTGGCCGTCTGCTTGGCCAGTTCCTTGACTTCATTCGCCACCACGGCAAAGCCTTTGCCGGCTTCCCCAGCCCGCGCCGCCTCGATGGTTGCGTTCAGTGCGAGCAGGTTGGTCTGCTGCGCGATCGAGGTAATGACCTTGATCACGTTGCCGATTTCGCGGCTGGATTGTCCCAACTGCTTCATGGTTTCGTTGGTTGCCGAGGCTACATTTACGGCATTCTTCGCGACCCGCGCGGAGTCGTTGGCGTTCTTCGAAATCTCGCGGATCGAAGCCTGCATCTGTCCGGAGGCGGAAGCGACCGAGGCAACATTCTTTGAGACCTCTTCACTGGCCGCTGACACCACGTTGGCCTGGACCGCGGTCTCCTCCGCGTTGTCCGCCATATGCTGGCTCACCGCCGTAAGTTCCTCTGAAGAAGAGGCCAGCGTGCTGGCATTTTCTGCCGTTGTCTTCAGCGGCTCAACGATGACGTCCAACGTCTGATTGAAGCCTTCGATGATCTTGCGATAGGCTCCCTGGTGCCTGCTCGCGTCGGAGCGCACACCCAGCTTGCCTTCTACCGCAGCCTGGGTTATCAACCGGCCATCGGTCACCAGCGCTTCTATGTTGGTCTTCAACAGGAACAGCCACTCATGGATCTGGTCCTGTTCAGAAGCCTTGCTCATGGACGCCGCCATGTCGCCGTGGGCAATCTTGGTGACAAATCCCACCAGGTCAGTGAGCCAGCCCTGTAAGGCGTTCACCGAATTCTTCATCTGCTCGTGATCACCTTTGCAGGCAACCTCGACTTTTTCGCGCAAGTTTCCCCCGCGCACCAAATTGAGGACTCGATTGCACTCCCCGATCGGTAAGAGGATCGCGTCCAGCATTTCGTTGATGCCTTCAAGCACTCTTCGGTTCTTGCCTTCGAAGCGCTCTGTCCTCCCGCGCTCACCGAGGCGGCCGTCGCGCGATGCTTCCACCAGGCGAAGTATCTCGAGCTCAAGTTGGTCGTCTTCACGCGTCGCCGATGCCACTGCTGCTGGAAGGGTGAGAATGCCGGCGGCCGCCAATGGCTTACCGTTGCGGCCAGAAGATGCTTGGCGGGGATGGCTCGCTCGTTTGGTCATTTCTCTTGCTCCTTCGCGTTCCTCTTGCGTTGCTGCGCCGCTCTCATCTTTACCTCCGGAGATCAAATTCGATCTGTTCAGAAGCCGAACTTCGCTACGGCTGCCGGCTGGCCTTCGCTTTCGAAACCAGTCAGTTCGGCGGTGCGTTCCGCATCCAGCACCAGCAGTAACCGGCCTTGCAGCTTATAGACGCCCCGGATCACCTCCCTTGCCGCGGGATCCAGGTTCTCCGGCGGCCTCTCGTAGGTAGCTGCATCCATATCCAGGACGTCGCCAATCTCGTCCACCAGCAGACTGACCGCGCCGTCCGAGGTGCGGACCACCATGTTCATCGGCGGCTTGTCTTTGGCGCGCGGCGGCAATCCAAGCCGCCGGCGCATGTCGATCGCGGTCACGATCTGGCCGCGCAGGTTGATCAAACCCTCGATCACTCCTGGGGCTTGCGGCACAGGCGTCATTTGCTGGAAGCGCAACACCTCCTGCACGTTGAGCACATCCACCCCGAAAAATAGGTCGCCCACGAAAAAGGTCGAGAATTGCCCGCTGCCCCGCACCAGCCCGGATTTAGCAATTGCCGAATCAACAGCCATCGTTCATCTCTTCGCCTCCACCCAGAGCGGTCCAGCTACGATCGGTGCAGCGGCGAAGCAAGCCGCCGGCGGTGAGACCAGCCTGGCGACAGATTCAAGCACCAGTGCACGATCGAACTTCGGCTGGCAATCTTCAAAACCCGCCTCCCGGGCGGCTGCCCCCCGGACCTGCTCGGCCGAGCCAGCCAAAAGCACAACAGGAATCTTGTCCCACTCTTGCCGAAGACGCATGGCGGTGAGCAGATCAGAACCGCCGCCGGGCGGAAGGTCGAGCGCCGCCAACACCACGTCCACTTTTTGTTGCTCCAACAGCGTAGTTGCTTGTTCCAGATTCGCTGCCTCAAGCACCACATAGGCTGCCATGTCGAGACCGCTACGGACCATCGCCCGCGAGAATGCTGAGGCGTCGGCCAGCAGGATCTTTTGTCCGCTCGCATGCCCGGTACTGCCCTCAAACCAATTTCCCCCGGTCGCCCGAATGACCTCGTTGAGATCAAGAAAATCCGTGACCTGCTTGCCCACCACCGCTGATCCGAGCAGGCCGTTGCGGTCCGATCCCTGGCGCACCGTCACTGCGTCTTCGGTTACATCCAGAATCTCGTCGACGACCATGCCCACGCTGTTGTTGCCATCGTTGAAAACCACCACCTGCAATGGATCGGGCTCGTCACCCTGGTCGGCAGCGTTTGGTTCAAGCACCGTCCGCAGAGAAACCAGGGGAAGAATCCGCTCGCGATATTGCACCACCCGGCCACCGCCGGCATGTTCGATGGACGATTGTGGGAATTCCTCGAGCCTGGCGACAAGCGAAAGCGGTATGGCCAGCCGGCCAAAAGAACCAGTGCGAAAAAGCAACAGACACTGTGGCTGTACTTCCACCTGCGCCTTCTGTTGCCCGGAGGCGCGCGCTTGTTCAAAGAATTCGGTCAACACCCCGGATCGCTGGCCGATGCCCAACACATCGAGGATAAGAGCGACCCGCCCATCCCCCATGATGGTCGCGCCGGCATACAGAGTGAGCCCTTTCAATTGCTTGCCCAACGGTTTAACGACGATCTCCTGGGTATCGTTGATGCCGTCGACCACCAGTCCGAACTGCCGGTCTTCCGCCTGCAGCACCACCATGCTGACAGCCTCGTCGTGGCCGTCCGATTTCAGCCCCAGTATCTGGTTCAGATAGGCAATCGGCAAAAGGCTCCCGCGGCGGCGATATACCGGCGTTCCATGGACATACTCAATGTGCTTGCCGGACCCATCACTCTCCAGCCGGATCAACTCCAGCAGGCTCACTTGAGGAATGACAAACCGTTCGCCCCCGCTGGTGATGACCAGGCCGGGAATAATGGCCAGGGTGAGCGGTATCCTGATCTTGACCGTGGCGCCCTCGCCCAGGCGGCTGAAAATATCGACCACCCCGCCGATCTTCTCGATGTGGGACTTCACCACATCCATGCCCACTCCGCGCCCGGAGAAGTTGGTGACGACTTGCGCGGTTGAGAATCCGGGTTGGAAGATGAGGCCAAGGGCTTCGCGATCGCTCAGCTTCTCGGCTTGTTCCGGCCTCAGCAGGCCATTGTCGAGCGCCTTCTGTTTGACCCGCGCAACGTCAATCCCCGCCCCGTCATCCCCGATTTCGATGTTTACCTGGCCGCCTTCATGATAGGCACGAAGGGTGAGTATTCCTTGTGGCGATTTGCCTGCGCGGATCCTGACTTCCGGCAATTCGATGCCGTGGTCGCACGAATTGCGGACCAGGTGCATGAGCGGATCCTTGATCGCTTCGATGATCGTCCGGTCGAGCTCCGTCTCCGCTCCGTCCATTTGTAACTGAATCTGTTTGCCCAGAGTCGTGGCCATATCGCGCACCACCCGCGGCAGCTTGTTCCACACCACCCCAATCGGTTGCATGCGCGTCTTCATCACGCCCTCTTGCAACTCGGTCGTAATCAGGTTCAAACGTTGTGACGTGGCGTTCAGCGCGGGATCCTCGCGCTCGATGTTGAATTGCAGAATCTGGTTGCGGGTGAGCACCAACTCTCCCACCAGGTCCATGAGTTTATCCAGCAGTCCGACTCCGACGCGGATGTTTGCATCCACCGCGGCCGATGATCGCGTGACATCTTCTTCTCTCCTGTCTCCTTTGTTCCTGTCTCTCCTCTCTGCTTCTTCCTCGACCTGTCCGATCTCGTGTATGTCAGAGGAAGTCTTTTCGACCACGGGCTCTGGCACGGATAGGGGCGGTGTACCCGCGCGGTTCGGTTCGAACCCAGCTGGTGTCTCCTCGCCGGCGGTCAATTGCGCCGCCAGACGTAGGCGTTCCGTCAAGTCCTCAAAGCGCTCCGCACCTTCCCTCCCGCTGGTTTCAATCGCAGCGAGCACTTGCCGGGTTGCGTCCACCGTCTCCAGGATCAGAGACACCAGTGCGGGAGTGAGCTCCCGTTGGCCGTCTCGCAACTGGCTTAAGAGGGTCTCGGCCTGGTGGGTAATGGCTTCCAGTACTGAAAATGCAAGAAACCCGCATGCTCCCTTGATGGTGTGAATGGTGCGAAAAATGCTTCCCAGTAGACCCGCATCCTGCGGGTGCTTCTCGAGTTCAACGAGATCCTGATCCAGCCGTGAGAGGTTTTCGTGACTCTCGACCAGAAACTCATGAATCGTTTCCTGATCTTCCGCGCTCGTGTTTTCCATGGTTCCTTCTGACTCCGCGCGGCCGGGTCGCTCTCAGCCACGCGGGCAGAAGGTATGGCGACTTAGGGTCGATCTTCTCATTTGGTGACTGCTGCTCATCGGAGTTAAGCCATGTCGCCCTGGTTTGAGACACACTTTCGCCTGCATAGACGCAAAAAGCCGGTTCCACGAGTTGATTTCCTCGCGGAGCGGATACCCTCGGATATTTTCAATCTGTTCAGTAAAGTCTGCCCGCAATACGCTGAAATCAGATTGGTTCCATCGGTCCAGCACCTCTGCCGGCCCGGTAAGCTTTGCCTGTTGCATCGGCAAGCGAATGGGGGAGTTGAGCTGTGTTCAGTTTCGCGTCAGACGCCTGTAATCGCTCGCGGCCGGCATCCCACGCGGAAAATACATCGGGCGAACTGGAGCTGAATACTTCGAGCAAAAAGTCCGCGTCCTCACGGCGCATGCTGCATTTGCTCTCGGGTGGGTTTTCCTTGGACATAGGCAATGAGGCAGCAAATCCGGGTTGCATCCGTGAACTGCTTAGCATTGCCTGCGGACGGACATTTCGCGTGGGATGTGCTCAGGGCAGGCTCTACGGGACTTGTCGCCTCTCGAATCTCCACCCAGGACTGCGTCCTGGGCTAAGTTCAGCCGTCCCTCCGGGACTCTGTGGCGAACTCAGCCGTGGAAAGAGATGGCTTCACCCGATCTCGAAAAGCGTACCTCAGGGGCTAAAGCCCGACGTATTCTCGATGATTTACGGCCCGACTAAAGTCGTGCCCTGATACAAAACCAAAGCTCAGCGTGTTATGCGCTCGTCCTGGCAGTGGGGGCAGGCGCGGCCTTCAACTTTTACTTCCTTCCTCCGATTGGGACCTTTAGGATCGCGGATCCCCAAAACTGGGTCGCTCTGCTTGCTTTTCTTGTAACAGCGCCGGTGGCCAGCAACCTGGCGGAACGTGCACGGCGCGATGCAGATGCGGCGAAACAACGGCGACACGAAGTGGAACTGCTTTATGATTTGAGCCAGCGGCTCCTGGCCTCCGAGCCTGCGACGCTGTTGACCTTTTCGTGACCGGGAATGGAGGCAATATGGAGCAGTCTGCAGGCGGGGGAATGCCAAATGGAGTGCCCGCAAGTATGATCGTGCTTCCCTTGGAATCTGCTGCCCAATCTCGGATGAGCTACAGACTGAGGATCGGTCTGCTTCTCGTCCTGTGCAGCCTGGCATTCTTCAGTTGGATAAACCCGTCAGCTCAACAAACGAACCAGACGCAAAACCCGGCGTTTACGATTCAAACCAACGTCAACAGAGTGTTGGTGCCCGTTGTCGTCCGCGATAAACAAGGGCGGTCCGTCGACGGGTTGAAGAAAGATGACTTTCAGGTTTTAGACAATGACAAGCCGCGAATTGTTACCGGATTCACCGTAGAGAGGCGAGGGGCCGCCGTGGAGAGCGCTCAGCAAGCTGCGGGAGTTGCGACACCAGCGCCGGTGACGCAAACCCAGGCTGGGAAGAGGCGCTTCGTTGTCTTGCTCTTCGACGACATGCACATGAGCGCAGCTGAATTGGTGCCCGCGAAGAAGGCGGGTATTGAGGCGATTAACGGAGCACTGAGTGACACCGACGTAGTTGCCGTGGTGACCAGCTCCGGCAAGACCAATAGCGGTTTGATACAAGACCGCGCCAAGCTAAGAGATACGATCGCGGGGTTGCAATCAAACGAAGTCTCTCCATCAGGCGCTGCCGACTGCCCAAATATCAACTACTATCAGGCTGATCTCATCGAGAACAAGCACGATAGTGCGGCGATCGCCGATGCCATGGGCCAGGTGTATAACTGTGATCCGTCACTCGGCCCACAAAGTGACAATGTCGCTGAAAGCGTCGTGCGATCCTCAGTTCGGCGTGCACTGATGATTGGAAATCAGAGTTCTCAGGCAACCCTGGCCGCTATCCAGGAATACGTTCGGAGGATGGCGAACCTCCCAGGGCAGCGGCTGTTGATCCTGGTCTCACCTGGATTCCTGGCAATTTCACCGGAGGCGTCGAGTGAAGAGTCGCGCGTGATCGACCTCGCTGCACAATCCGCTGTGACGATCAGCGCTCTCAATGCCCGTGGCTTGTTCACCACCGACGTGACCGCCAGTGATGACACCCGGGGGAGGGCGATGGGCGAAATAAGTGCCCTCCGTCGCGGCTCTTTGTCCGGCGATGAGGCTGCGTTGGCATCGCTTGCAGACGGAACTGGTGGCCGTTTTTTTCACAATAGCAACGATCTTGGAGCGGGGTTCAAAGGCCTTACGGCTGTTCCCGAGTGCGTGTATGTGCTTGAGTTGGCGCTTGACGGAGTCAAACCCGATGGCACTCTTCACCGCCTGATGGTAAAAGTGGATCGGGCGGACCTGGAGGTGCAGGCGCGCCGCGGTTACCTTGCGCCCAAGCCAGAGAAAATAAAAAAGTAGAGTGACGCAAGAGATTTGTGGTCAGAGATTTGTGGTTAGACGGGACTGGTACTTTTCCGAAAGCCTAGTGGCGTTGCTAGTTGCTGTCCTGTACGGGCTAAAGCCCGTACCTACCTTTCCCTGTCCTCGGAAAATCATTTTTTCCGCAGCCTGTTCAGCCATGCCGCAACAAGCTCTCGCCCTGTCTGTCCACTCCTCTACCACCAGTTTTCGGTCTGGACTCCGTACGTCAGACCATTGGTTCGATTCAGGTACGGCGTCCCGCCTACAAAACCGCGAAATCCGTCCGACCAGTTCGCATAGGTGACGAAAACACGTAATACCGGCCGGCTGAAAAACTTGCGGCCGGCTCCGATCTGCGGCGCTAACGTAAATTTGCGTAGCCATCCGTCGTACTGATTTGTGCCGCTCTCTGTGTGGTCGAAACCTGCTTCAAAAGCCAGCGAGATGTGCTTGGTGAAAAAGACAACCGGCCGCGCGCCAAACGAGGCCCACTGGTTCCAGCCGTCTTGTGGATTCCCATCTTTGGTCCGCTGGTAAAGAAAGATGGGCATAATTCCGAACCAGTCGTTCGGCTGCAACACCAACTGCTCGGTGACCAGGAACTGCGCCGAGCGATTGATGAACGGACTTGGATTCGCGATCGTCACGCCGTTCCCAGGGTTGCTGAAATTGCTGGCAGCTCCCGTTCCATACTGGATCGAAAATGTGTGATAGCCGCCATGCCACTCGAGCCGCTGATGGCGCAGGCCGAAGGCGTATCCATTTGTGGTGGGAACCACCGTACCCGTCGACGTCGTGCCGCCTTTTGAAGTAGCGTAGTCGAACCATGCCGCCCACAGGCCTGCCGGTCCCTTCAAATCGTACAGACGTACGTCGATGTTGCTCTTCGCAAGATTGCCGTTTTGGGTAACAATATCGGGCCGCGCCGCGTTCAAGAAAGCCACTGCCATCTTGCCGATACCGACATTGACATCTTCAACCCCGCCGCCGTAACCGCTCAAGTCCAGGGGATAGAAATCGATAATGTCAATGTGCTGTCGCCGGTAGTATCGTTCCCCCGCCCAAAACTCCGCATGGGGCTGCCATCCCAGAACATTGCCGGCTTGCACGAAGGCTTCGCGTAGACGGAACTGATCGTTTCCCACGCCATTGGGAAAGCTGGCGGAATTGGCAGAGTTCGTGGTGTTGGCCTCAATCATGATCTCTGTCTTCATCCAGGCCTCACTGGAACTCTGTTCCGGATTCACCCAGTTGTTGACAAAGATCAACTCCCCATAGGTTTCTGTTTCGTTGCCCAGGCGGTATTTCGCGTTGGCTCCCGGCGCCTCGAAGGCAACTTGTTGGCCGCCCGCGCTGTTGAGTCCATAACCGGATCGAAAATAGCCGTGGAATTCAAACGTCCCCACTTGCTGCTTAAGTTTCGTGATCGTTTCATCTGCTTCGCGGAGCAGGTCATAGGTCGGCTCCGAAGGTAGATCACCTTGGAATTTCGCCCCCACCTGGTCGGAGTTGCGCAGCACGGCCTTAGCCGCACGTTCGGCGGCCAAATCTGCCGCTGAGACGGTCGCCTCTTTGGTCTTTTCGGCGGCCGCCTTCTGGCTCTCTATTTGTTGTTCCAGGGTAGCCATGCGCAACTGGAGTGCTTGCGTGGTCGTCTCGTACTCCTGTTTCAGCTCTTTTAATTGCTGCTCCAACGGGTCAGCCTGTTGTGCCGCGGCAGGCAAAATCCAGAAGAGGCTTAAGGCAACGTAGCCAAGCCACGACATCAGCGGCCGCTTTCGATCAATAGGCGAGACGGTAGTCATCCGGCTGGCTCCCAACTCGACCCCGGCATTTCACTGCGCAAGAAAAACTGCGATCAGTAACCGAGGATCGTGGAAAAAACCCAGCTTTGGATGCGCATTACGGCAGGACGGACCCTCATAGCCCGTCTCTTTTCGCGTCCGGCGTCGGTTTTATGGGAAGAGTCGCAGCGAATGCGGGGAATCGCCGCTAGTTATTCGAGAGCGGATCCGATCTAGGGTTAAATTCACTTCAGGGAGAATGCGTAGAAACAAAATTGGTGGAGGCGGCGGGAGTCGAACTTGAGCCGTATTGCGGGCGTCGGAGCCCGCAGGCGAAATCCTGAGCGAAGCGAAGGACCTCGGGCTCCAATAGGCCAAGGTTAGATATGGTGGAGGCGGCGGGAGTCGAACCCGCGTCCGAAATCCATGTCAGCAAAGAGACTCCATGCGTAGTCGATTCCGGAGATTTCGCACTACGCGCTCAGAACCGACAAGATGCGCGTACCGCTAGTCCGATGATCTCGTCCCTGCGGCTCGGACCGCGTCCCAGGAACCAGCCTGCTGTGCGACGTTCTTCCGCGACCCACAGGCGAAGCCACGGAGAACGGCTACTTATTTAATTAAGCAGCAAGTGCTAGGTTGTTGTTAGCAATTATTGTTTTTGCAAGCGATTACGGGTGCTCACACCCCGGCATGCCTCTCGGCCTAATCGATCCCGTCGAAACCGTGACGCCCCCATTCTTCTCTTTCGGGCAGGCATGGAAACCACGCCCATCCCCTCATTATATGCGTCTCTACAGGCCAATTGCGTTCAGGTCGATGCTCTCAAAGTCCCGGCGCATCACACCCTCGCGAATCTCGCGCACCGTCTTGCCCTTGAGCGACATCTGGTAGGCGTAGTACCCCTCTTTGGCGCAGGTGGAGCACTCAGCTCCATGCAAATCCTCAAAGCAACTGTGCAGACTGGTGTGCCCCATGTGCAGGTCGCACCGGCAATAACAGGGCAGCTGGTAGAGCACATTGGGAACCTTGGCCGCATCCACATAGACCGCCTTTTGCCAGGGATACTGGAACATTGGCCCAGCCAACTGACCGCCCGACAAGAGAGGAGGCAATTTGGCGCCATGTGCCGGCGCCGTTGCATGATACGCAGGAACATCGCCGTCCGTAACCCACTGCGCGTAAGCCGCTACCGTCAACATGCCGATCGCCAAACACACCAAAATTCGCCGCATTTCCGCTCCCTAAAAGCCAGTGTAGCGCGGCCGAAAGCGAACCGCCACGATTCGGCGATAGGATTGCAAAGCAATTAGGCGGGAATTTGGTGGAAACAGAGCGCGGAGAGCAAAAAAAGGCGGCACGAACGGTAAATTGTCCGTGCCGGGAGGCCAGTGACGCAACTTGTACTGAAAACCGCGCCGTGAGAGCAACTACCTCAACCACGACTGAACTCATATTAGCAGATGTCTGCTCAAAACTTCTAGTTGCAAATACAAAATTTCGTAAAAAAGTGCATTTTCAAACTTTTTAAATACCGATTCCTGTATCTTTTGGGCTCAGGTTTCGCCCTTACGTCCATAGACGCGCTTTTCAAAAATAAGTTTCTCCAGACACTTTTTTCGTCATTTTTCTTCTCAGGTCACCGTGCCCTTTCGTAAGTTGCCCCTCCATAGAACCGGACCGGTACCCATAGACCAAGGACCGGGCTGGGCTCCCGCCACCTCGGAACACAGGAATTTCTGGCGCACCGGCCTATTGCTCGCCACCTCGGCAGCTCTGGGCGGAATCGCCGTAGCCATCTGGGACCGCAGGACCCTCGCCCAAATACGCCAACAACCCCAGCCGCCGGAAGATGAGCCTGCCTGATTCGCCGCTAGCTACGACAGCGAGTCAATCGTCTGCGCCATCTTCATGTCCCGCTCGGTGAGCCCGCCTTTGTCGTGCGAGACCAGCCCCAGCCGCACCTTGTTGTAGCGGATATCGATATCCGGGTGGTGCCCGGCCTTCTCCGCCTTCTCCGCCACCTGGTTCACGAACGCCATGGCTGCCGCAAAATCAGGGAACTCGCAGTGGCGGACGATCTCCTTGCCCTCAAGCTTCCAATGGGGAAGCGAGCGCAACTTTTCCTGCACCATTTCCGGACTCAATACGCTCATCGGTACACCCTCTAACTAAATGGATTGCGCAGCTTCGGCCCCTTGGCCTCCACCTGCAGGGGGGTGAGCTTCTTGGACTGTTGGGTAATCTCCGCCCGCAGATCTTCCCACAACTGGTCGGGCAAGCTGAGATACACCTCAACCACCTTGGGATCGAACTGCGTCCCCGCGCAGCGCTTGATCTCCATGCGCGCCGCAGCAAAGCTGGTCCCTTTACGGTAAGGCCGGTCCGAAGTGATGGCATCCAGCGTGTCGGCTACGGCGAAGATCCTCGCCCCCAGCGGAATCTGTTCTCCCTTAAGACCGCGAGGATAGCCGCTGCCGTCGTAGTGTTCCTGGTGGCTGTAGACAATCTCCGCCGCTTCCTGCAAAAAGGGGATCTTGCGCAGCATCTGGTAGCCCCGCGCGCAGTGCTCCCGCATCACTTTCTGCTCATCTGCCTGCAGCTTGCTGGGTTTGAGCAGAATCGCGTCAGGAATCGCCATCTTCCCGATATCGTGCAGAAAAGCGCCCCGCGCCACGATGGGTATGTGCTGCGGAGGCACCCCCGCACCCCGGGCCAGTGCAATGGTGAACGCCGTCACCCGCTTGGAGTGGCCTTCCGTCTCTGCGTCCTTAAGATCCAGCGCGTCGCCCAGCGCCTCTAGCGTGATGTCGTAAGATCGCTCCAGATCCTGGATCGCCTGGTTGAGCATCCCCGTTCGCGCGCTCACCATCTGCTCCAGATCTTGCCGGTACATTGCGTTCTGCTGCACCAGGCGGCGATAGTCAATCGCCCGCCGCACCGTCGCCAGCAGCTGATCCTTTTCGATCGGCTTCAGCAAATAGTCGTAAGCCCCCAGCCGCACCGCCGCGAGCGCGGCCTTTTCATCGTGGGTCAGCAGCACCAAAGGGGTATCCGGTTGCACCCGGCGCATGCGTCCCATCAGGCCATGGCCATCCGAACCGGCGGTGGTCAGGTCAGACAGCACCAGGTCATACGGGGCGTCGCGCTCGAGGTGCGCGATCGCTTCATCGCGACCGCTGGTCAGCACCGTCGAATACTCCGGTCTTTCGAGCATGCCGTCAATTTCTACCCGGCAATGCTTGTGGTCATCAACCACCAGTACGCGTGCTTGGCTGCGCAGGGTTTCCATACTTGTCGGGAATCCGGTTCTGCCGGAAGGCTCCCTCTCTCTTTTCGCCGATACCACCTGTGAACAGCTGGAACGAGGTCTATGCCAGTCAGCGGCAAAATGCACGCTGATAGCTACGCTAATCGGGCGAGGGGCGCACCGCTACACGTCTTCTCTCTCGCAGAGTGTGAGTCGCTACTGCTGTTTCACATTGCGTCTAAAGCACAAGCGAATCTTGCGATCCTCATCAAGTCACAGTGATTGTGAAACAGCTTCTTCACAGTCTATCTTCAACCGCCAGTCGAGGTGTAGTTTCTTCGTCCCGGGCCAGGTCACGGAGCAAACTGTTATACTCAAAGGCAAGCCTTCTCTCTTCGCGCATGATCGCGGCAACAAGGGCTACCGGGTGTAGAGTGGTGTCAATTCCGAGGCTGGCGGCGTAGCTTTGTTCAACTTTGAGCGTGAGTTTTCCGCGGAATCGAACCTCGTTGTCTCCCAGGCTGCCAAGCAGTCCTCCGAGCAGCAGCAGCGAGATGTATACGAAAGTCACCGCCACCGCACCTTCTCCCTCGCCTTCTATATGACGGGAAATGAGGTAGAAGCGGAAGAGATTCTCACCATTACTTTCGTGCGCGCTTTTCAACAACAGGAACGGCCTGACGCATTTGCAGTCGATTCTGCACTCATGCAGGAGCTGAGCGAGCGCTTTCCTCTGCGCACCGAAGAATCTCCGGCCGTCCTGGTTCCGGGGGCCGGGCTCAACCACCGCAATGTTCGCCGCCCAGACCTTGAGGTGGCAGTGCGTAACCTCCCTGCCAACGAGCGTCTGCTTTTCCTGCTTCGCGACGTAGAAGGCTATTCCGCGGCAATGATCAGCCGCCTGCTGGATATCCCCGAATCCCAGGTCGTCCGCTCCTGCTTTTCCGCGCGCGTCCGCCTGCACCAGGTGCTTGCCCAACAGGCCCGTATTGAAGCCGCCTGATTTACCCACCCTGCTTCTTATTACGCCGCGCCGCGCTCCAACCTTCCTTGATCGTCTGCCGCGCCCGCCCCAGGGCCAAGGCATCTTCCGGCACATCTTCCGTTATGCATGATCCCGCCGCGATATAGGCGCCA
>Ga0302325_10015226_pt1 | contig 16343 bp, 11 predicted proteins | sample Palsa_T0_2_FD_201948 | JGI IMG/M metagenome (GOLD analysis project Ga0302325, IMG submission 201948) | Peat permafrost microbial communities from Stordalen Mire near Abisko, Sweden - Palsa_T0_2 | ecosystem: Environmental > Terrestrial > Soil > Palsa > Peat permafrost | place: Sweden: Abisko... | reverse complement strand
TTGCGCCCTATCACAATAAGTTTCGGGTTTGCCTTCTAACCCTCACGGTACGTTCGCATCCGAAGTTTTACCATTGTGTGTCAGGAACGCGGGCCCATTCATTACCGAGTAGCGCTGCCTGTCTTTGGCTACCGATTTCCCTCATGAAAGGTTCCCTAATGCCTCAGTTCACAATTGTCAGTCGCTATTTTCTGCGACGCCTGCTGAATATTTTGCCCACTGTTGTCTCGGCCACCGTCGGGCTCGCCTTCATTGTGCCCATACACGCACAAACCCCGGCCGCCGCTGCGCCTAGTCCGGATGTCATTGTCTTTACCAATGGCGATCAGCTATCCGGCAAGCTTTTACGTGAGGTCAGCGGCAGCGTGACCTTTCATAGCGACATGGCGGGCGATGTAGTCGTGACCTGGGACAAGATCAAGTCCATTCACACTGCGCAGCAGTTTGCCGTGATTCAGCAGGGCCAGCATGTCAGCCGGAAGACGGCTGATACCGATGTTGCCCAGGGCGCCGTCCAGGTGCAGGACGATCAGGTCAAGGTGGCCACCAGCGTGGGCGCCAGCAAAGACATTCCTGTAAAGAATGCGCAATTCATGATCGATGAGGATACTTTCAGCAAAGAAGTGAAAAGGAATCCGGGCGTCGGGTATGGCTGGACGGGAGCCATCACCGCAGGAGCGACGCTGGTCGAGGCCACGCAGAACAGCCGCGCCTTCACTGGCGCAGCAACGCTGGTAAGGAACATTCCTACCGTGACCTGGCTCGATCCGCGTACCCGTACCACCGTGGACTTTAACGGAGCCTACGGATCCGTAACCCAGCCCGGCACTGTTGGCACCAAGACCAATATCATTGGGGCCGATGCCGAACACGACTGGTTCTTCTCCCCGCGCTTCTACTTTCTGGTAGATACGGCTTTTATCCACGATTACTCACAAGGCCTGAGTCTGCAGCAAACCTATGGGGCCGGCATGGGTTATACCGTACTCAAGAGTCCGAAGCAGCAGCTGGATGTAAAGTTCGACATTCATTACGAAAAGCAGACATACTTCATCACCCCCGGAATTGTGCCTCCTCCTCCCCTCACCCCCAGCAAGGACTTGGTGGGAGCCGACTTCGGAGACACCTACAAGCTGAAACTGCCTCGTGGGCTCGTCTTCAATCAAACGGCCCTGATCGTGCCCTCCTTCAACATCACCAACGCGTATTCCGCCTTGGCCACCGCAGGTCTGTTGTTCCCAACGTACAAGCGCCTCGGTTTTACGGTAGGAACGGTGGACAACTTCCTGAACGACCCAGCCATCGGTAGCAAGAAGAACTCATTCCAGTTCACTGCCGGGGTGACCTACTCGCTCAAGTAGAACTGGTCTATTGCGGCGCCACCGGATCCAGATCTAGCGGCTGTTTCAACAGCGTCAGTACGCCGGGAGGCAGCGGCTTATCGGCATTAGCCAGCAGCTGCGATACCTGCCACATCTCGGTCTGGTTCAGAACATGGCTGAAGGCAGGCATGCCTGAGAGCCGGATGCCGTTGGCCACCTTCCAATAGGTTTCCCCCGGCGGATCGTCGCTGACGCCGACCACTCCATTGCCGTGTGGTTCCCAAAGCTGGGGCGCCTGGGGGAACATTCCCTTGGCGAAGGCGACCGGACGCCCATACAGCCCATGGCAGGTGGCACATTGCTGGCGGTAGATGTGGGCGCCGATCTCCAGGTTGGTGGGGCTGGCTTCGACCGGGGCCGTCTTCACCAACTCCCGGTCAATGCGCGCGTGCAGGGGAAGGTGGACGATCCTCTCCTCGAAAGGCAGGGGAGCGTCGCCGGTGGCGACCGGCAGGTTACCGAAACTGAGATAAGCTGCAATGCCAAGCGGAACCACGAACAGGCCGATTAACAGGCCGAGAAGGAATCTCATTTCATTTTCGCCTTTCGTTTCTCTACGCAGCAAAAGCGGCTTTCTCTGACCCGCGGGACAAGAAAAGCTGCACTGTTCGTCCCAGAGCAGGATATAGCAACGGCAGAAATGCTCTAATACTAAGCAGGACAGCAAAAGTTATTTTCTTCGCCGAATGGCGGCAGGCAGTGGAGGCTTTCAGGTTCATGCATCAGAGCAAGCGTTTTGGATGCCACGTGTATCCGCTTCTTTTTTTGATCACTCTCGCGGTACCAGGGCTCATAGCGCAGAATTCCCCCAGCAACCCTTCTCCAGCCCCAGCACCACAGGCTCAGACCGAACCGGAGAATCCGCAGGAGAACCAGATTCGCCTGGCCCAGGAGGCTCAGGCCAGAATACGCGCACGGCGGCAGCAGCGAACCCAACGCGTGGTTGAGGATACCTACAGCCACAAATTCGAGGCCTATGGAGGGGGTGGTTACACCCGCTTCCGCCCGGGCGGTTCGCTCCAGCACATCAACGAGTCCGCCTGGAATGGAGGATTTACCGATTATTTGTGGGGGCGCCTGGGGATTACGGCGGACTTGCGCGGCTACTACGGAACCGCCTTCATCACACCCAATCCCTATAACATCTTCAAGCCCAGCATCAGCGAGTACAGCGCCATGGCCGGGCCGCAGTATCGTTTCGTGCGCCGGGAGCACTGGGCCATCAGTGCGCAGGGCCTGGTGGGCGGGTCCAAAGGCAATTTCAATGCAAGCAGTTCCGGGGTTCCCCCAGGCACCTACATTGGGCTTTGGAGCAACGGCACCAACCTCAGCGCGGCAGTGGGTGTGCCGGTCGACTACAACCTCGGCCCTGCACTCGCTGTGCGTTTGCAGCCGGGCTATTGGTTCACAACCTTCAGCAACACTCCGCAGGTGAAAAATCTCGGCTTCAATGTCGGCATTGTGTATCGATTCGGGCGGCAGTAGGTGACGGGGAGAAAGAGATTTGCGGCGCTCTTAAGAGCTTAATAGCATGACAGTATGAGCTTCAAGATCACGGCGGGGCAGCGTGAATACTTCCGTTACAGTGGTGTGTCCGCAGAAGTAGAGCGGCGAGGCCTTGGCTCTTCCCGACCGGAGCTCGCTTGGGCTAAGCGGCGGAAGCGGCAATGCATCTGTAGATGTGGCCGAACCTACTAAAAGCGTATTGGAGGGACAAAGTGGGGGGCGTGCTCCCCCCAGCATTCGTTTCTGATTGAGCAAACCGCAGGTCCCTCCACTGCGCTCCCCCGGATTTCCTGTTGAGGTTGGTGGCGTTGGCGAACTTCATGCGGCTTTCCTTACTGAAAGCCGCACACGTGGCCGTTTGTGAGTGCCGCGTAGCAGGAAATCCGGGTACGCTTCGGTCGGGATGACAATTTTGCTTGGGTGTCGGCATGCTAATAGCCAAACAAAGTTGTCATCCCGACCGGAGCGCAGCGTAGTGGAGGGACCTGCGGTTTTCCGACTTACGCGGTTACGGCTTTGTCGCGTTCTTTGGCTGCTTCCAGGGGATACTGCGGCTCGGTCATCCTGACCGGGTCCAGGATCTCGGCAATTTCTTCTTCGGTGAGCAGCTTCCGGTCGCGGGCGATTTCGATAATCGACTTACCGGTCGCGACCGACTCCTTCACGATCTCCGCGGCCTTGGCGTAGCCAATGTACGGATTGAGCGCCGTAGCCAACGATACCGTGCTTTGCGCGTACAGTTCGCAACGCTTCTCATTGGCCGTGATCCCGCGCACGCACCGCTCGTCGAACTCGCGCAACATGTTGGTGAGGATGGCCACGCTCTGCAGCACGTTATACGCCATGGTCGGCATCATCACATTCAGCTCCAGCTGGCCGGCCTGGACGGCATAAGCCACGGCGGTATCGTTGCCAATTACCTGGAAGCTGACCATGGCCGCTAATTCGGGCAGGACTGGGTTGATCTTGCCCGGCATGATGGACGACCCCGGTTGCAGACTGGGAAGAAAAATCTCCGCAAAGCCGGTATTGGGCCCCGAGCTGAGCAGGCGAATGTCAGTAGAGATTCGGATCGTCTCCAGGGCAATCCCGCGCAGAGCCGAGCTCACATCGGCCATGCATGCATTGGATTGCATGGCCCAACGCATGTCCTGCGCCGGCGTCAACTGCTGCCCGGAAATGCGAGCCAGATGGGCGATTGCTTTCACCCGGTAATCCGGATGGGTGTTGATACCGGTGCCAACCGCACTGCCGCCCAGCCCCAGCTCGCGCAAGGTGCTGGAAGCCAACACCAGGAATTGACGGCCCTTTTCGTAGGCTAAGCCATACGCGGCAAACTCCTGTCCCAGGCGCATCGGTACCGCATCCTGCATGTGGGTGCGGCCTGACTTCATAATGCCGTGAAAGGCCTGCGCCTTTTCCGCAAAAGTGGCGGCCAGGTGGTCCAGTACGGGGTAGAACGTATCCAGGGCGAGCAGCGTGGCCAGGCGCATGGCGGTGGGGAAGACGTCGTTGGTCGACTGCCCGTAGTTGACGTGGTCGTTGGGGTGCACGTGGGCGTACTCCCCTAACTTTCCTCCCAGGATCTCGTTGGCGCGGTTGGCGATAACCTCGTTGGTGTTCATGTGCTTGCTGACGCCCGCTCCAGCCTGGAAAACATCGACCACGAACTCAGCATTCCACTTGCCGTCAATGACTTCCTGGGCCGCCTGGATGATGGCATCGGCACGCCTGGCGTCGACCAGGCCGAGCTCCTTGTTGGCTTCGGCGGCCGCTCGCTTGACCATCCCGAGGGCGCGGATGAGCTGGGGATCGGGATGTATATCGGAAATGGGGAAATTCTCCACCGCGCGCGCTGTCTGCGCGCCGTAGTAAGCCTTTGCGGGCACTTCAACAAAACCAAGCGAGTCTTTTTCTTTGCGGAAATCAGACATAAGCAGGTGGGCTCCTGAACTGCCATCACTACCGTAGAACGTTCGATTATAGCGATTTCGAGCGCTGGCCGGGAACGGGGGGCCGCGTTTGCTTCGCCCGCACTTCAGTTTCGTTACAAATCCCTGTACTACGATGGCCGCCTCTCATCGTCTAAGCTATAGAGATGGGGCATGGCCGCGGTGCCGTAAAGGAAAACTTTGACGTATTGGTTGTTGGCGCAGGCCCTACCGGCCTGGCCTGCGCCATTGAGGCGCAGCGCGCCGGAATGCGCACCGTCCTGATAGACAAGGGGTGCCTTTGTAACTCCCTCTTTCACTACCCCTCGGGTATGACGTTTTTCACTACGCCCGAGCTGCTGGAGATCGGGGACATACCGTTTCCCAGCCCCAACCAGAAACCCAGCCGCAATGAGGCGTTGGAGTACTACCGCAAGGTCGCGGAGCATTATCAGCTGGAGCTGCGCCAATATCAAACCGTTTCCAGCCTGACCGGAGAGGATGGCGATTTCACCATCGCGACCGTCGACCAGTTCTCCCGGCAGCGGTTATACGGCGCTAGCAAGGCCATTCTCGCTACCGGCTACTACGACCTGCCGAACTACCTGGAAGTGCCCGGGGAAGATCTGCCTAAGGTGCTGCACTATTACCACGACCCGCACCCCTACTTCGACCAGAACGTGCTGGTGATTGGGGGCAAGAATTCAGCGGCGATCGCGGCCCTGGACCTATGGCGCCACGGCGCGCATGTGACCCTGGTGCATCGGGGTGAGGCCATGCACCGCCATGTCAAATATTGGATTCTGCCCGACATCAACAATCGCATCAAGAACGGCGAAGTCACTGCGTATTTCTCCAGCTCCGTGAGCAGCATCTCGGAAGACTCGGTCGAGCTGCTGACCCCACAGGGAGCCGTTACACTTGCTAACGACTACGTTTTTGCCTTGACGGGTTACCATCCCGACTTTGATTTTCTGGCTGCCGTTGGCGTACGCATGGAAGGGAAAGACCGCCTTCCGATATGTGATCCGCAATCGTTGGAGAGCAATATCCCCGGGCTCTATCTTGCCGGAGTGATTGTGGCGGGCATGCGAACCAACGAGATTTTCATCGAGAACGGCCGTTTCCATGGTCGTCAGATTGCCCAGGATATCGAGGCCAAACTCGCCGGCCGAACCTCCGTGAGGGTCGGCTGAACCTGTTACTGTGACTGTGACTTGGATTGATACCAGACGCCCGACAGCATTTTCATCTCTGGCGTGTACAGAGGAATGAAAGCCGGTGCGGCTTTTCCGCAAGAACCGGGGTCCCCGGCAAGCGGGCTTGCTGGGGTGGAAGAAAAGACGCACTTCGGTAAACTTGCCCGTGCAGAGTAAGAGTGAACATGCTTTAAGCGCTGAAGGAAAGGTTGCCGCCTCATGAGTTGGCTAAAACCTCGTTCCATACGAGGTCAGCTCATCTCGGGTCTTGTCCTGTTCGAAGGTCTGCTGGTGATTACCTTCGCGACGCTGCTGGTGCGTGAGCAGGCCTTGGAGATTCATGAACGGGCGCGCCTGCGGCTGGAATCGGAGGTGAACCTGCTGGCGCTGCAGAGCCAGGAGTCGCTGGCCCAGGGCCAGGCAGGATACCTGGTGCCCATCTTGCGCGCCATGACCAACTCCCCCAGTATCCGTGCAGCGGTGGTTACAGACGTCAACGGCCGTGTGATCGCCAGCAGCGATCCGAATATGAACGGCAAGAACGTGCTGACGCGCCTGGAGAAGAAGCACCTGACGGATACCGCCAGTGCGACGATTTTTCGTGTGCCTGGCGGAGCCCGTGAAGCCGTTCTGCCGGTCCACGTGGGTGGGCAGCTCAGCGGCTTTGCCTGGGTATACGAAGATGCGGGCGCGGCATTGCAGGAGATCTCCTCCCTCATCCGCATCACGATTATCTTCGCCGGGTTAGGGGCTTTGGGCACAGCCATCATTGCCGGTACTCTGGCCCGGTCTATCACCCGCCCGCTGCGGGCGTTGCTCGCGGCTACGCGCAAGTTGATTCGTGACCCGCAGACAAAAGAAGGATTTCCCCTGGAAGTTACCTCTACCAACGAATCGGCTGACCTAACCCGAGCCTTCAACCTGATGGTGACTTCCATGGAGGAGCAGAGGTCGGGCCTCAGCGACACCTTGGCGCTGCTCGACTCGATGCTGGAAAACGCTCCTATTGGGTTCGCTTTTTTCGATCGCAAGTTTCGCTATGTGCGTGTGAACCAGTTTTTGGCGGAGATGAACCAAGTGCCCATAAGCAGGCACCTGGGGCGCACCATCGATGAGATGCTCCCCGGGCCGGCCGCCGAGATGCTGCAGGGCTGTATCCAGAATGTCTTTGAGACCGGGGAGCCGGTGGCCCAATTTGAGCTGAATACGCCACTGTCTGGAGATGTCACCCAGACACGCAGTTGGCTCATCAATGTGTATCCCGTCAAGACGACGTCTGAGGCCGTGCGATGGGTGGGTGCGATTGTGGTCGAAGCAACCGAGCGAAAGCGTGCCGAGGATGCATTGCGGAAAACGGAGAAACTGGCGGCCGCCGGCCGGCTTGCGGCTTCGATCGCACATGAAATCAATAATCCTCTGGAGGCGGTCACCAATTTGCTCTACCTGCTGCGCCACCAGCCGTCGCTGGATGACCAGGCTATTTCCTATACCGATCTGGCACAGCACGAAATCTCGCGCGTGGCCGAGATGACGCAACAGACACTGCGTTTCTATCGCCAGTCGACGTTGCCGGTGGTTGCGAATATCGCCGAGTTATTGGACTCGGTTATCACGCTCTACAAGGGAAGGCTGGCCGGGCTGCAGATCGAGGTCTCTCGCAGGAACGGACCCGATGTGGATCTTTATTGTTTTTCCGGCGAACTGCGCCAGCTTTTTGCCAACCTGATCGGCAATGCCATCGATGCCATGGCCCACGGAGGGCATTTGTGGTTGACGGTGCGCCGGTCGCGTTCCTGGGTGGACGGCACACCCGGTATCCGGTTGTTCGTTGCGGACAATGGCTGTGGCATGACCCCGGCAACGCGTCTGCGGATTTTCGAACCGTTTTTTACCACCAAGGAAACAACCGGAACTGGCCTGGGCCTATGGGTGAGCAGCGAGATTATTGCCAAGCATAAAGGTACGGTGCGGGTGGCCAGCCGTGCTGCGGAAGCGGAGAGCGGAAAGCAGTCCGGCACCGTGTTTATGCTTTTTTTCCCAGAGGGCGGAATCGGAGCAGCGCCCATGTCTGCCGCGGTCGCAACCACGCAGAACGCGTAGACTCAAACGCGGCCAATAATTGACAAAAATTGTCATAAAATGTTAGGGTGGTTTGTTAGGGCTTTGCTATGCAGACCATGAATATTTCCCTTCCCGATCCGATGAAAGAGTACGTGGAGGAGCGGGTTAGTGCGGGGGCTTACAGCAGCGCCAGCGAGTATGTCCGTGAGCTGGTGCGGGCCGATCAGAAGCGTCATGCGAAAGAGCAGCTGGAGCAGATCCTGCTCAAGGCTATCAATTCGGGTGATCCGTTCGAGGTTACGCCCGGAATGCTCGAGGATATAAAGCGAAAGCTCCGTGCTCGATCTGCGCAACGCAATGGGACTAAACGGTAAAGCGATTTCTCAGTAGCCAACATCGAAGCGCACGACTCTCTCGTGGTTTTTTCAAAGGGAAACCCCAGCTCGCGATAGCTTTGGGGGCGAAAGCGATGGTGAAACCGCTCTCGGTGCCCTACTTTACAGTCCGCCCTCTTGCATGGAGCGAAATCAGCGCACAGCTTGATTACCTCGAAGAAGAGGCTGGGTTGGAGACTGCAGAGCGTTTTCTGGATCAGCTCATAGCCAGTTTTGAAGCCCTGAGCCTTCTGCCAAAGATGGGCGCTCTCTGTGGATTCCGTAAATCGAAGACTCGTCGCCTGCGCCGCTGGCGCGTAAAGGATTTTGAAAACTGGCTGATTTTCTACCAGGCCAAACGCAACGGCGTGGAGATCATTCACGTAATGCACGGAGCTCGCGATATTGAGAACCTTTTGGGCGGGTAGACAATGTGAGATTGCCAGCCCTCTTCTGGGCACCCGCAGGCTTATGCCATATTGCTGCGTGATGGATTCCCAACTCGCTGGCGGAGACTGACCTTGGTTTCCGTGCCGTTGTACGGGATTTGTCTCAGCGGGGTTCCGGCCAATCCAGCGTTGAATTGCCGTGTGGGTTGGCGCTTCCCTCCGCTGGACCTTAGTATCAGCGTTCCTGCGGCGTCATCCCATCGCAACTCAGTTGACGAAAAGTCTCCTCGTTCAAAAGCAAACGTGCGCCCGTCGTCCTCGTAGAGCGCAGACACGCCATCGCTGCCCGGATAGACCGTCAAGGAGATGGGCACATCGGACTCTTGATTTACAAATTGCTTGACGGGACCTCTCGCCAACGTAGTTCCTGCGCGCACAAAGACAGGGATGGTTTCAAGAGCCGCGGACACTTCCACGGTTCTACCTCCCTGAAGCTGTTCATTCGTCCAGAAGTTCCACCAGCTTCCCGGCGGTAGATAGACGGTTCTGGTTGCGGCACCTGCTTCCAGCACGGGCGCGACCAATAAGGCCGGGCCGAACATATATTCGTCAGCCATCGCCCGTGCTTTTTCATCCTCAGGAAAATGCAGCCATAGGCCGCGCATCAACGGCATCCCGGTGGCATGGGTTTCGGCCACCGCGGAGTAAATGTAGGGCAGGAGTTGGTAACGGGTGTTCAGATACTTGCGACAAATCTCCTCGACCGCCGGGTTGCGTAAATCCTCAGGCCGGGGCAGATCGGCTAACGAAAACGCCGGCGTCAGCTCCGCTTGACCATAGTCGCCGGTGTTCCATCCCCAAGGCAGACGCAGCTGCCAGGTGCGGCCATGTCCGCGAAACAGCGGGCAAAATGCACTGAACTGAAACCAGCGTAAGAAGAGTTCGGCGGTGAATTCACGGGTGGGCACAAAGCCTCCTGTATCCGTGCCCCAATAGGGAATTCCGCACAGCCCGATGTTGATTCCCTCCATCACTTGCGCCGCGAGCGTTTTCCAGGTGGAGAACACATCCCCTGACCAGAGCCACCCGTACCTTTGCATCCCCGCATATCCGTTCCTGTGCAGGGCAAAGGGACGATCATTTGGCCGCACCTGGCGATCGCCATCCCAATACATTTCATTGCGAACCAGCCGCGATGAAGCCGGCAAAGGATCGCCTTCATCAGGCCACCATCCGTCGACGCCCATGCGGTCGAGCGGAACGTGGTGCGACCAGTACTTCGCTGCACTGGAAGGTTCTTCCGCGGCAGCGCCGGTATCACTCACTTTGCCGTGCAGATCTACAGGAGGGTTCACCACATGAAGCACCACCTTGAAATGGTCCTGATGCAACTGGCGGATCATCGCCTCGGGATCGGGGAAGACATTTTCGTTGAAGGTGAAGGACCCGTGGCCGGTATTCCATCCAGCGGGGCAAAAGCCGGTGCCCAGGTAAATCAGGACGTCGCAGGGCAGTTGCTTGTCACGAAAAGTTTTGGCCTCCTGCAGAATTTGCTCGCGGCTCGCCAAGGTACGGTGCGATTGTTGGTATCCGAGCGCCCACAAGGGCGGCATGTGGGGAAAACCAACCAGCTCAGCGAGTGGCCGCATCAACTCTGCAGGAGTGTCCGCAGCCAGCAGGAAAATGTCATAGCCCCGTGCACTCTCGTTGGGCTTAAAGATGCCAGACTCGGCGCCAAGGTTGAACGTCCCTTGCGGCTCGTGGACGAACAGTCCCCAGCCACTGGAGCCCATTAACCATGGGATGGGGAGATGTGCTCCGTAAATCTTGAGGTCGTCGCCAACCTGGCCATTTTTCATGGCATCGACGGTACCGCGGCGATCGAGCGTATGTGCGCCTTCGCCGAGCCCATAGACTGGTCCTTCGTCACAGAGAAATTGCAGTTGCGCAGGATTCTGATCGAAGCGTAGTTCCTGAAGGAGGTGGCCGCCCTGTGTACGAACCGCGATGCGAAGAGGATCCGTCTCCACATCGAGTCGCCTCTGTCCCCAGTGCGCGGTTTGGCGGGAGCCTCCGGCTAGCGCTTTGATGCCCGGTGCCGGCCACGCCCTTCGAACCAGGCTGCCATCCCCGTAGAGCTGATCCATCGGCTCGCCGGCTGCAGCGACGGTTACGCGCAGGATGTTGTCACTTACGGCAGTCATCGTCAGGGCGAGCACGGAGGGTCCCGTTACCGGGGTGGGGAGCGCTTTGACGGTGGGGAGGTGCAGCTCGAGGAGCAGACCGGCGGTGCCCGATCCGATACCTTGCAAGAGACTTCGTCTGGTGAATCTGCGAGGCATGTGTCTCCTCTGGTATTGCCAGGAAAGGTTTACGCGGGGAGCGATTCTGTGTCAAGGAGCACGGCCCATGGGTCTTATGGAAACGTTTACTTGACAACCCAAAACGGGTAAGATCACAGCCATAGCGCAGCCCGAATCGAGGAGGCGTTCGCTTGCCACTTTCTTTGTCTCGTCGCTCCTTTCTGCTTACCACTGCAGCAGCCGTCGCTCCAACCGCGGGCGCTCTCTCCTTCCCACGAAGCGCGCACTTGTTTTCCTTCCTGGGGGCGGAGAAGAGCCCGACCACCGTTCCGTTTGCCAATTGGAAAAATACCGGCATCCTCGAGCTTTCCAACTCGCCGTATGCTCGCCTTAAGACGGTTCCAGTGAGCGCTGTCGTGATCAAAGAGGGTTTCTGGTCACAGCGTAGAATCACCAACGTCGAATCCAGCATTCCCAGCATGCATGACGAGCTGGTCGCGCACGGGCGCATGGACAATTTCCTCCGGCTTCAAGGGAAATCATCCAGCCCGCAGAAAGGGCCCGTCTTTTCTGATTCCGATATCTACAAATGGACGGAAGCGGTCGGGTTTGTTCTTCAGTCGGGGGACAGGCCGCAGTTGCGCGAGACTGCCTCCACCATGATTCGTGAAGTGGTGGCGGTGCAGGAGCCATCCGGATATCTGAACACGTATTACGTGGGTGATCTGGCAGCAAAACGTATGCTCCCGGATATACAGACGACCGGCCATGAGCTGTACAACCTTGGCCACATGCTGCAAGCGGCGATAGCCTACTATCGGGCCACCGGCGACCCCACGTTACTGGATGCAGGCATTCGGTTCGTCGACGGTTTCCTCCTTCCGGATTATGGGCCCGGCGCAGACCAAAAACCTATCGTCGCTGGTCATCCGGAGATCGAAATGTCTCTGGTCGAGCTCTACCGCACCACCGGCAATCGCAAGTACCTGGAGCTTGCCGGCTACATCCTCCATGGCGACGACCGTGTTCCCCTCACCGATCAACAGATCACCTACATGTTCTGCGGCGTTCCCTTTACTTCGCGCACCAAGCTCGAAGGACACGCCGTGCGCGCAATGTACGCATGTTGCGGGGCCACGGACTACTATCTGGAAACGGGAGACCCGGCCTATTGGAAGACGCTCAACGCGCTCTGGGAGGATCTCGTTGCGCACCAGATGTACGTTACTGGCGGAGTGGGCGCGCGTTCGACGGGAGAGGCTTTTGGCGATGCCTACGAATTGCCTAATGCACGCGCTTATGGTGAGAGCTGCGCCGCTATCGGCAATATGATGTGGAACTGGCGCATGCTGGCTGCGTCTGGAGAAGCCCGCTTTACCGACGTCATCGAATGCGCTCTTTACAACGGCATTAACTCGGGCATGTCGCTCGATGGCAAGACCTACTGCTATCGAAACCCCCTTGCGTTCGATCCCAGCGGTGACTCCAGAGACCGTCATCTGGTTCACGGCAACATCCGGAATCCCTGGTATGACACGACCTGCTGTCCGCCCAACCTGCAGCGAACGTTTGCTTCCTTGCCAGGTTATTTCTACAGCACCAGTGCGGACGGCATTTATGTGCATCTCTACGACAATTCTGAATTGAATTGGCACCTGCAGGATGGAACTGCGCTCTCCATCACCCAGATCACGCGCTATCCGTGGGAAGGAGAAGTCTCGCTTACCGTCAATCCGGCCGAAGCCAAAGAGTTTACTGTGTACGTCCGTATTCCGGGATGGTCGCAGAAGAACGCCGTGCGAGTGAACGGTGTTTCCATCGAAGGCGCAGTTCCGGGTCAATATCTAGCGCTCCGCCGGCGCTGGGCTGCGCATGACCAGATAAAGCTGTCCTTCGATATGACCACACAGCAAGTCCGAGCCAACCAGGCGGTCGCTGACGATTTAGGGCGAGTCGCATTCCGCCGCGGACCGATCATTTTTTGCATGGAATCTCTCGACCAACCCGGTTATGCAGGCGACGCGAATCTGTCTGCGTTTTCAGTTGCGTTGCAAGGCGAAAGCAAAGCTGTCTGGAGTCCAGAATTGCTGGGAGGGGTCGAGGTGCTGGAGCATCCTGGCGCCGTTACGCTGAGCGCGGAGAAGTCGCTGTACTTTCCCGTGGCACCGGTTGTTGCCACCAGGGCAACGCCGCTGCATCTCATCCCGTACTACGCGTGGGCGAACCGGGCGCCTGCGGGAATGCAAGTTTGGATCCCATATATTCAAACCTAGAGCGATGGCCGGGAAGAGTTTTTCGCTTGCTGGCGTCGTCTCCGGGATCACGCGCATGAAAATTTCCGGCCAGTGTGCAAAGTCATGGTTGGCCCCTCACGCGTCGTGTGTTCTGCTGCCTGGTTGTCTCCTGTTGCTTATGCTTGCCGCCTGTCGCAGCGGACACCCGGTCATCGCCGTAGTTCCGCGAACCGCAGGGAACACTTTGTGGGAGGGCGAACATGCAGGCGCTGCCTTGGTCGCTCACGAAAAAGGGCTGCGCATTTACTACCAGGCACCCACACGCGAAGATGACCTATCGAGTCAACTTGGAATCATCGAAAGAGCACTCGATCGCGGATGCAACGGCATCATCCTCTCGCCCGTCGAGGCACTGCCGTTCCGCACCACCATCCGCAGAGCGATTGACAGCGGCGTACCCACAGTGATTGTCGGGACCGACCTGGGAATTCCTCCGGGGAAAAAGCTTGCGTACGTCTTGAACAACGAAGAGGAAGGCGGGGAATTGGCCGCGCGCCGGGTAGCGAGCATCCTGGGCGGCAAGGGCACGATCGCCATCGTGGGAATCAGCTCACAGTTGACGAGTACTGCGACCAGGGCGCGCAGCCTGGAGACGGTATTGGCCAAAGAGTTTCCTGACATTCACGTAACCGTCCGGCGCCTTGGACTGCCAACCGTACCTCAGGAACAGCAGGTCGCCGAGGAACTGGTCAGCAAAGATGAGCATGTGAACGCAATTGTCGCCCTCTCGGAGGCTTCTACGCGGGGAGCTTATTATGCGTTGGTCGAATTCAACAGAATTGGAGAGATTAAGCTCATCGGGTTTGATCAGGATCTATTGGAGCCAGTCAGAAGCGGCGGCATCGACTCCGTCATTCTGCAGAACACCTATGAAATGGGCCGACGGGCCATGGGAATCATGGACGAGCAGTTGCGGGGGGAGTCTCCCGCGCCTCAGACTTCGCTGGAGCCTGTGCTTGTGACCCGCGATAATATCGATTCTTCTCAAGTGCGCCAGATGCTGACGCTCGTCTGGTGGTACGACCAATGATCCGGCGGCTGCATCGGCGGCATTTCTTAATGGTCGCTGCCTGCCTCGGTGTGCTCGCGCTTGGAGCCCTCGGGTACCTGGCATATCGCTCTGTGGCGCAGCCTGGACCGTCCTATCACGACGCCTTTGCCCAGGAGAGGCAGGACGAATGGCAGGCATTTGGGGGCACCTGGGAAATTGTCAACGGCGCGATGCAGAACAGTTCCGACGAGCGCGGAGCCAAGTTGATGACCGGCTCAACCGATTGGCAAGACTACAAAGTGGAAGCGGATGTGCAATTGCTCGGCGAGGCCGGAGACGCTGGCCTCGTCATGCGGGCGACTCAGGAAGAGGAAGGCGTAGACTCTTACCACGGTTACTTTGCTGGCCTTCGAGACCTCGATAACACGTTAATCCTCGGTCGCGCAGACTACGGATGGCATGAACTCCGAGCCAATCCGGTGGTCTCAGGCGTGCACACCAGGGTTTGGTATCACCTGACCTTTCTTGCCTACGGCTGCACTCTTGCGACGAGTGCAACCTCACCTTCGGGGGAAACAACGACGGCCGCAATCCAGGACCCGTCCTGCGTCAAGGCGGGCCGCTTCGGTCTGCAGTCCTATGCTTCCGGCGCGCTGTGGCGCAACGTAACCGTCAGCCGTTCAAGCCAGCAGGATCTGGTTTCGCTTATAGGTGTTCGCCACATCGAGCTTCCCGTGGAGCACGGGGTGGCATCGACAGGGAGTACCGATCCCGAGATCCGTCGCAACGAAAATGAGCCGATCGATCGCGACATGCGCGACCATCATTCCGATTTAAGCGCGCAACCCATCGGTAGCCTGCGCCTGCTCTCTCCCAATCAACCGTCACAGGTCACAGTTCACGGCGTCGTCACTCTCACTTCGCCGGTGTTATATGTGCAGGATGCAACTGCTGGATTGGCAATACCAAATGCGCGCACCACGAAACCAATTCAGATTGGCGACGCGATCGAAGCCAAAGGCGATGCCGAGTTGCACGATTTTAGTTCCGTGCTCAGAGACGCGGACGTGCGTCCTCTGTGGACTCATACACCTGTGCCTCCCGTTGCCGTTTCTCCATCGCAAGCTGCCACAGGCGCGTTCGACGCCCAATATATCGAGGTGGAAGGCGTTCTGCGCAGCCTGGAGTCGACAGCCGATCACATGCTGGTTCTTACCCTGGATGAGGGTGCGCAGTCCTTCCGCGCCATCGCGAATGACAAAAGTCCGAACCGGACTGCACGCCGCATCCGGGAGCAAAGCCGTCTTCGTCTGCGCGGGGTGTGCGTGGTTGACTCCGCTTACACCCACGACCTGACACCCTTTGCGCTATTACTCCCGTCGGTTGAGGAAGTAGAAGTGGTCAAGGGGCCGCCCTGGTGGAGCACCGGTAACATCGTGGCGCTCATCATCGGATTCCTGCTGCTGCTGCTGGCCGCGCAAACCGGCTATTATTTCATCACCCGATGGAGACTGCAGGCAGTCATCGAAGAGCGAGAGCGGCTAGCCCACGAGATGCACGACACCTTAGCGCAAAACTTTGCCGGCCTGGGCTTTCATTTGGAGGGCATGCGCGACGACGCCAGCGAAGAGAATCCACTGCGCCAACAGCTCGATTGGGCGCTTGATATGGTTCGTGATAGTCACAAGGAAGCCAGACGCAGTGTCGCGGCGTTGCGCCCCCAGGCGCTTGAATCGGTGGGCTTGCTCAAGTCGTTGGAGCAGGATGCGCAGCGCATGGTCGGAGGGGGCAGTGTCCACATTGCAACCTCACTCACCGGAACGGAACGCAAGATCCCTATCTCCATTTCAGATACTCTGCTCCGCATCGGTCAGGAGGCGGTCGCGAATGCGGTTCGCCATGGACAGCCCGAT
>Ga0302325_10015225_pt1 | contig 16344 bp, 15 predicted proteins | sample Palsa_T0_2_FD_201948 | JGI IMG/M metagenome (GOLD analysis project Ga0302325, IMG submission 201948) | Peat permafrost microbial communities from Stordalen Mire near Abisko, Sweden - Palsa_T0_2 | ecosystem: Environmental > Terrestrial > Soil > Palsa > Peat permafrost | place: Sweden: Abisko... | reverse complement strand
TTAACCCGAATGCGCGGCCCCGGCTCGGCATCGGCCGCACCTTCCAGAACCTCGCGCTGTTTCACCATATGAGCGTGCTCGACAATATCATGGTCGGGCGGCATCATCTGCTGAAGAACAATTTCATCACGGGATCGCTTTATTGGTTCACCGGCGCGCGGCGCGAAGAGCTCGAGCACCGCCGCAAGGTCGAGGAGATCATCGACTTCCTCGATTTGCAGTCGGTCCGCAAGGCCACCGCCGGCACCCTGCCCTATGGTCTGCGCAAGCGCGTCGAACTCGCCCGCGCGATGGCGCTGGAGCCGCAGCTGATCCTGCTCGACGAGCCGATGGCCGGCATGAACTTCGAGGAAAAGGAGGACATGGCGCGCTACATCGTCGACCTCAACGAAGAGTTCGGCATGACCGTGATGATGATCGAGCACGACATGGGCGTGGTGATGGATATTTCCCACCGCGTCATGGTGCTGGATTTCGGCCGCAAGATCGCCGAAGGCGATCCGGCCGCGGTGCTGGCCGATCCCCATGTCAAACGCGCTTATCTCGGCGAAGAGGACGAAGTGCTGGTCGATCCCGACGATGCGCCTGCACCTGCGCCGTCGCCCGCGGAGAGCGCCGCATGATGGATTATGCCGGCCGCGTCGCGCAAGCCGATACCTACCCAAAACTGCTGCGTCTCAATGCCAAAGAGCATGGCGGCGAGATCGCGCTACGCGAAAAGGATTTCGGGCTGTGGCGAGTGTTCACCTGGAAAGACTATCAGACCCGCGTGCATGACTTCGCGCTCGGCATGGTCGAACTCGGCCTTGGCCGCGGCGATGTGATCGGCATCATCGGCGACAACCGGCCGGACTGGGTCGCGGCTGAAATCGCCACCCACGCCATCGGCGCCATGTCGCTCGGTCTATATCGCGATGTGCTCGATGAAGAGGCCGCCTATCTCCTGAGCTACGGCGAAGCCAAACTGGTATTTGCCGAGGACGAAGAGCAGGTCGACAAGCTGTTGACGCTCGCCGACCGGGTGCCACACCTCAAGCACATCGTCTATTCAGATCCGCGCGGCATGCGGAAATATGACGATCCCCGCCTGATGGAGGCCGACAAGCTGGCCTCAATGGGCCGCGCCCGCGCCGCGCGCGAGCCCGGTCTCTACGACGCCCTGGTCGACAAGACCAATGGCGAGGACGTCGCGATCCTCTGCACCACCTCGGGCACCACAGCCAATCCGAAACTGGCGATGCTCGCCGCCGGTCGCGTGCTGCGGCATTGCGCGACCTATCTAGCGTTCGATCCGAAGGGGCCGGACGACGAATACGTCTCGGTGCTGCCGCTACCCTGGATCATGGAACAGGTCTATGTGCTCGGCAAAGGCCTGCTGTGCCGGATGAAGGTCAACTTCGTCGAGCAGCCCGACACCATGATGAACGACTTCCGCGAGATCGCGCCGACCTTCGTGCTGTTCGCGCCAAGGGTCTGGGAATCCATCGCCGCTGACGTGCGCGCCGGCGTCATGGACGCCTCCCCGCTCAAGCAAAGCCTCTATGAGCTCGGAATGAAGACCGGATTGTCGGCGCTGGCGCGCGGCAGGCATTCCGTGGTGGCCGACGCGATATTGTTTCGCGCGCTGCGCGATCGGCTCGGCTTTACCCGGCTGCGCTCGGCAGCCACGGGCGGCGCCGCGCTCGGTCCCGATACGTTCAAATTCTTCCAGGCCATGGGCGTGCCGCTGCGCACGCTGTACGGCCAGACCGAATTGCTGGGCGCCTATACGCTGCATCCCTCCGGAGAGGTCGACCCGGATACCACGGGTGTGCCGATGGCCGACAGCATCGAAATCCGCATCGACAATCCGGATATCCACGGCGTCGGCGAGATCGTGGTGCGGCACCCCAACATGTTTCTCGGCTATTACAAAAGCCCGGAGGCCTCCGCCGCCGACATGAGGGACGGCTGGATGCAGTCGGGCGACGCCGGCTATTTCAACGCCAACAAACAGCTGGTGGTGATCGACCGCATCAAGGATCTCGCCGAGACCGCGCGCGGCGAGCGCTTCTCGCCGCAATATATCGAGAACAAGCTGAAATTCTCGCCCTACATCGCCGAAACCGTGGTGCTCGGCGCCGGCCGCGACGCGCTGGCGGCGATGATCTGCATCCGCTTCTCGATCATCTCGAAATGGGCGGAGAAAAAACGCATCTCGTTCACCACCTACACCGATCTCGCCTCGCGGCCGGAAGTCTACGCGCTGCTGCGCAAGGAAGTCGAAACCGTCAACGCCACGCTGCCGCCGGCGCAGCGGATCTCGCGTTTTCTCCTGCTCTACAAGGAGCTCGACGCCGACGACGGCGAACTGACCCGCACCCGGAAAGTCCGCCGCAGCGTCATCAACGAAAAATACGCCGATATCATCGACGCGATCTATGGCGGCAAAAGCGACATCCCGATCGATACCGTGATCCGCTTCCAGGACGGCACCACCCAGCGCATCCGCACCACGCTGCGGGTGGTCGACCTCGCGCGGGACGTGGCCGCGAAGGAGGCGGCAGCATGAGCCGCGAGTTGTTGTTTGGGGTGCCACACATTCGGTTGTTATGCACGGGCTTGACCCGCGCATCCATCCTCTCCGAACGAGAAGTTTCTTGCAAACCGAAGGTCGAGAGTTCAATCCTCTCAACCGGTGTTATATTTTACAGGCATTTCTTGTAAAGTTGTAGCCCCGCGCTTTGAGCGTTTTGGGACTGAAAGGGCTTCGGGGCTACATGTTACGTAAATGGTTCTCGGCATCGATGTAGCCCCACGAAAAGATCAACCGGCGGATATCCCCTGCGCTAAACAACCATCGCTGTGAACCGAAGGTTCTCACGGACAACCATAGAGTTAGTACAGGTCGAATCTTCAGCGAATTCTGAATCGCTAGCAAATTATTGGCGGGACTCCGGGCGAAGAATCGCCGGATGTTTGTCGTCATGAGAACGCTTCCAAATTCGAGCCATTCTGACATGCTCGCGGCAGTGACGTTGGCGCTGTTGGCAGCCTCTTTGGTCAATTTGCTAATCTTCTGCTTAATGAGTTAGCCGCACATCTTCCGTCATCGGATCGGCCCCTTGTCGAGCGGCTCGAGTGCGATGATGTGCTCGCGATTGGTCAGCACTACGCGTCCGATGGCGACCTTGTTCATCTCGCGGATGGTCTCGCGTATCCTGCTCCAACTCCTTGGCGAACAGCAACTCGATATTGTCGAGAAGAACCACATCTGACTGCTGCGCCCGGACTATGTCGTCAGGTATTCGGGAAACACCGACCGCCCGCTGCCGCTGCGTGAGATCAAGCAACTTCTCGGAAAGAAGCAGGTTGGCGTTCAGACGCGGCCAACCGTGCCGCTTGGAAAGATCATTCAGAGCAGTAGTTTTTCCCGCCCGCGCGGGTCCGACGACCAAGACAAACCGGTAATATTCTCCTTTGGTCCTCGGAAGGACTTCCTGAATGCGAAAACCGAGCGATGTCGTCGCTGTCGTCCCTACCTTCGTCCTCGCGGAAGTTCGACCATTCCTTGCGGTATCGCCGTTCGCGCGCTTCACCACTGCCTGCATGGATCTCGGCGCCGACATCTTGCCGTTTCCTTCAGTCACGGGTGTCCATGCTTACGATCCCGCTGGCTTCTTGTTGCGCCTCGCCAGCCACTCTTTGGCGGCTTCTTCCATCAATTCGGATGCCGTCGTGTCGCCTTCGATCGCGGCGGTCTTGATGGCCTTGATGGTCTCCGGACCCATCGTCACTAGAAACTGACGTTTATCGCCCGCCGGAGGCTTCCGACCCTTCAGGCGAGGCGTTTTCGGCTCCGTCATCCGCTTTGGTCCACCCCTGGTTGCCGCTTTTGCTCAAAAAACGTCTCACGCGTCCCCGCACCCGGCAAGCGCAATCTGGCTACCAAAAGCTGTTTCCCCTGAAATCTTCCAGAACGGGCGATTTTTCGAGGAAGCTATCTCGCTGATTCTACGTTGCTTTCGATAGCTAAGCCAGAGAAATAGAGGTATATATGTAAATTTATCACTATAAACCTATTGACTATAACCTAATGTTCCTGATATGTTCACGATCATTGGCGTTGTTGCGTGGAGTTCATGATGTCCGGAAACCAGACCAATCGCACCTGGCAGGCCGACCTGGTCGCCCGCTTTCCCCACCTTTTCGATACCGAAATCCATGGCCAGATCCGGAGACCGGGTTTTCCGGAGGTCGGCGACGGCTGGAAGGACCTGGTGCAGCTCGCTATCGAGCGTATTGCCGTGGCTGTTTCTGCGGCGCCCGATAGCCTGCGGATCACCCAGATCAAAAGCAAGTTCGCGACGATCCGGATCTACTGGTGGGCGGGCCCGGGATTCACGGACGCGATGGGCGACGCCGTCGACGAAGCAGTCGAGCTTGCCGAGGCCCGCTCTGCCTGCACCTGCGAGACTTGCGGCGAGCCGGGTCGACTGTTCAAGCACGGCGGCTGGTTTTTGACCGCATGTGAGACATACGGCAAAGGAAAGCCAGTCACCAATCATCGCCCCGAGCACGAAAACGTCCACGTTACATGGCGCGTCATCGGCGCCACGCGCACCGTCCGCGCACGGCACTACATCCGCGGCACCGATTCCTTCGTGGACGTCGACCCGTCCAGCCTCGATCTCGAGAGGAAGACTAGCTCATGGCTCGCTTCCGCTGCCGCGCTTGCGGTGATGAAGGGACTTTTGAATACGATGGCCGGCACACCTGCCCGAATTGCGGGTCGGACGACGTCCAGTTGGCCCTCGCCATTGATGAACTGGCTGACGACGACCCGCTCATCGTCGCCCTCAAGAAAGTGGCCGACGACAGCACCGACCAATCCTAATTTTTGAGGCACGGCATATGACCCTCACCCGCCGCCAGACAATAGTTGGCGCCGCAGCAACCGTGGCGTTGCCGGCGGTAGCTGCGGCTGATGCTGCAAATATACAAGTGGAGATGGAGCCGAGGCATCGGCTCAGAGATGTCGTCGTTGGCTACACCGATCGAAACGGCTGCGAATGGTTTGGCAGTTATGATCTCGTTGAAATGATTCGCGATCTCGATGAGGCAGATCTGATCACGAATTATGTGATGTCCGTCCGTTTAGCTGAAGACTCGGCCGAAGTCGAAACTTCTAAGGATTGATACGTTGCGCCTCTGGATTTTGTCCGACTTACACTTGGAACTGACGCGCGGCTGGGATTTGCCGACGGGTGAGGCGCGTCCGGATTTTGACGTCATGATCTTGGCCGGCGACCTGATCCCGCGCATGGAAAGAGGCGTTAAGTGGTTGTTTGAACGAGTGCCTGATCGACGCGTGATCTACATCGCCGGGAATCATGAGCCGTACGGGCAGGACATCGATCGCGACCTGGAGAAAGCACGCGCTGCCGCAGTCAGCACGTCTATTCACGTGATGCAGAATGATTCCATCACAATCAACGGCATGGGCCCTGGAGCAAGTTCGAGACCTGGGACAACGCGCACTTCAACCCCACTCTCACCATCGAAATCTAAGCGCAGGAGGCAGCCATGACCGACGACACCAACGAGATGTGCACGCCGCTTAACGACGCCGCGAACCCTCTTTCTGTCGCTCAGATTTCGAGTAACGCTCAATGCTCTCGACCCAAGCCGCGCACCGCGCCGACCTGTTCATTTCCGCAAAGACTTCGACCGCCATCCCCGCGCGGCATCCACTCGTTCGCGACGCGCTGGTCCAGGCTTCGCTTGATCCGCAAGTCCGCTTATTGGAGTTCGTACCGACGGCGGCCGTCGGTACGGCGCAGATAGCGCTGAAGGCCGTCGTCATCGTCCGCGACGACGGCCGCTTTTACCTCGACGTGGTCGAAGCGAGGCCGGTGCGCGACGTCGAAGCGGAAGGGCTCGCCCTGATCGCACTCGACCACCTAGGCCTCGCGCCGCTCGCGTTGACCGGTGGCGACATCAAGCGCGAACCCCGCTTCGCCAATGCCCGTGCGGTGTGGGCCTACAGGCTGCACCCCGTCGGCATCGCCATGCGCTTCCGGATCCTGACCGTGCTGCAGGAAGATGGCCCCATGGCGCTCGGCTGCCTGTTGCCGCGCATTTGCGCTGCACGGGATCCGGCGCCGGCGGTGATGGCGCTGGCGTGCAGCGACTTGATTGAACTGGACCTCGTTTCGCAACCGCTCGGCCCTTTGACGATTGCGAGGAGCCGCGCATGACCAGAAAGCCCACGAAGAAGCAAAACGCCCGGTCGGTGGCGAAAAAGACGCGTGGTTCGAAGAAGCATGCCGTGCGCAAGCGCGCGCCCGCGCTACGACACCGCGGAGACCTCATCCCAGTCGTCGAGGGGATGATTGGACTCAAGCCACCGGAAATCGCCCCTGACGCCGATCAAGAGAAGACGCTGCCGCCCGCAGCGCAGCGACAGACGATCTACTCGGCGCGCTGCGCCATCGTCCTGCCGCCATTTCTGCGCGCCACTGCCAGGGCCGTCCGGCGGCAGTTGAAAGACGCACCGAGCGGGCTCGTGGTGGTTGTCTTGGTGCCGGCCCCAGGCTGGATCGAGCCCGTGAAGAAATTGTTCCTTGTGCAGTTCGGACCGCGCTGGGAGGTAGTTACGGACGCGAATAACAAGACGCCGCAGCAGAAGTCCGACAGAGACCGGGAGGTCGCAATGGATCTTTCGCGCCGCAAGTCCATGGTCGGCTTCGCTACGCATGCAGAGGCCCTCCCCTCGGTTCTGACGGCGGCGGCCGATCTGACCATCCGGATGCAACCGCTGGATGGCGCCACGATCAGCCGCGCCATCCGCTTGTTCACCGGCCGCAGGTCATCGGTTGCCGTCGACGAAAAGACCGTGCTCGGACTCGATTTCCATCATCTGCTTGCGGCCTTCTGCACTGATGCTTCGCCGGCCCAGATTATCGCGCGCCTCCAGAAGCAGGCCGCCGGCATGCACGGCGGCCCCGGAGCCACTGAACGGCTGCCCGCCCTGGAAACCGCCTTCGAATACGGACCGGCGCGGGTCTGGGGCCTGGACCTGGCGCGCGACATCGCAGATTTCAAGGCTGGCCGCATCACTTGGGAGGCCATCGACCGTGGAGCCGTACTGTTTTCGGAGCCCGGTTGCGGTAAGAGTTTGTTCGCGCGGATACTTGCGAATGCCTGCCAGTCGCCGTTGGTAGCCTATAGTATCGCGGACCTGTTTGCATCGTCGGCCGGGTACCTCGATAGCGTCATCAAATCGAGCCGCGCGATGTTCGCAAAAGCGGCTTCACTGGCGGCTCCCTGCTGCATCATGGCCCTGGATGAAATTGATGCGCTACCGAATCGCGCCACGATGTCGAACAGGGCCGCGGACTGGTGGATTCCGGTTGTAACTGACTTTCTACTCAACCTAGACGACGCTGTTGCGGGCAAGCGCGCTGGCATCGTGGTACTGGGAATGACCAACAACATCCGTGGCGTGGATGCCGCGATCATGCGGCCCGGACGCCTGGAGCGCGCGATCGAAGTGACGCGCCCGGATCAAGCCGGCATCCTCAATATTTTGAGATACCACCTCCACACCAGCCTGACTGGCGCCGACCTCACCGAAGTCGGACACCTGTTGGTCGGCTCGACTGCAGCAGAAATCATGATGAAAGTCCGTGCCGCGCGACGTATCGCGCGATACGCGAACCGCGACCTCGTGCTCGACGATCTCGTTCAATCGATCGCGCCGATCGAGGACATCGCGCCAGACGCCTTGATGCGGATCAGCATCCACGAATCCGGGCACGCGATCGGTTCGCTCGCTGTGCCCTCAGGGGTGCTCCAGCGGTGCATCATCGGCAGTACGTCAAACTCGGCGGGCCGCACGATGATCGCGATGGAAACCGATGACCTGCTGACACGGGATTCGGTCGAGCGCCGCGCTGTCGCTCTACTCTGCGCCCGCGCGGCAGAGGCATTGCTGATCGGTAGCGTCGGACTCGGCTCCGGAGGAGACGAAAATTCAGACCTGGCCCAAGTCACACAGCTGGTCGCGACGCTCCACGCGTCCACGGGGCTTTGCGGCACGCTGACCTACGTAATCTCCTACCAGGACGCCCTGCAGGCGGTGCGCGCCGACCTGAAGCTCCGTGCCCGCGTCGAGGCTCATCTGCGCAAGCTGCAGGCCCGCGCCGACGAGATCGTCCGCCGGCATCGCGACGCCATCATCGCCGTGGCCCACCAGCTCCGGCTTCGCCGGCATCTGTCCGGTGACGAGATCCGCCGGATCTTCGAGGCGACTGCGCCGTCGTTACCTACTCAAGCCTTCGAGCACTGACCACCAAAAGGCGTGCCTAGCCGCGTTCACAAGACGAGACGCAATGATGCAAACTAAGACGATACAATTGGCATTCGAGCCTCAAGCTGGCGACTGGCTCCGGGCACTTGCTTCAATTGGACGTTCAGCAATTACTTTGGATGGCTACGCAGGGATCAATACGCTATGTCTCAGCTCAATCTCACCCCGGTCGTGAGCGTTGCACTTCTCGACGCCTCGACTTCGGGGGTACGGGAAATTTCTTCGCTTGGATCGATTCTGGCGGTGCGCGCCGGGCCGTATTCGGAACTTGATCGAATCAAGGCGAACCTCGGTTACTTCGACTATGTCACCTACGTCATCGACACACCGAAATTCTACACCGGCCATGGCCGGGGTATCCGCAAAATGGGAGACCGGGTCGACCAGGAAGCAAAACGGGGGAGTCAAGTTTACGTTATTTATTCCCGCGATCCACGTTTCGAAAAGTTCAAAGCCTCCTATGTCGAGGCGAGAATAATCGACATCGCCGATGGTTTGGGCGTGCCGCTCGCAAACATTATTCGTCCGTACGGCCGGGATGGCCTCAGGGTTTCCGCAGACCTCGAGCCGCTTGTTCAACACGCTCTGTTTTTGCTTTCGGTAGCAGGGTTCCAGCGGTTCGAGGAGGCCCAGCGGACGCAATCAGATCGCCCGCTTCGTATGGCTGTGACCGGCGATCTGCATGACGTGCGGTTGCTCGACCCGGAGACGATGACGATGCCGGCCGACGCGGTACGCATGCGGTTGAACTACCGCGATCTGCGGGCGGAGGGCTATATGGTCGGCGACCGGTTCCACGTGCTGCCGGACGCCGACTATTGCTATGAGTCCAAATCTGGATTGTCCGACGACAACCTGGCGCGCCGCAAGGCTATCGAGGAACTGGATATTCTTCAGCCGCTGCCGAGCATCACCGGCCGCGCCCGGCTACCCGTTGGTCTCGACTGCAAAAGTCCGGCGATCGCGGCGAAGATTCTCTCGGGCGAACATATCGGCAATCGCTTCTGGCAGGAGATCCCATCCTCGCCGGTGGGCAGCCCGTCATGACCAGGCTTCGCATTCTTGCCGACTCGGCGCGGCCTCTGGCTGATGTGCTGATCGATGCCCCGCGTACGAGTAGCAAGCTCTCGCGCCTGCGGGCCCCTTTCCCCAGCGAGGACGATCAAGCCCGGCAACAATACTCGCTGCAGCTCGAGGAAGAAACCGATGACAGGCACGCGGACCACCCAATCCAGGTTCTGCATCCGGACGACGTAGCCACGGCGGTATTGCTGGGGCAAGCATTCGAACGCTCCCGCGACGCGCTCGCTCGCCTGGCGGACCCCGACATAGTGGCCGTTATCGAGGTGCCCCATCCCGGCTTCGTCGAACCCGTCGTGCTTCTCCTGCGCAAATATGTGCTCGGCCCGGAAACCTCGGTGCTCGACGGCGACAGCCTCGACAAGCAGCCAACCGCCGCTTCGCCCGGAATGGTGATCATCTTCAAGCGCACGGACGAAGCCAAGCCCAGGAAGGCTTGGGCAGGTGGCGCCGGAATTGCCGCGGCGGCGCAGCTCCGCAGCAGCCTTGTCGGTATTGCCGCCGATCCCAGCCTTTTGCCCCAAGAGCTTGTCAGCCTCGCGGAGCATCGCATTGTTGTGCCGCCAATCGATGGCGCTGTTATTGCAACCGTAATCGAGGCGGTCACCGGCAGAAACCCCGATACTATCGATTATCGACTGGCCCGCCGCGCCACCCTGGAAGCGCTATCTATTGCCGTACGGTCCGACCTCGGAGCGGAGCGGTCAATGGCACGTCTGCGCCGGCTGCTGGATGCCCAGAGTACGAACGAAAGCGTGGGTCCCCTGCTTTCCGAAATGCACGGGCTCGGACCAGCCCAACAATGGGGCCTTGATCTGGCCGAGGACCTGCGCGCCTATGCGATGGCGCTGGATGTCCTCGGCCGGAACCGGCGCGCCCTGGACGCGCTTGCCGCCGCTTTGTTCGCCGCCGGCTATCTGGACCGGGCCGAAATCGACGCCGCGCTGGCTCAGACGCCGCTGCTTAAACAAACACTCTTTGAACTCCGATATCCTAAACCGCCCGAGGCTTGCGAGCACTGAAGACGATATCGCTATCGCCAATACGCGGCCTCCGATTCCATCCGGAACCATCACCCGCTGAATCCACAATGGACCGACACGTCCACATAACATTGTCGCACGTCACCGGAATTATTCCGATGCAAAATGCCAGCGCCTTATTTGAATATCTCGCCTGGCGGCTCGAAGTCACCGGCAACTACAGGATCCTCCGCCACCTGGTCCCACGGCACCCCACCCCCGTGCCAGCCGGCTGCGACAGCAAGGTCGGGATCATCGTCGATCTCGAGACCACCGGCCTGGATGTTGCCAAGGACGAAATTATCGAGATCGCCCTGGTCAAATTTCGCTATTCGAATAGCGGTCACGTTACTGGCGTCATCGGCATTTTCCAGGCCTTTAACGAGCCTTCAATGTCGATCCCGACGAACATCATTGAACTCACCGGCATCACGGACCAGATGGTTGCCGGGCACAAGATCGACGATGCTGCACTGGAAAACTTCGCCGCTGACGCGAATGTCGTCATTGCCCACAATGCGGCATTTGACAGGAAATTCGCCGAAAGGTTCTGGCCCCTCTTCAAACACACGCATTGGGCTTGCTCGGCCACCGGCATCGACTGGCAACAGTACGGTTTCGGTGGCGCCAAGCTCAGTTACCTGGTCACGCAATCAGGGCTCTTCGACGATGCGCACAGAGCTTTGGACGATTGCCATGCGACCCTCGAAATTTTGGCGCGTCAGCTTCCGGCGACTTCCACAACGGCCTTGGGAGCCCTACTCGACCGCGCCCGCCGCAAGACGTTTCGGATCTGGGCAGAGAATGCCCCGTTCGATCTTAAAGAGGCGTTGAAACGCCGGCGCTATCGCTGGAACGACGGCCGCGATGGCCGGCCGCGGTCATGGCATATCGACGTCGCGGAAGACAAACTGGACGCTGAGCTGAACTTTCTCCGGCACGAAATCTACCAGCGCGACGTCGACCTTTATTACCACGAGATCACCGCACTCGATCGATTTTCGAATCGCGGATAGGAGACTATTTGGTCCGATTTGAAGGAGAGCAAAAGGACAAAAATTCGTAGACCAATCGAAAAGAAGTTTCCTAAATAGTGCCGCCGTTACACAATCGAGTTCGCCGGGCGACGGACGGATTTCAACTGTCGGGACCAACTAAGGGCGAGTCGACTAAGTCATTGATTTTTTCGTACAGCGCCAAAGATTCGCGAGTCGATTTGGCAGGATTCCAAAAAATCGTAAGTCGGTTCGTAAATCACGAGTGTTGAGCCCCGACTGTCGCACTAGATATCGCTGCCCACCGAGCGGGTCGACTACCGAAGGTGCGGTCGAAAAAGCTGTCATTCTACTGGGCGTTCGGAAACTCGCCGTTCTTGCGAGTACCTATCCATACGTTCGAGCGCGGGCTTCGCGAGTCGGAGGGCGGCGAATTTTTTCTCCGGCATCAACTGTAGGGCGCTGAACACCGCCAACCGGTGAGAGCCGTCAATGGGGCTCAATCCCTCCGGGCGACGCACTATGATCGGCGCCACGGGGAATGTACCGGCGTTCAGCATGTAGCGAAAAATGTTGTCCCGGCGGCGCCGGCGCTCTCGCTTGGTGCGCCGCCCTCAATCTCTTTTCGGATAGTTGTCGATAAAAGAAAACAACCGTCGTCCTCCACACAAAACGGTCCACTGAACTGCTCTAGCGCCGACGCCGCAGCTTTTTGATTTCCGCCAGTTGCCTCACACGCTCGACATTGCCGACGCTGGGCTTTCGGGTGCTTGTTATTCCCAGGTAGCCCTTGCGCTTCCGGCCGTGCTGGACGCGCCCATATTTCGCCTGGGTGCGGTCGGTGCCATGTCCCGCGGCAGCAGCAACCTTCTCGCCGCCCCCGAATGTCGTCTTCAGATCGGCGATTACCTGGTTGCGTATCACGTAAGGCGTGATCGTCTCGTTGATTTCCGGTAGGGCCTCGCCGCCAAGCACGGCTAACGCCTTACGGACAGCGTTTTTGCTGATGGTGCTGTTCACGAGGTGCCCCCCGGCGGCGGCGGACCGGGACGCAAGGAAAGCAGCAGCGTCACCCGCAATGGTCGGATCGACGGTGATGGTCGTGATCTCGGTCCCATAGAGGCCGCCGTGAGATTTGACCGGAGCGAACGTTATCGCGAGGCAATTCGACGAGCGCAGCTCGACCGTAACCCCATGCGACCACCCGGTCGGGCGGCGACCCGGCACGAGTTCCTCCGGGCGGACAGGCGTAAGCAGATGTAGGGCCAGCGCTTCACGATATTTCCACCCGCCGGCAGCCGCCCAAAGCCGGTCATCCCAGGCCTCCGGCAGGCTAGGGAGAACATGTTTTTTGCTGTTGGCGCCGCGTTGCCGATCAGAATTAGCGCATTGATGCCATCGCGACGTTGGACGCTCCCAAGGCAGAGCGTCGAGCGGCGCGGGCGGTTCGAGCACGAAGGCCGGTTTGATGCGTTCAACGGCGCGAAGTAATTTTCGAGCCCAATCCCGTACCATGGCAGTGTCCTGCCGCTCTCTGGCAGCGAGACACTGGTCTATCAGGCCTTCGAGGACGAGCTTGCCTCCATAGTGAAGGGCAGCGCGCCGATGGTAGTAGGTGTCAAGCGCTACGCCTTCCTTTAGCGGATCGAGATTTCTCGATTGCCACATCCGCGTGAATTCCTTTTGATACGACTCGCGCGTCTGCTCGCTCACGGCACGATCAGGTACGAGCAGACTACAGGCCCGGGCTCTTTCGATGATTTCCGCCACGTGCATTTGCCCACCCTCGCTATTGTCGGCCTGGTTTCGCCCAATCTTGTCGGCCTATTCTGATGTCTTGTTGGCCTATCTGCGTCTAGCTTATCGGACTGGTCCGTCTATTGTCGGACTGTATTGATAGGCAGACTTGGCCAAACGACATCGTTTGCTTCACGTCCACCAAGCACACAATTTGTCTAGGCACCGTCCGATCTTGTTGTCTAGGCACCGCCCGATCTTGCGCATTTTCCGTTCGAGAAATCCGACCTGGGCTTGGCGAATTCGCCTGCGATGATCGACGAGCCGTTCACGTTCCGATCTATTCAGCAGTAATAATTGCCAAGACGGATGCCGCAGCAGCGATGCCCAGCTTTTCTTTGCGAGCCGCGCGATCAGGAGTCCGGCCGCCTGTCGCCCTCGCCGCTCGACCCTCGCAAGATCCCTTGAAAATCGGGACGGCAGACTAGGAAAACCTCAGGGCTGCGGCCGCCCCCTCCATGCACTTCCCGATCCAGGCCGATACGCGGCGCTGCACTACAGCGGCCGATAGCGTGTCGAGGGAGTTTCCGCGGTCATCCACCCACAGCTTTGCCAAATCAGCCGGATTGGCATGCACAAAATCCATAAAATTGATGCCCGCCCGCTCAATCGGCTGCCAAATCCTGTCGTCCATCCGACCAATTGCGAATTCCGTCACCCCGGCACGCAATTCGCGAAAGCGCGCCGCGTCAACGCCGATCGAGGCCGAATCGAAACCGGGCGGGAAGACGAGTCCAGTCCGTTCGTTCAGCACCCAGACAATTCGCCCTAACGGGAGCGCGTCGCGCGCCTTTTCGGTCGCGTCGATCAACGCTCGCATGGCGTCTCGGTTGGACGTTGTTACGAACATCAAGACCAACTGGCCGCCAGACGCGGCAATCACGCTGTCCAGACTGAGGGAATGCATGAGGCGAATGGTTGAAACATCATGCCCGGCAGCCGTGTCCAGAACGATCGAACCGCCGGTCTCAGCGGACCGCATAACGGCATCGGCCAATGGAGAGTAAGCGCGCAGGACCGCGAGCGGATCATCTGCAACCGCGTCCAGCAGGTCGATGTTGATTGTACGAACCCGCCCCTCGCCCAGCTTGACCGCCAGCCGGCTCTGCACGTCCGCCGAAAATACCTGAACGTCGGCCATAACGGACATCTTACACAGGGTGATGATTTCGGTCGTGAAGGACTTGCCCATTCCGCCGACCGCGCTTAGCACGGCTGTCAGGTGCCAACGTGCGGCAATATCAGCGGCAGATTCACGTTTAACTTTGGGCATTTAAGACTCTCGCTTGAGATCTAAGGCCATCAAAGCGCAATAAGCTGGACGAGTCCCCCACTGACCCTTCGTATGAAATCGTTAATTTGTCGTGATTTGTCGTGACTTGTCGTGACTTGTCGTGATTTGTCGTGATTTGTCGTGATTTGTCGTGATTTGTCGTGATTTGTCGTGACGTATTTGGTCAATATGAGACCGGTATTTCAATGCCTTATTTTGGTTGCGGGTTATTGGAGCCTGCGCGGCACGCTCTGGCGACGCGACGAACAAGCAAAAAATCCGAAGTTGCTCGGGCAGCGTCTGCCAATTCGACAATTGTCGCAGGCTCGCCCGTTGCTCGTGCGGTCCGAACGGAGTTGCTGGAAATGTCGCCCATTTCCGCGCGACGGGCGCATTCAGTCAACGAATCTTCGATCACTGCACGGTAAGCCGTCATGCGTTCGACAAGGCGTCCGCGGCGACTCCTTAAGTCATGTCTCGCCCTATTGAGGACGTCGGCCAATCGTTGAGTGACGCTTTGGTGCGCATGAAGCGCAATCCAATTGGTGACAGCGCCGGAGACAATTTGCTCGCGTATCCAAGTCAAGTTCTCGGTGCCACCAGAGTCCGAGTTTGAGACGCGCAATATCTCGATCAGTTCGATCAGTGCCTTTCGGATCGACAACGGCGGTCGCTCAAACCTCGGCTCAAGGACCGTCTCAAGAACATCGAAGACGAGGCGCCCATCAGGCGATGGTTCGGCCCACTGGTCGAGGGAGCGCTGCCCTGGATTCTGTCGGTTCGGATCGCAAGTCGCCAATCGCACTCGTTGACGCACGACCTGAATGAAACGAAATGCGACCTCGGGTCCTCCCGCTATGAAACTTTCGATCCGCTGTCCGGCCGAGGGCCTTGAGTCCGAAGACCGACTGTAGAAATAATCTTTTGCCGCAGCATATGGGAACGGTGATATGCGAACCGCCAGCAAATGCGGTGTCCCAAGATTTTGCTGCATCGCCGCGTTCAGGACATGCGGTTCGACAGTTGCGCCGGTGACAGCCGTCCGTGGTGGCGCCAGTGCGAGCGGTTGACCGTGCACTCCATTCCAAGCCACGGGTGCCAAATCGCACGCCGAAAATGGATAGAGGCCCGCTAACGCAGCAACTGTCTCGGGCATAATTTGAGGCAAGTTGATCGGTTTTCCGGCAATCGCACACTTAGCCTCGTGCTCCAAGACGGAAAGCTCGCGCAAGACGTCGGAAATGAGGGGAGATTGGAGGCGCTCGACGATTCGTCGCTGGTAGGCTAAAGATAGTTCTCGATCGACGACGCCATCCACGTCTCGCTCTTTGATCCTAAAACGAGCAACGCATGCTTTGATATCGCTTCGGTCGATCATGCTTCAGATATCTTTGGAGCCGCGTCGGTGCAAAATTGCATTCTTCGTGCTATGCGCCCCTGCTTCCCTGATCTTGCGCATGAACTCTTTCACATTTGGCGGCGATTTGTTCGTCGGCCCCTGGTTGTCGGACTGGTCATCTCTCTTCGCAGCCGCAGAATGAGGGCTATCGTCAGATGCGGTCTTGTCCGCATACGCCCGCGCCCGTTTGTGATAATTGTATAGTGATTGCGCGGAAAATTTAGCTTTCTTGCCGTTGACGCCCTGATCGGCGAGCACGTTTGCGAGAGTTGGATAGGTGTAACCCTCAGCCTGGAATCTATTGAGTATACCCCGTTCACGTCACGACCCGAAAATCTCTGGGGTTGATGACGCGGAAATTGTCGGTGACCGAATCACAGAGGTCCGCCCAATTCCGAGGAACTTTTTCACGCAGGAAACCGAGC
>Ga0302325_10015222_pt1 | contig 16347 bp, 17 predicted proteins | sample Palsa_T0_2_FD_201948 | JGI IMG/M metagenome (GOLD analysis project Ga0302325, IMG submission 201948) | Peat permafrost microbial communities from Stordalen Mire near Abisko, Sweden - Palsa_T0_2 | ecosystem: Environmental > Terrestrial > Soil > Palsa > Peat permafrost | place: Sweden: Abisko... | reverse complement strand
AGCTGACGCGTGAAGGAACCTCCGTATGAACTCAATCCTCAGCGCATGGAACACATTGGACGCCGACGCCGCTGTGGCTGCCCTTCTAAGTTGCTGCGCAGCACGTCGTTGGGCTCAAGAGGTTGCGGCGCATCGTCCTTATGCGACCGCGGACGATCTCCTCAAGGCAGCAGATAATATCTGGGCGACGATGGAAGAATCAGATTGGATGGAAGCTTTCCGCGCACATCCTCGCATCGGAGAGCGCAAGGCTGCCGATGCGACAGCGCAATCCACGCAATGGTCTCGCCAGGAGCAGTCTGCCGCAGAGGCCGCGCGAGAAGATGTGTTGACCGAATTGGCAGATGGGAATCTCCGCTATGAACAACTCTTCGGCTTCACGTACATTGTGTGTGCAACCGGAAAATCTGCAGAAGAGATGTTGCATATTCTGCGGCGGCGACTTGTAAGTGACCGGCAGAGCGAGTTGCGCGAAGCAGCAGAACAACAACGGCAGATCACACAAATCCGATTGAGAAAGTGGCTGGAGATATGAGCGCAATTAGTACCCATGTGCTAGATGCTGTGTTGGGCAAACCGGCTTCCGGCATCGATGTGCACCTTGAGAAGAAGATCGCCGGGGATTGGGTTCGCTTGAGTGAAGGCTCGACCGATAGCGATGGACGCTGCCGCGATCTTTGCCACGATGGCGGCAGCGGAGCGTATCGTCTTACCTTTGCTGTCGACGCCTATTTCGCAAGCCGTGGCCGCATCAGCATCTATCCTGAGGTTGCGATTTCGTTTTTTGCCGATGGCGAGCATCCCTATCACATCCCTCTACTCTTAAGCGATAACAGCTACACCACCTATCGAGGGAGCTAAACCGGCAAGTCAGGAGAACTTATGGCCAGTCTGGGAGAGAATCGCTATGGAAAGTCCCGCGTTCGCGTCATGAAAGTTGTGCGCCATGAGACGCACCACGCGATGAAGGAGTGGAACGTGCGCGTGCTCCTCCACGGGGACTTTGAAAGCTGCTTTACCGCTGGAGACAATAGCAAAATTCTGCCTACCGATACGATGAAGAACACGGTCTACTACCTTGCGCGCGAGTCGCAGGCCGCAACGTTGGAGGAATTTGCGATTGAGCTAGTCGAGTATCTGCTCGCCAACAATCTGCAGGTCACCAAGGCCAGCGCCGAAGTCGAAGAAAAGAGCTGGGAGCCGGTGATTATCGATGGAATGCCGCACCCAACAACATATAAACTCGGCGGAAGTGAGTTGCAGACTACCGCAGCAGTTCGCGAACGCGGCGATGCGTTGAAGGTCACTTCAGGAATCGATGGCCTCGTGATCCTCAAGACCACCAAGTCAGCCTTTACCGGATACATCAAGGACAAGCTGACCACTCTGCCCGAAAGCACGGACCGCATCTTCGGCACACGCGCGACTGTCACATGGGATTACATCGACGCGCCGCAGAATTACGCGGCCACACGCGCGACGGCGCTGGCAACACTGCTCAAAGTCTTTGCGGACCACGACAGTCTGAGCGTGCAGCACACCCTTTACGACATTGGAGAAGCAATGCTTGCCGCCGTTCCCGAGATGGCGCGCGTGAAACTCACGATGCCCAACCTGCACTGCAATCTCGTCGATCTCAGCCGCTTTGGACAGGACAATCCGAATCAGATCTTCGTTCCCATCGACGAACCTCATGGATACATCGAAGCCGTCATTGAGCGATGAAGAATTCTTTCTAAGAAAAGCGCAACCGGCGCTCGTTTCCCTCATGAATGCCGGTGGCGATTTAAGCTCAATCATGGAGTCACTTCATTTCTATGTTCCGGCATCTTCAATTTCTTCTGCTCTTGCCATGTCTTTTCGCCACCTTTGCTCATGCGCAGGGAGGACCGCCCTTCATTACCGACGACCCAGGCACGCCCGGTAACCACCACTGGGAGATCAACATGGGCTGGATCGCCGATCACAATCCCGGCAACGCAACTTACCAGGTGCCCGACTTCGATATCAACTACGGCTGGGGAGACCGCATCCAGCTCAAATACGAGTTGCCCATCGCGGTTGCCACCGACCCTAACAACACCACGCGCACCGGCCTCGGCGAGTCGCTGCTGGGCGTCAAGTGGCGGCCCTACGAATACCATCGCGCCGGCGAACCGAAGTCGGACGAAAACATGCTCTTTTCGCTCGGAACGTATCCGCAGGCCTCGATCAACAACCCCACCAGCGCGGTGCGGCGGGGAATCGTTGAGAATGGGCCGCAATACTATTTGCCCGTAGAGTTCACCGCCAAACTGGGGCCGGTTGGATTCGACGGTGAAGTAGGCCATTGGTTTGGAAATCAGTTGATTCCAAGCCGCTGGGGACGCGGCCTGATCGTTGGCCATGAAGTCAGCGATCGGCTCGAGCTTTATGCAGAAATCTACGACCTGCAGGACATCAACCGCATCAATGGCCTGCCCAAGCAGCGTGAGTTGACCGCGGACTTCGGTGGCCGTCAGACGCTGGACCATGACGGGCATATCCGGCTGCTTTTCATGGGCGGACGCGCGATCCAGGCGGTGACGCGGCAAAACAGCGAGCCAAGCTGGATCGCGTATGTCGGAGTGCAGTTCTTGATAGGACCCAAAGATCCCGCTGAAAATCCAGACGCCCCGACTCCGCGATAAACCACTTTGTCTTTCCTTAGAGCAGAAGCAGAATTACGGTAATGTAGCGACCAGCGTGCAGGGCGGATTTTTCTTGAGGAAAAATCCGCTCGACCTCCGAGGCCTCACCATATACCAATTCTGCTTCTGCTGTAATCGCGGCTGGCTTCGTTTTCAACCTTGGATCAGTGTCGTTAGAACGCGAGTCCAAGTCTCCAGTTCCGCAATCGGGACACACTCGCGGTTGCTATGCGCGCTGCGCATATCTCCGGGGCCAATCACAATCACCTCATCGGCGATTCGCGCCATACGGCTCGCTTCCGAGCCAAAGCTGATCCCAACCGGCGCATCACCCAGCAGGCCCGCGAGGCTTCGCTGCAAACGGCCCTGAGCTGCGGGAGAAAAACCCGGCTCAGCACGCAGAGCTTCCAGTTGAATACTGGCACGAGGCGCGGATGCCTGTGCCTCTCCAACCAGATCCCGCAGCCTATCGAGGACGCGGGCCGGGTTTTCGCCGGGAATCGCGCGCCACTCGACAAGAAAAGAGCAGCGGCCAGGAATAATATTCTTGGCCGTCCCGCCTTCGATCACGCCGATGTTCAATGTCGTCCGAGGCGGATCGAAAAGCGTATCGGAAGCGGCCTGCCGTTCTTCCGCGACGAAAGTATCCTCGATCCGGGCGATCAATCGCGCCGCAAGCGAGATGGCCGACATTCCCTGCTGCGGAAAGGCCGAATGCGCTTCCCTGCCCTCGACCGTGATGCGCGCCAGGCCATAGCCCTTGCCTGCAATGCCCGCGCGCAGCGAAGTCGGTTCGCTGACAATGGCCGAGGAGATATGAAGCTGGGTCGACCTGAGCAGCCTTTCCATGCCTTTGCAGCCAATCTCTTCGTCGGCGGTCAAAATCAGCGCAACTTTCGATGAAATCGCTGTCGCATCCAGAGCCGAAACAGCCGCAAGAAAACAGGCCAGCGCTCCCTTGACATCGCATGAGCCGCAGCCATGCAACCGGCCCTCCCGCTCATCGAGAGCCAGCGCACCCGGCCAGTCCGCGGCGTAGGGTACGGTGTCGGTATGGCAAACAAAGGCCAGGTCAAGCTTGGAATTTCGGTCCAGCGCATCGGGCCACGCAATCAAGTTGGCTTTGGCAACACCGGATTCGTCTTCGTAAGGCAGAAACTCCGTGCGCCACTCGCGCCGTTCGAGAAAGGTTGCAACCCAATACAACAGCGGTAAATTGGAAACGGAAGAAGGCGTAGGAATCGCCACCAGTTCGCGCAATATCTCCGCCGCACTGAGCGCGGAATTCACAGCGTAACCTCCACGCCGGCGATGAAGATTCGAGGTCTGGCGGGAGCGGCGACGTAATAGGCAAGCTCGCGATAATCCTCGCACTCATGAATCAGAAAATCCGCTGACTTCATCGGCTCAAGCGAACCGACTTCGTTCCCCAATCCAAGACTCCAAGCCGCATTGATGGTCGCTGCCGTCAGCGCCTCGGCCGGCAGCATCTTCATGGCAATGGAGGCCAACGCCATCGTGAACATCATCGACGGCGCAGGCGACGAGCCTGGATTGAAGTCCGTCGCAATTACCACCGGCAGTCCCATCTCGATCATCGTGCGCGCGGGCGGATACTGGTCGCGTCCCAGGCAGAAGACCGAGGCCGGCAGCAACACCGGTTGCACATGAGCGGCTTTCAGCAGATTGAGCGTCTCCTCGGTCACTGTTTCCAGGTGATCGGCTGTCGCCGCGTGCAGTTCAGCCGCGAGCGCTGCTCCGGTGCCAGGCCGGAATTGCTCTGCGTGGAGGCGCAGGCCAAGGCCGTGGCGCTTGGCAGCCTCCAGTACCTGCCGCGTCTCCTCCACAGTGAAGGCATGATCGTCGCAAAACGCATCGCAGTAACGCGCCAGACCAAGCTCAGCGACCTCGGGGATTAGCTCGTCAACGATCCAACGCAGATAAACCTCGCGCCGATCCGCAAACTCCTTTGGAACCGTGTGCGCAGCGAGAAGCGTTGGCACGATTCGCACCGGTCCCTCCGCGCTTAACCGCGCCAAGACGCGCAACATGCGGAGTTCCGTCGCATGATCCAGGCCGTAACCGGACTTAGCCTCCAACGTCGTCGTCCCGCCGCGCAGCAACCAGTCCCGATGCTGCCGAGCCTGGGCCAGCAGCTCGTCCTCGGTCGCCTTGCGGGTCAGCGCCACGGTCGATTGAATGCCTCCGCCAGCCGCTGCGATCTCCTGGTAGGTTGCCCCGCCGATGCGCTTTTCAAATTCCGCGGCGCGATTGCCCGCAAAGACCAGATGCGTATGCGCATCGACGAAGCCAGGCGTCACCAGCCGGCTCTCGGCATCGATCACCGTGACCTCAGAACCGATCTCCCCGCGAAGATCCGAATACGATCCTGCACTCAGAATTCGCCCATCTTCGACGAGCAAAGCAGCATCGCGAATCAACCCTAACTCGCGCATCTCCACGCCGACGCGAGGCCGCGCAGGGCCAGCCAGCGTAACAAGCTGGCCGATATTCACAACAGCGAGTTTTTTCGTCACAATGTCACTCATCGCAGGCAGAAATCAGTTTTCTGGTCCCTATTCCCTGTTCCCTATTCCCTGTCCTTCAACATCGGCATGGCTATGCCCTTTTCGCGCGCCGTCTTCTGCGCAAGCGCGTACCCAGCATCCGCATGGCGCACCACGCCCAGGCCCGGATCGTTGTTGAGCACGCGGCGAATGCGCTTCTGCGCGTTCTCGGAACCGTCGGCGACCGTTACCTGCCCCGCGTGCAAGGAGTAGCCCATCCCCACACCGCCGCCGTGATGAAAGCTAACCCAGCTGGCGCCGCTGGCTGTATTGAGCAGCGCGTTGAGAATCGGCCAATCCGCGACCGCATCGGAGCCGTCCAACATGCGCTCAGTCTCGCGATACGGACTGGCGACCGAGCCAGTGTCGAGATGGTCGCGGCCGATAGCCACTGGCGCGGAAAGCTCGCCCTTGCGCACCAGTTCATTCATCGCCTCGCCCATCTGCGCGCGTTCCCCATAGCCGAGCCAGCAGATGCGCGCGGGCAATCCCTGAAAAGCAAAGCGGCCGCGTGCGAGGCGCATCCAGCGGTTCAGAATTTCATTGTGAGGAAACAGATCCAGCGCCAGCTCATCGGTGCGGGCAATATCCTTTGGATCACCCGAGAGAGCAACCCAGCGAAACGGCCCCGCGCCTTCGCAAAAGAGCGGACGAATGTATTCGGGCACGAAGCCGGGAATATTGAACGCATCCACGCACCCGGCATCGGCGGCAAAGCGCCGGATGTTGTTGCCGTAGTCGAAAGCAATCGCGCCGGCGCGCTGTAAATCGAGCATCGCGTTCACATGCACAGCCATCGATGCGGTTGAAAGCCGCGTATACTCCGCCGGATCGCGCTGGCGCAGTTCCGCGGCCTGTGCAAGCGTAAACCCCGTGGGAACATAGCCATTCAAAGGATCGTGCGCGCTGGTCTGGTCTGTAACAACATCGACCACAACACCGCGCCGCACCAACTCCGGCAGTACTTCCGCGCAGTTCCCTACCAAGCCCACCGACAGCGCTCGCTCCTCGCGCCTCGCAGCCTCGCAGAGCGCCAGCGCCTCGTCAAGGCTCTCAGTCACGGTATCGCAATAGCGGGTGTCTACGCGGCGCTCGATCCGCGTACGATCGACATCGATAGCCAGCACCACGCCGTCATTCAAAGTCACCGCAAGCGGCTGCGCGCCGCCCATCCCGCCAACGCCGCCGGTGACCACCAGGCGTCCCTTGAGCGAGCCGCCAAAATGGATATCCGCCAGTGAAGCAAAGGTCTGAAACGTGCCCTGCAGAATGCCCTGCGTGCCGATATAAATCCAGCTTCCCGCAGTCATCTGGCCGTACATCATCAGCCCCTTGCGGTCGAGCTCGTGGAAGTGCTCCCAATTAGCCCATTGGCCAACCAGATTTGAGTTGGCGAGAATGACACGCGGCGCCATGTCGTGCGTGGGGAAAACCGCGACCGGCTTGCCGGACTGGATCAGGAGCGTCTCTTCATTGCCCAGTTTTTCAAGCTCGCGGACGATGGCGTGATAACTCTCCCAATTGCGCGCCGCCTTGCCGATGCCGCCATAGACCACCAGATCCGCAGGTCGCTCGGCCACATCGGGATCGAGATTGTTCATCAGGCATCGCAGCGCGCCCTCCTGCTGCCAGCCCTTGCAGCGCAACTGGCTGCCGCGCGGCGCTCGTATTGTTTCGGTGGCAGTGATCATTGAATTTCTCCTGGTGCAAAAGTGTTTTGGTACCGTCGTTGGACGGCAACGTAGCGCGAACGAATTTCGTCTTCGTGCGTATGACGGCCGTCTTCGAGAATCAGCCGCCCTTGCACGGCAACATCGCGAATCGCCGACTTGGCCAACGCAAAGACAGCCTGGGACAGCAACGATTCCGCATCCGTTCCCAGAACCGAAAGATCGTTAAGATCGACCGTGAAAAAGTCCGCGGGCTGGCCCACGGCGAGCGTCCCGCCATCGAGCCCCAGCGCCGAGTACCCACTGGCGGTCGCGGAACGGAATAGACTCCCCCCGATTGGCTCACGCGAAGCCCAGTCCTCGCGCGCCGAAGCGTCCAGAATCCCCCGCTGCTGGTCGCGCAGACGCAGGTGGTACTCCATCTGCCGGGCATCTTCCAGAATGTCGATTTGCGCTTGGCTATCGGTTCCGAAAACTACCGGAATTCCCAGTCTGGCAGCAGAATCTGCGGGGAAAATACCGTCGCCCAGGTTGCGCTCCGTGGTCGGGCATGAGCAGATTGTGGTACCTGCGGCAGCCACAGCTTTGTATTCCGCAGCCGTCAGATGGATGGCATGAACCAGCGTTGTTCCGGCGGAGAGAATACCGTGGTCAGCCAGCAACCGGACCGGGGTTGCGCCATATTCGGCTTCGCATGCCGCGTTCTCGCCAACCTGCTCGGAGATATGCATGTGCAAGGGCATCCGGCCCCGCGCGATCTCCGCAATTTTCCGCAATTCATCCAAAGGAACAGCGCGAATGCTATGCGGAGCGGCGCCGACTGTCACGTTCTCGGTTGCTCTGTGCTTCGCAACCAAATCTTCGAGGTTGCGGAGATATTCATCGGGCGACTCGTAAAACCGCTGCTGGCCAAGGTGCGGCGGACGTTCAAAACCCGCGCGAAAGTAAGCAGAGCGTAACAGCCGGATGCGCAATCCAACTGACCGCGCCGCGGCAATCACCTGTTCGCCGAGCAGATTCGGTTCACTGTACGCGCGGCCTTCAGGATCGCGATGCAAATAGTGAAATTCGCCTACCGCGGTGATCCCGGCGCAGATCATTTCAAAAAACGTCGCACGGGCCACCTCGTACAAATCTTCGGGAGAGACAAAAGCAGCGGCGCGATACATCTGCTCCCGCCACGTCCAGAAGGTGTCTCCGCCCGCGGCGCGCCCTTCGGCCCGCCCCCGGAACAGCCTCTGGAAAGTGTGGGAATGCGCGTTCGCCAGCCCAGGAAGGAGTGCCTTGCCGGACAACAAGGTGAGTTCGGTACCTGGCGGCGCGGATTCCTTCGCAGCCAGGCCCTCGACTACGCCAGTTGGACTGACCAGCAGGCCTAAGCCGGTGTGAACGCGGCCATCGGCATAGAGCATTTCCGGAAGATAGAGAGTATGGGAAGGCATCGCGCGACTCTGCCTTCAACTTTAGACGAGCGGGGCTCGAATCTAAAGGCGCGACGCACTCCTATTGGCAGTTGAGGATGCGGAACTTGCGCCGAAATCGGGATTCGGTAGCTGAATCCACGGTAAAGTACCCCGATGCGACGCATCTTCCACCGCAGCCTCCAGATACGCCAGGTCGTGCGCAAAAATGCTTGTGTCCTCGGGGGAGGGTGAAGCCGTAACCATAGAGCTCGGTTCCATTTTGAATGCCTTGGAGGTCTGTGACGCCTCGGGAAGCTCTCCGTAAATCCGGCTCATCGACGGAAAGCAGCAGATCACCGCAGTCATCCCCAGCGTAACAATATCGGTCCACAGAGTCGCTTGCCCCATGTATGCGAGAGACAACCGAATCTTGTCGGGCGTAACCACGGTCTTGAAAAAGTGCATAGGATCGGGTGCGAGCGCCAGCAGACGGGTTTCCTGGCTGTACTTGAGCGAGGCCGGATCGGTCAGACCAGGCCGCGTCTCAAGCAGAAAAGCGTAGTACTCGCGAAATTCATAGGTAAGCTCGGGCAACACCGGACGAGGCCCGACCAGGCTCATCTCTCCCCACAGCACATTCCACAACTGGGGCAGTTCATCGACCTTGGTGCGCCTCAGCCATTTGCCAACAGGCGTAATGCGCGGATCGGGGCCAAGCGTGTAAGCGAGGCCTGCTTGGGCGTGGGCCATCGTGCGCAGTTTGAGAATTTCAAAAGGCTTATAGTTTCGCCCCATGCGCACCTGGCGAAAGAGCACCGGCCCAGGCGAGGTGACGAGGATGGCCAGCGCGGCCACCGCAAGCACCGGCGAAGCAACGACGAGCAAGACAAGAGAAACAGCAATATCCACAAGACGTTTGACCACGGTCCCCCCAAACATCGAATCGATGGGAATACCCAGGCCAGACCGAAGCATCTGGAGCCTGTCCGTCGGATAGCTCAGCTTTGAAGCGGAGAACCGGAGTTATTCTTCCGGATAAGTCTTCAAATCAGGCGACCGCAAAATCGCGAATCCTCTTGCGCGCCGAATTCCCGCATTCCAACTTGAGTTATCCTCACCGGAGTCAACGCAGTGCAAGCCCTACAATCGGCTTCGCGTTGGGGAACATGGATCAATGCAAACAGGAAACACCCGGAGTCCGTTGCATGTCAAGGGATAAACGTCTGCGAGGAACAGTTAGAAAAAAATAAGTGCCTATTTGAAATCGAAGCCAGAAATTCGCGCCGCAAAGACAAACCGGCCCTCCCAACTAAGGGGAAGGCCGGCTTCAGAAACTCACAGGGAGCGAGTTCGAGTTACTGGATCGCTACTTGATTTTGAGGAAGATGATGACCAGCGTGAACAGCGTGAGCGACTCGATGAACGCCAGGCCGAGCATCAGGAAGATGAAGATACCGGGGCGCGCGCCGGGATTGCGCGCGAGAGCTTCGACTGCGCTGGCGGTTGCCTTGCCCTGACCGAGTCCGCAAAGTCCGGCAGCCAGCGCCAGGCCTATGCCGATGCCGATGGGAGCCAGATCGACCACACCCGAGCCCGCCTGCGCAAAGGCCGGAACCGCGCAGAAGAGGACCGAAAGAGTCATTAGAAGATACTGAAGTTTCCGCATTTGTTTCTCCTTAAGTGTTCCTGCTTCACAGGATTGATCGTCAGTGGGTGGTTGAGGCTCACCAAGCTGGCCCCCTCACGCTCACGATCCTCCGTTGCTCCGGAGCAGAAGCGCTCTCCGGCGGAATTTCAAAACCGGTATGTGTGGTTACCGGGGTCCCCGACGACAGGTCTTCGTCGTTGGGGTGGTTAGTGTTCGTGCTGGACTGCCAGCGCCAGATAAATCATCACCAGCAGCATGAAGACGAAGGCCTGGATCACCGAAACCATCAGGTGCAGCCCGAGGAAAACGACCGGAACCCCGACTGGCACCAGCGAGAAGAAGACCAGCGTGACCAGGCCGCCGGCAAACATGTTGGCGTAAAGACGAACCGAGAGCGACATCACGCGAGCCACGTTGGAGACGATCTCGATGGGAAACATGAGCGGAGCCAGCCACCATACCGGCCCGGCGAAATGCTTCAGATAGCCGACGAATCCCTGCTCCTTGAAACCGTAGAAGTTGAAATAGAGAAAGGTCGCAGTAGCCAGGGCCAGCGTAACCGCTTCGAGTTCGGTGGGCGAATTGATGCCGGGGATCAGCCCGATCAGATTGCAACTCAAAATGAAGAGAAAAACAATCGTCGCGAAGCTCTGGAACCGCTCGTAGCCGTGGCCGATGATCTGGTCGGCCTGGCCGCCGACGAATTCGTGAATCATCTCGGCAAACTGCTGCACCGGAGCAGGCTTTTCGACGCTCAACGTCAGCCGCACAGCCACGAAAAAGGCCAGCAGGATCGCCCCAATCAGCAGTTCCAGCGCAAAGGCGTCGTTGATGGGCGCAGCCGGGTGCATGGGACGCACTCCCACCAGGTTCAGCAATCCATCCACGGGCCCGGCGAAGAGGTGGTTGAGCAGCCGGGTAAGTGCAAGCGATTCACGCATTTCGTTCTGGTCTTCCCGCTTTCAAAATTTGTTTTCCATGTTGCTCTTCAAGGCCGTTTAAGCTACCCGCGAAGCACCCGCAAAGCCTGCCACGCGAGTCCAGCCAAAGCCAGGCCCAATCCGCAAAGCAGGGCGATCGGCGAGCCATGGAAACACTTCAGGCTACCATAAATCAGCCCCGCGAAGAGAATCAGGCGCAGCAGAAAGAGGCTTACCACCACGCCGGTTCCAAATCCGGAGCCGCGGCCCGCCTTTTGCCCGTCCATGCGAGCGCCAATCACCCGGAAAAGCCGGCCCCACTCATAAATGCTGCCGATGGAGATCGCCGCGCCTACGGCAAACAGCGCCGCCGTCTGCCAGCCCGCGGCCGGCCACAAAATCAGCGCGATCACCGCACCCAGCGCAGCCGTAACCCGCACCACTCGCTTGAGCAGCGCCGCCAGATCGGCATCCGTGAATTCGAGAATCGAATGAGCCGGAGGATTCCCCTGTTCCGGAGCGTTTTCGGTCATTTCGGACCCCGGTCCTTGGGCGGATTCATCGCCGCGACGGCCATCCGGATCGCGCTGACCATCCCCGCGACAATCCCAAGCACCAGCCCCGCAGCCACACCCCAATGCGTGTGGAGATAGTGGTCGAAGCACCAGCCAGCGCCCCAGCCCAGCACCATGGCGCAGGGCAGCACGAAGGCGATCTGCATCAGCTGCTCGGCCTTGACCAGGCTGCTCAACGCGCCTGAGCGACGGGAATTGGACCGGGAATTGGATTCGCCCGGCTGTTCCTCTTCGGAGATGGGACGATGAAACGGCATTCATGGTGGTTATACACAATTCAAGGTCACGAGCGCGAATCCAGCGCAATCTGGATGACCGCTGCTCAAGCGCGAAAACGCTATACTGGCAGTTGCACTAGAGCCGCCGCATCACCCAAAGGAAACACACGTGTTCGATTCGGAATTTGAGCGCAATCTCTTTGCGCTTCGCCAGGAAAAGCTTGAAGCTATAACCCAGCTCGGGCAATCTGCCTATCCCAACCGCTTCCCTGCTGCGCTTGATTCCGTAGCGGATACGATCCATGACATCCGCGCGCGCTGGGATGCGATTCCCGCCGAAGTCCTCAATGGCATCCCTGCCACCGAAGGCTCCGCCGAGGTTCCAGGCGAACGCCCACGCGTCACCGCCGCTGGACGCATCATCACCATTCGCGCCCAGGGCAAGGCGGGCTTTGCGACCTTGCAGCAAGGCGGCGAACGCTTGCAGATCTACGTCCGCCTCGACGCCGTCGGCGAGCAAGGCTTTGCGCTCTACAAGCTGCTCGACATGGGCGACCACATCGGCGTCACCGGCTATCTCTTCCGCACCCGCACCGGCGAGCTCACCGTGCATGTGGAGACGCTAACCTTCCTTTCGAAGGCCATGCTCGCCCTGCCGGAAAAGTACCACGGCTTGGCTGACGTGGAGCTACGCTACCGTCAGCGCTATGTGGACCTCTTCGCCAACCTCGACAGCCGCGAAGTCTTCGTCAAGCGGGCAAAGATTTTAAAGGCTGTGCGGAAATTCTTCGATGAGCGCGGCTATCTTGAAGTCGAAACGCCAATGATGCAGCCTATCGCGGGCGGCGCGGCGGCACGTCCTTTTACTACGCATCACAACGCGCTCGATGTCGATCTTTACCTGCGCATCGCGCCTGAGCTTTATTTGAAGCGCCTGGTTGTCGGCGGCCTCGACCGCGTCTACGAGATCAACCGCAACTTCCGCAACGAAGGCGTGAGCACTCAGCACAACCCTGAGTTCACCATGCTCGAGTTCTATCAGGCATACGCGAACTACCACGATCTGATGACGCTGACCGAAGAGCTGATTGCATTCGTCGCGCAGGAAGTGAACGGCACTACTGTCGTTGAATTCAACGGCCACACCATCGATCTGGCGAAGTGGCAGCGGCTGACGATGGTTGAGGCAATCAAGCAACGCTGGCCAGTACATGCAGGCTCAACACCTGAAGTAGCCGATTTCTCTACTACCGACAAACTCAAGCCGTTCGTCGAATTGGCCCACTCGCGTTACGACCTCCTATACGGCGAAAACTCAGCTAAAGCAGACGGAATCTTAGATTCCATTCGATTGAGGCTAGAGAAACCTGATATGTCACCTTCGCTTGCGTTGCGAATGTCTGAACCGGACGAAAAAATGAAATGGGAGATGCTCAACGAGGTCAGAAAAAATCTTTGGATCACCACCAAGGATTTAGAGGAGGCGCTTGACCATTTTGAGCGGTCAACATCGCCAGGAAGAGCAATCTACACCCTCTTTGAAAGACTAGCCGAACCCCAAATCGTCCAGCCGACGATCATCTACGACTACCCAACCGAAGTCTCGCCGCTATCAAAGGCCAAGCCAGACGATCCAGCCCACGTCGAGCGCTTCGAGTTCTTCATCGGCGGCTTCGAAGTCGGCAATGCCTTCAGCGAGCTCAACGATCCGGTCGAGCAGCGCAAACGCTTCGAAGATCAGCTAACCCAGCGCGCTGGCGGCGATGACGAAGCACACCAGATGGACGAGGACTACGTCCGCGCTCTCGCTTACGGTCTGCCTCCGACCGGCGGCGAAGGCATCGGCATCGATCGCTTGACCATGCTGCTCACTGGCTCCAAATCCATCCGCGACGTCATCCTGTTTCCGCTCATGCGTCCTGAAACGCAGGGATCAGGGACCAGGGACAAGGGACAAGAAAAGCAGGACCCTCAATGACTCTCACGCAGTTCTCTTTATCTGGCCTTTGCCATTCGGCTGTTCCCTGTTCCCTGGTCCCTGATCCCTCACCACAAAGGCGTCGAACTCCATGAAGATACTCTTTGTCGGCGACGTCTTCGGCAGTGCTGGGCGCAGGATCGTGCGCGAGCATCTGGGACACGTGCGAGCAAGCAACCAGGTCGATCTTACCGTCATCAATGGCGAAAACGCCGCCGGTGGCTTCGGCATTACGCCCAATCTTGCCGAAGAACTCTTCGATCTGGGCGCGGACGTGATCACCACTGGCAATCATGTCTGGGACAAGCGTGAGTTGATCGACTACATGAAGTCTGTCCCTGCCGAGAGCCATGAGCGCGCCCGCCGCGTGCTGCGCCCCGCCAACTTACAACACGGTCTGCCCGGCTACGGCGTCTACGAGGGCGTCATCGAGGACGGCGAAAACATCGGCACACCGTACGCCGTTGTCAACCTAATGGGCCGAGTCTTCATGAACGGCACCAACGATCCGTTCCATGCGGCTGACAAGATTCTCGCAGGCATTCAGGCCAAAGTGATCCTCCTCGATTTCCATGCCGAGGCTACCAGCGAAAAAGTCGCCATGGGCTGGCATCTCGACGGCCGCGTGACCGCCGTTCTCGGCACGCATACGCATATTCCGACGGCAGACGAGCGCGTCCTTCCCGGCGGCACGGCTTACCAGACCGATGTAGGCATGAGCGGGCCGTATGACTCCGTGATTGGCGTTGAAAAAGAGCTGGTGCTGAATCGTTTCCTCACCGGCATGCCGGGAAAATTCGAAGCCGCGACCGGCAATCCGAAGATGTGCGCGGCGCTGATCAGCTGCGACCCGATGACCGGCAAAGCTTACAAGATTCAGCGCATCATGCTGGGCGAATAACTGAGGCCGGGGCTGAAGCCCAAGTGTTTTCTCGCCGATTTTCAGGGGCCTAAAAAGGCCCCTGCTCCCTCCGATTTGACCGGGTTCCGACTAGGCCAGGTTTCTTTTGTAGAGTGCGGTCCGCTCCGACCAGGCACGCTCTGCGCCAGCCTCGTTGTAGACCTGGCTTCCGCGCACAGTCCAGCCGTGGCTGCAACCGTCGAAGACTTCGACTGTCGCCGTCAGATGAGCGGCCGCGAAGGCTTCCTTCAGCTTGTCCTTAGCTGCCGGGTCGCGCTTGTCGTCGTTGTCGGCCACGCAGCACAGCACTTCTGCCTTCATTTGCGGAATCAACAGATGTGGGCTATCTGGCTTGTCCGTAACCAACCCGCCGCCATGAAAGGTCGCCGCCGCGCCGATGCGGCCGGCCTGCGTGGCAGCCGTGCGAAAGGTCAGCGGACCGCCCATGCAGTATCCCTGCACACCCATCTTTTTCTTCTTGTCGGTCTGCGACTGCGCATCGAGAAAGCTGACGTAGGCCTTCGCGTCGCTGATGTTGGCATCCGCCGTCAGCGCCTGCGCCATGGGCATCACCTTGGCGCGGTCCTCGGGCTTGGAAAAATCAAAGGTCCCATCCACCACTGGCGCCTTGGCATTGCGGTAGAAGGGGTTCGGCACCAGCACCACGTAGCCCTCGGCGGCAAGCCTGCGGCCCATCTCGCGAAAGACCGGGCGCAATCCTAGAATGTCGGTCCACACAAGCACCGCGGGCCAGGGCCCCTTGCCCTCGGGGTAAAATAGCGCCGAGTCAGAAACGCCCGACTCCATCGGCACGTTCACGTCTTTTTCGACTACCTTGGCGTCAGCAGCCGCCGAAGCCGCTGAACTGAGCACAACCGTCGCCGCCGTGCCAACCATAAACGCCCTCCGCGAAACCGTTGGATCGTGCGTTAGTCCCTGATGAATGAAGTCATCGCACATATGTCAGATATCTCCTCTTCTAGTGTTTCGTTGGCAGTATTGCTGAGAGGGCGTCCATGTGTCCATCGCGATCGGGCATGCACTTTCACAGAGTCGAAGCCAACAAAACAGCCCGGCCGAAGCCAGGCTGTCTCTCATTTCAAACTTCAGGTACAACTTAAAGTTTTTCGTAAAAATCGCACACCGAGCAGGAGATATACACTCCGCCGGGGATGCCGCGCTCGCGGTCTTTGACCCGCTTTACGATACGGGTGGGTTTGTTGCACTTGGGACAGTCGGTTGACTTCGCCGTGTCCATCGCTTTCTTACGGTCGCCTGTTTTTGCAATCTTGGCCATGGATCCTGATTTCTCTCCTTGAAGATTGTCTCTGCTCGCACGCGAAAATCCATTCGCGCGGCTTCAACGTCGCGGCCTCGTTTTCCTTGCAGGATTCTTCTTCCAAAGCAGCGCTCTGGTCCGTTGCCATTCTTGAGGGAATTGGACTGGACTTTGAAGGCGGGCGAAGAAAGCAAAGGAACAGTTGACTCGCTTCCAACAGTTTACATCAGCATTGAAAGCCGACAAGCATTGCAGACTGGGCAAAGTCATGCACGAAAGATACGGCTTTGAGAGTGCCGAAAAGCGAACAAAAGGAGTAGTGAACCGGGGGTAGGGGTGCTACTTTTACGTCTATCCTCAAATGAATGTGTAACTTACAATGGCAATAATATACTCGACAGAGTACGCCATTTCTTCTACTCTTAGAGCCTGTTTACGATCTTCTGAGCATCAGTCTGAGGAAAGCCAAGTGGATCATCTGCAGGCTTGTATTCAGTTTACGTTCGCAGTTTTTCCAGA
>Ga0302325_10015221_pt1 | contig 16349 bp, 13 predicted proteins | sample Palsa_T0_2_FD_201948 | JGI IMG/M metagenome (GOLD analysis project Ga0302325, IMG submission 201948) | Peat permafrost microbial communities from Stordalen Mire near Abisko, Sweden - Palsa_T0_2 | ecosystem: Environmental > Terrestrial > Soil > Palsa > Peat permafrost | place: Sweden: Abisko... | reverse complement strand
GCCGCGCCCGCCGCCGCCGTGTCCCAGACCAATCCGCCCATGTCGGTTTCAAGCTCCGCGGAGCCCGCGGCAAGGTCGGCCTAACAGGAACGCACCATGGCCCTCGGCAAAGTCCAGTCGCTCATCATCGCGAAGCTCATAGCGATGGGCCGCCTCACGCCCGAGCAGCGCGACGCGATCGCGGCCCGCCCGCAGGACCTGAACGGCGACGCCCTCGACCGCCTCCTCCAGGAGGACTACAAGATCACCGCCTTCCAGTGCCTCGTGGCGAAGGGCAGGGCGCTCGGGTTGGCCCCCTACAACGTGGCGCGGTACAAGATCGCGACCTCGACCTTCGAGCGGATCCCCCAGGAGTTCTGCCAGGAGAACCTCGTCCTTCCGGTGGGCCAGGTCGGCGACCTCCTGCTGGTCGCGTTCGCAAACCCCTTTGAGGTCACCCTCCCCGCCAAGATTCAGGAGATGACGGGCAAGCGCGTGGTCCGCCTGCTGGCGCGCGAGAAGGACATCAGGGACAAGTTCAGCAAGGCGAACGACCGCTCCTCTGGCTTCGACGACGTCGTCCAAAAGATCGGCGCCGAGTACGGCACCGAGGGCGACGCGGACATCATCACCGACTCGGACGTCAACGAGGAGTCGGGTCCGATCATCCAGCTGGGCAACCGGATCATCGAGGATGCGTATTTCGCGGGCTCGTCCGACATACACATCGAGCCGCAGGAGAAGGACGTGATCGTCCGCTACAGGGTGGACGGCATGTGCCAGGAGAAGCTGCGCCTGCCGGTCAAGGTCGGCCCCGCTCTCGTGGCGCGCCTCAAGATCATGTGCAACCTGGACATCTCGGAGCGAAGGCTCCCCCAGGACGGCCGCATCGTCTTCAAGCAGTACACGAAGAAGAACCTCGACCTCGACCTTCGTGTGTCCACCGCGCCCCTGAACCACGGCGAGGGGGTCGTCATGCGTATCCTCGACAAGCAGAAGACGACGCTGCCCCTCACGTCGCTCGGGTTCAGCGAGGAGAACATCTCGAAGTACCGCGAGTGCATCCGCCAGCCCTACGGCATGATCCTGCACTGCGGGCCCACGGGCTCCGGAAAGTCGATGACGCTCTACTCGGCGCTCAACGAGATCAACACGCCCGACATCGTCATCCGCACCGCGGAGGACCCGATCGAGTACACGCTTCCCGGCATCAACCAGATGCAGATGCACCGGCAGATCGGGCTGACATTCGCGGCCGCCCTGCGCTCCTTCCTGCGCCAGGACCCCGACATCATACTCGTGGGCGAAATTCGAGATGTTGAGACCGCGGAGATCGCGGTTGAGGCGGCGCTCACGGGCCACCTCCTTATCTCGACGCTCCACACGAACGACGCGCCGTCCACCATCGCGCGCCTTACGGACATGGAGATCGAGCCGTTCATGATCTCGTCGTCGATCCTCTGCGTCTGCGCCCAGCGCCTCATGCGCCGCGTGTGCAAGCAGTGCAGGCTCCAGTACGAGCCCAAGGGCAGGGAGCAGGAGATCCTGCAGAAGGCGATCGGCTGGTCCGGCCTCATCTACAAGCACAACCCCAAGGGGTGCCCCAAGTGCAACGGCAGCGGCTACAAGGGCCGCGTCGGCATCCACGAGCTCATGGTGACCAACGAGGAGCTCATCGAGGGAATCAACAAGAAGATGGAGACCGCGGAGCTCAAGAAGATCGCCACGCGCGGGGGAATGAAGACGCTTCACCAGGACAGCCTGCTCAAGGTGAAGGATGGCCTCTCGACGATGGAAGAGGCGATTTCGACCGTTCCGCCCGACCTCTGATGAGATTCCGGTCGGCCTTGGCCATGGCTGCGGCGCTGGCTCTTGCTGGATGCCGCCCGCGGGAGATCACTCAGCTGCAGCGGGACGAGGCCGCGAACGATGTCAGCGACGCGGACTTTGCCGTCACGATCAAGGACTGGCCGCGCGCCGAGGGCATGTACGCCAAGGCCGCCAACCTTTGCCCCGACCAGGGCGACATCTGGATGAACCTCGGCATCGTGAGGATGCGCATGCAGAACTCGTCCGGGGCGAGGGACGCATACAAGTCGGCCCTCTCGGCCTACAGGGATGACGAGAAGCGCGACCCGAAGAACCCTGTGCCAGTGCTCCGCCACGCCTACGCGCTCGCCGTTCTCGGCCGCGCCGACGAGGCGCGCTCCGAGGTCGCCGACGGGTACGCGCGGATGCCCGATGACGCCCGCCTAAGGGGGTTTGTCGAGGGCAAGGGCATCGACAAGATGCTGGCCGACCCTTCGCTCAAGGAAGTCTCGCCGCAATAGGCCGTGCACGGCTACTGGGCCCAGTTCGCTAAGATCGCGTTGGCGCACATCCTCGCCGTGGCCGCCCCCGGGCCGGACTTTGCCATGGTCGTCAAGCAGAGCATCTCCCACGGCAGGCGCACGGCCGTCTGGACGGCGGTTGGCATAGGGAGCGCGATCCTTGTCCACGTGACCTACGCGGTGCTCGGGATCGGCATCCTCCTGAGGACCTATCCCCTGGCCTTCGCGGCCGTGAAGTTTGCGGGAGCGGGATACCTTGCCTGGATCGGGATCAAGGCCCTGCGCACCAGGCCGCGCCACGAGATGGCGGCGCCGCCGGAGCTGGCCGAGCCGGACTTGTCGAGCCCCGTGGCGCCCGCCGCGCGCGCGGCGTGGGTCACCGGATTCATCACCAACCTATTCAACCCCAAGGCCACGCTCTTCTTCGTGGCGGTCTTCGCGAGCCTGATGGACCCGGCGACGCCCCGGGTGATCCAGGCCGCCTATGGCGTGTGGATGGCGGCATGGACGATCGGCTGGTTCGCGATGGTCGCCGTGTTCTTCACGCGGGAGAAAGTCCGGCGCGCCTTCCTCAGGGGCGGCCATTGGATCGACCGGGCGATGGGCGCCGTATTCCTCGCCTTCGCCGCGGCGCTCGCCGTCGCCTCGGCCGGCTAGGCGTACACCGCCCCGCCGAGCAGGCGGGTTCCCTCGTAAAGGGCGAGGACCTGACCCGAGGCGAGGGCGCGCTGCGCGGTGGCAAACACCACACGGGCGGTGCCGTCGCCCCGGGGCTCAAAGCGCAGGCGGACGCGCGGGTCCCTGTAGCGGACGCGACCCTCCAAGTCACGGGCCCCGTCCACCGGCTCCCCGGTCCAGCTGAGCGAGTGCACGCTCACCTCGGCCTGGAAGAGCCCCGGCGCGCCGGGCTTGTCGAACGCCACGAGCAGGGCGTCGTCCGGGCCCCGCTTGCCCACGACGACATAGCGCTCGTTGTCCGTGTTGGAGGGGACGCCTATTCCCCTTCTCTGGCCGAGGGTGAAATAATGGAGCCCGCGGTGGCGGCCGAGCTGGCACCCGTCGGAAGCCCGGACGATGGGTCCAGGCCGGTCGGGCACGTAGGCCCGCAGGAAATCCGCCATGCGCACCTCGCCAATGAAGCAGATGCCCTGGCTGTCCTTCTTGTCCGCGGTCGCAAGGCCCGCCTCCCGCGCCAGGCGACGCAGCTCGGTCTTTTCCAGGTCGCCGACGGGAAAGAGGGCCCCCTGCAGCTGCTCCTGGGAGAGCAGCGAGAGAAAATAGGTCTGGTCCTTGTTGAGGTCCCTGGCCTCCAAGACCTCCGCCTGGCCGTCGTCCGCGACCGTGCGGCGCGCGTAGTGGCCCGTGGCGACGGACGTGAACCCGTGCCCGAGGGCCCAGGCGCGGAATACCCCGAACTTGATCTCCCGGTTGCACATGATGTCTGGGTTGGGCGTCAGCCCGCGCTGGTAGCCCGTGAGCAGGTACTCGACGACCTTCTCCCTGTAGTCGCGCATGAGGTTGACGACCTGGAACGGGATGCCGACCTGGTCGGCGACACGGCGCGCGTCATCGATGTCCTGCATCCAGGGGCAGTCGCCCACGACGCCGTCCTCGTTGATCCAGTTCTTCATGTAAGCCCCGGTGACGTCGTGGCCCTCGCGCTTGAGCAGGAGCGCGGCGACCGAGCTGTCGACGCCCCCGGAAAGGGCGACGAGAATGCGATTGCGCCGGGGCATGGCCCCAAGACGGTGCCGGCTCGGGCCCCTGTCAACCCCGCGTCAGACGTCCGGGCTTTCGCCCTCGGCGTCGCCGAAGCGGGGGAGGGACCCCGCTGACGGTCCCTGGTCGGAGACCATGGCCTCCTCCGTGTCGCCGTCGCCCTCGCGGAGCGGGAAGTCCTTGATGAAGTTCGAGTACTCGACGAGCTCATAGGTCCCGTCCCAGTGCTCGACGATGGCCGTCAACGACTCGATCCAGTCGCCCGAGTTGAGGTAGTGGATGTCGCCCAGCATCTTGTCCGCGGGCGTGTGGATGTGCCCGCACATGACGCCCGAGCACCCGCGCGCCTTCGCGAGCTCGGCGATGTGCTCCTCGAAGTTCGAGACATGGCTCACGGCGGACTTCACGCGCGCCTTGATCGCCCGGCTGAGGGACCAGTACTCCTGGCCCCTCCAGGCGCGCCACGCGTTGTAGGCCCGGTTGATCCCGAGGAGCGCCTGGTAGCCCCAGTCGCCGAGGTGGGCCAGGAACACGAAGTTCTTCGTCACCGTGTCGAACACGTCGCCGTGGAGGACGAGGTACCTTCCCTTGACCCCCTCGTGGAGGTACTCGTCCACGATCATCAGGTTCTCAAACTCGAGAGGGAGGACCTTGGCCATGAAGTCGTCGTGGTTGCCGCGCAGGTAGACGATCTGCGTGTCCCGCTTCTCGAGCATCTTGAGCACGATCCGGATGAAGTGCGTGTGAGCCTTGGTCCACTGGCCCTTCCTCTTGAGCTGCCATCCGTCGATGATGTCCCCGTTCAGGATGAGCTTCTCGCAGCGCACGTGGCGCAGGAAGTGATTCACCTCGGCGACCTTGGAATCGACGGTGCCCAGGTGGATGTCCGACAGGATGACGGTGCGGGCGCGGATCTTTTTCATGGGAGGTTTAGGGCGAATCCCGCCGCGGAGCGCTCCGCGGACGGCGTTACGGCGGTGCATTCAGTGGGGACGACGAGCCTCAGGCTCCTCGTCTGGACGATGACCTCGACGCAGGCGCCCGCCATGTGGGTCTCCCCGTCGGTGTGGATGAGGCCGGCCGCCGGCCTCTCGATCATGAATTTCGCGGCCCGGAGGCGGCGGACCTTAGTGCTCCGGTCGATGGAATTGGTGAAGAGCCGGGCTCCAAGGATGCAGGCAGCGATGTGCCCTACCGGGCGCACGGCGATGAGGTCGAGGAGGCCGTCGTCCACCCGCGCGTGCGGCGCTATTCGGGCGTTGTTCCCGTACTGGTCGGAATTCGCCACGGCGATGAGGAGGACGTCCATCGTCTCGCGCTGGTTGCCGGCGCTGATGTGGCACCGCTCGGTCCTGCGGCTGAAGAAGGCGGCCAGGGCCGTGCGGGCGTAGGCCGGCAGCCCGCGCTTTGCCAGGCCGTTGAAGCGGCGTGCCACCTCGGCGTCGAGGCCGAGTCCCATCGCGTTGACAAAGACGAGCCCGTTCGCGGATCCCGTGTCCATCTCGGCCACGCGGCCGGTGGTCCCGGCTGCGAGGTCGAGGGCCCCCTCGGGCGTCTTCGGCAGGCCGAGGTGCAGCGCAAGGCCGTTTCCTGAGCCGCAGGGAACCAGGCCCATCGCCGCGGGCGTGTGGATGAGCGCCTGCGCGATCTCATTGACCGTGCCGTCGCCCCCCACGGCCACGACCCTCAGGTACCCGGCGTTGACCGCGTCGCGCGCGAGCTCGGTCGCATGGCCCGGGCCCTCGGTGCAGCAGATGTCGGCCTCGATCGCCCTCGCGGCAATGAAGTCACGCATGAGCGGGAGGATCCCCGCATTGCGCTTGGGCCGCCCGGAGCTGGGATTGAAGATGAAGCGGGTTTTCACAGCGCGGCGGCGAAAAGCCCGAGGTTGGTCCGTCCCGGGGACCGGTTCGCGAGGGTGAGGACCTGCGCCGCGACGGTCCGCGCGGCGTCGGGCTTGGCCATGGGCTCAAGCGCGGCGCGCCAGCCGTCCCAACCGCGGCCCTTGTCCGCGAAGGCGGCCCGGAGGGTGGCGATGACGGCCTCCGGCGTGGTCGCGAGGGCGCCCGCGCTGTGGCGCAGGAGCAGCTCGCAGTTGCCCTCCTCCTGTCCCGGCACGACCTGGTTGACGACCATCGGGCAGCGGGCGGCGACCGCCTCCTGGGTTGTCGCGCCCCCCGCCTTGCTGACGACGACGTGGTGCGTCATGAGGAGCTCGGGGATGCGATCCGTCCACCCGAGGATGTCCGCCTTCAGGCGTCGGCCGGCCGCGGCGGCGAGGAGCGTCGCCCTCAGCGCCTCGTCGCGGCCCACGGTGCACGTCACCTCCCAGCCTTCCTCGGCAAGGAGAAGGCGCGCCGTCGCCTCAGCGTTGTGCGTGCCTGAATTGACTATGTACAGCACACGGGGTGCCGACCCTTCGGCGATCCTCGGCCGTGTCATGATACCCTCGTTCTTCCTGAAGTAGGAGGTCACGGGAAACCCGGAGACATGCAGCTTGGCGGGGTCCACGCCCGCGGCGCGCATCACCTCGGCCGTGTCCTCGTTCGGGACGAACCAGCCGTCGCAGCCGGGCCTCCACCAGACCGAGTTGATGCTGATAGAGTCGGTCACGATGTTGAAGTGCGGGACGCTGATCCGGCCCTCCCTGATCAGCTTTTCCAGGAGGGCGGCGTACGCCGGGAAGCTGCTGCAGATGGCGTCGGGCTTCTCGTTCTCGATCAGTTCGAGGAGCGTCCTGGACTGGGCGCCCATCAGCCAGAGGCCACGGGTCATGAAGCTCGGCCTGTCCATCAGGGCATAGACGACCTTCCAGAGCCTCGGCGTCCCGTTGATGGCGGACAGGTACAGGCGCCTGACCAGCGAGTTCAATCGGGGGCAGCTCATCGCGAACACGTCGGCGACCCGGGCGGTGCCCGGCAGGTCCTCGTTGAAGGCCGCGGCGAGCGCGTTGGCCGCCGCATTATGGCCTTCTCCGTAGGCCGCGGTCAGGATGAGGATGCGTGGCTCCATAAGTTCAGGCGAGGACCGGCGCCTCGCCGGTGTGCGCGTGGGCCAGGCCCGCGGCGTCCCCGAGGTCGCTCTCGAACCGCGAGATCACCTTTTCCCAGGACTGGGCCTCGACTGCGGCCCGCCCGGCTGCCCTCAGGCGGGCCCGCAGGCCCGCGTCTGTCGCAAGGCGGACGCCAGCGGCCACCAAGGCGTCGGCATTGTCGCAGGGGGCCGAAAGGCCGGTTTCCCCATCCTTCACGAAGATCTTCGCCGCGGCATAGTCGAATCCCGCCGCGGCGAGGCCGCTCGCCATCGCCTCTGTCAGCACGTTTCCAAATGTCTCGGTCAGGCTCGCGTGGATGTAGATGTCGGCGGAGGCATAGTAGCGCCCGATCTCATCCCTCGAGAAGAATCCGGCAAACATGCAGTCCGGATGATCGCGCATCAGCGCACGCTTCAGGGGTCCCTCGCCCGCAAGGACGAAGCGGCATGCTGGATTGGCCCTCCTCATGGCGTCATAGACCCGGAAGAGGAGGGGGTAGTTCTTCTCGGCCGCCATTCGGCCCACATGGATCACCACCGGGTCGGTTGGGGCGGCCTTCCAGTCGGCGCGCAGGGCATAGGAGCGGCGGTCCGGCCGGAACTGGCGCGTGTCAACCCCGCGGGAGAGAACCTGCATGCCCTTGAACCCCATGCCCGTCAGCTCGTCGCAGAGGTCCTGCGTCGGGGCGAACGTGACCTGGGTCAGGTTGTGCACGTAGCGCAGCCAGCCGAGGGCCACGCTCTTCAGGAGCGTTATCTTATAGTGCCTCGCATAGGCGTGGAAGTTCGTGTGAAAGCTCGAGGTTACGGGGATGCCCATCGACCGGGCCGTCCGGATCGCCGAGAGACCAAGGGGGCCCTCGGTTGCGACGTGCACCAGGTCGGGCCTGTCGACGCTCCAGATGCTCCGCAGCTTGCGTGCGGCCGGAAGGCCCATCCGCAGGAGGGGATACCCGGGAATCGGCAGGCCGGCCATCGGGATCTGCCTGAAGTCCCCTCCGGTTCTCGAGTCCGGCAGGTCGCGGCGCCAGGGACGATATACTGCAACCGAGTGTCCCCTTCGGCCGAGCTCGCTCGCGATGACCCCGAACGTCATTGCGACCCCGTTGATTTCCGGGGGGAATGTTTCAGTTACAATCGCGAGTTTCACAGGATGCGTGGTTTACGCATCCCAATGTGCACGGCCCGCGTGCCGTTTGTGTGTCGAAACGGTTACGACTTTGGTAAATTGCCCCCGTTTGGCGCCGGGGAGGGGGGCGCCGGGGGTTCGGAGGCCGGGGGGGCGGCGGGTGCCGGGGGTGCCGGCTTGGCGCGCACTCCCTTGGCCTCGTACAGGCGGATCACGTGCTTTCGCTGGTCGAGGCTGATGATTTCGGCGTACCGGCCCCAGCTCAGCAGGGTCCGGAACAGGGGGCGGGGCTTCTCATGGGGGAGGGCGGCCTGGAGCTCGCGCAGGAGCTCCTCGCTCCTCAGGCACTGGTCCTCCTGGACCTTGATGAGCCTGACCAGGAGCTCGAAGATCTTCAGCTTCATCAGCTGTTCGCGGATGATGCGCTTCTGGTCGACCGTCGAGGAATTCATGAGCACATTGCCGAGCGGGGTGATCCGGACGTCCTGGCCGGGCGTCTCGACGAAGCCGAGCAACTCGGCGGCCTTCACGATGCGCACGACGGCGCCAAACTCCTTGCCAAACTTCTCGGCGAGGTCGAACAGGTCGTAGGCGGCGTCGCCGATGAGGGACATGAGCCCAAGCACCTCCGCGGCATTGACATAGGGCAGGGACACCGGCGCGATGCGCCGGCGGTTGTCGGCGGTCTTCGTCGTCACGACCTTATTGCCGTCAGCGCCCGCCGTGTCGGGGAGGTTCGTGTGCGTGAGGATGCAGTGGAGCTGCTCGACGATCTTCTTGAACTCGGGATGGTCGACGTCGCGGGGGTAGGGCAGCGCGTTGGGCACGATGACGTCGATCCGGCCGGGTCCCGCGGCCATCACCACGATGCGCGTCGCAAAATACACCGCCTCCACGATGTTGTGCGTCACCATCACCATCGTGCGCAGCGGATGGTTCGGGTCGGCAAGAAGGCGGCCAATCTCATTCCGGAGCGTCTCGGCGGTCAGGACGTCGAGCGCGCTGAAAGGCTCGTCCATCGCAAGCACCTCGGGTTCCGCGATAAGCGCGCGGGCGATGCCGACCCGCTGCTTCATGCCGCCCGACAATTCCCTCGGGTAGGCGTACTCGTACGCGCCCAGGCCGACTGTCTGGAGCACCTTCTCAAGGCGCGCCTGCTGCTCCTCTTCGGGCAGCTGGCCGATGGGCAGAAGGACGTTGCCGCGAACGGTCAGCCACGGGAAAAGCGCGAAGTTCTGGAAGACCATGGCCACGCCGGGAGAGACACCCACCAGGAGCTTGCTCTTGTAGAGCACCTCGCCGCGGGTGGGCGTGATGAGGCCCGCCATGATGCGCTCGAGCGTCGACTTGCCGCAGCCCGAGGGACCGAGAAGGACGACCGTCTCGTTCTCCGAGACGGTCAGGCTGATGTCGCTCAGGACGAGGTCGTTCTCGGCCTTGCTCACGAAGTACTCGTGGCTGACATGACGGAGCTCGATGAGAGGCTGCTGGGTGGTGGATTCCATATCTGCGGCTAGAATTAGGTTATAAACCGGCAGCGGTCATTGGCAACGGCCTGAATGCGTTTCCATACGGTGCGGTTGATTCCCACCACGATGACGGACATTACGATCACGGCGGCGGTGAGGCGCGAAAAATTATTGTCGTCTATGGCCTTGCCCAGGTAGGCCCCTAGGCCGCGCGCGTTGTAGACCGTTTTTCCGACCTGGACGCCGTACTCCGACACGATCGTCGCGTTCCACGCCCCCCCAGCGGCCGTAATCCATCCGGTGACAAGCCCGGGAAGGATCGCCGGCAGGAGGAACTGCCTCCATTTGCGCCAACCCTTCAGGTGAAGCACCTCGGCGCAGCTGATGATGTCGTTCGGTATGGAGGCCGCCGCCGAAGCCACATTGAAGAGGATGTACCACTGCGTCCCGAAAAGGATGAGCAGCACAGCGCCCCATTGCAGCGTGCCATGGACGAAGAGCACAGCTGCAAAGAGCCAGGGGTAGAGCATCGGCGCGGGGAACGACGCGACAAATTGGATAAAGGGTTGAAGCTTGCCCGACAGCTTCGGGTTCAATCCGATCCACACCCCGAAGGGGACGGTCCACAGGGTCCCAATTGCCAATGCGGCCATGACTCGGAGGAAACTGATGCCCGTGTCGCCGAGAATCTCAGTCCAGTCAGAAACGGTAACGGGCCTCAGAAGGAGATAGATGCGGTATCCACCCCAAATGAACAGGGCGATGATGACCCACAGGATCGCAATGTACACGTTCCGTCCCACCTTGCTCTTTTCAGGAACCGGCGCCCCGACATCGACGAGTGATGTCGCGGGTGACGGTGGCACGGGGGGCCCAAGCACCCAATTCTTGAACCGTTGAAAGAGGGCGCCGAGGGCCTGAAAAGAACCCGACCTCGAAAGCCACAGCTGCAGGCCGTTTTTCGGCGAGCGGCTGCCCCCGAAGTCGTCCATCTTGAACTTGCGGGACCACACGACGAGGGGCCACCAGATGAGGCGGTCAACAATGATGATGACGACGCCCATCGCCACGATGGCCATCATCTGCGCCCTAAAGTTCTGCTTGTCCATGGCCTCCTTGAAGTAGGATCCCAGGCCCGGCACCCGGAACGATACCCCTCCGATTGCCGGCGGGGCCTCGGACATGCTCAGGAAAAACCAGCCCCCAGCCATCGAGACCATGCTGTTATAGAGGAGGCCCTGGGCGCCAAAAGGCAGCTCAACGCGCCAGAATCGCTGCCACCAGTTGAGGTTATAGAGCTTGGCGAGCATACGGAAGTCGCCAGGTATGCCCCGGAGCGAGTCGTAGTAGCTGAAAACCATGTTCCAGACCTGGCCCGTAAAGATTGTGAGAATACACGCAAGCTCGAGGCCGGTGTTGCTCCTCGGAAACAGGGCCACGAAGGCCAGGAACAGGGGCGCCAGGAACGCCGTGACGGGGATACTCTGGAGGATGTCGAGCGCAGGCAGGATATACTTGTGCGCGCGGTCATCATAGAAAGCCCACGAGGCGACAACGAGCGTGAAGACGAGGGAGACAAAATAGGCGAGCCATCCTCGGACGAACGAGAAGAGCGCATACTTCGGCAGGGCGCTGAGCGTCAGGTCGATAGGAATGGGATCCTTTAGCGGATGCCTCCATTCCGACGCCACCTGGGCACCCCCGAAGAAAAGGGCGACAAAGCCTCCCAGCACGAGCACGTCGATCCACAGTCGAGGCCTTTCCCTTACCGTCGCAGTTGGATGTAAATTGGACATGCCGTGAGGGGGTGCCACGCCAACCCCGTTCCCCTTGCCGGCGCAAGCCGCAAACGCCTTCGTCAGCCATATTTCACCTGCCGAAATAACTGTTGCGCGGGCCTTGGGCTGCTCTCTACGTTCAACCTTTTAGGCAAATGCAAACCCACGGTCCGAAACGGGTCTACACGCCACATTCGCTCGAGTACTGGTTCGACATGCTTGCCGAGGACTGGTCCGAGACCTTCTCGTCCACGCAGCTGGACGAGGGCCGCAGGATCTACCGCAACGGCGAGGTCAGGGAGCTCGAGCTGACGGACCGGGATGCGATCATCCACCGGCGGATCGACAAGAAGGACGAGTACGCCGTCATCGAGTGGAGCGCGGGGGCGCTCTCCGTGCGGTCCTCGACGACCGACAGGGAGATCGCCCATGCCCTCGCCGTGGCGGGGCTCCACGAGATCGAGGAGCTGGTGGCCGACGAGATTTCGCCCCTGCCCGCCGAGACCCACGCCGCTTCGGACCATGCCCAGAACAGCAACGGCTCAAACGGCTCGAACGGGACGAACGGCAAGTCAGCTGCAGGAGAGAACGGCGCGCGTCGCGAGCCGGTCACCCGCCTGAACGGCCCCTCGCGGCCGCTCATGCTCGTCTTCAAGATCAAGTCGTCCGGCCTCGCGTTCCAGGCGTTCTGGGCGGAGGCCGACCGCAAGACCCGCCACCCGGCCCTCGGTCCCGACGCCCACGCGGGTGGCAACGGCCATGTGTCCTCGGGCGAGCGGGCCAAGCTGATCGGCCTCGCCGCCTATGCGCGCAAGGCGCACTTCCAGTACAACCAGGACACGGGGGCCTACCTCATGGAGTCGCTGGTCGAGATCCCCAATTTCCTCAAGGTGACGCTCCCCCTGTGGAAGCGGGTGTTCGTCATCGAGCTCGACGACAAGACCGCGAACCTCCTGAAGGGCACGCGCAGCGTCGAGATCGAGGCCGTCGCGGAACGGGCCCCGGGTGACGCGGGCCTCAACCTGCGCTGGATCTTCCGGGCGGGCGAGCGCATGCTGACGGACTCCGAGGTGTCGGCGCTCCTCAGGCGCGGGGGCCAGCCGGTCATCCTCCCGAACTTGGGCATCGTCGCCCTCTCGGCGGAGAAGTGGGACTCCTACAGCTCCTGGCGCCGCAACATCGAGGAGACCCAGGAGGGCGGCGCGGCGCTCCTGCAGTACCTCGTCTTCTCCCTCTTCAACGACGCCCGCCTCAAGCTCACGCTCTCGCCCGAGATGGAGGCCTGGCGCCAGAGGGTCCTCGCCGCGCCGGAGTCCCCCCCGGAGACGGCCGCGATCCTGCGCCCGTACCAGCGCCGCGGCGTCGAGTGGATGTACCACCTGTGCGAGGTGGACTGCCACGGCCTCCTTGCCGACGAGATGGGCCTCGGCAAGACGCTGCAGGTCCTGTCGCTGCTCAACGCGAGGGCCTCGACCGAGCGCCCGAGCCTCATCGTGTGCCCGGCGAGCGTGGTCCCCGTTTGGCGCGAGGAGATGTCCAAGTTCTTCCCGGACATGGCCGTCGACGTGCTCAAGACCGGCAACGACTTCGTGACCCGCAAGGACCCGATCGTCTGGCTCTGCAGCTACACGCAGCTGCGCAAGCACCGTTCCCTCCTCGACAGCGTCGACTTCGGCTACGCGGTCCTCGACGAGGGCCAGTTCATCAAGAACCCCGATGCGAAGGTGACGCAGACCTGCTTCGCGATACGCGCGAGGCACCGGATCGTCCTCACGGGGACGCCCCTGGAGAACCGCCAGCTCGACCTGTGGAGCATCTTCCGCTTCCTCCTTCCAGGCCTGCTCGGCACGCGCTCGTCGTTCGAGGGTTCCCTGAACGCGGACCGCGAGGGGACCCTGGCGCGCCTCAGGGCCCAGCTCGCCCCGTTCATCCTGCGCCGCACGAAGAGGGAGGTCGCCCAGGAACTTCCGCCCAAGGTCGAGATGGACCTCATCTGCCCGCTCACCGACGTGCAGCGCGCCGAGTACGCGCGCATCTGCACCGAGGGCCTGGAACGGCTCGGCGACGACGTCGGCTCGGCCATGCGGGAGAAGTCGTTCGGCTTCCTCGCCCTGCTGACCCGCCTGCGCCAGACCTGCTGCGACCCGGACATGCTCCCGTGGCTCAAGGCGCCGCTCTCGGACTCGGGCAAGATCAACCTCCTCGTCGAGAAGCTGGCCGAGATCGTCGGCAGCGGCCACAAGGTCGTCATCTTCTCGCAGTTCGTGATGCTGCTCGACCGCGTGCGCGCGGCACTCATCCAGAATTTCCCCGACCTGCCGCGCTACGAGCTGACCGGCATGACGCTCGACCGCCTCAAGCCCGTGCAGGCGTTCCAGGGTGCCCCGGGCGCCGCAGCGATGCTCGTCTCCCTGAAGGCCGCGGGCACGGGCATCACCCTCCACGCGGCGGACTACGTCTTCCTGCTCGACCCCTGGTGGAACCCCGCCGTGGAGGCGCAGGCCGTCGACCGCGTCCACCGCATCGGCCAGACCAACACCGTGTTCGTTTACCGCATGGTCACGGCCGGCACGGTCGAGGAGAGGATCCAGGCGCTCAAGGCCTCGAAGAAGGACCTCTTCGACCGCCTCGTCGGCGGCCTCGGCGGGGACTTCGACCTGAGCCAGCACTTTTCGTCGATGAAGAGCCTCGTCCAGCTCACGGCATCGCCGGAGCAGGAGGTTCCCGAGCGATGGATCGAGGGCCAGACGCCGAACACGCCTGCCACATTGCCCGAGGCCCCGGGCCCGTAGGCGGAGCGGGGCCTGTCAGGTAACCGCCTTCGCCCTGCGCGCGGGTTTCCTCGCCGTCTTGTGCGCGGCGTCCGCGGTTTCGGACGGGGGCTCGGCCGGGGCGGCCGCGCCCTCCGGTCTCTTGATCCGCAGGAACTGCACGTTCTCGGCGACCACCTTCATCCGCGAGCGCTTCGCGCCGCTGGCGCGGTCCTGCCATTGGTCGACGTCCATGCGTCCCTCGACGAATACCATGGATCCCTGTGTCAGGAAATGGGCGCAGGCCTCCCCGGGAGGCCCCCACACCTCGATGTCGTTCACATATACGGTGTGCGACCGCTTCTCGCCGCTCTCGTCCCGCGAGTCGCGGTTGATGGCCACATTGAGGAGGCAGAGGGCCTGCTTCTGCGCCGTCGGCGGCAGGCGCAGCTCGGGCGGCTTGGTCAGGTTTCCGATGAACGCGTAGCGGTTGAGGTAGGGCATGGTCGTTTCTCTTTTTTTCAGGGTGAGTCGCTTGCCGGGTCGGTCCTTGCCGCCGGCGCCTTCGGGGCCGCTGCGGCCTCGAGGTCGCGGATCCTCGTTTCGTCCGCGGAAAGGAGCTCGGCGAGGCGCCGCGACTCCTCCTTGAGCGCGAGGGCTTCGCGGGACAGCTCGCGGCTTCGCTCCATGACGCTTCCCAGCGCGTCGTCCATGCGCGCCGCGCTCTCGCGGCCGGCGGCCACCTCGGCGGCGAGCTCCTGGGGCAGGAGCGCGGGCTGGTACGCCAGCTCCCCGCGCGCCAGTTCGCCCTCGATGACGCGCATCGAGGCCGGCGTCGGCTGGAGCGCCAGGGGATCCGTCTCCCGAACCAGCGTCAGGTGCCCGTCGAGAAGCATGAGCTGGTAGCTCGCGGGAACGACGATGCGGTCCGGCAGGCGCGGCGCCTCGTCCTGCCGGGAAGGCGCGGGCCCCGCCACCACGGATTCGTCGACAGGCAGGGATGGCACCCCGACGCGACGCGTCGCGGGACCTCCCGACCCTCCCGACGACGTCGAGCAGGCGCTGGAAAGCAGGGCTGCTGCTGTGGCCGCAATCAGCAGGGATTTCATCGCGGCATCCTCGGGTTGGGAGGGAGCCTCAGGCCCACCTCGGCCCGCGCCGGGTCGATCGTCTGCTCAACGAAGAGGTAGAACTCCTTGCCCGCGGGAATCCGCACATACACGCCGCGCTTGGAGATCTCCTCGCGGATCCTCGAGGCGATCTCGTTGACGGCCGCGACCGCCCCGGTGCCGACCGAGGCGATGGCGGCGTTGCCGAGGGTCGGGGCGACCTGCGTCGCCCCGAGCACGCCGGACACCCCCGCTGCCGGCTCCTGGCGCTCGGCAACCGCCCCGATGCCCTGGGCCATGCCGCTTATGGCCGCCGCGGCGAAGAGCTTGATCTCGCGGTTATCGAGCGTCGAGAGCGTGTAGCCGACAAGCCCGCCGACGCCATCGTCCAGTCCCCATGAGCGGGAGTCGCCGCGGGCGCCGACCAGGGTCTCCAGCCGGTTGACCGCCCGTCCCTTGAGCTCGAGCTCACGGCCGTTTGCGCCGCCCGTGCCCGCGGGAAGGACGAGCGTCCACTCCCCGTTATCCACGAGGCGGCCGACCCCCTCGCCGTCGATCACGGGTGCCGGCCCGGCGTAGCTGAATGCCTCGGATCCCGCGGGAATAATGACGCTTCCGTTCCAGTCCAGGTCCTGGGTCACGAGGGCGACAATGGGCTCGGAGCGCGCCGTCACGCTGTCGATCGTGTCCACCAGCGTGCACTTGATGAGGCGCCCGATGGGGGCGAACGACTCCAGGTCCCGCGGAGCCTCGGGCTTCGCCGCCTCCTCGGGGACAACGGGCGCGGCGCCTGCCAGGCCGGGCCCAGGCGGCATGCGAAAAATCTCGGGCAGCGCCTTCTTGTCATCCCTGCGACGGCTGACGGGACCGCCGGGGGATTCCTCGGCCGAGGAGCTCTCCCTGGGAGGATCGGCCTCAGCGACGCTCTGCACGGGCTTGGGCCGGTCAACGTCGCGCCGGTATCCCGAGACCGGAGAGGCCTCGCGGTCGGCCTCGGCCTCGGTCAGCTCCTCGGGCTGAAGGCGAATGGGAAGCGCGCGGGCGGCCTCGACC
>Ga0302325_10015216_pt1 | contig 16351 bp, 16 predicted proteins | sample Palsa_T0_2_FD_201948 | JGI IMG/M metagenome (GOLD analysis project Ga0302325, IMG submission 201948) | Peat permafrost microbial communities from Stordalen Mire near Abisko, Sweden - Palsa_T0_2 | ecosystem: Environmental > Terrestrial > Soil > Palsa > Peat permafrost | place: Sweden: Abisko... | reverse complement strand
TCGGCTGGGATTGCCACGGCCTGCCCGCCGAAGTGGAGGCGGAACGGCTGCTTGGTATCTCTGGCAAGGCCGAGATTCTCGCCATGGGCGTGGAGAAGTTCAATCAGGCGTGCCGCGAGTCCGTGCTGCGCTACACCCGCGAGTGGCGTGACTACGTGACGCGGCAGGCCCGCTGGGTCGACTTCGACCACGACTACAAGACGCTGGACGCGCCCTACATGGAGAGCGTCATGTGGGCGTTCAAGCAGCTATGGGACAAAGGCCTGGTCTACCAGGGGTTCAAGGTGCTGCCCTACTGCTGGCGGTGCGAGACCCCGCTGTCCAACCACGAGCTGCGGATGGACGAGGACACCTACCGCGACCGGCAGGACCCCTCGGTTACGGTCCGGTTCAAGCTGGAGACCGGGGAGTGGCTGCTGGCCTGGACGACCACGCCGTGGACGCTGCCGTCCAACCTGGCCTGCGCGGTCGGCGCGGACATCAGCTACGTGGTGCTGGCCAAAGACGGCGAGCGGTACATCCTGGCCAGGGACCGGCAGGCCGCCTACGAACGGGAGCTTGAAGGAGCCACCGAGGTCGGCGCGCTGACCGGCGCCGAGCTGGCCGGGCGGCGGTACCAGCCGCTGCTGCCCTACCTGGCCGACGCCGGGAAGTTCGGCACCGGCGACGCCTTCCGGGTCATCCTGTCCGACGACGTCACCACCGAGGACGGCACCGGCGTGGTGCACATGGCCCCGGCCTACGGCGAGGCCGACGCCGATGCGTGCCACGCGGCCGGCATCCCGACCGTGCTCACCGTGGACGACGGGGCCCGGTTCACCTCCGTGGTGCCCGACTTCGAGGGCCAGCACGTCTTCGAGGCCAACGCCGGGATCACCGCCAAGCTGCGCGAGCAGGGGGACCTGGTGCGCAGCCAGACCTACACCCACTCCTACCCGCACTGCTGGCGGTGCCGGAACCCGCTGATCTACAAGGCGCTGTCCAGCTGGTTCGTCGCGGTGAGCACGTTCAAAGACCGGATGGTCGAGCTGAACGAGCAGATCACCTGGGTGCCCGACCACGTCAAGGACGGCCAGTTCGGCAAGTGGCTGGCCAACGCGAGGGACTGGTCGATCAGCCGGAACCGGTTCTGGGGCTCGCCGATCCCGGTCTGGCAGAGCGACAACCCGGATTACCCGCGCACCGACGTCTACGGCTCGCTGGACGAGCTCGAGCGTGACTTCGGCGTGCGCCCGGCCGACCTGCACCGCCCGGGGATCGACGAGCTCACCCGGCCGAACCCGGACGACCCGACCGGGCAGTCCACCATGCGCCGGGTACCCGAGGTGCTTGACTGCTGGTTCGAGTCCGGGTCGATGCCATACGCCCAGGTGCACTACCCGTTCGAGAACCGGGACTGGTTCGACCGCCACTACCCGGGCGACTTCATCGTCGAGTACATCGGCCAGACCCGCGGCTGGTTCTACACGCTGCACGTGCTGGCCACCGCGCTGTTCGACCGGCCCGCCTTCCGGGCCTGCGTCAGCCACGGCATCGTGCTCGGCGACGACGGCCAGAAGATGTCCAAGAGCCTGCGCAACTACCCGGACGTGAACGAGGTCTTCGACCGGGACGGCTCCGACGCCATGCGCTGGTTCCTGATGGCCAGCCCGGTGCTGCGCGGCGGGAACCTGGTCGTCACCGAACAGGGCATCAGGGAGGCAGTCCGGCAGGCGATCCTGCCCCTGTGGAACAGCTACTACTTCTTCGCGCTGTACGCCAACGCCGAGTCGTACCAGGCGGCCCAGCGATCAACCGCCAGCGAGCACGTGCTCGACCGCTACATCCTGGCCAAGACCGCCGCCGCGGTGACCGAGATGGAGCAGCTGTTTGACCTCTACGACATCGGCGGCGCGTGCCAGGCGCTGCGGGAGCACCTGGAGGTGCTGACCAACTGGTACATCCGCCGGTCCCGCGGCCGGTTCTGGGCCGGCGAGCGGGCCGCGCTCGACACCCTGTGGACGGTGCTCGAGACCGTCTGCCGGGCCGCCGCCCCGCTGCTGCCGCTGACCACCGAGGCGATCTGGCGCGGGCTGACCGGCGAACCGAGCGTGCACCTGACGTCGTGGCCGGACCTGACCGGCTGGCCCGCGGACGAGGAGCTGACCGGCGCCATGGACCTGGTCCGCGCCGCGTGCAGCGCCGCGCTCGGCATTCGCAAGGCCCGCCAGCTCCGGGTGCGGCTGCCGCTCGCGTCGCTGACCATCGCCCACCCGGACGCCAAGTCGCTGGCGCCGTTCGCCGACCTGATCGCGGAGGAGGTCAACGTCAAGACCGTCGAGCTGTCCGACGACATTTTGGGGCCGGCCCGCCTGGGCACCTTCGAGCTCGTGGTGAACCCGCGGCAGCTCGGGCCGCGGCTTGGCGCCAAGGTGCAGGAGGTTATCCGGGCCGTCAAGGCGGGTGACTGGGCCGCCTCGGGCGGAGGCATCAGCGCGGCGGGCGTCGAGCTGGAACCCGGTGAGTACGACCTGAAGCTGGCCGCCACCGACCCTGACTCCACCTCGGCGCTGCCGGGTCAGAGCGGGCTGATCGCGCTGGACACGCGGGTGACGCCCGAGCTGGCGGCCGAAGGCACCGCGCGCGACGTGGTGCGGATCGTGCAGCAGGCCCGCCGGGACGCGGGCCTGGCCGTGTCGGACCGGATCCGGCTCACCATCGGCGCCGGGGCCGCGGTGGGCGAAGCGGTCACGGCACACGCCGGGTTCGTCGCCGCGGAGACGCTGGCCGTCAGCCTGGAGGTCCGGCCGGCCGGCCAGGTAACCGCCGACCCGCAGCCGCTCGGCGACGCCCTCATCAAAATCGCCCTCGCACCGGCCGCGCCGTGATCGTGGATCATTATTACCTGGTTATTACGTAGGTTCCCGGCTTCGAGCAGATGCGGCCGGCCGGACGTAGATGAGGGTGGCGGCCAGTGCCCGCGGCGGCCGCGGAGGATCACCGGGCCGGTTGATCACCGGCGGTTGATGGTCACCGGCCCGGTGAGCCGTGTCCTTCCGTCAAGCGCCGCGGCACTGGTCCCGCCCGGTGGAGAGCGATCGTCCGGCCGGAGTTCCGCCATGCCCGAACCGCGCCGCTCCCGGGCACGTGCCTATGGATAGGAGACATTTTCCATCGAAAGGGAGCGGCACAGCAATGAAACCAACACGAAGATCCGCGGCTGCGCTCGCCGTGATCGTCACCGCCACGGTCGGGCTGCTGGCCGGCACGGGCCTGACGGCCGGAGCCGCCAGCGCGGACAGCCTCGGCGCCTTCACCGGTCCGCTGCACCATGTCACGACGCTCGCCTCGACGGTACCTGGCAACGGTGACGTCAACCCCTACGGGGTGGCGGTCGTGTCGCGCGGCACCGGGGACCTGCGGCAGGGCAACGTCCTGGTCAGCAACTTCAACGACAAGGCGAACGCGCAGGGCACCGGCACCACGATCGTCCAGGTCACGCCGCACGGCCAGGTGTCGCTGTTCGCCAAGATCAACCCCCGCCTGTCCGGCTGTCCCGGCGGCGTCGGCCTGACCACGGCGCTCACCGTGCTGCGCAGCGGCTGGGTCATCGTCGGCTCGCTGCCGGCCAAGAACGGCAGCGTGTCAGGATCCGGCTGCCTGATCGTGCTGGACAAGTGGGGCCACGTGCGGGAGACGTTCGCCGGCCAGGGCATCAACGGCCCCTGGGACATGGCGTCGGTAGAGGCGGGCAGCCAGGCCGTCCTGTTCGTCACGAACGTCCTGAACGGGACGGTCGCGGCCAAGGGCGGCACCGTATTCGGGGGCACGGTGCTGCGGCTCGTCCTGCAGATCCCGCGCAACGGACTGCCGTGGATCCAGTTCAACACCACCATCGGGTCCGGCTTCGCCGAGCAGCTGAACTCCGCGGCCCTGGTCATCGGCCCCACCGGCGTCGGCCTCGGCCCGAACGGCGTCCTGTACGTCGCCGACACGCTGGCGAACCGGGTGGCCGGCATCGGTGACGCGGTGTTCCGCGGCTCCAGTGACGGCCGCGGCTTCACCGTCTCGGCAGGGCACCACCTGAACGGCGAGCTTGGCCTGGTCGTCGCTCCTGGCGGTGACATCCTGACCGTCAACAGCGGCAACGGGAACCTGGTCGAGATCACGCCGTTCGGAGCGCAGATCGCGGTCCGCACGCTGGACAGCTCCGGTTCGCCACCGGGCGCGGGCGCCCTGTTCGGCCTGGCCGTCAAGCCAGGTCAGCGCGCCGTCTACTTCGTCGACGACGCGACCAACACGCTCGACCTGCTGCACTAGCCCGCCGCTGGTCGCGCTTTAGCCCCGCCGCTTCTGGCGGGGCTAAAGCGCGACGCCGACCAGGACGGGTTCGGCCGCCAGTGACACCCCGAACGCGTCCCGGACCCCGTCCCTGATCTCCCGGGCCAGCGCCATCAGCCCGGCCGTGCTGGCCGATCCCGAATTGACCAGCGCGAGGGTGTGCTTGGCGGAGATCCGAGCGCCGTCCCCCGGGTGATAGCCCTTGCCGAACCCGGCTCGCTCGATCAGCCACGCCGCCGGGACCTTCACCCGCCCGTCACCGGCGTCGAACCTGGGCACCCGGGTCTGCGGCCCGCACCTGGCCCGGGCGGCCGCCTCGACGGCAGCCAGCGCGGCCCCGTCGAGCACCGGGTTGACGAAGAACGAACCGACGCTGCGGGTGTCGGGATCGGCGGGATCGATCACCATGCCCTTGCGCTGCCTGAGCTCGATCACGGCCGCCCTGACCTCGGTGCTTTCCGGCTGGTCGCCGACGCTCACGCCGAGCGAGGTGGCCAGCTCGGCGTACCGGACCGGGGCCGACCGGGTCTGCACCGCGAGCCGGAAGCTCACGCTGAGCACGACGAACGCGTCCACCCCCCGGAACACGCTGGTGCGGTAGCCGAATCCGCACTGCTCGTTCGGAATATTGAGAATTTCGCCGGTGGTACGGTCGTAGACCCGCACCTGGGCGATGGTCTGGGAGACCTCCTGGCCGTAGGCGCCGACATTCTGGATCGGGGTAGCGCCGGCCAGGCCGGGGATGCCGGACAGGCACTCCAGGCCGGCCAGGCCCTCGGCGACGCTGCGAGCGACCACCGCGTCCCAGTCCTCGCCGGCCGCGACGGTGACCAGCCCGTGGTCTAGGTGCCCGTGGTCTAGGTGGAAGCCGCGGGTTGCCACCTGGACGACGGTGCCGCAGAACCCCTCATCGGCCACCACCAGGTTGCTGCCGCCGCCGAGGATCAGCACCGGCTCACCGCTCGCGTCGGCGGCGCGCACCGCCTCGAGGAGCTCTGCTGTGGTGCCGGCCCGGACGAAATCACGGGCCGGGCCGCCCAGGCCGATGGTGGTGTAGTCCGCCAACCTCACGGGAGACGCACGACGGCCTGAGCGCGCGTGAGCACCTTCACCTCGCCCGACCTGGCGGTGACATCGACCGTCACCTGGTGGCCGTCGAGCTTGCCGGTGACCACCCCGCTGACCTCGACCAGGGCGCCCTTGTCGTCGTCGGGGACGACCACAGGGGAGGAAAACCTGACGCCGTATTCGGTCACCGCGCCCGGGTCCCCGGCCCACTCGGCCAGGAAGCGGCCCGCCAGCGCCATCGTGAGCATGCCGTGCGCGATCACGTCAGGAAGGCCCACCGACTTCGCGATCCGCTCGTTCCAGTGGATCACGTTGAAATCGCCGGAGGCGCCCGCGTACCGCACCAGGTCAAGCCGGGTGAGGTGGTACTGCCGGGGCGGGATCTCGGTGCCCACCGCGGTGTCGTCGTAGCCGGGGCCGGTCATCACTCCCCCTTTATGCGCCGCGTTCGACCAGGACGGACCGCGCCATGCAGACGTGCTCGCCGTGCACGGTCCGGATCTCGGTGACGGTGCCCAGCGTGGTCAGGTTGCGGATCTTCCTGATCGAGGAGATCGTGGACTGCGCCACCACCACATCGCCCGCGTGCAGCGGACGGGAATGGGTGAAGCTCTGCTCGCCGTGCACGATCATGGCGTAGTTCACGCCGAGACCGGGATCAGAGGTTATCTTCGCGCCGCTGGCCGAGCTGATCACGATCGCGAACGTGGGCGGCGCGATCACGTCCGGGTAGCCGGCCGCCTGCGCGGCCTCACGGTCCCGGCACAGCGGGCTCGGCTCGCCGATCGCGGTGGCGAACTCGGCGATCTTGACCCGGCTGACCTCGTACGGCTCCGACGGCTCGTAGGTCCGGCCGACGTAATCGGTGTTGATCGCCACTGCCGGCTTGCCCTGCTAGCGGGTCTCGCGGTGCGCCCGGTGGCAGCGGCACCACGGGCAGTACTTCTTCAGCTCCATGCGGTCCGGGTCGTTGCGCCGGTTTTTCCTGGTGATGTAGTTCCTGCGCTTGCACTCCTGGCAAGCCAGCGTGATCTTCGGCCGGACATCGGTGGCAGCCACGGTGGAGTGCCTCTCTTATCGTCGCTTAGTATCCCTGCGGGACTGGTCAAGTGTAGCGGAGGCCGGACTTGAACCGGCGACACAGCGATTATGAGCCGCTTGCTCTGCCTGACTGAGCTACTCCGCCATCGCTAACCCAGTAAGGTTACCCGATCTTCCGGCTTCGGGTTCATCGCCGACCTGCTTTGACCGCGGCCCGGGCGGGCAGGCAAGATCGAGACCGTGAGCATCCTAGGTACCAGGGTCATGCGGACAGAAGATCCCCGCTTCCTGACCACCGGCGGCGTCTACACCACCGACGTGCAGGACGAGCAACTGGCGGGCGCCTGCCACGTGTATTTCGTCCGGTCGGCGGTGGCGCACGCCAAGATCCGTTCGGTCGATCTGTCCGGCGCGCTGGAGGCGCCCGGCGTTATCGCCGCCTTCTCCGGGGCCGATCTGGCCGACCTGCCGGTGCTTGGGCCGCCGATGCCGGGGATGATGAACGCGGAGATGGGCCAGTGGCCGCTCGCCCGCGACGTGGTCCGGTTCGTCGGCGAGCCGGTGGCGGTGGTCGTCACCGAGGGCAGCTACCAGGGCGAGGACGCCGCGGACCTGGTGGATATCGACTACGAGCCGCTGCCGCCCGTGATCGACATGGCCGAGGCCGCCGCCGACGGTTCCCCTCTGCTGTTCCCGGCTGCGCGCACTAACGTGGCTGCGTCCTTCGGCGACCGCGCCGCCCTGGCGGCCGACCTGTTCGACGACTGCGAGGTGGTCATCTCCCGGACGATCGCCAACCAGCGGGTGGCGCCCGCGCCGATGGAGACCCGGGCCGCGGCCGCGGCCTGGGGGGCGGACGGCCGGCTGACGGCGTGGATCCCCAACCAGGGCGCGCAGGGCACCCGCGCGGCGCTGGCCGGGATGCTCGGGATGGACCAGGCCGGGATCCGGATCATCACCCCGGACGTGGGGGGCGCCTTCGGGGCCAAGTTCGGCGCCGACCCGGAACACGCGGTGGTGTGCTGGGTGGCCCGGCGGCTGGGCCGCCCGGCGCGCTGGACCGAGACCCGCAACGAGAACCTGGTCGGGATGACCCACGGCCGGGCCCAGCGCCAGACGATCACCATCGGCGGCCGCCGGGACGGGACGGTGCTCGCCTACCGGCTGGAGATCCTGCAGGACAGCGGGGCGTACCTGAGGTTCGGCGCGTTCCTGCCCTTCCTGACCATCTTGATGGCGCCCGGGCCGTACGCGATCGGTCGCGCCGAGGCGGTGGCCACGTCGGTGGTGACCAACACCACGCCGGTCGGCGCCTACCGCGGCGCGGGCCGGCCCGAGGCCACGGCCGCGGTGGAGCGAGCCATCGACCTGTTCGCCGCCGAGATCGGCCGCGACCCGGCCGAGGTGCGCCGGAAGAACCTGCTGCCCAAGTTCACCGAGCCGCACACGACCGCCTTCGGCGCGGTGTACGACAGCGGCGACTACGCGGTCGCGCTTGAGGTGGCGCTGGCCGCGGCGGGATACGAGGACCTGCGGGCGGAGCAGGCCAAACGGCGCGCCGACGGGGACGTGGTGCAGCTCGGCATCGGCCTGTCCTGCTACGTCGAGATCACCGGCGCCGGCGCCGAAGCGGGCAACCCCAGCGAGAACGCCACCGTCGAGGTCCACCCCGACGGCAGCGCCACCATCTTGACCGGGACGTCGCCGCACGGCCAGGGTCACTCCACCGTCTGGGCCATGCTGGCCAGCGAGGAACTCGGCATCGGTATCGACAAGATCACGCTGAAGTGGGGCGACACCGACCTTATCCCCGAGGGCGGGGGCACCGGCGGCTCGCGCAGCCTGCAGCAGGGCGGCGCGGCGGTGCAGCAGGCCTCGCGGGAGCTCATCGACGTGGCCCGGCAGCGCGCGGCCGACGAACTGGAGGCCAACCCGGCCGACCTGATCTTCGACGCCGGGCGCAGCGCCTTCGCCGTGGCCGGGGACCCGGACGCGTCGGTGCCGCTGGCCAAGCTCGCCGAGGCCGAGCGGCTGTTCGTGCGGGCGGTGTTCAGCGCGCCCGGCGCGACCTTCCCGTTCGGGGCGCACGTGGCGGTGGTGGAGGTGGACACCGAGACCGGCAAGACGGTGCTGCGGCGGGTGGTGACCGTCGATGACGCCGGTACCGTCGTCAACCCGCTGATCGCCGAGGGCCAGCGGCACGGCGGCATCGCCCAGGGTGCCGCCCAGGCGTTCTTGGAGGAAGTCGTCTACGACGATGACGGCAACCCGCTGACCTCGAGCTTCGCGGACTACGCGTTCTTGTCGGCCACCGAGGTGCCGAGCTTCGAGCTGGCCGATTGCCAGACGCCAACCAGCTACAACCCGCTCGGGGCCAAGGGGATCGGGGAGGCCGGCACGATCGGCGCGACCCCGGCCGTGCAGAACGCGATCGTCGACGCGCTCGCCCACCTCGGCGTCAGGCACATCGACATGCCGGCCACCCCGCAGCGGGTCTGGCTTGCGCTACAGGCGGCCGCCGGACGGGCCTGAGGTACCTCAGGCCCGCTTCTGCGGCGGTCGGTCTGGCCGTTTTTCGGTTACGGCTGGTTATGCGGTTGGGTTGGGTTGTCGAAGTAGTGACCCTTGTCGAGGTCGGCGAGGAGCCCTGGCTGGGTCGGGTGCCAGTCAAGCAGCTCGCGGGTCAGGGTGCTTGAGGCCGGGGCGTCGAGGCCGATGAAGCCGGCCAGCCAGCTGAAGTGCGCGGCGGCGTCTTCGGGCGCGATGGACGCCGTCGGGACGCCGAGATGGCGTCCGATCACCTCGGCGACGGCGCGGATCGGCACGCCCTCGTCGGCCACGGCGTGCAGCGTGGATCCGGCCGGGGCGTTTTCCAGCGCGAGGCGGAACAGGTGCGCGGAATCGAGCCGGTGCACCGCGGGCCAGCGGTTGGCCCCGTCGCCGATGTAACCGGCGACGCCCTTGTCGCGGGCGATGGCGACCAGGGTCGCCATGAAGCCGTTGTCCCCGTCGCCGTGATTGGTCGGCGGAAGCCGCACCACGGACGAACGGACGCCGCGGCCGGCGAAGGAGAGGGTCAGCTCGGCGGTGCCCCGCCGGGTCTCCGGGCCGCTGCCCCAGGCGGCGGTGCCCGAGCCGTCACCGTGCCCGTCCTGTTCGGTCGCGAGCCGCCCCGGTGAGAGCCCGAGCGTCCCTGAGGCGATGAGGAACGGCTTATCAGAACCGGCCAGCGCCTCGCCGAAGGCCTCGACGGCGCGGCGGTCGGCATCGGCGGCACCCTGGAAGTCGCCGGTGAAGGCGAGGTCGTGCTTGAACGCGAGGTGGATCACGCCATCGGAGGCGGCGGCGATGCTGCGCAGGGTGTCGAGGTCATCCAGGGTGCCGCGCTGCACCTGGACTCCGGCCGCGGTCAGGGCGGCGGCGGAGGCGTCGGAGCGGGCGAGCCCGGTGACCTGATGGCCCGCGCCGAGGAGTTCGGGTACGACAGCTGAGCCGATCCAGCCGGACGCGCCGGTGACGAAAACGCTCATGAGAAGAACCTCCAGGTAGTCGACGGCCGGGCGGATGCCCGGGCAAATCGATGTCAGTTACTGTCATCACTCTAGCACTCGATGTCAGTTGCTGTCATCATCAGCCTAGCACCGATGTCATCCGCTGACATCAGATAGGATCAGAGCATGAGCCGGTGGCAGCCAGACGCGCGTGGCCGACTTGAGCGAGCGGCCATGGAGCTCTACCGCGAGCGCGGGTTCGAGCAGGCCACGGTGGCGGAGATCGCCAAGCGGGCCGGGCTCACCGAGCGGACCTTCTTCCGCTACTTCGCGGACAAGCGCGAGGTGCTGTTCTGGGGGGCGGGCGAACTGCAGGACTTCATGGTGAACGCCCTGGCCAGCGCGCCTGATTCCGCCACGCCGATCGAAGCGGTGGCCGCGGCCATCCAGGGCGCCGCTGTCATGCTCGACCAGCGCCCCATCGAGTACGCCCAGCAGCGCCGTTTCATCATCGCCGCCAACGCCGAGCTGCAAGAACGCGAGCTGATCAAGCTCGCCTCCCTGGCCGCGGCGCTCGCCGACGCGTTGCGCAAGCGCGGAGTCAAAGAGCCGACCGCGAGCCTGGCCGCCGAGGCCGGGATCGCCGTCTTCAAGATCGCGTTCGAGGCCTGGACCAGCGAAACCAACCAGCGGGACTTTCCGGAGCTGATCCGGGAGTCGTTCGACGAGCTCAAGGCCGTGACCGCGGGCACATGATCCTGCACCGATCGACGTGGCAGATCTGGCGTACCGTTAAATGACTAATAGCCTGATACGGGCGCGCTCGTGGCGCGACCTGTGCACCAGGCTGCTGCCCTGGACCTCGGCGGTGCGACGTCAACCGTCACGACGAGCCTCCAGGGAGTTCCGATGATAGGTTCCTCCGGCGCGGCGGTCCCCGCGCTCGGGCCCTCTCTGGCGCCGCACGGGCACCGATGGGCCGCTTTGGTGGTGCTGTGCGCCTCTGCGCTGATCGTCAATGTGGACAACACCATCCTTAATGTGGCCCTGCCCACTCTGGTCAGGAAGCTGACCGCCACCTCAAGCGAGCTGCAGTGGATCGTCGACTCCTATGCGATGGTCTTCGCAGGCCTGCTGCTCGTCGGCGGCAGCCTGGCCGACCGGTTCGGGCGCAAGCGGTTCTTCCTCATCGGCCTGGGCGTTTTCGCCGCGGGATCGGTCGGCGCCGCGTTCTCCGGTTCTGTGGACCTGCTGATCGCGTGGCGAGCGGTGATGGGGCCGGCGCGGCGCTGACGATCCCCGCCTCGCTGTCGATCGTCAACGACCTGTTCCGCGACCCGGCGGAGCGGGCCCGCGCCATCGGCGCCTGGGCCGCGACCATCGGGCTCGGCATCGCGATCGGCCCGATCACCGGCGGCCTGCTGCTCGCCCGGTTCTGGTGGGGCTCCATATTCCTGGTCAACGTCCCGATCGTGGCCGTCGCGTTCGCAGCTGCGCTGCTGCTCGTGCCCGACTCGAAGAACCCGGCCGCCGGCCGGCCCGATCCCTGGGGGGCGGTGCTGTCGATCGCCGGCCTTGGCCTGCTGCTGTGGGCGATCATCGAAGCTCCGGCGAGCGGCTGGGGCTCCCGGAAGGTAGTAGGAGCCGGGCTGGCCAGCCTGGCCGTCCTCGGCGCCTTCGTCGCCTGGGAGGCCCGCAGCCCCCACCCGATGCTGGAGCTGGGGTTCTTTGCTGACCGGCGGTTCTCTGTGGCTGCGGCAGCTGAAGTCCTCGGGGTCTTCGGGCTGCTGGGCGGGCTGTTCGTACTGACCAAGTTCCTGCAGTTCGACCTCGGGCTTTCGCCCCTGCAGGCGGGGCTGCGCATCCTTCCCATGGCCGCCGTACTTGGCGTGAGCGCGCCGTTGTCCCCGCTGCTCGGCCGCGTCATCGGGCTCAAATTCACCGTCGCCTCAGGCCTGGCGGCGATCGCGGGTGGTCTGTGGCAGATCTCGGCGGTGTCCGCGGTTACCACGACCTACCAAGACGTGGTGCCCGGCCTCCTGCGGGTCGGGCTGGGAGCCGGCCTGCTGCTGCCGACGGCGACGAACTCCGTCGTGGGGTCGGTCCCGCAGGGCGACTCCGGGACCGGATCAGCCGCCAACGCCGTGGCGCTCCAGGTCGGCGGTGCGCTCGGGGTCGCCGTGATCGGGAGCATGCTGTCGACTCGTTACCAGGATCACATCACCACGGCGCTGGCGGGCCGGCACCTGCCGGCGACCGCGGTGCAAACCTTCCTCGGCTCACTCGGTGGTGCCCTCGCGGTGGCCACTCGCGCCGGGGGCGCCACCGGGGCCCTCCTCGCGCATGCTGCCCGCGCCGCGTTCATGAGCGGCAACGAGATGGCACTGGCCATCGGCGCCGCCGTCGCCCTCGGCGGTGTCGTCCTCGTACTCGCACGCCTGCCGCTGCGGGTTTCGCCGGACTCACCAGATCCTCAGCGGCGAACGGTGAGCACCGGGCGATCGCCGAACGCTCCTGCCGCGGCAGGAAAGCTCGGCTTAATCCGAGCTGAGCGGCTCAGGCGGAGCCGGGGACGGCCATCTCGCCGAGCAGGGACCAGTCGTCCTGCGGGATCGTCACGTTGACGATCCGCGGCGTCTGAGCGAGATGGGGCGGCAGCGTCTGCCGGGCCTTCTTGAAGTGGTCGGACTGGACGTGCGCGGCACCCGCGTCTCCGTCCCTGAAGGCCTCGACCAGGACGTAGGAGTCCGGGTCGTCCACGCTGCGGGACCAGTCGAACCACAGGCAGCCCGGCTCGCGCCGGCACGCCTCGGTGAACTCACCGGAGATCTTCGGCCACTCGTCGGCGTACTCGGGCCGGACCTGGAACTTGGCCGTTATAAAGATCATCAGTCCTCCTTGGCTCGGTACCAATAATCCCGCGGCCGTGACCCGCGGTGTCAAGTAACGAGGCGTCTCACCTCCAGACACCGGCGCCGCGTCACAGCGATATTGAAGATATCGCCGTCCTGCCGAAGGCAGGCGTTCTGACACAATCAGCGGGTGACCGATACCGACGGCCGGGCCGAGCGGACCGAGACCACCGAGGCCATGCTGGAGCGCGTCCGGGGGAGCTTTGACCGGCAGGGCATGATGGCCACGCTCGGCGTGGAGGTGATCACCGTCGAGCCGGGACGGGTGAAGCTGGCGCTGCGGCACGATGACAGGTTCACCCAGCAGCACGGGTTCCTGCACGCCGGAGCGGTGGCCTCGGTCCTGGACACCGCGTGCGGGTACGCGGCCTACACCGTCATGCCGCCGGAATCGGCTGTGCTGACCGCCACCTACACGATCAACCTGCTCGCACCGGCGGCCGGGCACCAGTTCGTGCTGACCGGGGAGGTGGTGCGGGCGGGCCGGACCCTGGTGGTCTGCCGCGGCGAGGCGTTCGCCGACGAGAGCCAGCGCCCGTTCGCGGTCATGCAGGCCACCATGACCGCCCTGGTCAAGCGGCCGGGCATCAGCGGATAGCCGGGCCGCGGGAACAAGGGCGAGGCCCGCCTGCTGGGGTCAGTGGTGGCGGACCGCGTCCATCAGCTGCGCCTTGGTCAGGCCTGCTCTACCCGCGCCTGACCGGCCAAACGCAGGGCGGCGGCCACCAGCCGGCCGGCTCGAGCCCGGGCGCCAGGCTCCTCCCGGATGGTCTGGGCCAGGAACTGACCGGGGTCGAGCCCCACTTGTTCGGCGTCCGCGTCTCCGCCCGCGTCCAGCCAGCGCTTGAGCAGCGGACCGTCGACCTCGGGATGGAACTGGACCGCGAGGTGCCTGCCGAGGCGGAAAGCCTGCACCCCCGCGTCGTTGCGCGCCACCACCGTCGCCGCCGCGGGCGGCCGGCAGCGGTCACCGTGGAACTCCAGCCAGGGCCCGACCGGAACCATTTCGTGGTCCCACGAGTCGACCAGCCTCCAGCCGATCTCCTTGCGGGCCATGGCCTCGACCTTTCCGCCGAACGCGGCGCAGATGGCCTGGGCGCCGAAGCAGATGCCGAGCAGCGGTATGCCAGCCTCGTCCGCCGTGCGCAGCCAGGCCTGCTCCTCGGCGATCCACGGGTCGGAATCGTTGACCGAGCTCTCGGCCCCGAGCACCAGCACGTGATCAACGCCGTCGAGGCCGGGCAGCGGCCCTTCGTCGGGCAGCAGGTGCACGGCGACCTCGGCCCCAAGCGCCTCGAAGGCCGCGCCGATGAACCCGGTCGAATCCACGCCGTGGTGCTTGATGGCCACCACTCGCATCACGCTGTGCCTCCTTACCCGCGGTCGGCTGGATTCAGGGCGCGCTGTAACCGGCGTTGCTCAGCATCCGGCGGAGGTCGATGACCAGCTGGACATCGGCGTCCTTTCCCGTGGGCGGGTCGAAGATCTCGGTCTGCGATCCGACCGTGACGGTGACCTTGCCATCGTGATGCGTCGCGACCGTTCCGATCGCCTCGAGCAGTGACGTCACCGCGTGCCACTCGATGTTGTGGCTCGTGGGGTGCTGGAAGATCTGCCGCAGCGTGTTCCGGTGATGGTTGTCAAGGTGCGGTAGCTCCGACGAGGATGACATCGGCGTTTCCTTTCCCTGGCCCGACCATATGTTAGGCCGGAACCTTGAAGGGGGTCCTGTGTCTCGCGTGTTCATCACCGGGTCAAGCGACGGGCTGGGCCTTATGGCTGCCCGGCTGCTGGTCGCCGACGGTCACTCCGTCACGCTACACGCCCGCAGTCAGGGCCGGGCCGACGACACCCGGGCGGCCCTGCCGCATGCCGACGGCGTGGTCATCGGGGACCTGTCCAGCCTGGCCGGGACCTGCCAGGTCGCCGAACAGGCCAACGCGTCCGGCCGCTTCGACGCGGTCATCCACAACGCCGGCATCGGCTACCGCGAGCCGCAGCGGGTCGAGACGCAGGACGGCCTGGCCCAGGTCTTCGCGGTCAACGTGCTCGCGCCCTACTTGCTGACCTGCCTGATCGAACGGCCGGACCGGCTGGTCTATCTGAGCTCGGGCATGCACCGCGGCGGGAACCCCGATCTGGACGACCCGCAGTGGACGCACCGGCGCTGGAACGGCGCGCAGGCCTACTCCGACAGCAAGCTGTTCGACGTGGGGCTCGCCTTCGCCCTCGCGCGGCTCTGGCCCGACGTGTTGTCGAACGCGGTCGAGCCCGGCTGGGTGCCGACCAAGATGGGCGGCCCCGGCGCGCCGGACGACATGTCCCTGGCGCCGGTCACGCAGGCGTGGCTGGCCGTCAGCACCGATCCCGCGGCCACGGTCAGCGGCGGCTACTTCTACCACAAGCAGCCGAGGGAAACGAATCCCGCCGCGCGGGACGTCAAGGTCCAGGACGAACTGCTCAGCTACTGCGCCGGGCTGGCCGGCGTGAAACTCCCCAGCTAAGCGCGCCCCGATCGGGCCCGAGCCAGTCAAGGATCAGCGCGCAGGCCAGGACCGTTCCGGTGCCGACCGCGGCACCGGATACGGCGTCGGTGAAGTAGTGCGCGCCCAGGCCCACCATCCCGATGGCGACCGTGGTCGCGGCCAGCAGCGCCAGGGACGCCAGCAGTAGGCGTACCGCCCCGGGCACCCGGAGCCCAGGCGGATCCAGGAGCAGCACAGCGCACGTGCCGGCGAGCGCGAACATGCTGGTGGCGTGCCCGCTGGGAAAGCTCAGCAGGCCGGCCATGGTCCGGCCGACCAGCGGCTTGAGAACGAACTCGGTGAGGGCGCTCGCGGCGGGCGTCGCCACGGCGGCCAGCACGGCCCCGGACCACCGCCGGGTCAGCACGCAGGCCAGGACCAGCGCGAGGGTCATCAGGGTCACCGGGACCAGCGAGCCGGTATCGGCCAGGACGTTGAGCAGCGCGGGAAACCGCTTGAGGGCGGACTTGACCGGCGTGTCGACCGCCGTATCCAGCCACCCGGCGTGCCGCTGGCCGGCGAAGGTGATCCCCAGCAGCACCGTCACCGTCACGCAGAAGGCGAGCACCGCCGCGGCCGGGAGGCGGAGCGGCGCAGGCAGCAGGCGAGCGGCCCGCGAGGGCCCGGCCGGCTGGCGCCCGGGCGGCTGGTGCTCGGGCGGCTGGAGCTCGGGCGACTGGAACTCGGGCGACTGGAACTCGGGCGACTGGTGCTGGGCCGGCTGACGCCAGCCGCCGCGCATCCGTGTCCCCCGCCTCATCCGGCCATGGTACGAGAGCGGGGCGGCGGGTCAGGGTACCGTCAAGATCTGCGGGCCATCGGCGGTGATCGCCACGGTGTGCTCGACGTGAGCCGCGCGGCTGCCGTCGCCGCTGCGGATCGTCCAGCCGTCCACGTCGATCTCGTAGCTGTCCCGGCCGCCGGCCAGAAACCACGGCTCGATCGCGAGGACCAGCCCGGGCGCGAGCCGCGGACCGCGGCCACGCCGTCCCTC